>FWPU01001803.1_pt1 | contig 62068 bp, 47 predicted proteins | sample 2228361 | NCBI WGS metagenome assembly FWPU01 (sample SAMEA103939777, study PRJEB20133) | metagenome
TTGCTCAGGCGGGCCAAACGCATCCGGCAGTTCTGCACAAGCGAGGACGCTTATGCTACGTAGAGCAAGCGTCCCGCTTGCTCAGGCAGGCCAAACCCATCCGGCCGGTCTGCACAGGCAAGAAAGCCCGTGCCACCCACCTCTGCACAAGCGAGGACGCTTATGCTACGTAGAGCAAGCGTCCTCGCTTGCTCACTCTCTGGCGGTCGAACGCGATGGAGCCGTGCTGCGTGGTTTTTGCCGCTGCTGCCCCCGTTGCCCCCGTGCTAACACGGGCAACGGTTAGCCGGGTCGCCGAGCGTTCGGCTGCGGCGCGTGTAAGCGGCAATGCGGCCAGTCTATGCGGCAGGCCGCTGGCCCGCCGGTTTCTGTACGCCTGTATATGTACTGCACAAATGGCGGCGGAGGCGCTCGAACTCCTCAGCAGACTGGAAATGTACGACAATCCGGCCACGGCCCTTGCCGGTCTGCCGCACTTCGACGCGCGTCCCCAGCGCGGCACGCAGCTCCTGTTCCAGGGCGGCAAGCTGCGCAGAGGCCGTGCCACGCCCCACGCGTCGACTCTCCAGGCCGCCGGCCACGGCCAATGGCTCCGCGTCGGCCTGCTGCACCACGGCCTGCACCAGCCGCTCAGTCTCACGCACCGACAGCCCCTCCGTTTGGATGCGTTGGCAGAACTTCACCTGTTCGCGCTCTTCTCCCAGAGGCAAGAGCGCGCGAGCATGGCCGGGTGAAATGCTGCCGCGCCGTAGCGCCTGCTGCACCTCGGCCGGCAGCTCCAGCAACCTGATCAGGTTGGCGATGGTAGATCGATCAAGCTGGAGCCGCCCGGCCAGCTCTTCTTGCGTGCAACCGTATTTCGCCAAGTACTGCTGGAAGGCTGCCGCCTTGTCGAGCGCGTTGAGATCCTCGCGCTGGAGGTTCTCGATCATTGCCAGCTCGGCAGCCTGCCGATCGTCGCAGGCACGCACGACCACCGGCACCTCGCTCAGGCCCGCCTTGATGGCTGCCTTGAGCCGCCGCTCGCCCGCAATCAACTGATAACGCTCCCCCACCCGCCGCACCACCAGCGGCTGCAACAAGCCATGCATGCGCACGCTTTCTGCAAGAGACTCCAGCTCGGGGGCGCCAAACTCGGAACGCGGCTGAAACGGGTTGGCATCAATATCGAACACCGCCACCCGCAGCGGCTCCGCCGCCGATGCCGAGCCAGCGATTGCTCCCCCCGCCCCGCCGGCCCCCGTGTCGAGCGGCCGCCCCAACAAAGCCTCCAGTCCGCGTCCCAGGCGTCGTTCCTTAGTCACGTTCCAGCACCTCCTGGCAAAGCTCAACGTACGCGCGGGTCCCCCTTGCCCGCGGGGCGTAGTCCAGCACCGATAGGCCGTGGCTGGGCGCCTCGCTGACGGCCACGTCCCGCGGAATGACCGTCTGGTACACGATCTCCCCGAAAAAGTCTCGAACCTCGGCACTTACCTCGTGGGTCAAGTCCAGCGTATGGTCGAACATGGTGAGCAGTATGCCGCCAAATTGTAACCGTCCCTGCCGCGTGGCCATGACCTGGCGGATGACTTCGATCATCTGCGTCAGCCCCTCCATGGCGTAGTACTCGCACTGGATAGGCATCAGCACCTCCGTTGCGGCGGCAAGTGCGGCCCGGGTGAGGGGCCCCAGCGACGGCGGGCAATCAATCAGCACAAAGTCGTAGGCGTTCGTTCCGTTGGTCAGGTAGGCTTCCAGCGCCGCGGCGCCCGCCTCGCCCGCACTGTTGAGAACCTCCAGGTCTGCGTAGGTGCGGCTACCTGGCAGGATCTCCAGACCGGGCGTTGCCGATGCCTGCAAGGCCTCCCTTAGGGGACGCTGCACTACCAGCGGGTGCCGCTGGGCCGGTGGTAGTCCAAGGCCGCTGGTGGCATTGCATTGTGGGTCGAGATCCACCAGCAGGGTGCGAGCGCGGCTCTTGGCCAGGCCCACGGCCAGGTTGACAGCAGTGGTCGTTTTTCCCACGCCGCCCTTCTGATTGGCCACGCACAGTATCCTTCCCATGTGCCATGCCGTTCATTACCGTTCTGAGGGCGCTCTTGTCCCATGTGCACGGCTGCGAGTGTACGCGAGGGCTGCTACGTTAAGCCGCAACGCTCTGGTCTCATGCCTACGGGTGCGAGGCCGCGGCGGAAGTGGCGCGAGCAGCCAGGGCTTGGCACTCGGCAGCGCCCCAGGTACGCCCATGAGGGGGCAGATTGTAGCGACCGCTGCACGGTAACCCAAGGGCAGGTGGCGCACGAGCGAGTGGTCGGGGTACGAGCCGCCGGCTTTATGCCGGCGGGGCCGCCATGGGAGCCACGTTCGAGTGAGCGTGCTACGAGCCGCCGGCTTTATGCCGGCGGGGCCAAGGTACGAGCCTGCAACGCTCGCTTCGACCTGTGCGTTTCACGTGGAACGCGCACCCCGGCTTACCCGCACGTTTCACGTGAAACGCCAGGTCCGATCGGGGCAGGCTTGCACGAAGGCCACAAGCCGGGGCGGGCACCCCGCGGAGGGCGAACCGCTCGCCGCCTCGTCGACGAGTCAACCCTATTGCAGCGGGTTGAAGACCAGCCCGGAGAGCAACTTGGGATAGAAGTACGTGCTCTTGGCTGGCAGCCGCTCGCCGCCCTGGCTGATGGTGCGTATGTGCTCGACGGTAGCGGGCATAAGAAGGCAGGCCAGGTTGAACTGGCCTGTTTCCAGGGCCTCGACCACTTCGTCCACGCGGTGGACATACTTAGGCGTGGGGGCTGCGGGTGCCTCGAGGAGCGTATCGACTACCAGCCTGTGCAGCAGTGCCACCCCGAGGTCTCTCCAAGCTTGGCTGTGCTCGCCGGCCACGGCCTCCATGCGTGCGCGGCCCGCGGCGGTGAGCCTGGCCACGGTCCAGCGTTCATCGGCCAGGGTGAAGAAGGCGAGCGTGCCCTGATTCGCCTCCAGTTCGATCTCTTCCCACACGGCGTGTGCAAGGTCGGCGCCTTCACCCGCGATGCGGGTCGTGAACGCGCCTGCGAGCTTGGCGGCGAGTTCGCGCGCGTCAAGCGGCGGCAGGCCGTTGAATAGGCGATGTGTGGGCAGCACCACTAGGCCGGGGTCTTCCATGCAAACGAGCATCATCAGCACGTAGTTGGCGGGGTGTCCCGGCGGGAGGGGGCCGGCGGCGGCAAGTTCGTCTCTGTAGGTGCAGGCGGTTTCGTAGCGATGGTGCCCGTCGGCAATGAACAGGGGCAGCGGGCCGAGCCTGGCCGCCACGGCAGAAATCATCTGTACGTCCGTCACCGGCCACATACGGTGCACCACGCCCAGGTGGTCCACGGCTTCGATGGGAGGCCGGCCAGCCACGGCAGAGTCAAGCAGCTCCTGTGTCTGGCATCCGGGATCGGGGTAGAGGCCGAAAACCTGACTCAGGTTCGCCTTGCACGCACGCGTGAGCAGCAGGCGATCTTGTTTGGGAGAGGCCAGCGTTTCTTCGTGGGGATAGATTCGCCCCTGGCCGAAGGCTTCCAACCGGCAGCGGGCCATGAAACCGCGGCGGACCAGCTCGCGGCCATCGCAGGCGAAGTGCTGGTGATAGACGTAGAGCGCGGCCACGGGGTCGGTGGTGAGCAGGCCCTCCTTCTGCCAATTGCGAAAAAAGCGTGCCGCGCGCGCATAGCGGTTATTCTGCTCGTCGTCTCCCGGCTCTTCGCGATTCAGAATCAGCCGCACGACGTTGGCCGGGTGGCGCTTGTAGAGCGCCTCTTGCAGGCTCGGGTCGATGACGTCGTACGGCGGGGCCGTAACGTCGCTGAGCGAGCCGACGTGCCCCAAGTTATAGCGGATGGCGCGAAACGCCTGAATCTCGGGCATTAGTAGCGGTAGAAGTCGGGCTTGAACGGGCCATCGATGGGCACGCCGATGTACTCGGCCTGCTCGGGCGTCAGTCGCGTGAGTTTCACGCCCAGCTTGTCCAGGTGCAGGCGGGCCACCTCTTCGTCCAGCTTCTTAGGCAGCACGTGCACGCCCAGCGGATACTTCTCCGGCTCGGTCCACAGGGCAATCTGCGCAAGCACCTGATTGGAAAACGATGTCGACATGACAAACGACGGGTGGCCAGTGGCACAGCCCAGGTTCACCAGCCGTCCCTCGGCCAGCACGATGATCGAGTGGCCGTCGGGAAACGTGTAGCGGTCGACCTGCGGCTTGATTTGCGTGCGGCGAACGTCTGGCTGGCTGTTGAGCCAGGCCATGTCGATCTCCAGATCGAAGTGGCCAATGTTGCAGACGATGGCGTCGTGCTTCATCACACGCATGTGCTCGCCGCGAATCACATCGCGGTTGCCCGTGGCGGTGACGAAGATGTCTCCGCGCGGGGCCGCCTCCTCCATGGTGGTAACCTCGTAGCCCTCCATGGCTGCCTGCAAGGCGTTGATGGGATCGATTTCGGTAATGATCACCCGCGCTCCCAATCCGCGCATGCTGCGTGCGCAGCCCTTGCCTACATCTCCGTAACCGGCAATCACCACGAGCTTGCCTGCGACCATCACGTCTGTGGCGCGCTTGATGCCGTCGGCCAGAGATTCGCGGCAGCCGTAGAGGTTGTCGAACTTGCTCTTGGTAACAGAGTTGTTCACGTTGATGGCAGGCACGCGCAGCTCGCCGCGGGCATGCATCTGGTAAAGGCGGTTGACGCCGGTCGTCGTTTCCTCGGTGATGCCGCGGATGCCGCCCAGAAGTTCTGGGTACTTCTGGTGGACCATGGCCGTGAGGTCGCCCCCGTCGTCCAGAATCATGTTCAACGGCTGGCCGTCCGGGAAAAAGAGGGTCTGCTCGATGCACCAGTCGAACTCATCGAGGCTCATACCCTTCCAGGCGTAGACGGGCACTCCTGTGGCCGCGATGGCCGCGGCGGCATGGTCCTGGGTGGAGAAGATGTTGCAACTACTCCAAGTGACCTGCGCTCCAAGCTCCCGAAGCGTCTCGATCAGCACGGCCGTCTGAATGGTCATATGCAGGCAGCCGGCGATGCGTGCACCGCGCAAGGGCTTGCTGACACTATACTTGCGCCGCAGGGCCATCAGGCCGGGCATCTCGTTCTCGGCCAGCTCGATTTCGCGGCGGCCCCACTCTGCGAGGCTGATGTCTGCTACCTTGTAAGGAAGCCGAGTTGCTAGCTGCGACATGCTTGGGACGCTCCTTGCTGGAGATCTGGCCGGTGCCGAGTGTGTATGCGTGGGGTGCAGGAAGGCCCACGCCCCATCGAAGCAAACATTCGCGTGGCGGCCGTTTGCGTACGTTTGCTTGGGCCGCCATGGGCGACGCTGCGTAGCATCATAGGGCCGAGCCGCGGCAGTGGGCAAGAGGATGTGTTGTCCTGCTTGCGCGGGCTAGGTTTGGTTTCTCAGGGCTTCGAGCCGTGCGAAGGCGCGGCGGGCAGCCTGAACGAAGGCCTCTGCCTTGGATGCGCAGAGCCGTCCAGCCTCGGATTCGACGCCGCTAGCAGAATCGACGGCCGCGGGGCGCACAACTTCGATGGCTTTAGCGACATTGCCTGGATTCAGTCCGCCGGCAAGGACGAGCGGAGGCAAGCCGGGGGTTTCGGCATATGAGCCTGCCAAGTCCCAGTCGGCCGGCCGCCCGGTGCCACCCAGTTGGTTGGGCACGGCTGCATCCAGCAACACGGCGTAAGGCATTGCATCGAGTTCACCGCACCGCTCAAGGTAATGCATGAGTTCGTTCCACTGGCTGCGGTTGGCTCGCATGGCCTTGATGACCCGTAGTCCCCGCAGTTGCGCCAGCACCTCAGGCGGCTCGTGCCCGTGCAACTGGACGGCCGACAAGTGGAGCCTTTCGGCAATGCGCAAGATCTCGCTCGGCTCAGCATCGACAAACACGCCGATGGTCCAGATGACATCTCTCAGCAATGAAGCGGTCTCGAGTGCTTCTTTGAATGGCACATACCGCTTGCTCTGCTTGTAGAAGTTCAGACCGATGGCGTCGGCGCCCGCATCGAGCGCTTTCTTTGCATCGCCACAGTTTGTGACGCCGCAGATCTTGACGCGGAACACAGGTGAGTACCGGTTTGCATGTGGGCGGCTGCCGCCGTGCAGCAGGCCGCGATTCACGGGCCGAGAAGGGGGGTTGCGCCTCTCCCAGCAGTTTAAGGCACGTCGCATTGGGGCGAAATGCCCGGTTGCTGCTGCCTGCCAGAAGGGCGCGTCGGCAGAGCGGGGAGGCTGCCGCCACTGCCAGTTGGGGGGGCTGCCATATCAACCTGGGAGGGTGATGTGCGTCCGACCGCCTAGGCGAATCGAGGCTGCCATACGAATGTGGGTACCATAATGCCGCAGCGTGGGCAGAGCTACTGCGGACCAGCGGAGGAGCGTCGCTTTCGGAGTGTGGCTCGAGTGCCAGGGCCGCCGAGTTGCGAGCGCCCACTCCGCATGTCGTCGATTCCTTTTCTAGGTTCCTTGGTCTGGCGTCTGGTTGTCGTGGCACGGGGCGATACACGCCGCGCGGGCGTGGCGGCCTGGAATTGCCGGGCGGACGGCTGAATGTTCGTGCAGAACCGGGGAGGTAGTGGTCGATGGTAACGGATGTGCCGTGTTTCCCGCGCGCGGCCCGTTGAACGGGAAGGTTGCAGTCGTTCGAGCCCGACAGCGTAAGGACAGAGAGCGATGTACGAGGCACATTTTGGCCTGGCTGGCCGCCCCTTCCTGGCGGCCGTATTGGCCGATCGGTTTTATCCGGCGCGGGCGATCGAGTGTGCGCGGCGGGTGCTATCGCGCGCCATCGAGCGTTGCGAGGGGGCAGGGGTGGTGCTGGGGCCGGCGGGCACCGGCAAGAGCTTGCTGTGCCAGGTGTTGCTGGAACAATTCCGAGATCGGCTGGCTTGCGTGTTACTTTCCGGCGGTCGGCTAGCATCTCGCAAGGCGCTGCTTCGGGCGTTGTTATTCGAATTGGGCGTGCCGGTCCGGGGGCTGGACGAAGACGAACTCTGGCTGGCTCTGGCCGAGCAGTTCGGCCAGCAGATGCCCCTGGAAACAGGACTGCTTCTGCTGGTCGACGATGCCCACATGCTCTCACCCCGGCTGCTCGAAGAGCTGCGTGTCATTGGTAGTTTCACCAGCGGCGGCGAACTGCGCGTGCGGTTGGTGCTGGCCGGATGCAGCGACTTGGAACAGAAGCTAGCGCATCCTCGGCTGGCGTCCCTCGAACAGCAGATTGCGGCGCGCTGCGTGCTAGAATCGCTTGGTGGCGAGGAGGTGAAGGCCTACGTGCATTCGCAGCTTTCCCTCGTAGGAGGCGCGGCCGCTGAGCTGTTTGGCGATGCTGCCCTGGCCGCCGTCGCACGGGTGACAGACGGGATCCCGCGGCTTATTAATCAAGTATGCGACCATGCACTGATCTTGGCATATGCCGACGGAGAGTCTAGTGTCTCAGAGGCGCACGTCGAGCGTGCCTGGGCAGATTTGCAGCAACTTCCCCTGCTAAGCCTGCATCGCGGCGAGGCGAACGGTCGGGAGCAGAGCTGTGTGATCGAGTTTGGCGGCCTGGAGGAAGAGGCATCTCCAACGGTGCAAACCCTTGAGTTTCCGCACCCGCCCGTGCCACCGACGGTGCCGATGCCTCAAGCCGAGGAGGCATTGACGCACTACCTGGCAGAGGCTCATGGTGCGCCCGGCATTGCCGCAGCAGACGAGCATGGGAGCCCGGAGAGCGAGGGTGCTTTCGACCCCTTCGGTGGGCCGTATGCGGAGGAGGAGGTTGTGCTCGATCGCTTTGCCAATTACGACGACGCGCTTTTCCGCACCCTGCCCCAAGTCGCCAGCCCGGAAGGCAGGCTGCTGAGCAGCCTGCTAGGGCCGAGCATGGCCTTGCCGCCGGCGCCGCGCCTGGCGCTGGCACCGGCCACAGACGCCGATGAATGCGACTCGCTCCCCCAAATCGTCGTCGAGGAGGACCCGAGCGACGAGCACGACGGCCGATGTCGCCGCTCCGTGCAGGGTGCCCAGCGCGTCGAGTACACACAGCTTTTCAGCCGGCTGCGCGGTTGATGCACGCGGCAGTTCCTGCCGGCGGGATGTTCGGACACTCCTATGCCTTGCGGTTGTCGCACATCCCCCAGCAGCGGCGTTATTCACTCAAGAACCTGCCCGATCATGCCGCAGTCCTCCCTCCGTAACCGCCTTTGCTGTACGGCCCGGAAAGCAATGCATAGCACAGCCCGCACAAACCCAAGAAGCAGGCCACCACGATAAACATGGTAGGATAGGCTGCCAGGTGCATGATCTTGGCCATGTGCAGCAAGAACCCGACCGTGGGTGCGCCGATCAAGTTGCCCAAGTCGAACATGGCCAGTACCAGCGTCGTGCCCAGCCCACGGTGCCGATGCGGAAACGAGCCGCTGCCTCCAGCCACGACCGACGGAAACAGCGAAGCGTGTGCCGCCCCTAAAAATAGGGCCGGAATCACCAGATGGGCTGGCTCTCGCACCACCAAAAACAGTGGCATGCTCAGCGTGATCAGCAACATTCCAGCCAGAATCATCACCCGAATGCCCAGACGGCCGGGTATGCGGGCCGTGGCCAGCCGCATGATGAATGCGGTGAGCGGATAAACAGTGAAGAACAAACCGATGCGGCTGATGTGCAGCTCTTGCGCATAAGGCCGTACAAAGGTTGCAGGCAGACTCAGGCCAAACCCCATGGCCACTGCCACCAGCAACAGCACGCCGGGGTGATAACGGGCCAGCAGGCGGCCAACCGGTACGCGCCGCCGTCGCCTGCGGACGGGCTGCCCGCGCGTCGCCAACCAGCTCGCGAACAGGCTCAGTGTGCTCACTGCGGCGGCGAGCAGAAACATGGCCCGCACTGCATCGGCGGTAGTCCACTCGCGGCTGCGGGTGAAAAGCCAATCTCCCAAGTGGGTGCCAATGGCCATGCCGACAAACCCCGAGGTACCCAAGGTTCCCACCACCTCGGCCACGCGGTGCACAGGTGCCCGCCCCGAGATGAACGTGATCGATGAGCCGAAAAACCCCGCCACAGCCGTCTGCATGACGATCCGCCATGAGTAGACCCAGGGAGCGTGCAAATCGTCCGCTAGCAGGTGCCCCAGACAACTCAGCACGAACAGCAGGGTGGAGATCAGCCAGATCAGCCGCGGTCCGTAGCGGTCGATGCCGACCCCTTGCGCCAACCGCACGAGCAGGCTGCCGACCATGCCCACGCCTACAATCTGGCCTAGCTCAAGTTCTCCGCCTCCGTGCAGCTTGACGTAGTCGGCATAGCGGAACAGGAGGCTTACAGCCACCATCATGGTGCTGTTGGCGATGTAGGTGAGCCAGAAGTGCTTGCCAAAAGCTGCCTCGACCGAGGGCGCACGGGATATCGGCGGAGCGGCTGCCCCCGCGCCAGGTTTGGCGGGGCCTGGTTTGGTCGGCGCGTGCATTGAGGTCTAAAGGGCAAAAGCCCTATTCTAATCGCCGGCCCTTTCGCTTCGTAGGGGGCGCAGCGCGGGGGGGAACGTACGCCGCGGCCAACGAGCAGCTCGTCTGTCTCCCCCGGACGCCTGCGGGGCCAAAGGCACGGGCATGGGACACGAGCGGCGGGTTGGTCCGCGCCGGGCCGCACGCCGGGCCACATCGCCACGTTGCGAGAAGCCGCTGCCGATTGCCAAGGGGCGGGCCGCTGTTGGCGAATGGCCATTTTGGACCTTATCGCCGGTTGGGTGCGTCCAGGCTATGATGAGCTGATTAGGCAGTTCTTGAGTCCTGTTTCCAGTGAGCGAGGCACATCATGTGGCGGTACTTGTGGACGGCAGTTCTGGCAGCGAGTGTAGCGGCGGGGGTGCGTGCGGAGGAGGCGGGCATAACTGTGACCGGCACGGCTGAGGTGAGCGCGATGCCCGATCAGGTGGAGATCACGCTCAACGTGGCCGGCAGCGGCGAACTCACCGAAGATGCCATCGTGACCTATGAGAGTGCCCTCAAGCGCACGCTCGAGGCGTTTCGCGAGCTGGGAATTGAAGGGTTGCAGATCGAGCAGCAGGCACTGGCCATCCGACCGCAGGGGGCTGCGCAGGCGAACGTCCCCATTGTGATTGCCGGTTCGGGAGGGCCTCAGGAGGCTGGGGCTACGCCGGTTGAGGTTTCTCGTTCGCTGCGGCTGGTGCTCAAGGGCGCGAACAACCTCAAAGACGCTCAGCTGGTGGCGCTTTTGGGCAAGCTGCTGGACACGGCCAAGGACACGGGGGTGCGTGTTTCCGAATCTGCCGAAAGCGCCCTGGTGACGCGGCTGATGGGCATCGGCGCGGCGAGCGGGGCAGGGCTGACGTTTGTCGTTCAGGACTCCGAATCGTTGCGACAGGAGGCGTACGAGGCTGCCCTCGCGCAAGCACGGAATCGGGCCGAGCGGCTGGCCAAGTTGGCTGGGGCCAAGTTGGGGCGCGTGCTCTCGATCGAAGAGCACGAGGCTGCTCCTTCAAGCGAGGTGGGAGTGCAGGCAGCCGTCATTAGCGCCGTTTATGGCAGCTTGGCCAAAGGGACGGCAGATAACCGATTGACGTCAGACAAACTCGGCCCCATACCGTTGCGGGTGTCGCTCCGCGTGCGATTTGCCATTGAGTAAAGGGAGCGGCGCGAGCGCGATTGCGTAACAGCATTCGTCGCAGGCGCACTTCGCGTGGCCGCACTCGCCGAAGCGGCGGTATACTTGCCGATGCACAGTTGGCCGGGCTTTGCGCGCGTGTTGCGCGAACGCGGCTAACCCCCGTGTTACGACCAACGCGGCTGCTGGGGGTCCTCATCCGTTCGGCCAGCGCTCGCCCTTGTTCGGCCGCGGCGTGCGGGCTATCGTTGCTGGCACTAGCGCTGTTTGCCTTGTGGTGCCCAGCGAGTTCTACCTATGAATGCGATGCCGCTGATCCTGGGCGTTCTTGCCCTGATGGCCATTGCTTACCGCTACTACAGTGCCTTTCTGGCGGCACGGGTAGCCGTGCTCGACGACACGCGCCCTACCCCAGCCCACACGCTGTACGACGGCCAAAACTATCATCCCACCCATAAGTGGGTGCTGTTCGGGCATCACTTTGCGGCCATCTCAGGTGCTGGTCCATTGATCGGGCCGGTGCTGGCCATTCAATTCGGATACCTGCCGGGGCTGGTGTGGATCGTCGTCGGCGTATGCCTGGCTGGCGCGGTGCAAGACATGCTGGTGTTGGCCGCTTCCGTCCGGCGCAATGGCCGCTCGCTGGCAGAGATTGCTCGCAGCGAGATCAGCCCCCTCGCAGGGGCAACGGCGTCGATCGCCATACTGTTTGTTGTGATCGTGGCTTTATCTGGCCTGGGCGTTGTGGTCGTGAAGGCCCTGGGAGGAGAGGAGGTCAAGCTTGCCGCCGGCACAACGCTGGAGCCCCCAGCAGACGGCGAGGTGACATACCACACGCAGGGAACGCGCCGGTATATCACCCTTCCGCACGGCACACACGTCGTTTACCCAGGCGGTGCCCGCGTGCTGCGAAGCGAAGCGTTCACGGTCGCCGTTCCCGCAGACGGCACATCCAACGCACATGCCACCGCAGCGTCCGTCGTCCTGCCGGCTGGTGCCGTACAGCTTGTACCGGGCAGTAGCTGGGGCACGTTTACGATTGCTTGCACCGTGCCCATCGCGCTCTTTGTAGGTCTGTACCTCTACCGCATCCGCCGCGGACGCGTGCTGGAGGCCTCGGCCATCGGGGCCATCGCGGTACTGGCCGCGACAGTGGCCGGCAACTGGATTCCTGGCTCGGCGCTGGAGAAGTACTTCTTGCTATCGCGCGAGGGGACCATTGCCGCGTTGTGCGGGTACGGGTTTGTGGCCTCGGTGCTGCCGGTATGGCTGCTGCTTTGCCCGCGCGACTACCTTTCTAGCTTTCTCAAGATCGGCACTGTGGTACTGCTGGTGCTGGCGGTGATTGTGGCCAATCCGCGGCTGGAGGCCCCGACGGTGAACCCCTTCTTCGCCTCTGGGGGTGGGCCGTACTTTGATGGCGCGATTTTCCCGTTCTGCTTCATCTGCATCATGTGCGGGGCCATCTCGGGCTTTCATTCGCTGGTCTCGTCGGGCACCACGCCCAAGATGATTGCTGCTGAATCGCACGTGCGCACCATCGGCTATGGGGCCATGCTCATCGAGGGTTTGGTGGGGGTGGTGGCGTTGATTGCGGCGGCGAGCCTGCCGCAGGGAGACTATTGGGCTATCAACATCGACCTGGCGAAGGTCGAACGGTATGCCGACACGCTAGTGAAGATGCAGGCGGCACAGGACAATCTGCCGGAGATCGAGCGGCAGGTTGGGGGAGAATCGCTGCGGGGCCGGACAGGCGGGGCGGTGACGCTGGCCGTCGGCATGGCGCGGATCTTTACGCAAGCGCTCGACAGAGTGACGGGCCACGTGGATCTGGAGTCGGTGATCAAGTACTGGTACCACTTCGCCATCATGTTCGAGGCGCTGTTCATATTGACAACGATCGATACCGGCACGCGGATTGCAAGGTTTCTGCTGCAAGAGGCATTGGGCAAGATTTACAAGCCGTTCGACCGTACCGACTGGCTGCCGGGCGCGGTCATATCGACGGCCGTGGTGACGCTGGCCTGGGGCGGCCTGATCTGGACCGGATCGATCGAGACCATCTGGCCGATGTTCGGCATCGCCAATCAGTTGCTGGCTGTGATCGCGCTGGCCGTTGTTTCTACCGTGATCATCAACGCCGGCCGCGGCAGGTATGCTTGGGTGACGCTCCTGCCCATGTTGTTTGTGATTTCCACCACATTCACGGCAGGCCAGCAGCTTGTGACCGGCCGTTTCTGGGAGATGCTCCAGGCGGGGTGGCAGACGGGCGACCGCGCCCGCCTCGTGCAAGGGGGCCTGAACCTGCTGTTCACCACCTTCATGATAGGTGCGGTGCTGCTGATTCTTATCGAGGCCGCCGCGGCCTGGCTGCGCCGAAGATCGTCACACCCCCGAACGGGCGCAGTGCACGCTTCTCCGAATGCTCCTTGATTCGCGTCGGCCGCGCAGACGCGAGCCTGGCCGTCCGCGCGCAACCGCCCGCTCATGCGAGGCGCCATCCACCTGCCCGCAGCGCTAGGGCACGGGGCTAAGCCACTGCTGCACACGCTGCTGCCATTGGTCGCGCAACGCGCGGACCGAGTTCAATAGCGCGGCATCTCCGGACTGAAGCCTGGCGAGCGTCCCCAGCGCAAGAGGCTTCAACGCCAAGTACCATTCCGTCCCTTGTACAAGCCGTAAACTCGCTCGCAAGCCGATGCTGTGCTCGGTGACGGCCATCTCCACTTGTTCGATCTGCAAACTGCGGCCATACGCGCTGCCTGCAACAGAAATAACGACTGCCTGTGCGACTCCAGCCTCGTCTCGCTCGATGCGCGGCCGCATCTCGAACAGCCGATCGCGGCGCTCACGTGCCTCCCGCAGCCTCCTCGAGAGCGCACTTTGCTCCGGCTCGTCTGGCCCCTCGGCTAAGGCTGCCTGCAACGACTCGATCTCGTTGTTGATGGCATGCAACTGCAAACCAGCCAGGTAGATCAGCACATCGGCCAGTTCGTCGAGCGTCGTGAGCCGGCCGGTGCGGCCGAGCTTATCGTAAGCGAGCTGGGCCAACGTCTGCTCACCCTCGCCATGCTCGCGCTCAACAACCCTTGCAAGGCGGTCCCTGGCACGCGCCAGGGCAAAGTTGGCCAGTGGCAGCACCTCTGTCTCGAGCACCGCCTCGCCGTCGAGGCACGCCACTGGCGCCCCGTCAGCATTTGCCTCCACATGTCCCAGCACCGTGAGTTCCAGCCGGCTCGGCTCGGGCGACCAGACGCTGTGGCGCAGCATCACGGCGGCACGTAATGCAGCCTTATCCGCCGCCAGGTCGGTGCCCTCGGGCAAAAGCTCCAACTCGATGCTCTCCAAATAACCTTGAGCGCTGGCGAGTGGTACCAGCAAGTCGGCGAGCACCTGGTTGAGCCGTTCCACGTCAAGGGGCTGTGTCCCACCGGCCGGTGGAACCAGGGCATCGAAGAGCTGGCCGCCCAGGCGGCGCAGCTTTTCGCGGCGCTCGGCACGCGGCGACTGCCCGGCTCCGTCTGCGGGAGGCGGCAGCTCGTCAGCCGCAGCGGCTGCCAGCGGAAGCAGACACACAATACCCCGCAGAATCACATGCCGAAACATGCACATCCTCCTAGTCGGATATAGTCGTATCTAGTGTACATTGCGCGGGCTGCCCGAGCACCAAAGGAAGCACCACTCGGCGGCCGCGCCTTACGCACCGCAGGCGAATGCAAGGCTACTCGGCGTCGGCTGGGCCAGCATCGTCTGCCGTAATCGTGAGCGAGACGGCCAGTCCCTGCTCGTTCACGGCGCCAGCGAGCAAGAAGCGATCGCAAAGCGCTGCCAGAGCGAGCAGCTCCTCGCGGCCACGACGCGCTGTTTCAGCATCGAGATGCCGCGCACCAAGCAACCGATTCACGGCAGCAGGCGAGCAGCGCAGAGCGTCTCGCAGCGCTGCGACGTTCGCATAAAGAAACTGCCCAGGCTCGGCCACTTGGGGAGCTGCCAGCTCTGCCCACCAGGGAGCCGCCTGCAAACAGGCCTCCCCAGGTAGCTCCAGCGCCTGCTCGAGTGCCCAACGCTGCGAGGCCGCCCAGAACACGTCTCCCCGTGCTGCGAAAGAAACCTCGAGCCTGGGTGCACCCTCGCCTTGCTCGCCCTCTACGCTGAAGGTGGTTAACTTCGACCCCCTAAACTCGTTCGTGTGGACCTGTGTTCGCGACTCGTCCCCAAGCATGGCGGCACGCGTTTGCAGGGCCGTCCTCAGCAGAGGGTGCGCCACCGCAGCCAGCGGCGCGCCCTGCGGGTCGTCGATTGCCTGCGTTTGCAAGCCGATCACCCAGCCGAACTCCGGCTCGTCGCCATCGCCGGCGACGGCACCCTCGCCGGCCCCAGGGCCTGCTCCTTCGCCGATGCTCTGCGCATTTTTCAGCGTGCCGCTGCGTGCAGCGCGCGGTGCTAGGACGTTCGCGTTCGCCTCGAGCGCATCAGCCTTGGACCCGCGCCGCATAGGTGCAACGAACGCCACAGCCTCCGGCCCCAGGTAAGATGCGAGCGCAATCAACAGTGTGGTTCCCGCGTCGGCCCGTGCGGCGCGAACGCCCGGTTCGGCCGCAGCGGCCAAGTGCGGCAACAACTCCTGCAAAAGTTGTCGTATATCCAGGCGGACGGCACCGGCCAAGATGGCATCGTCGGGTATATGGCGCGCAAGGGCGGCACGCCCCTGCAAAGCGGCCAGAGCGCCGGCCAGTGGGGCAGGCAGGGCATCGGCCTGCCAGGAGACGGCCAGAGAAGCACGGACCCCGTCGTCTAACTGAATGCCGGCGGCCACGTAACGCACGGCTTGCCACGTATCTAGGGCGATCTGGCGGTCACGTTGGGCCTGGGCATCCGCGCCGGGCACGGGCTGGGCAATCAGCGGGTCCCAAGCTCGCGGGCTGATGAACAGCCGCAGTGTGGCATTGGGGAGCCGCTCATGTGCCGCCAGATAGGCAGGTAACGTGGCGAGAGAGGCTGGAGCTGGGTCGTTCGAATAGAGCGACAACACGCGCTCGAGTGTTGCGAGATCATTGCTGGCCAGCGCCAGATTGTCGATCGTCGCCAAGTGGAGTTCAGCGGGCTGCCCTGTGGAAACTGTGTACACGGTAAGTCGACTGGAGCCGAGTTGCCGATCTTGGAGCCTGACCGTCCCTCCGGCCTGAGTTATCGCCACTCGGCTACGGGATACAAGTTCTTGCAACCGAGCCGGGGCCGCCGTTTCGACGAGCAGAACGGCGGGCGCTTGGCCGGTGACGCCTGCGGCGGTCTCGGGCCAGATGGCCAGCAATACGTGCTGACCTAGCAGAATCTCCCACAGCTCTCGAGGCGACATCCCCAGGTGACGCTGGATTTGCGCGGCATACAGGGCCACCTGCGCCTCGTGCTTTGCCTGCCAGGCGACAATGGGGGGATAGGCCCGCAGCCGCTTTCCCAACGGCCCGCTCGCCAGCACGCCCAAATCTCGTGTCAAATGCGAGCCTTCAAGCACAAGGCCGACATCGTCCGGCACAAGCCTGGCCAACGGCGATTGGCCGTGAGCACGCCCAGCGCCGAGAGCCAACGCCAGTGCCAGCCCCCAGCCCAGCTCCCTGACAACCAAACCCCACCGACCGCAGTTCGCGATGCGCATCACGACCCTGGCTCCTGCGAGGCCGAAGGGACGACCACCATCAAACTTCGCAGGGCCTGGGCGGCGGAGCGCTGGATGGGAGCAGCCACCGGCTTGACCCAGCTTGTCGCTGCGGTACCAGCCTGAACCAACAGGGCCTGGCCGTGGAACGGATCGGCCGGCTCTCCCGCGGCGGGGGCGATGTTTGGCAGAGCAAGCAGGGCTACTTCCAGACTTTGGCGAGTATCGGCCGCCAGATCTCGATAAGTATCCGTAGCTTCGCGGGCTAGCTTGGGCAGCAGCACGCTTCCGCCAGCCGCGCGGTCATTTGCTGCCGCCGCGCCATGCACCGGCGAATCGTCCGGTTGGGCGTGCTGACTGTGATGCCCCGAGGTATCGCCACTCGACTCGGCCACGGCAGAGGGAAGAGGCTGCTTTGCAGCACGTGCCCGTGGGGGCGGCACGCGGTCGGCCGCTGCTGGCTGCTGTCTGTTCCAAGAGGCCGCCAGCCAGACGGATGCAACCAGCAGCAGCGCCGCCGTGGCAAGCAGCGCCATAACCCGCCGGTGCTTTGCTGAGCTTGCGCTGTCCGAGGGCTTGCGGGGCTGGTGCAGCTCTGCAACCACACGATCGGCAAGGTTGGCGCGCGGCTGGGGAAGGGGTTGAAGCGAGAGAAGCGCCAGGGTTTTCAGAAGGGCGGAACAGCGCCGGGCACACGATCGGCACTCGCGGGCATGCTCCATCAGAGCCTCATCGGCCTCTGGATCGCCGCGCTCGTCGAGGATAAAGTTTAGGCGGTCTTCAAACTCTCGGCACTGCATCTGCTTTTTCCTCCAGCACGCCGCGTTCTGTGAGCACCTGTGCCAACTCTTGTCGGGCTCGATGCACCCAGGTCTTGGCCGTACCCACGGGGCAGTTCATGGCAGCAGCGATTTCGGCATAGCTCAATTGCTGCTCGTGAAACAGCCGGAACGCCTGGCGATACTCGCAACGCAGGCCTGCCAGCGCGTGCTCGACCTCCTCGGCAAGGGCGCAATACCCTTCGGCCGAAGGGCGCCGATCGGCAAGCTGTTCCACGTTGCACATGCTGTGCGGCCGGCGCTGGCGCTTGGCCAACAAGGTACGGCAGCGGTTCCCGGCAATCGATAACAGCCATGGTCTGAACTCGCGGCTAGGGTCCCACCGGTGCAGGCTGCGCAGGGCCCGCACGAAAGACTCCTGCGCCATGTCTTCTGCGTCCTGCCGGTTCCCAAGCATTCGCAGGCACAAGCCGAACACCTGATCGCGAAACAGCTCCACCAGCTCGGTCATCGCTGCCTGGCACCCGGACCGGCAGCGCTCGACCAAGCTGTGTATCTCGTGCGGCAAAGCGTGTTCTGGTACGTCCACGACTCGCGTTGTCTATCTTTTGTACCCTGGTCAGGGCCAAGCGGTTTCGTCATGCAGGCTGGCCATCGCCGGGCCTCCTGCCATCTTACGGCGCCACTCCCCGCGGCGGCCCTCCGCGCTTTGCCGGTTGGTTGCTCGTGCAGGGCCGCAAGTGTGGCGTGGTCTTTGGCCAACCCCTCCATCGTAGGGGCACATGGCCCCGCGATGCCACTGGTCTGCGGCGCCGGAGGGTCCGGGGTGCACGTTACTTGGCGCGGGCCTGGGCGGCCATACGCTCGCCTACCCTGGGCCGTTGCGGGCCTACCACTGGGCACGCGCCGTTATTCGCTGATTTCTCGCCAGATCTCAGAGAGTTCTGCGGGCGAGACCTCGTCGAGGCTCTTGCCACGACGGTCGAGTTGCTCATTAAGCCGCACGGCTTTTTCCCGCATTGCCGCATGGGTTTCGTCCGAGCCGCCGTAGAGCACAAAATTGTCGCCGCGCGTAAGGCGGGTATGGCCGTCGCGGCCATCAAGCCCGATTCCCAGCATCATTGCCCGCCGCGTTGGGCGCTTTGAAGACTTCACGTGATTCGGTCTCGCTGTTTGGGAAGCCGGCATTTAGGCGCTCGGCAGCTACCTGTTTTGCCGGTCAGGAGGACCATACGGGTAATTCCGAGCGCTTACCATGTGGCCGAGCGCCGCCGGCATGGACGCAACGGCGGACGCCAGCCCCGAACGGCATAGGCGCCGCTGCACAAACTATATGCAACCGTTTGAGCAACAATCAAGGCTAAAACGACCTCAGTGCGTCACCAGTAGGCGGCAGGTCGGCCTGCTGGGTAGGTTGATTGGGCCGGGTTTGGGATCATCCAAACCGTCAGGCGTCCTTGATTGCCTCGCGCACGCAACGGCGGGCCAGCTTGAAGGCGCTCACCAGCACCTGGGCCCGCGCCTCCATCTGCTCCTGCGTGAAACTGCGGGGCGTATTATTTGTCGGCAGGCCAGCGATGGCCGTGGTAAGGGGCAAAAGGTCGATAAACTCCTTGTAACGCCGCTTCAAGGCATCTTCGTCAACAGACATTTGCGGTACCTCAGGCAAGAGATGCGACCACTCTTGGCGGCCGTTGCGTACTGGAGCACGATTCTTTGAACGTAGTCTCGCCTTGCAAGGGCAGCAAGCGTTCTCAGGGCCGGTACGGCATACTCCGTCTGTATTGCCGTGCGCCCTGAAACCAGGCTAAGTTATGCAGGGTAGTGAGCGGTAGGTTGTAATCTCCGGTCGTGTGGAATCATGGAGCGGCGTATGTTGCGGCGCACTTTCATCGCATTGGCTGCGGTGGTTTGGCTCTGCGTGGCGGTCATCGCCCAGGCAGCCACCTTGGCACGCTGCGGCCAGGGGTTTCTCGAAGAGATCGATGGCTACCTAGTACTGCACCTGCGCGGCACCCCGTACGAAATGGGGTACCAACACGGGGCTTTGCTCAAGGAACACATCCGGGAGAATGTACGCTATTTGTTCGAGGTCAAGGGGCGAGAGCGCACGCTCAAGTTTCTGGGGCTGGAGCTTACACCCAAGGACTTGATTGCGCGCATCGCGGCGGTGCAGCGCCGGCACGTGCCGCAGTGGTTCCATGAGGAACTCGCCGGTTTGGCTGCCGGCGCCGAGTGCCCCTTGGAAGACGTGATTGTGGCCAATTTCATTCCAGAGCTGTTTCATTGTAGTGGTTTCGCGGTTGCAGGCAGTGCCACAAGCGATGGCACCCTCTACCATGGCCGGATTCTGGACTATGCCACGGACTGGCGGCTGCAAGAGCATGCTGTGCTCATCGTGGCGGAGCCCGAGGGCGGAATACCGTTCGTGAACGTCTCGTATGCCGGCTTCATCGGCAGCGTGACGGGCATGAATGCTCAGCAGGTTTCGATCGGAGAGATGGGGGGCCGGGGCCTGGGGCATTGGGATGGCACGCCCATGGCTGTGCTCGTGCGTCGGGTGCTGCAAGAGGCACATAGGCTGGACGAGGCGATTGACGTATTCCGGAACAGCCGCCGCACCTGCGAGTACTACTTTGTTGTTGCCGATGGAAAGGACAACCGGGCCGTGGGCATGGCCGCACACTGGAATACCTTCGAACTTGTGCGGCCCGGTGAGGCACACCCCCTGTTGCCGGAGGCCGTCGAAGACTGCGTGCTGTTATCGGCTGGCGATCGGTATTGTGAGCTGGTTCGGCGCGTGCGGGAGCAGCACGGCAAGCTCGATGCACGTTCTGCCCGGGCACTTATGGATCGGCCGGTAGCGATGCGGTCCAACCTGCACAGCGTACTGTTCGAGCCCGCCGGGCTGCGCCTGTGGGTGGCGAATGCTTCTCCGGATGGGCAACCTGCGGTGACGCAGAGGTACTATGAGTTCGACATGAAGTCCCTGCTAGCACGGCAGCCCGATCCAGACAGCAGCGAGGTAGCATTTGTGCCAGAGCCCTAACAGGCCTTTGTCAGTCCTGTACCGCGTGCAGCAATGAGGACTGGGCTGCATGCAGCCCGGTCGGGCGAAGGGCCGCGGCATTGGGCACGGCCGCGAGCCATAAGGCAAAGCCCAATGGGGCGAGGCCTGGACGCAGGGGAGAGGGCCCGCCGGCCGCCCCGCTGGCTAAGGGTGGGCCGCCGTTGTGAAGGCGACAGGCACCTGAGGAGGTACTGCACAAGGGCTCCAGCCTGCCAGGCAATAAGAGGCACTGCCAAGATACCCAGCAAGGTTGGAGTACCTCCGGGCCGGGCTGCGACGCACTGAGACTGCGCGATGTGCGTTCCAAACCGGCAGCCCCTTGCAAGCCCGCCCATCTTGGGCAAAAAAGATTTAACGGCGGTCGACACACACTTGCGCCGAGATAATAATGGCCGGTGCACCCGCCCCTTTTGTTCGCCAGGCTGGACCTGGCTGCTACCAATGTCGCACGAGCCGCATATGGCGGAGCAAGTCACGGGCGCGCTCCCCCAAGCAAACACACCCGCACCCTGCGCCTACGCTTCCGCAGAGACGGGGCTACCTGCTGACAGCCGCAGCGAGAAAACGGCCGGCCCGGCAACCGTGCAAGCTGGCGTCGGGCCTAGGCGGCTGCCCCTGCCGGCTACCGTCGACACGAGTCGCATCCTCTGGCCGTACGCCATTGGCGTGGGGTTGGTGCACCTGGGCGCATTGCTGGCGTTCGTGCCTTGGTTCTTCAGTTGGACTGGCGTCATCCTTGCCGTCGCGGGGCTGTACGTGTTCGGCACCTTGGGCATCAACCTCTGCTATCATCGCCTGCTCACGCACCGCAGCTTTTCGTGCCCGCTCTGGTTGGAGCACGTATTCGCCACGTTGGGAGTGTGCTGCCTGCAAGACACGCCCGGACGTTGGGTGGCCATCCACCGGCTGCACCACCAGCATTCCGATGAACAGCCCGATCCCCACAGCCCGCTGGTGACCTTTCTCTGGGGCCACTTCGCCTGGCTGTTTGTCGAAAACCGGCAGCTCAGCCAGTTGGCCATGTACGACCGTTATGCTCGTGACGTCCTGCGCGACCCCTATTACATGCGGCTGGAAAAGAATCTGCTTTGGGTCTGGATCAACGTTTTACAGGGCCTGATCTTCTTCGTGGCTGGCTTTGCGGTGGGATGGGCCGTGTACGGCAGCCATGCGGCCGGCTTGCAGCTCGGAGCGAGCGTACTGGTGTGGGGTGTGCTGGTGCGTCTGGTGCTCGTCTGGCATATCACCTGGAGCGTGAACTCGGTCACGCACCTTTGGGGTTACCGCAACTACGAGACGGGCGAGAACAGCCGCAACAATTGGATCGTGGGGCTAGTCAGCAACGGCGAAGGTTGGCATAACAATCATCACGCCGACCAGCGAAGCGCCGCACACGGCCACCGCTGGTGGGAGATCGATGTAACCTATTGGACCATCTGCCTGCTGCAAGCGTTGGGCCTGGCGCGAGACGTGGTGCGGCCCAGCACGCGGTTGGCAGGAAAAGCCGTATAAGCACCTCATGCCGCTCGCCAAGCTCAAGCCGCGCCGCGAGGAGCTGCGGCCCGGCGAATGTCTGTGCGATTACTGCACGGCTCGCTGCTGCCGCTACTTCGCCCTGCCCATCGAGACCCCGCGCACGCCCCAAGAGTTCGACTACCTGCGCTGGTATCTGCTGCACGACCGCGCTAGCCTGTTCACAGAAGGTGGCACCTGGTACCTGTGCGTCCACACCGTCTGCCGGCACTTGCAGCCCGATCACCGCTGCGCCATTTACGCCACGCGCCCAGAAATCTGCCGTAACTATTCCACCGCAGATTGCGAGTACGACGATGGACACGTCTACGAGCGCTACTTCGAAACCCCGGAGCAGGTTGTCGAATACGCAGAAGCGGTACAGGCTTTCAAGTCTGGCCCCGTGCGCAGCCCGCAGCCTGAGTTGCTGCCGATCGTAGGTTGAAGTTCGATGCCAGACCCCTCGCGGATCGAACCCCGCACGCTCAAGGGATTTCGCGACTGGCTGCCCGGCCCGATGCTGTTGCGCGAGCGGCTGATCGACACGGCACGGCGCGTGTTCCGCTCTTACGGCTACGCCCCCATCGATACACCCGCGCTGGAACACCTGGATATCCTGCTCGGCAAGGGCGGCGAGGAGACCGACAAGCAGTTGTACCGCTTCCAAGACGCGGGCGGCCGGTGGGTCGGCATGCGGTTCGACCTCACCGTGCCCGTGGCCCGCTTCGTCGCCCAGCACGTCAACGAGCTGGGGCTGCCCTTCAAACGCTACCACATCGGTACCGTTTGGCGGGGCGAGAATACCGCGCGCGGCCGTTATCGCGAGTTCATGCAGTGCGATTTCGATGTGATCGGTACGCACAGCCTGGCGGCGGACGTCGAAATTGTCCTGGTGATCCACGACTTGCTCACGGCCCTGGGCTGCGGCGGCCATACTATTTCTCTTAATCACCGGGGCGTCCTCGCCGGATTGCTTCAAGCAGCAGGCCTTGGCGAACAAATGCACAACGTGCTACGCGCCCTCGACAAACTGGCCAAGCAGGGCCGCGAGGCCGTGGCCCGGGAGATGGTGGCTGCCTCCGGCGCTACGCCCCAACAGGCAGAGCAGATTCTCACCCTCGCCGAAATTCGCGGTACGGCAGCAGAGGTATTGCAAGCTCTAGGGCAAGTCGTGGAGCAAAGCGACGTGGGGCGTGCAGGCGTGCAGGCGCTGGCCGACCTCGTGGCTGCGGCTCGCGCAGCGGGTGTGCCTGAAGACCGTCTCCGCCTGGATCCTTCTATCGCCCGCGGGCTCGATTATTACACGGGTACCGTGTTTGAGACATTCCTGGATGCCTTGCCGACGATCGGCAGCGTGTGTTCCGGCGGGCGTTACGACAATCTAGCGGGCCTGTTCACTGCCCAGGAACTGCCGGGGGTTGGAGCGTCCTTGGGATTGGACCGGCTGATGGCGGCGCTGGAAGAACTGGGCCTGGCGTCAGCCGAGCCGACACCCGCACCGGTGTTTTTCTGCTGGTTCGTGGCTGAACGGCTGCACGACTATCTGCGGTTGGCCGCGCGGCTGCGGCAGGCGGGCCTGGGAGTGGAACTCTACCCTGAGCCGCGGCGCCTGGGTCAACAACTAAAGTACGCCGTGCGGCGCGGCTGCCGCGTGGCTGTGATCATAGGCGAAGACGAATTTGCCCGCGGCGAGTGCCAGATCAAGTACTTGGCCGATGCGAGCACGCGCAGCGTACCGTTGACAGATGACGCCCGCGCCGTCATCGAAGAGGTCACACGGTTGCTGCAAGGCTGATATGGCGCGGCCGGTGGAGTTGCCCGCCGGCAGTCCGAGAGCCGCGCTGCTGGGCAGACGCTGACCCTGCCGCGCGGGCGCCTCTGGCAGTTGGCCGCCCGCCGGACCCGCAGGCAGCCGGCTCGCTTCTCTGCATTGCCATGCGCCACGAGACGCTGTTCAGCGGTTCCTACAATGGCAGTACCCGAACGCGCGATTTCTTCGAATCGACGACGACCAAGACACCTGCGCCTGTGTGGCGTCGTATTGACGCAGCGCGGCGATCACGACTGGTCCGATGTCTTCCGGCAAGACGCTTTGGCCGCGCACCTGCAAGACACTTGGTCCGGTCGCATGGGTCAGGGCGAGCATGGTGCCGAAATCCATGTCGTGAGTAAAGACGACATAGCCGTTGGCCAAAGCCCACGCTATTATCACCGAGTCCTCAGCCGACGGATTGCCGACGGTGGACCAGTGCACGGCAGGCCACCCGTGGCCGGCGAGTTCGGTGACCCACTCCACAGGCAAGTTCATGTCAACCACGAGCTGCACGCTCATGCAATGACCAGCGGCTCTTCCCGCTCTTGGAGGCGCCAGGCGGCGTAGGCCAATGCCGCATCGATAGCTTCCGGCTCCAGGTAGGGGTACGCCTGCAAAATTCGCTCGCGCGTCTTGCCGCTGGCCAACAGCCCCAGGATCGTCCCGACCGTCACGCGCAGTCCCCGGATGCAGGGTTTGCCCCCCATCACGGCAGGATTATGGGTGATTCGCTCAATCTTCATGTCTCCCGCTCTTTCACTTTTCGGCTCAAGTGGGAGTGACGACTGTGTAAATGACGGAACCGGCCCGCCAGTATTCTATGCTGAACCGCTTGGCCGCGTCGATGACGAACTCCTTACACGAGAACACGTTGACGCAGTCGGCCCGGGGCTTGGGCAAAGGGTGACAAACGACGTTCCTCGTCTCGATGAACTGGATGGCCGAGACGCCGTACAGGTGCGGAATGCCGCTATGGTCCTCCCAGAAGAGCGGGTCGCCATGTCGCTTCATGCGGATAAGGTCGCATAGCTGGCTGAAGTCGTCCTGTAGCTTCTTGCGCGATAGGTCACTGAGGTCGCAGCCTTCAGGTCGAGCAGCAACTCGATGCCATATGGTTTCATAGGCAAGTATCCCGCCGTTGAGCTTGACCGTCGGTCGGCGACCGCGGCTTGGGTCTTTGCCGCCGAACCACGTTTCACATGGGCGCGGCACTGCTTGAATGCGGCCGACGCTGGGCCGATCGGGCTTCAAGACGCTCACCTACGGCCGCATTCAAGAGAGTGGCACACCCTTCGCGCGAAGCGTGAAAGGAGGTCTCGGGCGAAACCGCAACCACCCCGCCGTGTGCCACTGCTTGACGCGAAGCGTCAAGCAGTGCGGCCGGCCGAACCACGTTTCACATGGGCGCGGCACTGCTTGAATGCGGCCGACGCTGGGCCGATCGGGCTTCAAGACGCTCACCTACGGCCGCATTCAAGAGAGTGGCACAGCCTAGACGCGCAGCGTCAACCAGTGCGGCTCGCCCATCGGCGTCTTATTCACGCGGGCCTTCATCGATCTCCGCCTCGCGGCGGAGGCACCAAAGCACGGCGTTGCGCAGCAGCCGTTGATACATGGGGTGCAGCAGCGCCTCGCGCGTGTGCCCGTTGGCAAGGTGGCACAATCGGCCCTTGCCAGGCTCGCGTGTCCAGCCGGCGGCGCCTGTCGTGCCATCATCGGCCCTGTTGCGCAAGAGCAGGTGCACTCGATCGGCGTCGTACACCGGCGTGTGCTGCTCGTCTGCTACGAAGAAGGACGAGACTCCGCGCGTGATGGGATGCTCGGTGTCGACGACCTCCACGCGGAACCGCTCCAACGGCCCGTGACCGACGTAGCGCCCTCCCACCAGATTCAGGTAGGGGCCCTCTGGGTACAGGCCCATCGAGTTGTGCAGGTTCAAGAACGCGCCGCCCCGCTCGACGTACTCGACCACGGCCTGTTGCTGCTCTTCGGTCATCCATGCGTAGTCGTGCGTATGGTCTTCGGCCACGGGCCGCTGAATGCCGTCTCGCAAGATCACCAACAACTGCACCTGTGCGAGGTTCGCGGCTGTGAGTGCCCGCACGTCCACCGTAAAGTGCGCCGTCACGCCTGTGGCCTCGAAGACAGGCCGCAGCCCCGCCTCGATATGCCCCGGCTCGTGCGGTTGATCTCCGATCAACACCAACGCGTGCGTTTGCCCGTCGCCCGCTGCCGGTAGCAGGCCATTAAAGGGTGCTTGCGGGACGGTGAGTTCTTCGTACACGTGCAGCAGATCCTCAGCCGTGGGATTGTCGTATGGCATCCACACCAGCAGGCTAGGCGAGATGCGAACCTGGGCGGCGAGCACGTCCGGCCCACGGCCCTGGGCGATGACGTACCCCACCTGCTGCCGCAGTTCCCATAACAACTCGCGCTGGCGCAGCACAACCTCCGGCCCCGCCCAGGATCCGTAACCGGGGACAACCTGCTGCGGTTTCGATGCAGCCAGGCGGTCGAGTGCCGCCAGCCAGCGGCCGGTGTGGCTGCCCGGCAGTTTGACGCGCGGGCCGTGGATCACCAGTGCTCCTCCGAAGAGCACTTGTGCGTGCCTCAGGTAGACGGCGGCGGCACCATCGGGTGTAACGCCGTCGAGCGATAACAGATCGAAGCCTCCATCGTCGGCCCGCCCGCTGCTATTGCCGTTCGTTGCAGCAGCGGCGAAACGGTCGGGCTGTAGCTTGTTCGAGGCTTGAAGCAATCGCTCGCGGATGCGTGCTGAGGTATAGATGGGCAGCGCACCTCGGGCAACCAAGTCCTCGACCAGCGGCACTTCGGTTGCGTGAAGCCGCGTGAGCGCCAGACCTGCCAACTTTTGGCCGCCGGGGTTGACGGCATTCAGGTAAGCGTCTGCCGCCACGCCCGGGGGCACGTCGATCAGCAAGATGCCCTGGGGCGTGGCTGCCCAGCCGCAGTTGGCCGAAGCATGGCGATCGGCAAAGCCGGCGGCGTAGACTCCGGGCGCCAATTGCTCAACATGGGGCAAGAGGCCATGAGGTTGGCTCAGGGCCAACGTGCAACACACGAGGCGCGCTATCATGGCAAACACTCCGTGGCAAGGATGAGGGCAAGGCCGTTTTCTGAGCCTGCCGCACGCTGAGACGAACCCAGGATCGGTTCCGGGGGCAGATCGAGTAGAGCCGACTCACTCGCGCACAAACGGGGCGGGTACGAGCAGCCGCGTAACCACCTGCTCGCAGCGTGCAGCCAGCTCTTGGGAATAGTCTTGGTAATCCCGCTGCCGACTGAACGCGGAGATCAGCCGTTCGCGTTCGGCCAGGCTGGAGAAACGAAACAAGTACGTGACCTCGTTCCAATCTCCCACCTCCACCACCAGGGGGCCAACGGGAGAGAAGCCATGCCGTTGCAGCATGGGCAGGGCCTTCGTTTGCATGTAGTCGAGGTAGGGACCGAGATCCGCCAGGCGCACGCGGTGGATCTCGTGGATTACGAACGCCGCCTGCTCGTTCAATTGGGGGGCGATGGCCCCGGGCGCGAGCCGCAGAAAACGACTCTCTTCGCCCGCCAGCAGAGGATCGCGCTGCGTCACAAACTCGGCGAACTTCTGGTTGGGCCCGAGGTATTCGATGGCCTGCTGAAATGCGGCCAGGTTGTCATACTCCCAAATGGTGACGTGCTCGTACAAATCTCCGATCAGGGTCTTCCACCAGCCTACCATCCGTCCGCCCGCGGCCTTGAAAAGCGGCAGCCCCTGCAAGCGGATGAGTTCGTCGTACACCGCGCCCTTATCCGGCCTAACGCGAATGCGCCACTCGCCATACACCCTGCCGCCGGTTTGCCGCTCCTGCCCGCGATCCTGCGGCGTGGCGGCTGGCGCAGACCATAAGAGGACCAACAGAGTAGGAACCATCAATACGCGCTGCATGGCAACACCTCACGCCAAGTGTGGAGAGACGCGGGCTATCCGCGGCGTCTACTGTGATCGCTGCCCGCAACAAAAGCAAGAAACGTCTCGGCAAACGGGGCGGGCCGTGCCGCGCAAGCACTCAAGGGGAGCGTGTCGACAATGGCGCCGCGCCAAGCCTGCCAGGGCCGCCAAGCGAGGCAGCGCCGCCAAGCGAGATTGGGCGCCCAAGGCAACCAGGGCCGCTAAGCAGGCTTGGGCGGTTCGAGATCGTGCGCAATGACCGGAGCAGACGCAGCCTGCTCAGCGGCTCATGGCCGTAGAGCTGGATGCCGTGCGAGAAGGCCCAGCCTTGCGCAACGCCTCGAGCACCTGGTTGGTTGTGATCAGGTCCGGCAGCACGATCGCGTCTTCAGCCCGGCCCGCAGGGTAGATGACGCACAACGGGATCGAGGCGTAACCAAGTTCGTCGAGCAACTGCTTGATCTCTGGAGATTCTTCCGTCCAGTCGGCACGGATGGCCACCGCATCCAGCTCCTCGAGGGTTTGCTGTACAACCCGCTTATTGAGCGCCCATTTCTCGTTGAGCTTGCAGGTTGCACACCAGTTGGCCGTGAAATCGAGCAACACCGTGCGGCCGCGTGCGAGTTCTGCTTCCAGCGCTTGGCGAGAGAACGGTTTCCATGCCACGATCTCCTCATGTGGCCTGAGCAGCCAGAACCCGCCCCCTCCCAGCAGAGCCATCAGAACGACTCCCCACGCCCACGCCATAAGCCTGCGCCCGAGCGGTGCATAGCTGGGCGTACGGCCCGCCAGCCATAGACCGGCCCACAATCCGAACAGCAAGGCCACGGTTGCAACCAGGTGGTCCTCGCGCACTGCCAAGAGCAGCCAGACAACCGTAGCGAGCAGGGTAAAGCCCATGACCTGCTTAAACGTCTCCATCCACTCGCCTGGCTTGGGAAGCCAGCGAATCAGCCTCGGAAACACGCCGATCACCAAGTAAGGGCTCGACACTCCCAACCCAATGCTGCCGAAGACCGCATACTTTACCCAGATGGGCTGTGGAAACGTGAAGCCCAGCACGGCCCCCAAGAATGGCCCGCTGCAAGGCGTTGCCAAAACGGTCGTCAGGATGCCCTTGGCAAAGGCCCCCACGGCCCCTTCTCGCTGTGCCAGTTTATTGGCCCCCTTACCCCCCGCGAAGCCGGGTATCGGTATCTCCCAAACGCCCAGAAAGCTCAAGGCCATGGCAAATACCAGCCCTGCCATCGTCACCTTGAACCCGAGCGATTGGAAATGCTCGCCCCACTTCAGGCCCAATGCGGCAGATACCGTGGCCAAGAGCAGAAAGACACTGATGATTCCAAAGCTGTACCAAACATTCAGCCAAAATGCCCGGCCGCGGCGGAAGAACACCCTGCCGACTTCTCCAGCCGCGTGCTCCCCCTCCTCTCGGCACTGCTCCACAAACGAAAGCACCTTCAGCCCAATCACCGGCAGGACGCAGGGCATCACATTCAAAATCAACCCGCCGACAAAGCCCAGTGCGATCGCTACCGCCAGCTCGCGCCAAAAACCTGCGCTGCCCGCAACTGCCACGGCTCGGCCCGGCGCAGCAGAACTGTCGGAGGCCGAGTAGGCGCCCGGCGCTGCCGCCGGTCGTTCGGGCAGTTTGCCTTCCGGCAGCAATGCCACGGCCTCTGCGTAATGTGCCGGCTGGAAATCGATACGTATAGGCGTCTGCGCGCGGGCCGCCCCCACTGGCAGCACGGCCTTGAATCGAATCGCTCGATGGCGGTCGCAATTCTGGTCTGTGCACGTTTGCAGCCCCACAACGCCGGAGAGCGACACTTCGGAGCCAGATAGGTCGCTCGGTACGGCCAGCGGCAGGCGAAACTCCACCGGCTTCGTGTAATAGCGTCCCGTCTTGCCAGCTTCTTGAGAGGGATGCCGCTCCACGGGCCGGCTGGCACGGACCTGCCCGGCCATGAGCGGACTGCCCGATTCTAAAGCTACAATCGTCGGCATACCCACTTGATCTCCCATCTCTTCGGGCAGCCCATAGACGTGGTAACCGGGATCGGGCTCGATTCGCACAATCAGCTCGAGGGTCTTTCCTGGAGCGGCCACGGGAGGCTCGAAGCGAATGGCCACCGTGGCGTGCAGGCCATCAGGCCGATGGACGGCTGGTTCAGGCTTGCCTCGGCTGCCAGAGGTTGGCCCTTCCGGCTCATTGGTTGCAACGCCCCGTTTGCCGGAAGCAGCGCGAGCCTGAGATGCACTGCCGCTCCTCTCGGTGCTGTCACCGGCCAGGCGAGCCACAAACTCGAAACGGCGCGGCGGCAAGCATGTCGTCGAGCAAAGCTGCGCACGCACATGTCCCCTGATTTCTAGGCTGGCTAGGTCTACGCCTTCTGCAAACTCGATCGGTGCTTCCCAAATAACTTCGCCGCTATGCTCTTCGACAACGAGGCCGTTGAACGCCGGCTCAGGGTGTGCTGCCGGAGGGGGCGTGGCACGAAACGCTCCCTTGAGCGAGAAGCCATCGCCCTGCTCGACCGTGATGACGGTCGGGTTCGGTCCCCCGCTCGCCTGTGTGATGGAATATGTGTGCCAGCCCTCGGCTATCTCGGCCGTGATTCGCAGCAGGCCCGCTCGTTGGTCCGTGGGCGCGGTGAACTCGGCTCGGACGGCCATCAGCTCTTGGGAGCTGCTCGGCGCAGTGCCAAGCTCGCTGTCTAATGCCCTGAGAGACTCGAGCTGGGCCACGGCTGCGCCTGCGCTGGCCCACACACTTGCGGCCGCCAGCCATACCGCCACGCGACGAATGAGCGTACGCATAAACTCTCTGCACTACCGGGTTACGATAACCGTGCAACCTCACTTTATACATGCCCCAAGTGGGCGACAATGGGCCTTACGCGGGCCGCCGCCCACTGGCCGTTGTGTCGCCTGCGCCGCGCTGCCTTTAGCATCATCGGCCGGCGCCGCAATGGCGCCCTGTGACGGATATTACGTGCAAGCCGGAAATCAGGGTCGCGCCGTAAGCAGCTTGCGCAGCGTGCCATTACCGCACATTTGTTCAGGTCTTGAGCTGGTGAAAGGTACCATTTGAGCTTCGCACGTCGTGGCCAATACCCCGCCGCATGGGGGCAGTGATGTCACAATTCGCGTCAGGCTCGGGGGCCTCACGTACGGGCCAGCGATTTGGGATCAGGGTTCTTGCACGTATCGACGAAGATTGATATGATTAGCGGCGTCATATCCGCTACGTCGAACCAGCAATCGGAGCCGAGAGATGCTTTACGTGCAACAAGGCAAGGCGCGAAAGAACTGCCAGGGGATGTCGCGGCGGACGGCCTTGAAGGCGGGCTTTTTGGGGATGGCGGGCCTAGGCCTGGCAGACTTGCTGCGGATGCGTGCGGAGGGGGCGGCGGCGCGCAAGGATACGGCCGTGATCCTTCTGTGGCTCGACGGCGGCCCGAGCCACATGGAGACGTATGACCCCAAACCGGAGGCCCCGAGCGACTACCGCGGGCCATGGAGCGCCATTGCGACCAATGTACCGGGCATGATGGTTTCTGAGATGCTGCCGCTGCACGCTAAGCACGCGGACAAGATGATCTTCGTGCGCTCGATCCATCATGATAATGGGGACCACTTTGCTGGCGCGCATTGGATGCTGACCGGCCGGTTTGGTTCGAACGCCGCGGACCTTCCGCAGAAGTATCCATCGGTGGGGTCGTACGCAGCGGCCGTCCGTGGGCCCAACCGGCAAGGGCTGCCGGCGTATGTAGGGCTGCCGGCGGCCCAGAGCGTTTATTTGTTCCCGGGTTACCAGGGTGCTGCCTACCTTGGCCCGCAGTACAACCCATTCGACGTTAATCGCGACCAGGCCTACCTCGGGGCCACTGCCAATGTTCAGATCCAGCGGCCCAAGTGCCTGGAGAGTCTGGAGGGGCTCTCGGCTGAGAAAATGCAGGACCGGTTGAACCTGCTGGGGGCCTTTGACCGCCTCCGCCGCGACCTGGACTCCAGCGGCGTGATGGACGCCATGGACCGCTACCACCAAGAAGCAGCCTCCATGATCCTCAGCCCGCAGGCTCGCGAGGCCTTCGACCTGGAAAAGGAAGACCCTCGCGTGGTTGAACGCTATGGCAAAAGCCCGTGGTGTCAGTACGCACTCATGGCCCGGCGGTTGGTCGAGGCGGGCGTGACCTTTGTCACCGTCGATATGCCGCACTGGGACGACCATTGGAACCTCAAGGAGGGCCACGGCTACAAGCTCCCTGTGGTCGATCGGGCGGTCGATAATCTGCTGCAAGACCTTGAAGAGCGTGGCATGCTGGACCACGTGCTGGTGGTGGTGATGGGCGAGTTCAGCCGCACGCCTCGGCTGAATAACGGCGGACCGGACGTACCCATTCCGGGGCGGGACCACTGGGGCAACGCCATTTCTGCCATGCTGGCCGGCGGCGGCCTGCGTTGCGGGCAAGTGGTGGGGGCGACGAACTCGAAGGGAGAATTTCCCGTCGAGCGGGCGATGCTGCCTTCGAAGCTGCTGGCCACCGTGTATCACGTGCTGGGCATCGATCCCCAGATTTCGTTCAAGGACCACAGCGGGCGGCCTGTGCCCATTCTGGATGACCCAGAGCCCATCGCCGAGGTGGTGTAGCCCCGCCGCGGGGGATGCACCTGCCGGCCTGCTCTGCGTACTTGGCACAGCCCAACCCGAGTGCTGCGCTGCGGGGTTACGTGGAGCGCCTGGCTCATGGCCAGAAGGGCCAGAAGGTAGGGTCCAAGTGAGGGGCATTGGGTACAGTCCATTGTGGTCCGCCTTAGGCGGACGTTTGGAGGCATTGCGCACCCAATGGTGCCGCTTGCTTCGCCGCTGCACACCTTGCCAGGGCGGCAAACCGCCCACGGCCGCCTGCTAGCCGTTACGCCATGCTACACTTCTAGTGTTCGTTTGCGCCGCGGTACGGCACGCATGGCTAACTGAGCGAGCTTCTGATGCGGAGTGTGTTGGTAACAGGCGGGGCCGGCTTCATCGGCTCGCACCTGGTGGGTGCGCTGGTCGAACGGGGCGACCGCGTGCGGGTCTTAGACAACCTGAGCACCGGTCGGCGGGAAAACCTCTCTGCCTGGGCGGGCCAATTCGAGTTCATCGAGGCAGATCTGCTCGATGCGGAACAGGTCGATCGGGCTTGTCGAGGCGTCGATTGCATTTTCCACCAGGCGGCACTCGCCAGCGTGCCTTTGAGCATGGAGCGGCCGCTAGATACCCATGCTGCCTGTGCCACGGGCACGCTGGCGTTGCTCGATGCGGCCCGCAGGCAGGGTGTTCGCCGCATTGTGTACGCCGGTTCGAGCAGCGCTTACGGCGACCAGCCCACCTCGAGCAAACGAGAATCCGACCCTACTGATCCCATCTCTCCGTATGGTGCGGCCAAGCTCGCAGGGGAACTGTATTGCCGGGCCTTTTCGCACATGGGGTTGGAGACGGTCGCCCTGCGCTATTTCAACGTGTTCGGTCCACGCCAGGACCCGAGCAGCCCGTACTCTGCGGTCATACCGCTGTTCATCACGGCCATGCTCTCCGGCAAGCGGCCCATCGTTTTCGGAGACGGCCGCCAATCGCGAGACTTCACCTACGTGGCCGACGTGGTACAGGGCAACTTGCTCGCCGCTGATGCCCCGCACGTGAGCGGGCAGGTGATCAACATTGCCGCCGGGCGGGCGGTGAGTCTGCTGGAATTGATCGGCATGCTGAACAAGCTCTTGGGCACACACGTATCACCTGTGCATGCCCCGCCGCGTCCTGGCGACATACGCGAGAGCCTGGCCGATATCAGCCTGGCTCGCCGCTTGCTTGGGTACGAACCGCAGGTGAGTTGCGAGGAGGGGCTGCGCCGTTCGATCGAGTATTACCGCGGATTAGCGCAACGTTGACTGCGTCTTATCACCGTTCAGCTCATGATGCAGGGGGCACGGGCGCACCGTTGGCCGCCACGCGAGAGAGTAACTCGCTGGAGCAGGCCCTGCGAGAGCGCACGGCCGTGGTGGGCGTGGCCGGTCTGGGCTACGTAGGGCTTCCGTTGGCTCGCGCCCTGGTGGACGCGGGCTACCGCGTGCTGGGCTTCGACGTCGACGAGCACAAGGTCGCAGCGCTTGGGGCCGGCCGCAGCTATATCGGCCACATTGCCTCGGAGTGGATCGCTAGTGCCACCAAGGCCGGGCGATTCGAGGCCACATCGTGCATGGCCCGCTTCGCCGAACCCGACGCAATTCTGATCTGCGTTCCCACTCCGCTCACAGAGGCCCGCGAACCCGACCTCTCATTCGTCGAGGCCACTGCCAGAGATATCGCGGCAGCATTGCGGCCAGGGCAGTTGGTGGTGCTCGAGAGCACCACGTATCCCGGCACCACGCGCCAGGTGCTCCGCCCTATCTTGGAAAGTTCCGGCCTGCTGGCCGGACGAGACTTCTACCTGGCCTATAGTCCGGAGCGAGAAGATCCCGGCCACCCCGAGCATACGGCGGCGCGGATTCCCAAGGTGGTTGGAGGGTTCGATCCCACCAGCTTGCAATTGGCCGCGGCCCTGTATGCCAATGTGGCGCCGGCAGTTGTGCCCGTCTCGAGCTGCGAGGTCGCCGAAGCCGCCAAGATTCTCGAGAATACCTACCGGGCCGTGAACATCGCCCTGGTCAACGAGCTGAAGATGCTCTACGACCGCATGGGTATTGACGTGTGGGAAGTAATCGAGGCCGCGCGCACCAAGCCGTTCGGCTTCCAAGCATTCTATCCCGGTCCCGGTTGGGGTGGTCACTGCATACCGATCGACCCCTTCTACCTGAGCTGGCTTGCGCGCCGCTATGGGCAGAGCACGCGGTTCATTGAGCTGGCCGGGGAGATCAACACGTACATGCCGCACTACGTTGTCGAGCGCACCATGCTGGCACTCAACGACCGCGGCAAGCCCTTGCGCGGCAGCCGTATCTGCGTGCTTGGCGTGGCATACAAGCGAGATATTGACGACCCGCGAGAAAGCCCTTCGTTCGTACTCATCGAACTGTTGCTCGCCCGCGGCGCGATGGTGTCTTACAACGACCCGCACGTGCCCCGCTTGCCCAGCATGCGGCGCCATCGCCTGCCGCACATGGAAAGCCAGCCGCTAACGCCGGCCTACCTGGCCCAGCAAGACTGTGTGCTCATTGCCACAGATCATTCTGCCTACGACTACGAGTTCATCGTGCAACACGCCCCTTTGGTAATCGATACCCGCAATGCCACGCGCGGCGTGCGCGAGGGCCGGGAGAAAATAGTCAAGGCCTGAGTACGGCGATCCACCAAGCGGGCAAGCTGCGGCTGGAGCGTGAACAACGAACGCAATCGCAGCGGCCTGTCGGCACGCGGAGTAGGCGGTTACGACGGGGAAATAAGGCAAGCCTCCCCGCGTGGTAGAGCATCCTCGCTTGCTCACGCGGGCCAACCGCATCCGGCGTGTCGGCCCAAGCGCGCACCCTCATGCTGGGGCTTCGTAGCACACGCGTCCAGCATAGTAGCGGACGCGTGACCGCTCGCTTAGGCATGCCAAACACCGCTGCGTGCGTGCCCAAGGCGAGGACGCTTATGATACGGCTTCGTAGAGCCTGGCAAGCGTGACTCTAAGCTCCTAAGCACATGGCCTCGGCGGTGCCCGCAAGCACACCGGCCGCACCCCCTTGCAACACCCCGCTGAGCTTGTATGATGTGTGACGTCTGGCAAGCTGGATTGATCCCTTAGCGGTCAGTAAGCGGCTCATACGAGGTTACTGGCTTGAAACTCAAGACCCTAACCCGCAGTTCGCTCGTCGACGAAGTCGTCGAGCAGATCCGAGGTTTCATCGAGCGTGGCGGCATGGGCGCCGGCGAGCGGCTGCCCTCCGAGTCGGTGCTTGCCGCGCAATTGGGTGTTAGCCGCACCGTGCTCCGCGAGGCGGTTGGCCGGCTGGAAACCATTGGCGTAGTGCGGGTGGAGCGGGGCCGGGGCATGTTTGTAGGAGACCGCTCGGGGCTCAACGGCTGCGTGCAGATGGTGCGATCGGCGCTTGCGATCAGCCCCCGAGAACTGCTCACGTTTCTCGAGTTCCGCTGGGCCATCGAGGTACACGCAGCTCGGCGCGCTGCCGAAACGGCCACGCCCGAGCAGATTGCCGAGCTTGAGGCATTGGCGGCGCGAATCGACGATGGGAATCACGACGACATCGAGGCCATGCGGCGCGACTTGGCGTTTCACCTCCGCCTGGTGGAGCTGACAGGCAACGAGCTGATGCGAACGGTGATGGAGGTCATCCAGGAGTTCGCGTTGGCGGGCATGGTGCAAACCACGCCTACTCCCCGCGACCGGCACGTGAGTCACGAGCGGCATTTGTCGATCGTGCGGGCGATCGCCTCGCGCGATGCTCAGCTTGCAGAGCAGGCCATGCACGAGCACATGGAACGCACTCGCGAGCGATTGCGTGCGCGGTTGGCAGAAACGGCCAGCAGCGCGGCGGCGGGCGAGCAGGCCGACAGGGGGGGCCGCCAAGTACCTGGGCATAGCAATGACGCAGGACACACTAGGAACCGTTGAACTTATGCATGCGGCAAAGTGCCGGTGTACTGCGCGAGCCGCACGATGCCACACATGTTGCACACTCCTGGAGGTTAGCGTCTTGACGTATTAGGAACTCGGCTACCTAACTCGGCGGAATGTCCTCGCGGTGTCAGACCGCAGGCCGCGAGGGCAGGCTGCCACCGCTTCGTATCCCAGCGGAGCCAGCCACTCACGCTGGCGCAGCAGCGGACGCCGCTGGTCGTTTGCCGCCCCATCCATAGCCGCAGCCGGTCAGTTGGCCGCGATTACCAACTCTCGCAGGTCATTTTCCCTCGCTCGCCACTCACCGTCGCCAGCCGCTCACCCTCGCAGATCATCGCCCATGGCAGCAGTCAATCTCGCAAGACTCCTCCCAGCGCCGCGCAAACGCGTCCTGCCGCTGGCAGCGCTTGGGCTGCTGTGGGCAATCGGGTTGCCGTCTACCTATGCCGCAGCCGAGGCATCCGATGCGAGCGCCTTGCCACAGTTCGAGCGAGACGTGCTGCCGATCTTTGCCGCGCACTGCCTGAAGTGCCACGGCCTGGAAGGCCGCAAGGCGGAGCTGGACCTGCGTACGCGCGGATTGGTACTGCGCGGGGGCAGCAGCGGTCCGGTGGTCGTCCCGGGAGTCCTGGAGCAAAGCCTTCTGTGGCAGCGGGTTCACGACCGCAGCATGCCGCCTGCTGGAGAACTTCCGCTTACGGACGAGCAGATCGAGGTGATTGGCCAATGGATCGCCGGAGGCGCGCCAGGCGAGGGCGCTGCTGGCGAAGCGGAGCCGCCCCCCGAGATTCCGGAGCAGGCGCGGCGCCACTGGGCCTTTCAGCCGGTTGTCCGGCCCGAGCCGCCCCGCGTCGAGAATGCGGCGGACGCTGCCACGGGGATCGACCGTTTCTTGCTGGCCAAGCTCGAGGAGGCCGGCTTGCAGTTCTCTCCCCCAGCAGACCCAATTACCCTGGCGCGCCGCGTGTGGCTCGATCTGGTTGGGCTGCCGCCAGACCCCCAAACGGTGGAAGAGTTTGCAGCCGTCGGCTCACCAGAAGCGCTCGACGCGGCGTACGAACGGCTGGTCGATCGGCTTTTGGCGTCTCCTCACTATGGCGAGAAGTGGGGGCGCCACTGGTTGGATGCTGCCGGGTACGTCGACACGTTGGGTGCAGACAACGACGCGGCCATCATCAAAGTTGCTCCGAACAAATGGCTGTACCGAGACTACGTGGTTGCTTCGTTCAATGCCGACAAGCCGTTCGACCGCTTCTTGTTGGAACAGCTTGCTGGAGACGAGCTGGTCGACTGGCGCAATGCCGCGGAGTGGACGCCCGAGGTAAAAGAATTGCTCATCGCCACGGGCTACCTGCGGAATGCAGTGGACGATACAGACCAGAAAGAGCTGAACACGGCACTCATCCGCTATCGGGTGCTGCATTTGACGCTGGAGACGTTGGGCACGGGCTTGCTGGGACTGACGCTGGCCTGCGCCCGCTGCCACAGCCACAAGTTCGATCCTATCCCACAAGAGGACTATTACCGCCTGATGGCTGCGTTCACGCCGGCGTACAATCCCCAGGAGTGGGTGCCGGCGAACGAGCGCCGGCTCCCAGACGTTTCTCCGGCTCAGGTGCGTGCAAGAGAAGAGCACAACGAAGTTCTGGAGCGGCAGGCGGGCGTACTGGAGGCGCAGATCGCTGCACTCGAACAGCAGCAGCGCGAGAAGTTGTTCGAGCAGAAGTTGGCACAGCTTCCGGAGCCGTTGCGAGAAGACGTTCGCAAGGCGCTCGCCGCCCCGCCGGAGAATCGTACAGAGATCGAGCGCTACCTGGCAGACAAGCTGGGACCTGCGCTGGCCGTACAGCCTGAAGAGATCCAGGCGGCACTCGGCGAACCCGAACGGCACCAGATTGCCGAGTGGCGCCGGCAGATTGAGGCCTTGCGTTCTCAGAAGCAATCGTGGGATTATCTCCAGGCCTTGTACGACGTGGGACCGCCGCCGGAGACCTTCTTGCTGCGGCGCGGCGACCACGAGAGCCCTGCACGGCCGGTCGAGTTCGGCTTCCTTTCCGTGCTCATGACGGGCGGCAGAGAGAATGGCGAGGCCGAGCCATTGCCTGCCCCGGTGCTCGCCGGTCAAAGCAGCGGCCGGCGGCTGGCGCTTGCACGCTGGCTGACGCGGCCCGGCACGCCTGCGGCAAGCCTGGTGGCGCGTGTATTTGCCAACCGCCTGTGGCAGCAGCTCTTTGGCGAGGGGCTGGTGGCCACGCCCGACAACTTCGGCCTTACCGGACAGCCTCCCACGCACCCGGAGCTGTTGGAATGGCTGGCAGCAGAATTTGTCGAGAGCGGCTGGCGCATCAAGCCGTTGATCAGGCTGATCGTTCTCAGCCGCGCTTACCGGCAGGCCTCGCGGCCAAGTGAGTATGTCGGCTCGCAGGGCGATCCCCGAGCCGTCGATCCCGACAATCGGCTCCTCTGGCGCATGCGGCTGCGGCGGCTGGACTCGGAGTATGTACGCGATGCCATCCTCACCGCGAGCGGCCGGCTGGCGACAGCAGTGGGCGGGCCGCCGCTGGCGCTGGAGAACCTCCCCGACGGCATGGTGGTGTTGCATGAGGCGTCTCTTGCCAACCCAGAGAGCAAGTTCCGCCGCAGCCTGTACGTGCTCGCTCGCCGCAATTATCACCTGACCATGCTGGCCGAGTTCGACCAGCCAGCACTCCCCACAAACTGCACACGGCGCAACAACTCGGCAGTGGTCAGCCAGTCGCTAGCCCAACTGAATGACCGCTTCATGTTCGAGCAGGCGGAATTCATGGCCGAACGTGTGCTGGCCCGCGTGCCCGCAGACGACCGAGCGGCCCAGGTGCACGAGGCGTTTCGTCTGGCCTTGGCACGACTGCCCGACGCCCAGGAGTTGCAATGGGCGCAGGACCTGCTCGCCTACCACGCCCAGCGGCTGGGGGCCGACTCTGGGCGAAGCGCGCGCCCTTCCCTGGCCAGGTTATGCCACATGCTGTTGTGCAGCAACGAGTTCCTGTATGTTCCTTGAGGGAGCGGAGATGCCGGCCATGCAACGAATCTCTACGCTCGCTGGCGGGCGCGGCGCTGCGGCCCCAGCGCTGGCGGGAGCCATGGAGCCACGGATCCTCTCGCGTCGGCGGCTGCTTGAGCTGTCTGGTTTTGGCCTGGGCACGCTTGCCTTGGCCGCCATCTTGCAAGAGGAGGGCCTGCTTGCGGCCGAGGCCGCGGGCGGCCAGCTCGATCTGCGGCCGCGCAACGGGCATTTTCCCGCGCGTGCCAACGCTGTGGTGATGTTCGTGCAGAACGGCGGTCCCAGCCAGATGGAGCTGTTCGATCCCAAGCCGGAACTCAACCGGCTGGAGGGCAAGCGGCACGGCACCAAGGTCGAGATGTTCCAGCCCGGCAGTGAACAGAATGTGCTGTTGGGCACGCCCTTCAAGTTCGTGCCGCGCGGTGAATGCGGCATGTTGCTGTCTGAGGTGATCCCACACCTCGGCAGCGTGGCGGACGAGCTGTGCCTTGTCCGCTCGATGTACAGCGAGCACAACAACCACACCGAGGCTCTGGTGCTGCTGGCCACGGGTAAGATCTTCCAGGGTAGGCCGGCATTGGGCTCCTGGATCAGCTACGCATTGGGGACGGAGAACCAGGACCTGCCTGCCTATGTGGTGCTGCGGGACCCTGCGGGCTACAACACGAGCGGCACGCTCCTTTGGCAGAGCGGCTGGCTGCCTGCCCTCTACCGCGGCACAGAGCTGAGCACGCAAGGCTCGCCTGTGCTCAACCTTCAGCCTGCCGTACCACAGGACCCGTCCGCCCGTCAAGCAGACCTGGAATTTTTGGCCAGGTTGAACGAGCGGCACCTGCGCGCTTATCCCGGCGAGAGCGAGCTGGAGGTGCGCATCCGCAATTTCGAGCTGGCAGCGCGGATGCAGCTTGCGGCCGGTGCAGCACTCGACCTGAGCCGCGAGACCGAGGCCACGCATCGGCTCTATGGCCTCGATAACCCCACAACAGCCGGCTACGGCACGCGCTGCCTGATGGCGCGGCGGCTGATCGAGCTGGGCGTGCGGTTCGTGCAGATCCACCCGCCGGTGGGCCAGCCTTGGGACGCGCATACCAACGTCAAGGAGGAAAACGAGAAGATTTGTGCGCAAACAGATCAGCCCGCGGCGGCGCTGATTGCCGACCTCAAACAGCGCGGGCTGCTCGACACCACCATCGTCCTCTGGAGCGGAGAATTCGGCCGCCTGCCAGTCTCGCAAAACGGCAAGGGCCGCGATCACAATCGCAATGCCTTCAGCCTGTTGTTGGCTGGCGGCGGCTTCAAGGCTGGCTACTGCCACGGCGCCACGGACGAGGTGGGCTACCGCTCCGTAGAGAATCGCGTGAGTGTGCAAGACCTGCACGCCACCATCTTGCACCAACTCGGCTTGGACCACAACCGCTTGACCTACCGCCACCACGGAAGGGATGAAACCCTCACAGACGCCGTCGTCAGCCGTGCCCGCGTGGTCCGAGAGCTGATCGACGGCCCCGTGATGTGCGGATGAAGCTTGATACACCCGTGATCTCCCCCGCCCTCCACAGAGACAGCCATTTCGCACCAGGAGACTGCCGTGCCACGCTCTGACCTCCAACCTTGTGCGCTTCGCTGCCCCGCCTGGGCGGCCATGCTGCTCATCTTGGCAGGCCTGGCCGTGGCGGGCGATACGCCCATCGGCCCCGTTTGGTGGCCCTCGGAGTGGGGGGCGGAGGACCAGCGCGGCGCCGCGAATCGCCAGACGCCGGAGCGCGTGCTGCGGGCCCGGGATCTGATACGCACGGGCCAGGTGTACCAGCTAGGCCGCCTGTACGAACACGGCATGCCGTTGCCGGGAAAGCGGCACTACAGCCTGACCATTCCCGGTTCGCCCACGCAGCCGCCCTCGGGCAAGAACATGATCGTTTCGCACGACGAGCTGGTGAGTGCCGAGATCGGCCAGGTGGGGACTCAATTCGACGGCCTGGGTCACGTGGGGGTGCGGGTGGGGGAAGAAGATCTGTTCTACAACGGCTTCAAGCGTTCTGAGTTTGGCGACGCCTACGGATTGAAGAAGCTGGGCGTCGAGAACGTGGGGGTGTTTTTCACGCGCGGCGTGCTGCTGGACGTGGCCAGGCTGAAGGGCGTGCGGCGCTTGGAACCGGGGCACGTGATAACGGCGTCAGACTTGCAGGCCTGCCTCAAGGAAGCCAATTTGCGGCTGGAGCCTGGCGACGTTGTGCTCATCCGCACGGGCCACGGCCTGTTGTGGATGGTCGACAACCAGGTATACGGGGAAGGCGAGCCGGGCATCGGCATGGAGGCCGCCCGCTGGCTCACGGAGCAGAAGGTATCTCTAATCGGAGCGGACACGTGGGCCATCGAGGTCGTGCCGCACGAGGATCCGGAGACCGCTTTCCCCGTGCACCAGTGGAACCTGGTGCGCCACGGAGTATACCACCTGGAGAACCTGGATCTGGAGGCACTGGCCGCGGACGAGGTGTACGAGTTCGCCTTTGTGTTCTGCCCATTGAGGCTGAAAGGAGCCACCGGTTCTCCGGGAAATCCCATCGCCATACGCTAGCCTCTGCTGCTGGCCGCGCGGCCAGTGCGATCAGTTTACGGCGGATGGTTCATTTGTTTGCCGTGCGTGGCATGCAAGGTGGCACGATTGAATGTGAGCGAACCTGCGAGTATGACCCTGAAGGTGGAGAGAACCAGATGACGGAAAAGCCGCCGTCCGCCGTGCGTTACGGCATGTTCATTATGCCGTTTCACGATCCCGCCAAGCCTCTGGTGCAGGCGCTGGACGAAGACTTGGAGCTGATTGTCCGGGCCGAAGAGCTGGGCTTCTGCGAGTTTTGGATCGGCGAACATCACACCATGAAGTACGAGCCGATTGTGATGCCGGAGATCTTCATCGCACGTGCACTAGGCGCGACCACGCACATCCGGCTTGGTGCGGCGCCGGTGTGCTTGCAGCAGCATCATCCGGCGCACGTGGCCTGCCGGCTGGCATTTCTGGACCACCTGTCGCGCGGCCGGCTCAACTTCTGCTTTGGGCCGGGCAGCGTGACGGCGGACCAGGAGCTGTATGGCGTGGACCCGAAACAGGCGCCGGCGATGGTGGAAGAGGCGATCGACATCATCCTCTACCTGTGGTCGCACGATCCGCCCTACGACTACCAGGGGAAGTACTGGAGCGTAAGCCTAAAAAAGACGTTCGACGAAGAGACGGGCATCGGCTACATCCCCAGGCCGTATCAGCAGCCGCTGCCGCCTATCGCCATGCCTGGGATGAGCCGCAATTCGTCCAGCATGAAGCTCGCAGGGCGCAAGGGCTTTCAACCGTTCGCCCATTGCTTGGTCACGGGAAATGTGGTAGCCGACATGTGGCAGACGTATGCCGAGGCCGCTCGCCAGGCGGGCCGCATGCCCGATCGCGGCGACCTGCGCATCTGCCGCTCGATCTTCGTCGCCGATACCACGGCCGAAGCCCGCCGCCGTGCCCGCACCAATTCGCTGGGCCGCAACTACGAGTACATCGGCCGCCTCTTCGACAAGGGCCTGGGCCGCCAAATCTACAAGCGCGACCTCGCCATGCCCGACTCGGAGTGCAATCTGGACTTTCTCATGCAAGAGCAGATCATCGCCGGCGACGTCGACGAGGTGGTCCGCCGCCTATGCCTCCTGTTCGAAGAGACAGGCCCCTGTGGCACCCTGGTGCTGATGAGCTACGACTGGGACGACAAGAGCGCCTGGGTGCATAGTATGGAACTCTTCGCTCGGGAAGTCATGCCCCGCCTCAACGCCATGGTTGCTGCCGCCGCCTGACAAAACGACACGCCCATGCCGATAAAATTCATACCTCTGGTAGGTTGGGGGACGTTGCCCGCAGGTTGGGAATACGTCGACGTCGCCGGCGTGGCCGTGGACAGCCGGCAGCACGTGTACGTCTTCAACCGGGGGCCGCATCCTCTCGTTGTCTTCGATCAGCAGGGCCGCTTCTTGCGATCCTGGGGCGAAGGCATGTTCCGCCGCCCGCACGGCATCACCATCGCGCCCGACGATACGCTGTTTCTCACCGATGACCTGGGCCACACCGTGCAGCGGTTCACTGCCGACGGCGAGCTGCTCTTGACGCTCGGCACGGGCGAACCGTCTCCCACCGGCATCCAAGGGAACGACTACCGCACCATTCGCCAGGGCGGACCGCCCTTCAACCAGCCCACCAATGTGGCACTTAACGCCCAAGGGGAGATCTTCGTCTCCGATGGATATGGCAATGCACGCGTGCATCGCTTTTCTGCCGAGGGCACGCTGCTTCGCTCTTGGGGCGAACCCGGCACAAAGGCGGGACAATTCAACTTGCCCCATGGTATTGCCATCGACCGATTGGGCCGAGTGATCGTCGCCGACCGCGAGAACAGCCGCCTCCAGTTCTTCTCCCAAGACGGAGCTTTTCTCGACGAGTGGCGAGATGTGCTGCGGCCCATGCAGGTGCTGTCCGATGCCGACGGCCTGATTTACGTGGCCGAGGTCGGCTATCGCGCCGGCCTTTATCCCTGGACCGAAGTGCCCCCCGGCGCACCAGGGGCGCGCATCAGCGTCTTCGACCCCCAAGGCAAGCTCGTAGCCCGCTTCGGCGACCCCGACCGCCCCTGCGAGCCCGGCAACTTCTTCGCCCCTCACGACCTGTGCCTGGACGCACAGGGCAGCCTTTACGTGGGCGAAGTGGTTTACAGCGCCGGCGGCTCGCGCGGACTCGTGCCGCCCACCTGCCATGCGCTGCAAAAACTGGTGCGGGCCTAAGGCGTGCCCCCTCGCACCAGCGACGGAGCCATTGCTCGATGTAGCTGCGCGGGTACTATTCCGCCGTGGTGGGGTCGATGATGGCTCGCACCTCCACGATCGAATTGGCCGGAAAGCCTCCCTGCCGGGCGTGCTCGCGCACAGCCGCTTCGTCCGGCGCAATGTAGATGCAGTAGATCTTGTCGTCCGTAACGTAGCTCTGCACCCACTGAATCTGCGGACCTAGCCCGCGCAGCACGCTGCAAGACTTTTGCGAAATGGCCCGCAGCTCTTCGGCCGTGAGCTTGCCGGCGCCAGGAAGTTCCCGCTCGATCACATACTTGGGCATGTTGCAATGACCTCTCTTAAGGCGCCCCTGCGCCAACCAATTGCCAACCCACCTGGCCGCTGATCGTGGGCCTACGGGACCAATTCTCTGTAGCACACGCTCCGCAATGACGAGTAGGGCCTGCCAACTCGCAATGCGCGGTAAGACTGCTTGGCATACGGCCGCCGGCAGCCGTCGCTGGAGCCGTGCTAACAAACGTCGCATTCTTTGGGCAGCGTACGCGCACGCTTTAGTTGCAAGGCGTGGCGGCAGAGTTAACCACATGATCCATGCGCCTGCCTTTTACTCGCGGGCTGGCAGCCATGTCAAGCAGTGCGACCTGCCGACCACGCTTCACCTTGCGGCCCGTGTGCCACTGCTTGACGCGCAGCGTCAAGCAGTGTGACCTGCCGAGGACGTTTCGCCTTGCAGGAGCACTGCTTGAATGCGGCCGATCCGACTCGATCGGAGCCCACCACGCTCATCCGCGGCCGCATTCAAGAGAGTGGCACACGCTTGACGCTCCCCGGTGTGCCACTGCTTGACGCACCGCGTCAAGCAGTGCAGCCCGCCAATCGAGTCTCCGTTCACGGCAGCACTGCTTGAATGCGGCCGTGGTGGATCGATTCTGTTCCCGCCAGCTCATCCGCGGCCGCACTCAAGAGAGTGGCACACGCTTGACGTACAGCGGCAAAGGTGTCCCTTCCCCTGTGTGCTGCCCGCGGCTCGGCCCAGCGCTGGCGGCCCGCGTGCTGCTAGCCAGCGCTCGGCGCCTCCGCAGCCCGCAGCTTGCGCCGCAATGCGGCGACCACCTCAGGCGGTACAAAGCGGCGCAGCTCGTCATCGCCCGCCAGTGGGGCGATCTGCTTGATAAGCGAGCTGGAGACGTGAGCGAACTCCTTGTCGGCCATCAGCACGACCGTCTCGATGTCCGGATCAAGCTGCCGATTCGCCAACATCATCGTCAGCTCCGCCTCCACGTCCGTCAGGGGTCGCACGCCGCGGATCATCACCCGCGCACCGCAATCGCGCACGAACCGCACAGCCAGACCGGAGAACTTGCGCACCTCTACGTTGCCGAGACGCTGGGTGGCGCTGCGTACCAGTTCGACCCGCTCATCCGGCGTAAACAGCGGATCCTTGCCAGCGTTGATCCCAATGCCCACGATCAGCCGGTCCACCAGCCGACTGGCACGCTCGATCACGTTCATATGCCCGAGCGTAATGGGATCGAACGAGCCGGTGTATACGGCTATGCGAAAATCGCTCTCAGCCATCCTCGTAGCACTCTGAGTTAGACGTACGCGCACAACGGCCCACGAACGCCATCCGAACATAGCAGCCGCCGCAGGCATGGCAAGATCTTGCCCGTGGATGGCCGCCGTGTATGCCCGAAACTTGCAAGCGGGCAACGACCGAAAGTGAAAGATAACCCGACGTTGGATCGCGTTTGTAGCTCGTGTGCCGCTGCCTTGCCTCGGCAACCCCGCAACGGGCGATAGCCAACTAGCGAGAAAATCCAGCCGCTAGAGACCGCGCCGTTGTAGCGTGGCGTGCCTATGCCACCGTCACTGCCTCGGGGGGTTGCGCCCAGCGCAAGCGCTTTCTGAAATACAGCACGCTGAACAAGTAGAAGCCGCCCTGCACCAGGCTCCAGATTACGGTCCACGCCATCCCGAACACCATGCTGACGGTCATGGTGGTTTGCATCATTTCTTCGAACCCAGCAGGCGCGCCACCACCTTGCGGTCCCGCTGCTCGCATCAACTCGGGCATGAACCGCTGCACGAGTTTCGAGTTCTCGACTGTGAAAATCAGAGTGGTTGGCGCATACAGTACGAGATAGCCTATCGATCCCCAAAGTCCCCAGATGAACAGTTTGTAGCCCGTGACTGACTCCCTGAGGGCCCCGATGGCGCCGGCTATCAGCAACACACACACCACCAGATGGAAAATGGTTAAAGGTGCCACCACCGGGCGCCAACGGCGTGCCAGTGCCATCATCTGTTGGTTCATCTGCTGCTGCACCTGCCTGGCCTCCGGAGGTAGGCCCTGCGCCTGCACGCCTTCCATCATGGATCCAATCCGCTCGCCAACGAGCATGCCGATAATGCCTGCCACCGAGCCCAAAAAACCCAGGGCCCCAAGTACGATGGCCACCACGCATATGGCGGTCACGCCGCCCGTGCGCCGCGTTGCCGATTGGAGACCAGGCGGCCCGCCCACCGCATGAGGAGAGACGTACGGATTGACAGGCGATAGGCCCGCATGCTCGGGTGCTCCCCGAGGCGGTCCCACGAACGGGTTGGGATCTGAAGGCTGCATACGGCCAGGATAGCACGTAGTGGGTGAACAAAGCAAACCAGAGTTTGTGGGCAGCGCCTGGCGAATGGCGAATGCGCAAGCAAAAGGAAGGAACTCTAGAAAACTGCAAGAGCTTGCCGTACACACCCTGGTAGCACGTGCGTTGTATAGAACTAGGGTGCCCCGAACGGCGTTCGCCAGAACGCGCGTGCCACTAGCCTAGCCTTCTGCGGCAAAAGGCCGGACCTATGAAGCCTGCGGTCCCCCTTATTCAGGGGGCTAGGGGGGTCAGAACCGATGTACACGCCCAAACCGGCCACAGCTCATCCCACTGTGCAAGTCGCACTCACGCACACGCGTCACCGATCTCGGCTGCCCGTCACCCCGCACAACTGCGCCGCGAAAAACGCACCGCTTCCAGCCCACCGCAAGCACAGAGGTGCGCCAACGCCCTCGCCGCACACGTTCCTGGCACGACAGCGCGACCAGGACATTCCCCGCTCCGGCTCGCACATGCTGCGCACGCGGCGCAACCTAACCCACGAGCCCGCTCGTCGCGCCTCGAATCAAAGTGTTCGAGAAGCCCCCGAGGTGATCCCATGCCGCGCGGCGCGCTGTCGCTTAAAGCGTGGAACTCTACCGACTGCATGCGCTACGCGCCTAGCGCCCTGGCCCTCTGCCTCGTTGCGGCGACTGGTGCAAAGCGGCAAACACTGCGGCAAACTCCTCCAGCAGGGGCCCAAACGTGGCAGCTACGTCGTACTGACGTGATCCGCTGCCGTGCTCCCAAAGAACCTCTCGAGAACTTGACAACCCCCTTGGAGACCTGTAAACAGCCGTGTAAGGTGCAAGCTTAGCGCGAGGCGCTTATGAGCGCAAGCTCCGTCGAAGATCGCACGACGCTGGGCCTGTTTCCCAAACAGGCGACGCCTCCGCACTACCACCGCATCGTTGAGCCGCTGCGCGTTCGCCAGTACAGCCGCACCGAACGGGCATACCAGCACTGGGGTTCGGCCCTTCATCCTGTGTCACAAGCGCCCGCACCGGCGGCCACTCGCCGTAGGCGATCCCGACCGCTTTCTGACGCGCCTGGCCGTGGTGCAACACGTCGCGGCGTCCAAGGAGAACCAGGCACTGTCGGCCATCGTTCGTGCTTGCGAGCACGTTCTGCAACAGCCGCTCGACCGCGTGACCCGCGCCCGCCGTCCCAAGCGGCTGCCGGTTGCGCTGACCGTAGACGGAATCTCGCGGCCTGTGGTCCATTCAACAGCCCTGGCAAGCTGGTTTGTGCATCAGCCGGCTTCCGTCCATTCTAAGAGGCGCTCCATGCCGGCAAACCTTGACCCAGCGCAACTCGCTCAGCTCCGACTTCTTCTCCCCTTATTGACGCCCAGGACCGCAGATGAGTTCTTCTTGCGCGGTGGAATATACGACGTGCTGGGCGAGCGACAACTGGCAATTCAGGACTTGACCAAAGCAATCGCGCTCTGCCCAAATCACGAGAGGGCATTGGTCCTTCGAGCGAAACTCTTCGAGAACACGCGTGAATTCGCCCGCGCTTTGGAAGATTTCAAGAACGCCGGTCACGACATCAATGCTCCTGAGTTCATCGGTGGACGAGTACGTGAGGCACAACAGAACGACGACCATGAGACCGCACTCTTTTGGGTGCTCCGGGCGTTACAGGCCTCACAGATGGAGCAAAAATGGCACGGTTTCTTTCTCGAGGAAAAGGGGCATTGTTATCGCCGCCTCAAGAGATATGAGGAAGCGGTTAGCGCGTATAGAGAAGTCCTATTACAATGGCCCGATCGAGTCACGGCCTGGTCGGGAATGGCGATGGCTCTCGATCATTTGCATCGATTCGAGGAAGCGGTTAGCTGTTGGGATCAAGTCTTGCGGCTGGAGCCAAACAGGCCAAACGCCAGAGAGAATAGGGAGAGATCGTTGGCAGCGGCGAGGGGACAGGTCGCGGGTTTAGTGGAAGAGATGTTGCTGACACTGGCACATTTGTCGGATGAGAAGGACCAAGACGACCGGAAAAAGACCTTGTAAGAGCAATCGTTCAAGGGGCAGAGGCGCTGGCGAAATTAGAGCGCAACCGCGGCAGAGCAACGCCCGAGTCACAACGAAGAAGAAAGCCTTGGTGGAAGTTCTGGTAGGAGCAGTCGCGCGTTTTCCGGTCGAGGTTGCCAAACCAACGGTTGGAGTCATGGGCGCCGCCATGCTGCCTTGGCGTGTCAACATTCTTGCAGGTGGCCCCGGCAGCTTAGCCGTGGCATTAGGCGGAAACGGAGGAGAGACTGATGCATCGAGGAGGGTGGAAGACATTCTCGGACCAGTGTATGGTACTGCGGAGGGAGGGCGAAATGGTGCTTATTTATTTGGGAGCGTAAGACATGCACGGTAAACTGATACGTGACTGCAGACTTCCGCCGAATGGAAGGGAATATCAGGGCGAACTGGAGATTTGCGATCCCCGTATGCGTATCCACGGTGCGGCGGCGGTTATGGCTATTAAGTATCAGGAATCCCTGAGGGTAGCTTTTCTTCCTGAGTTGAGGCGTGGGGTTCAGGACACACCCGAGGAGGGGGGCCTGACCTGTTAGCAGCGGCGTTGGGAGGCTTGTAGTTGGGACAGCCGACGGCAAGGAGGTATGAGCAAATACCGTTTCGCGCACGCGGCGTCTATTCCCTGGGAGGATATCCTTCTAACGGAATATGGCCGCTCGGCGGGGATGTGAGGTCTATGATCGCTCGACTCTGCGTGCCTTACGAATGGTGGCGGCGCGCCGCTTTCAGCAGCGGCAGGACCGCTGGTCGCTAACCGGGGGGCTGCCATGCGCATCATTTGCCCGTATTGCCAAAGCCCCATGGAGCTGAGTGAGGTGGGCACGCCCAGCAGAGCCGCATGTTCGACCTGTGGCGAGAGTTTTCTGCTTGCACAGCGTGAGCCGGACACAACCATCGGCGGCCTGCCTCGCAAGTGCGAGAAGCTGGGCCGATTCGAGTTGCTGGAGGTCGTGGGGGTCGGCGCGTTCGGCACCGTCTACAAGGCGCGCGATCCCGAGCTGGAGCGGATCGTCGCCATCAAAGTCCCCCGTGGCAGCAGCTTGCTAGAGGGCCAGGAGCTGGATCGCTTCGTGCGCGAAGCCCGCAGTGTGGCTCGACTCCGCCATCCATCCATCGTCACCGTGCATGAGGTGGGGCAGGTGGGAGACATCCCATATCTGGTGAGCGACTTTGTTGAGGGGGTAACTTTGGCCGACGTGCTTTCGGTCCGCCGCCCCACGCCCCATGAAGCTGCTCAGCTCATGGCCGACCTTGCCGATGCGCTCGATTATGCCCATGAGCATGGCGTCATCCATCGTGACGTCAAGCCGTCGAACATCATGCTGGAGATGGTCGCTTGGCCGACGCATCAAGGCGAGCGCCCGGCGTTTTCTCCGGGCACGCCTCGGCTAATGGACTTCGGCCTGGCCAAGCGCGATGCGGGTGAGACCACGGTGACGATGGACGGCCAGGTCCTCGGCACCCCGGCGTATATGAGTCCCGAACAGGCCCGGGGAGAATCCCACCACGTCGATCGCCGCACGGACATCTACAGCCTGGGCGTCATTCTGTACCAGCTCCTGACCGGCGAGCTGCCCTTCCGGGGCACGACGCGGATGCTGCTGCACCAGGTTCTGCATGAGGAGCCGCGGCCCCCCCGCAAACTCAACGATCGCATCCCGCGCGATCTGGAAACGATCTGCCTCAAGGCCCTGGCCAAAGAGCCAAACCGCCGCTACCAGACCGCCCGGGAGCTGGCCGAGGATCTGCGCCGCTTCCTGCGCGAAGAACCGATCCGGGCCCGGCCGGTGGGACGCCTCGAGCGGACCTGGCGCTGGTGCCGCCGCAACCCGCGCGTCGCCGCCCTGGCGGCCGCCGTGGCCTCGCTGCTGGTCGTGATCGCTGTCGGCGCTTCCACCGCAGCCGTATGGTTGCGCCAAGAACGCAATCGCATTCAGGAAATCAATGAACGCTTGACCGAGCAGTACCAGCAGACGGACACGCAACGGCAGCGGGCTGAAAAGGCCGAGCGCGAACGCACCGCACAACTCTGGCAGTCCCTGCTCCGCGAAGCCCAGGCCGAGCGTTGGAGCGGCCGGGCGGGCCGGCGTTTCAACGGACTCAAAGCGCTGGCCGAGGCAACCCGGATCGCCCGCGATTTGGAGGCGCCCCCCGATCGGATCTTGCAACTGCGCAACGAAGCGGTTGCCTGCTTGGTCCTGCCCGACTTGCGCGTCGCTCGTGAGTGGGACGGATTTCCGGAAGGTTCTTCGGCGCTCGGCTTCGATGCCGATCTGCGGCGCTATGCGCGCGGTAATGTCGAGGGAGACGTCAGCATCCGCCGCGTGGCGGACGATACCGAAATCGTGAACTTGCGGGGCCCGAAGGTTCGGGCGCAAGCCTTTTTATTCAGTCCGAACGGCCGATACCTATTCGCGGGCTATCACCACAACAGCCCCCGGGAGTTCTGGGTCTGGGATCTGACGCGGGCGGAGCCGGTCTTTAAACTAGACCCAGGGGACCACGACAATGGCGTCGATTTCAGCCCCGACAGCCGGTACATCGCCTTCGGCCACAGCGACGGGACCATTCGGCTGTACGAGCTTGCGGTCGGCACAGAAGTCCGTCGGCTGGGGGCGAGCTTGCGCCCCGCGGCCCCCAGCGCCCTGCGCTTTGCCCCTGACGGCAGGAAACTGGCCATCGGCAGTTTGCAAGCCCCCGGCGTGGAGATTCGTGACCTGGGCTCCGGTCGGACGTTCGGTCTGGCCCACCCGAGCGCAGTGCGTGGCGTCGCCTGGCGGGCGGACGGCAAGCTCCTAGCGACGGCCAGCGACGACCACAACATCTACATCTGGGACGTGGCAGACCTAGAGCAACCGCGCCAGGTTCATGTGTTGAAGGGGCACATAGCTCAGGTGGTTCGGCTCGCCTTTAGCCACGGCGGCGATCTCCTGGCCAGCCGGGGGTGGGATGGCACTACCCGCCTCTGGCACGCTTTGACTGGCAGAGTGCCGGTGACTGTCGAAGGCATTGGCGCCGATTACTTCCTTCGCTTCAGCCCGGATGATGGTTTGCTTTCTCCCAGCAGGCAGGGCTCGAAGGTGTACCTCTGGGAAGTCGCCACTGGCCGGGAGTGCCGGACCTTCGTTCCCGACAAGGTGAACCGCCGGTCTGCCGCCGTCAGCCCAGACGGCCGCTTGCTCGCGTGTCCGGGCAATGAGGGGAGTTTGCAGCTCTACGACTTGCTCACGAACAAAGAGGTCGCATCCCTGCCCGTGCGTTGCTCCCACGCGGGTTTCGATCCTTCTGGGCAACTGCTACTTACGAGCGGGGTCGAGGGCATCTGGCGATGGCCGCTTAAACGCGAAACGACAGCGGCAGGCCCGACGCTTAAAATCGGGCCGCCGGAACTTTGGGCCATTCCAGGGGAGCGGCTAACCCGCTACTTTTCCTCGACACCGGATGCCCGTAGCCTCGTCGTCGCGGCCTCTTCGGAGTCCGCTCTCGTCATCCACAAGGACAAGCCAAAGGAGACGATTCTGCTATCCCCGCACCCCGGCCTCGAATTCGTCGCCTTGAGCCCGGACGGCCAATGGGCTGCCACCGGAACATGGCATGCGACCGGCGTAAAAATCTGGGATGCGCGGGCCGGACAGTTCATCCAAGAGTTACCCGTCAAGGATAGTGCCAACGTAGGGTTCAGCCGCGACGGGAAATGGCTGGTGACAAGTACGGGCGAGGAATACCGCTTTTGGCAAGCCGGTTCCTGGCGGCCGGCTCTGCGAATTGCGCGGCAAGGTGCCGGCCCTGGACACATCGTCTTCACTCCGGACAGCCGGATGCTGGCCATCGCCGCTTCCGTCACCGCGGTCCGACTGATCGATCTTGAGACAGGCCATGAGCTGGCGACCCTGCCGACCACCGGCGAGCCATTGTGCTTCAGCCCGGACGGCAGCCAGTTGATCACGACGGCGGAAGGCGGTGCCGTACAGGTTTGGGACCTGCGGCTGATCCGCCAGCAGTTGGTTGCGATGGGCCTCGACTGGAACCACGATGACTACCCGCCCGCCCCGCTACCCGAAACCGATGGGCCGCTTCAAGCAATCGTCCTGCTTGGCGACCTGGCCGCGGCGCTGCCCCAGACGACCGGGACACGGGAATTGCGGATGCGAGCCGCCATCGCTCATTACCGACTCCTCGTCGCTGCCAAGCCTGAAGATGCCCAGGCGTGCCGCCGCCTCGCCTGGTTGTACGCTGCCGCGCCGCCGCCATTGCGCGATCCGGCCGAGGCCCTTCGCCTAGCCCGCAAGGCGATGGAGCTGGCGCCCCACCAACCGGAGACTCAGCATACCCTCGCGCTGGCCTATTACACTGCCGGTCAGTATCGTCATGTCCTGGAAACGCTGCATCCTCATCTCAAGAGCCAGCCGGATCGCTATATGGTGATCGATCTCTACTTACTGGCAATGACCTACTACCGGCTTGGTGACTCCACTCGGGCCCAAGAATACCACGCCCTTGCCGATCGCTGGTCGCAAATGCAACAAAACCTCTCGGAGGAAGAGGCCGAGATTCTGGACGCGTTCCGGGCGGAGGCGAATGCGTTGTTCTCCGGTAACGAGGCGGTCGAAAAGTAGTAAGAAACTTTCTCAAAAAAAGCTCGAAGCTTAGGTGTGGCGTGGTCGCCAGAGGCGTCGGTACCACAATAATCCGCATACAAGTTGGAGCAGGCCCAGGTAGTTCAGGCAGTGTTTTGTTATAGCGGGTCAGAATGGCGCGGCACCTATTCAGCCAGGCCAGCGTCCGCTCGACCACCCAGCGGGGCGGCTTGCGTCGGCGCCGCTGCCGTTTTCTGGTTTCCTTGCGAGTCGGGCGAATGTAGCTGACGTAGTTAAACTCCTCGAGCGTCTCATGGCCCGTGGGGTTGTCGTAGCCTTTGTCCAAGCACAGATGTTGCTCGCTGTCGGGTCGCTCGGTCACGACGGAGTTCAACAGATCCTCCAGACAGGCCGCATCATGCCAGTTGGCCGGGGCCGTCATCACCGCCAGCGGCCAACACCTGGTCGGCTGTACCGACTAGAGCTGGGCGGCCCGCGCAGATAGCGATGTGTCAAAGAGCCCTCGCCATCGAAGGCGAGAATGATCTACGCTTGATGATAGACATTGTCGATGGTCTTCGCAGGCGCGCTCACGGAGCTGGGCGTCCCGCCGTCTGGGGGCATGGGGACGAGGAGCTATCGGTCATGGGGACCGGCGGGGTGGAACCCCGCCGCTCGTGCGATTCTCCGGTGCATTCAATGGTGCCCTCGGGCGAAACAAAGCTCACGATCCGCCCGGCGGCGTCGTACTGCCAGGCGGACGCAATGCTGCCGCCGTTGTAGTCGTGCTCCAGCCCAACCAGCCGGGCCAGGGCATCGTAGACGAAGGCGCTCTCGGCTACCAGGTCGCCCGCCTGTCCGTCCAGATCGTTGTAGCGGCGGATGAGCGTGAACTGTCCCAGGGCGTCGTACTGCAAGACGACCCGCTTCTCGCCCACCGGGTTGCACCCCGGCCGTCCCTGCTGCTCGATGCGGGTGACGCGGCCGAGACGGTCGCGTGTATAGACGGTGTCCCTGCCCAGGGGGTGGGTGACGCGCTCGAGCTGTCCGGCGGCGTCGTAGGCAAAGTAGGTGGTGTAGTTGAGCGGGTCGGTCTGGCTGGTGCGCAGGCCGCGGGCATTGTAGGCGAAGCTCCACAGGCCGCCTTCGGCGTCGACGATGCTGGTAGGGTAGATACGCAGGGAGGCGCTACGGGGCGAGCTACCCAGGGCGGTGCCTCGTGCCGAGGGCGGCGCTACGCCGGCATGGCCGGCGGGGCGCCAGGTCCCCAGGGCGCGGCAACGTCGCTTGTTAGGTGTCCTAGTAGGGTTAGCGGCGGTGTTGGTCAGACCGGCGTGAGTTCGGTCCTGCGAGGCTCAGAGCGGGGGATACTCATGCTGAGGCCGCCGGAACCCGGTAACGGTGGCCGAGGTGAGAGGAGGTTTCAAGCTGCCCGCGCAGCTCTTCGACGCGGACACGGAGCCTTTCGAGATTCTCTACGGCATCTGTAACACCGCGGCAGTAACGCGCGTGCGCGGCGAAACATTGTTCGAGCTGGCAAGTGCGTCTCAACTCCTCGCAGAAGGCGTCGATCTGGCGGTTCAGTCCTCGTCGTAGCCAGAATGCCAATAACCAAACCAGAATGGCGCACCACAAGGCCAGCCAGAAGCTCGCGGTCAAGTAGTAATCTAGGCCCAGCAGGGGCTGCGGCGGAGAAGCAAGCCACGATTCATAGAAAAAGTTGTATGCCAGGCGTAAGACGAGCGCTGCAACCATACCCGCGAACAACAGTTCCAGAGGGCCGCGCACGAGCCAGCCGCGGTTCGAGTCGGCAAGGCGAGCCACCAGGCGGGAAACATCCTGGCCCGCACGCGCCAGAAATGCTTCGGCAGCGTTTGCCGCTTCGGCCTGAAGGCCATCCGAGTGTGCGCTGTCTGGAGCCGCTCTGGCGGCGCGGGGCATGCCGGCATCGCGCGCATAGCCGGCGACAATTGTGGCTGCCTCGTCCAGTATGGCAGGGGTCAAAGCGAGCTGGGCCACGCGCGCGGCGGCGCCGGCGGCCTGTTGCGACCGGCGCCGGCGGCCCCACACACGAGCAGCCTCCACCGAGCCCCAGAGCACCATCTGGGCAGGTGATCGCGACCGCAACATTGCGGCGCGCGTCACCAGACCGCCCAGCTCCAGGTACAACCGCACCACCCAGGCGAAGGGACTCGACCCCCAGCGTGCCGCCAACTCGGCTAGCAGCCGCCGCTCCCACTCGCGGCGGTCGGCCGCCAGCTCGTGGCGCAGCCGCTCGACCAATGCGTTGGCCAGTTCCTGGCGCTGCTTATTGACGGCGTTCTGCAAATCTTCGACATTTGGCATCCACTTATTAAAGCACTCGCGGCAGCGAGCCAGCGTATCGTGCAGCAGGTCGAGAAAGTTGGCACGCCGGATACGCTTGGCCGCGGCTCCGACCAACTCGCGGGTGAGGAACTCGACCAGCCGCGCAAACTCGCCGCGGCAAATCCCTTGTTGGGCGTCGGCCAAGGCTCCCACAGAATCGATGTAGAACATCTCCCCCACCTCGTAATGTTTCTCGAGCACGCGGCGCCAGTCGGCGCGGATGTCGTCGTCCACGTCGGCGTGCGTTTGCACGAACACCAGCCGCGCCCCGCTGGCGGCGGCTGCCAGCTCTTCGGCTACGCGGGCGCTGCGGTACTTCTGCTGCGTGGTGGTGACCAACAGCACGTCACAGTGAGGGAGGAGTTCGCGCAAGCGTGCCAGGTTGCTGCCGCTCTGTTCAGGCGTTTCAGACGTGTCTGGGTCTGGGCAATCGAGCAGGACCACGTCTCGCAAGAAGGGGAGATCGCGGTGCACGAGCTGGACCTTGGCGGGATCGATGCCGAGCTGCTGGGGCGAGATGTCTGGTCGGCAGACGAGCGTGGGGATGCGTGTGGTGGGGCGTTCGCGCCCCGGGGGCGAGACCTCGCTGCCTACCAGGGCGTTGACCAGAGAACTCTTGCCCGTGCCCGTGCCGCCAAGGGTGGCCACAATCAGGGGAGCCTCCAGCCGCACGCGCATCAGTTCCACCCTATCGAGCAAGCGATCCATCAAGCTGCGGATCTGCCGCGCCGCGGGGAATTCGGGCAACTGCTCCCGCCACTGGCGGAGCGCTTGCGCCAGGGTCTCGATTTCGGCCAGTCGTTCGAGGTGTTCAAACTCGGATCGGGTCATGGAGCGAGGATTGGCTAGGCGTTTAGCGGCGCAGCCAGGCCAACCAACGGCGGCAGAGACGCGCTGCCAAGGGCGTGAGACGGCTGCGCTGGTATTGGTCGCAGAGGCGCTTCCACACCTCCGATTGGGTTGGGTAGCAGTGGATCACGCGGCTGAGCGCCTTGAGCCCGATGCGTCGCGAGATGGCCAGGCAAATTTCGCCGATCATCTCCCCGGCGTGCCGCGCCACGAGCGTGGCCCCTACGATTCGGCCAGTGCCGCGGCGCACGTGGAGCATGGCCAGGCCATTCGTCTCATCGTCAAGCACGGCGCGATCGACGCGGTCCAGCGTCTCGCAGTACGTGTCGATGGGCAAGCCCTGTTGCCGAGCCAGGGCGGCTGTTAGGCCCACTTGGGCTACCTCGGGGTCTGTGTAGGTGCAATGGGGTATGACCAGGGCCGTGGCCCGGCGGCGCCCAAAGAACAAGGCATTTTGCAGGCAGATGCGGGCCATGGCGTCGGCGGCGTGCGTGAACTTGTAGTCGCTGCAAACGTCCCCGGCAGCATACACGGCCGGGTTCGTGGTTTGCAGGCGCTGGTTGACGCGCACGCCGCGCTCGTCGCAGGCCACGCCCGCCTGCTCGCAGCCTAGCTCCTCTACGTTGGCCCTCCGCCCTACGGCTACCAGGATGGCCTCGGCCATCAGCTTCTGCCGCGCGCCGGCGCGTTCGATGGTCAGCGAGCGGGCGCTTCCCATACGCTCGGCACGCACGGCTTGCCATCCGAGATGCAGGTGGACCCCCTCGCGCGCCAGTTGGACCTCGAGCAGGGCTGAAGCCTCAGGTTCGTCGCGGCGCAGCAGGCGTTCTCCTCGGGAGACCAGGTGCACCTCGCACCCGAAGCGGCGGAAGGCCTGCCCCAGCTCGCACCCGATCGGGCCGCCGCCTAGCACGATCAGGCTGGCGGGCAGCCGCTCGAGCGAGAAGATGCTCTCATTGGTCAGGTAAGCCGCTTCTGCCAGGCCTTCCAGCGGCGGCAGCGCGGGCCGGCTGCCTGTGGCGATGATTGCCCGATGGAAGTCGAGCCGCTGGCCCTCTACCTCCAGAGACTGCCGACCGCAGAACCGCGCGGTGCCGAAGTAGACGTCGATGCCCAGAGAACAGAGCCGCTGGGCCGCATCGTGCCTGGCGATGCCGGCGCGGAGCCTTCGCATCCGCTCCATGACGAGTGTGAAGTCGGTCTCGGCGTGCACATTCCGGCATCCCAGCAGATGTGCCTGCCGGGCGTCGTAGCAGGCTCGAGCACTGCGCAATAGTGCCTTACTGGGCACGCATCCGAAATTCAGGCAATCTCCGCCCAGGAGGTGGCGTTCGACCAGGGCCACGCGGCCTCCCAAGATCGCAGCGCCGACAGCGGCCACCAGTCCGGCCGTGCCTCCGCCAATAACGACGAGGTTGTATCGACCCTGGGGGACTGGATTCTGCCAGTTTGCCGGACGAACTTGCTCTACCAGCGTGCGGTTATGTTGGTCCCAGGGAGCAAGTTCCATAAGGTCAGGGCCGGTGGCGGCTGCCAGTACCACGTACTGCCGCGGTAGGCGGCCTATCATTGTAACCTGCGGCCCTGCATGTTTGGCCGGCCAACAGGCAGCGTGCCAGGCAGAAGAGCGCGCAGGCGCGCCTTACTGCCAGTCAGAGGCACACAAACTGCCTTTGCTGAGCCGCACGAGCCAACCGACTCTGCTACAGGCACCCAGCAGGCGTTGCCCCACGCGTCGGCCTGTGCCCGGCGTGTTTGCACTGTCGGCCGTCAGCAGGGTCGGCGCGCCGAGATGTCACGGCGCGGCTGCCGCGGAAGCCTCTGCACACGCCGTCGCGCCATGGCCTGATGTGGCAGAACCGTCCGGCACCTTCCAGCCGCGCTGCGACATGAGATCGTCAAACAGCGTTATGACGCACTGCATGGCCACGGCCAGGTCGACGGTCGTCAAGATCCCCACGGCTTGGCCCTCCTCGCATACCGGCAGGCAATTGATGCGCCTGGCCAGCATGATGCTGGCGGCCGTAGCCAAGGTGGCATCGGCCGTTACAGTGACCGGTGGAACGGTCATGCATTGCTCGGCCGTGTGCGCGTTGGGCTTTTGCAGGTCGCGGTCGCTGATCACGCCAATCACCTTGGGGCCGTCGCAGACCAGCACATGCCGGATGCGTTCGCGCTGCATCAGCTCTGCAATGGTCGCAATTCTCGTCATGGGCGCGACGGTGAAGAGCCGCCGTGTCATGAACTCCTCGACCAAGAGCGGCAACTTGGTACCGCTCTGCGCGGCCCGTGCCAACCGCATTCGCAGCTCCTGGCGCTTGGAAACATAGGCGGCCTCGGCTTGCTGGGCGTCGTCCGCGTCACGCTCCTGAGTGGGTACGACTGCCGCGGCCCGGCGTGGCTGGTATGCCCTCACGACCGCGATCAGGCTTACCATGCACAGCATGCCCAGCACGGCGCTGCGAGCTGTGCTCACCCACCGAGAGTTCTGAAGTGAAGACGCGCGGGTGGCGTCCCAACCTATTGGCTGCGACGCGAGATATGGGGCCAGGACTTGGCTCTCCCCTGCTGGCACGGAGTCGGCCGAGCGGGAGAGGGCAAGGCTGGCGCCCTCAAGGCCGAGTGCGGCTACACCCATCAATGCCGCCGCAAGCAGCACCCAGCCCAGAGGGCCGCTGCCCATTTCTGAGACCAAAAGGCCACGAAGAGGCCGAGGAGACGAAAGCGAGGCGATCGCGTTCATGTTGAGGTGCCCTAATTGTTCGGCAGGTCAATTCCTTGAGTGGCACGTCACCACGTAGCAACCATAGCTTGGGGCGAGAGGTTTGTTGCAAAGAATGCCGTACCGAGTCGCGGCGCAGGGGCGGCTCCGAGTGGCAAGTTGGGCACGCCTTACGAACGAGGGCGCATTAAGGGCCGTGCGCCCGATCTTGGGGCGCCGGGCCGATTAGGGCCAAGATGTGGCAAGCAGGGATGCGGCTAGCGGGGCGTGACGGCCGTAGGGAGTTTGCCGGCGAGTTGGCGGTACCGGGCGGCCTGGGCGGCATCGCCGGCATGCTCGAACATACGCGCGAGATTGCCATAGGGAACCGCAAGTACTTCTTGGTCCGCCTGGTGCTGTTGTACGGCTTGTTCCATCATGCCGGTCCCTTGGAGAGTCAATTCGATGGCCTGCGAGTGCGTGCCCGCTTCCCAATACGATACCGCCATGCTTACCAGCATCTCTCCCCAGGGCAGTAAGAGCTGTTTGGGAATCTCGCTCGCAGGCCGGCCGAGCCAGGGGAGTGCCTCGTCGTACCATTCCGTCGCGCGGATGTGATTCTCTTCGGTCAGGGCATAAATGGCCCCCAGCCGGTAATAGAGCCTGCCAAGTAGATAATCGTCGCCGGCGTTTGGCTCGCGTCCTGTGACGCCGGCCGCTAGTGCGGCGGCTGCGTCTCTGCCGAGCGCGAGAGCCAGGTCCAGCTCGCCGCGCAACTGCGCTATCTGCACGGCGTCGTACAGGGCTGTGCCCAGCTCCCACTGCACCATTTCTACGGTGGCCGGGTCGTGTGTAGCTTGCAGCAGCCGGGCGGCCGCTGTTTGGGTCTGGGCCACCCAGGAGGCAGATACCGCGCGCTCTTGTAATCCCACCAATGCTGCGAGGGCTCCCTGACCGAGCCTCAGCTCCCACGTAGGGTCCAACAGCTTGGAGGTAGCGGCCTCGTCAACGAGTTGCGAGGCGCGAGACAGCCATCGTTCGACCGTGGCCGGCTTGTCTTTCCAGCGGCCCCAGGCGACGTTGTAGGCCATGGCCAGGTGGCCCTCGACAAGGCACGCGGCGGCCAGCCTGCGAGCCTGTATCTCCTCGCTGCCCAGGGCTTTTTCGGCCAGCTTCAACGCACGCAAGTGCCACTGTGACGCGCGTGCATAGTCTGGCCGTGGCGCGAGAGCCGCGCACTGGCCAGCGATGAGCGCGGCTCTTGCAGCCAGATGCGGCTCAAGCTGAGAGGCACCGCCATCCTCACCGAGCAGTTCTTGCACAGCCGCGAGTGCCTCGGTATTGCGCCCCGCTTTGAGCAAGGCGGCTGCGCGAGCGAGCCGGTACTCGGGCCGCGTCCCGTCCGCCGCTATGGCAGCCTCGGCAACTTCGAGCGCCTCAGCGTACCGGCCCAACAGCGTGAGCAAGCTCGCCTTGGCCTCAAGCGCCACGTGGCAGCTTGGATCGAGTGCCAAGGCCGTTTCTAGATCGACAAGGGCCGCCTCGGCCTTCAGCGGCAGCCGCACCTCGGCACGCCGGACAAATGCCAACGGATCGATCTCTTCAAGCACCACAACGCCGATCAGCTCGGCCTGGTCTTGTAGAGCAGGCAACCTCGCAATAGCAAGCTGCCCATCTTCGGCCTGGCCCGACCCGTCTACGCTCTTGCCCGGCCCGTTATCGGCCGGCTCTGTTGCTCGATCGGCCGTGCCTGCGCTGTTATCGGCCGCCAAGCGATCAACCTCCGCGGTTTGCTCTGGTGTGCCGAGATGTGGCGGCTCCCTGCCCGTGCGGTCGTGGCCACCTGCTGCGCGGTCTGCATGGCCGTTATCATCGGCGTCACGGGCGGCCGCTGCGCCGTGTCCATGCGAGCCGGAGGCGTGCTCCGCCACATGGAGAACGAGACCACGCTCGGGATAGGCATATCCCGTAAGATTGCCTCGCTCGTCGTAGAGGGGGGCGGCCTCCACGCCGTGCAACCCGAGATGCTCGACAATCTGGTCCCGGCTCAGCGGGCCATCCAGCACAATGGCAATCGAGCGCACGATTCCCTGGGCATATGCCAGGCGGATCTCGCGGAACGGCTCCTGGGCGTACACGTCGACGCGCAGGGCCTTATTGGCTTCTGTACCAGCGGGTTGGCCCAACAACTTCAACACGTCGTCCACGCGAGACTTGCCGGGCTGCACGCCGTGAAACCCCAGGGGCGCAAGTTCAACGGTCACCACCTGCTGCCGTTCAGCGGATGGTGCTGGGGGGCGGCGGTATGCGGTGGTTGCACGCTCGGGCAGTGGAGGCGAATCGTCGCTTGAGGCGCGTGCGGTAACCGGATCGCTCTCCTCGTGCCACGTATGCTCCTGCGCCGGCCGGACGACGGCCGGGTACTGCGAGTTCGTCCCATTGTTGCCGCTCGGAGGGCCCTCGCGGTGCCAACGCTTCTGGCCGCGCTGTGCGGCGGCCAGCTCTCGCATCACGTCGGCCACGGGCGGCACGCCAGTCACCTCGGGGGGCTCGAGGTCGGCCGGATCCACGTCTGCTGGAAGGGGCTTTTGTACCTGGACGCCCGGCTGAGGCCGCCGCAGCCAGCGTCGGGCACGCAAGAGTCCGCCTTCTCCCAGGCTCGCGCCTCCAGGAAGAGTCGCGAGCACGGCCGCAATCGCTAGCACGCCCAGAAGGCTACGTTGTCGGTCACGCATCCGCCGATTCATTGCCCGCTCCTTTTCTCGTAGAGCAAGCGTCCTCGCTTGCTCAAGCACAAGCGGGACGCTTGTGCTACGCCCGGAACGCGTCGCTTGCTCAGCCCGTAGAGCAAGCGTCCCCGCTTGCTCAAGCACAAGCGGGACGCTTGTGTTACGTACGGACCGCGTCCTCGCTTGCTCAGGCACAAGCGGGACGCTTGTGCTACGCCCGGACCGCGTCGCTTTCTCAGCCCGTAGAGCAAGCGTCCCCGCTTGCTCAGGCACAAGCGGGACGCTTGTGCTACGCCCGGAACGCGTCGCTTGCGCACCCCGTAGAGCAA
>FWPU01000359.1_pt1 | contig 61994 bp, 54 predicted proteins | sample 2228361 | NCBI WGS metagenome assembly FWPU01 (sample SAMEA103939777, study PRJEB20133) | metagenome
GGATTTCCAGGCGCTCAAAGGTATAGACCTGGATGTGTATCCCGGCGAGTTCTTAGGCATTATTGGCAAATCCGGGGCTGGTAAGACGACCTTGATTAATGTCCTCACCGGCGTAGACCGTCTTACCAGCGGTGAGGTTTGGATCAATAGCTTGCCAGTCCACCAACTGGACGAGAATCGCCTGGCTTCCTGGCGTGGTTGCAATGTGGGCATTATCTATCAATCCTTTCACCTGATGCCGACCCTCAGCCTGTTGGCAAATGTTGTCCTGCCAATGGACCTGTGTGGCTTGTATCGCCCCGGTCGCAGCGAACAACGCGCCCTGGAGCTGTTGCGCATGGTTGAACTGGAGGAGCATGCGTATAAATTGCCCTCGGCTATCTCTGGAGGGCAACAACAACGCGTCGCCATTGCCCGGGCGCTGGCCAACGATCCGCAGTTCATTGCCGCCGATGAACCGACAGGTCGGCTGGATTCGGTCACTGCAGAGGTGATTTTCCGCATTTTTACTCAGCTGGTCGATCAGGGGAAAACCATTGTGATGGTCACACACGACCAGACCCTGGCGCAGCGCATGTCGCGAACCGTCCGGCTAGTAGATGGCCGTCTGGACGGTCAGGGGTAGATTGCGGATGATGGAGCCCATGTACCCGCCGAGAGGCAACCATCCCAACTACTTCCCGCTCCCCGACCAGTGTAGCGGTGATCCACTCATCAGCATGATTGAGATTGTCAAGATTTTCAAAAACGCCGCTGGCGAGTTCACCGCTCTCAACCGGGTTACCGCCTGTTTCTACCCGGGCGAGTTTGTCAGCGTGGTGGGGAAATCGGGGAGCGGGAAGTCCACTTTGGTGAACATGCTCACCGGCATTGACCATCCTACCTCCGGGACGGTGCGGGTGGGCGATGTGTATGTGCATAGCCTGAGCGAAAACGAGATGTCCATCTGGCGCGGCCGGAATTTGGGTATCGTCTTCCAGTTCTTCCAGCTCCTGCCGACCTTGACGTTGTTAGAAAATGTGATGTTGCCCATGTATCTGAGTGGGGTGGTGGCACCGGCTGAGCGGGAAGGGCGCGCCTTGAGTTTATTGAAGCTGGTGGGATTGCAGGGCCTGGAAGATAAGCTGCCGGCTGCGGTTTCTGGCGGTCAGCAGCAGAGCGCGGCGATCGCCCGCGCCCTGGCCAATGACCCTCCCATCCTGATCGCTGATGAGCCGACTGGCAATCTGGATTCCCGTTCGGCTGATGACGTGTTCGAGTTGTTTGCCAGCCTGATCGACGCTGGGAAAACCATCCTGATGGTCACGCACGACATCGGTTTGGCGCAGCGCACCAGCCGCACCTTGCTCCTCTGCGATGGCGAGCTGATCAACCCCTGGGTGGCGTATGGTTTGCCCGGTTTAGCCCATAGCGACATGCTCTGGTTTACTCACCATCTCCAGCCGCTAACCTACGCCGCTGGCGCGCCTCTGCCCGCCCATCAAGCGGCGGGAGAGTGGCTCTGGCTGGTAACTGCCGGGAGCATCCACTTGTTTGCAACCGACAGCGTTGGGGGTGATCAACTGGTTGCTACGTTGTCTCCCGGCGATTTCTTGACCAGCCGCGAGTTTCAACCAAACTGGCAGGCGCGCGCTGGCGACGGTGCGCCGCTGGAATTGCTGGCGGTTAGTGGGGAAGGGTTCGCCCGATGGTCTGCTGCACAAACCGGCGTTTGGGCAGGTCTGGAGCAATCTCGGCGGGTTCATCCGCTGCGAGGAGATCGGTAGATGCGTCGCCCGCGCTGGCAAAAAGTACTCGCCGATCTGTGGGGCAATCGCACGCGCTCGCTTTTGGTAGTGGCTTCGATTGCCGTTGGTTTATTTGCCCTCGGTGTGATGGCAGCGATTTACGCCGTTGGCATGGAAGACTTGCAGCGCGGTTACGCGGCTGGCAATCCGGCGAACATTGCCATGCAGACGAGTTTATTCTCTCAAGGGGTGGTTGATCGCCTGGAGAAGATCGCTGGCGTTCGCCAGGCGCAAGGCGTGCGCCTCTACAGCACCCGGCTGCTTGCCCCACCCGACGAATGGATCGCCATTGATATCCAGGCGACGCAAAATCCAGCCGGGCAGCCCATCAACCAACTAAAATTGCTCGAAGGCGACTGGCCAGACGAGAAAGGGGAGATCGTCATTGACCGTTTCCGGTTCGAGGACACGAAGGCAAGTCTGGGGGACTCGGTTACGCTCGAATTGCGCTCTGGCCGCACCCGTCAGCTTACCCTGGTTGGCATCGTACAGGATCAGACCATAGGCGCCTTTCGCGGGGCAGGTGGTTTTTTCAACGCGCCGGTGCAGGGTTATGTGACCCTGGAGACGATGGAAAGCCTGGAACAGCCCCTCCCCAAGCGCTATAACAGCCTGTACCTGACCGTGGCAGGCGACGACGCAAATCATGGATATCTGCAGCAGGTGGCGGCGGAGGTGCGTCAGGTGCTGGAGGCCAATGATGTCCAGATCATCAGCACTGCCTTGCGCAGCTCGACGGAACACCCCAATCTCTATCTGGCGCGGGCGTTGCTCGCGGTCTTGATCGTCATTGGCTTTTTCGCGGTGTTTTTAAGCGGGTTTTTGATCACCAACACTTTACAGGCGCTGTTGAACCAACAAGTGACGCAAATAGGCATTCTGAAATCGCTGGGAGGGCGGCGGATACAGATCGCCGGCATCTATTTGCTGCTTAACCTGATCTACGGTTTGCTGGCGTTCGCCATTGCCATGCCGTTTTCTTTCCAGGTGGCTTTTTGGGTGGTGGATTTCCTGACGGTGGAGATGAATTCCTCCTTTTTTGGGCCGCGCATTCTACCGCAGGTGATCTTGCTCGAAGCTGCCATTGCTGCCTTGATGCCGCAGTTTGCTGCCTTGTTGCCCATCTGGCAGGGGACGCGCATCAGCGTACAGGAAGCGCTCAGCGGCATCCGTCAAGACCATCCGCCCAACCAAGGTTGGCTGGATCGCCGTATCAGCCGCTTGCGCAACAAATCGCTCATGCTGGTGATTTCGCTGCGCAACACCTTTCGTCGCAAGGGGCGGCTGATTTTGACTGTGCTCACCCTTTCACTGGGCGGGGCGGTTTTCATTGCCACTTTCAACGTGCGCGTCTCCTTGCTGGATTATGTTAATCAGATCATCCGCTATTTCCTGGCCGACGTCAATATCACCCTGGATCGCCCCTATCGTATGGAAGAGATCATCACGTTGGTGAAACAGGTTCCCGGCGTTAAAATGGTTGAGGGGTGGGCTTTTGCCCGCACGGAGTTGGTAATGGCTGATGGATCGGTGGGCGAAAGCGTTGCCTTGCTGGCGCCGCCAGCCGAAAGCCCTCTGGTGCAACCCATCCTGCTGGAAGGGCGTTGGATTCGCGCCGGAGACCAGAACGCCATCGCGTTGAGCGAGCTTTTTCGGGAGCGCTTTCCCGACTTGAAAGTTGGCGATACGATCCGCTTGAAAGTTAATGGGGATGAAACAGATTGGGTGGTTGTTGGTTTCTACCAGTTAGCCGGAAAGATCAGCGGCTTTGCCGCCTATACCAGCTATGAATACCTCGCCAAACTCACACACCAGCCAGGGCGGTCAATTGCTTACCGGGTGGTGTCCAGCCAGCCAGGGCTTTCGCAGGCCGATCAGCAGGCGCTTGGCAAGGCGGTGGAAGCACAACTGGAACGATTTGGGATTACTGTGGTGGACATGACTACCGGCAAAGACCTGAATGAGAGAACTGCCGATGGTTTCAATGTACTCACCGCTTTCCTGCTGTTTTTGTCGGTACTGACAGCCCTGGTGGGCAGCATTGGCCTGACTGGCACGATGAGTCTGAATGTCATGGAGCGCACTCGCGAAGTGGGTGTTTTGCGGGCTGTTGGCGCCTCCGACCGCGTCTTGATGGTCATGGTGCTGACAGAAGGGGCGATGATTGGGCTGGCAAGCTGGTTGTTGGCTTCGCTGGCAGCCATTCCCATTAGCAAATTGATGTCCGACGCCATCAGCCAGGCGCTGTTTGGTGGGCCGTCAGAGTTTGGGTATACTCCGCTTGGCTTTATCCTCTGGCTGGGGCTTGTTGTGGTGCTGTCGGTGTTGGCCAGCGTGATGCCGGCTCGCAGCGCCACCCGACTGACTATCCGTGAAGTTTTATCTTATGAGTGATAAGGAAAGGACGGGAGCAGCAAAGTGAAGAGAACCTCCATCTACTTATTCCTCCTGTGTGTAGGGCTGGCGCTATCAGCATGCCGAACACCAGCCGGACCGACGCAACCCGTGAGTGAACTCCTGCCAACCGTGGTGAGCGAGGCGGGGTTGATTGTTGAAGGCAGGGTGGTGCCGCGCCAGTATGTCAACCTGAGTTTCAATATGGGCGGGACAGTGGCTGAGCTGCTGGTAAAAGAAGGGCAATTGGTCGAGGTCGGACAGGTCATTGCCGTCCTGGACCAGCGACCGCGCCTGGCAGCCGCAGTGGCAGGCGCTGAGCTGGAGTTGATCAATGCCCGCCAGGCTTTGAAGTCCTTAAATGAGAACGCCGAGGTAAACACGGCTGCCGCGCTACAAAAAGTTGCCCTGGCGCGCGACGCGGTGCGCCGGGCTGAGCGCTACCTGAATAACCTGAAAAAGGGCAGCCGCCAGACGGATATCGATTCCGCTAAAGCCGATGTGGTGGTCTTGAAGGATAAGCTGGAACAGGCGCGCAAAGATTTTGCCGAACACGAGCGCAAACCAGAGGACAATGTCATTCGGGCGACCTACCTCTCCAAACTGGCTGACGCCCAGGCCAAGTACGACCAGGCTGTGCGCCTGCTCAACAATCTGCAGGGTTCGCCGAGCGAAATTGACCTGGCAATCGCCGAGGCGGAGCTGTTGTTGGCGCAGGCGCGTTTGTCGCTGGCTGAACAGGATTACGACGAAGTGCGCGCTGGGCCCGACCCGGATCAGTTGGAGGCTGCCCAGGCGCGTCTGGCGGCAGCCGAAGCTGCCCTGACAGCTGCGCAGGCTGCCCTGGCGGACGCAGAACTGGTTGCGCCGATGAGCGGCACAGTGATCAGGCTGGAGATGAAAACCGGCGAGCAAGTCATCCCGGGGCGGGTGGTGGCTGTCGTGGCGGATATCAGCCGGTGGGTTGTGGAGACGCAGGATTTGAACGAGCTGGAGATTCCCCGGGTTGCGGTTGGTCAGAACGTTATCGTCATCCCCGATGCGCTGCCGGAGTTGGAGCTGGATGGCGTGGTTGAGTCGATCAGCCAGTTCTATGAGGAGAGGTTTGGCGACGTTACCTACACCACCCGTATTGTTCTCCAGGAGGAAGAACCGCGCCTGCGCTGGGGGATGACGGTGTCGGTGCGTTTTTCCCCATAGCGCGGACTAAGGCATCCGGCAACGCATGAGACCCAGGTGGCCTTTTCGCAGCCCTAGCAGCCTGGCGCTGATCCTCGTTTTCGGGGTGGTGATTTTGAGCTCTTCTCCCGGTCACGCGCGCATTCCCACTGAGCTGTCGTTGCCTGAGGCAAGTACTGCCTTAAAACTGGAGGGCAGGCTAACCCCGCGAACCTATGTGGAGCTGACAGTCGTCGCGCCAGCCCGGCTGCAGGCAGTGTGGGTGGAGCAGGGTGATCGGGTCGAAGAGGGAACCGTCCTGGCGCGGCTGGACGGTTATGATCATGCCCGCGCCGAGCTAGCAGCAGCCCGGTTGGAGCTGGTGCTGGCGCGACAATCTATGGAGGATCTGTATCGCACCGCCGCAGTTCAGTTGGCAGAAGCCGAGATAGCCTGGCGGCGCGCTGAAAAAGAGCGGGATTTTGCCGCTGACCGGCTGGCGAGCCTGGAGAAGTCCAGAGAAGCATGGCGGATCGAACAAGCGCGGGTGAATTCTTTGCTGGCTGAAAAGCGCCTGGAACAGTTACGCGAGGATCTACAAAAAGCCCGGCAGAAGTTCAATAAGCAAAAAGATATGATGTGGTATTTCGTCGACCGGCGGCAGTATCGTCTGTTGATAACCGGTTTGGAAAAGCAGGTTGCACTGGCTGAACGACGCTACTGGGATGCCAGAGATAAGTACGAAGAGCTGCTTGAGCCGGTTGACGAGATAGATCTGGAAATCGCCCGGGCGGATCTGACAATGGCCGAAGCGCGCCTGCGCCAGGCCGAGCGTGAGCGGGCAAAGCTGTTGGGTGGACCCAGGCCGGAAGATGTCGAAGCGGCTCGCGCCCGTCTCAAAGTTGCGCTGACACGGCTAGCCAGCGCCGAAGCTGCGCTGCGAGCGACGGAGGTGACCTCGCCCATAACCGGTGTGGTCGTGAAGCTGAATGCAAAAGCAGGGGAATGGGCAATTCCCGGGCGAACCCTGGCGGTAGTGGCTGACCTTTCTGATTGGATGGTGGAGGTGGACGAACTCAGCGAATACGCCGCCGCTCACGTTCTCCCTGAACAGTCTGTGAGCGTGATGCTGGTGCCCTACCCGGAGCAGGAGCTGTCCGGCGTGATTGAATCGATCAGCCTTTATTCGCGGGAAGATGAAGGGCAGGTATTCTTTCGGGCGCGCATCCGTTTGACCGAACCCACCGTTGGGCTACGCTGGGGTATGACCGCCCGCCTCAGCATTTCCAGTCATTGAACACGCCACCCCTTTATTGCGAGGCGTAGAATCCCGAGCTGCTGATTGTTTGACAATCAAACAATCAATATTTAAAATTCAAACAGAACCAAACGGCAGCAAGGCCTGTTGGTTCAAACAGGAAGCGGCTCTATCTCGCAGCTAACTACTCATCCGAAAAGCAGATGCCTACGTCCGTGAGCGCAAAGAGTGGCGTGATTGGGATTGACCTGGGCGGTACGATTGTTCGCGGCGGCTGGTTTGATCTCCAGGGGGGGCTGCGGGCAATTCTGGAGGCGCCTATCCAGGCGCAGGAAGGAGTGCGGGCTGGCTTATCCCGCATTTATGAGCTGATTGAGGCTTTGCGTGAGAAGAGCAGTTCGGATACATTGTTGGGAATTGGTGTTGGCGCTACCGGGCCGGTGGATCCGGTCAGGGGCGTGATTCACAATCCCTATACCCTGCCGGGTTGGGAGGATGTTCCCATTCTAACCGAGCTTGAGCAGCATTTCGGCGTCCCGACCGTCCTGGAGAATGATGCAGATACAGCTGCCCTGGGCGAGTACTGGCAGGGCGCTGGTCAGGGGGTGGGGCGTCTATATGCAGTTACTGTTGGCACTGGCATCGGCACGGCTTATATTCTGGCGGGAGAGGTTTACCGTGGGGTGGGCGGCGCGCATCCGGAAGGCGGGCATCACATCATTGATCCCTCCGGCCCGCGCTGTTATTGCGGCGCTCACGGCTGTTGGGAAGTGATGGCTGCTGGCCCGGCGATAGCCCGTTATGCCCGTGAAGCGCTTGCCGCAAATCCAAATTCTGCGTTGCAAACGCTTGTTGCCAACGACCCTTCCCGGTTATCCGCGCAGATTATCGCCCAGGCTGCCAGAGAAGGCGACCCGCTGGCGCAGGCGGTGATGCAGAAGGCTGCCAGGTATTTCAGCCTGGGCTTGATGAATATCATCCACTTCTTTCTTCCGCAGGTGATCGTGCTTAGCGGAGGGGTGATGAAAAGTTTGGACCTGTTTTGGCCGATTGTGGAGCAGTTCCTTGCCGCTCACCGGGCGATGGTTCCGGTCGAGCAAGTGCGCATCGTCCCCGCAGCCCTGGGGTACTACGCGGGCGTTTATGGCGCCGCCTATCTGGCGCTCAAGCGGTGTTGTGGGCGATAGAGCCCTGTTTCTGAGAGAGCGCGCATGGTTTGAATCCGGTCGAAAAAGTTTCTATAATCTGTTTATAATTTTTCTGATACATGGAGGCTAAGGCATGGAAGACACTGGCAATGAATTCGTCACCATCTATGGGCGCAACCTGGTCGGGGAGCTGCCCAATTTTGTCCATCGGCCGTACCTGGTTGTCACGATGGAAGACCTGTGGCCGAAATTCGAGTCTTTTTTCGATAAGAATCTGGCGGGTGTATACATGGTGCGCTCGCTCGAGTACGATGAACTGAGCAAGGACCTGGAACGATTGCCCAAGTGTAAGAGCATCATCGGCCTCGGCGGGGGACAGGCGCTCGATGTAGCCAAGTTCTTCGTTTGGAATGAGCCAAAGCCGCTCTTCCAGGTACCCACAGCCATGTCGGTGAACGCCGCCTTTGGACATCGCACGGCGGTGCGCTTCCAAAGCAAGGTGCGCTACATCGGCTGGGCGGTTCCCGAGGCGGTTTACGTTGACTTCGACGTCATTCAAGGCGCACCCAAGATCCTCAATCGGAGTGGCGTCGGCGATATCTTTTGCTACCATACAGCCCTCTTCGACTGGAAGCTCTGCCACGAAAGAGGTAAAACCGAAGCCAAGTGGCCATACGATCCCAGCCTGGTTGACAAATCGCAAAAAGTGCTGGACAGCGTCCTAGCGGCGCTGGATGACATCCGTGATGTCACTGAGGTCGGCATCCGCACCTTGATGAACGCCAACCGTTATGGCGGCGCTGCGTTTCACAATGCCGGTTGGAATCCGCGCCATATCGAGGGCTGCGATCACTTCTTGTTCTATTCCCTGGAGTATCTGACGCACAAACCTTTCATTCATGGGCAGCCAGTATGCCTGGGCGTTTACGTGGGCTCGCTGTTGCAAAATAACAAGGCTGAGGAGATGCTGGATGCTATCCACCGTGTTGGGGTGGACATCCGGCCGGAGGCGATGGGCGTCACCTGGGATGATGTCGCCGAGGCAATCCGTAAAGTGCCGTGGTACACTAAGCAGGCTGGATTGTGGTACACCATCTATGACGAGGTGCCGATCACAGAGGAGTTCATAGAGCAGGTGCGCGAGCGCATTACTGCCAAGTTCGGGCCATGGCAGGGTTAAGGCGAAATGCCCGCCCCTGCCTTAGGGAACTGTGATCCGCTTGATGGAGGCGCAGTTATTTTTCCCAAAGGAGGTGAAAGACGATCATCTTGCCCATGGATATCAAAACACTGCTGACCTTGAAGAAGATGAGATAGAGAGGAGAAAACATCATGAAAGCCAAAACGCTTGTATTGTTCAACTGCATCCTGATCGCCGCCCTGGCGTTAGCTGCCTGCGCTCAGCCGACCACCCCGGCGCCGACTGCGCCCCCGGCTGCCACACAGGCTCCCAGTGAACAGGGCTGCAAAGCTTACGCCGGTCAGGAGATCATCCTGCTGTTGAACGAGCACCCCTGGACTGTAGGCGTCCGCCCGTATGTAAAGGACTTCGAAGCTGAGACTGGCATCAAGGTCAACCTTCAGGCTTTTGCTGAGGACCTGTACTTCGATAAGATGTACCTGGCGGTGCGCTCGGATAAGCCGGTGGCTGATGTGTACTTCCTGCCGATGGACTTTCACGCCTTCACTCAGTGGTCGGCGGGACAGGTGGCGCCTCTGACGCCCTACATTGAAAATCCCGCACTGACTGCGCCGGATTACGACCTGGCCGATTTCCCGGAAGGCTTCCGCATGGGTGCCATGTTCCCACCCGGCGACCCCAACGCCCAGCTCTATGGCATCCCGATTACCTTCGAAGCCTACATTTTGTTCTACAACAAAGAACATGTGGATAAATACCTGGGTGGGAAGGTGCCAGAAACCTTCACCGAACTGGTGGAAGCAGCCAATAAAATCAATCAGGAGAGCGGCGGCGAAGTGTATGGTGCGGTCATGCGCGGCATCCGTTCCGACACGATCATCGATACGCTGACTGGCGTGGTCTTCAACAGTTGGGGCTCTGATCCCTCTCCGTTGCCCTATAACCTCTGGTTCGACGGCGATTGGAAGAAGCCGCGCTTCACCGATCCCCGCATTGCCGAGGGCTTGAGCAACTACGCGGCGTTGATGAAGGCCGGCCCGCCCAATATCCAATCCATCGACTGGCCCGACGCCAACCAGCTCTTCGCCCAGGGTAAGGTGACCTTCTTCATCGACGCCAGCCTGTTTGGCCCGAGCTACGAGTCGACCGAAACTTCGGCGGTTGCCGGCAAGGTTGGTTACGCCCCTATCCCCAAGACGGAACGGGGTCAGATGACCGGTCACTGGATGTGGGGTCTGGGGATTCCCGCAAACTCCGAGCACAAAGAGGCAGCCTGGTGCTTCATCCAGTGGGCAACCAGCAAAGAAATGGAACCCAAGATTGGCACAGCCACTGGCGGGGCGGCGCGCCTCTCTACCTGGAGCAACCCCACCTACACCAGCGCGCTCAATCCAGGGTATGTAACTGCTGTCCAGACGGCGATGGCGACCTCGCGACCGACAGCAGTCTTCAGTGAGGACTGGAAGGAAATCGTCATCATGGTGGTCGATGCCGTCCAGGAGATTTATGGCGGCAAAGACCCGGCTCAGGCAACCCAGGACTTGCAAAACAAGGCGCTCGAGGTTGTCAATAAGTAGCGTCGGTATCCTGCGACAGTTTAGGGCAGGTCAATTCGACCTGCCCTAAACTTGCATTGCTGCTCGATCTTATTGGTTCGGAGGATGCGTATGACGATGTGGGAGGAACTTCGTTCAGGCGCTCGTGGGGTGAATCTGCGCAAAACCCTCGGCGGCTACCTGTATATCGGTCCAGCGTTGCTCGCCCTGGCGGTTACCTCCATCTACCCGGTGTTTTACTCGGCGGCGATGAGCTTTTTCGATTGGGAATGGGGCGGAAAGGTCTCATTCATCGGTTTTGGCAATTACCTCAGATATCTGCGCGACCCCAGCTTTTGGCAGGTTGTTGGTCAAACCTTTTATTTCACCATCGGCGCAGTTTCTGTTGAGATTGCGCTGGGCATGGCTCTGGCGGTCATCGTCAACCGCTTGAATCATGGGGTTGGAATTATCCGCACCTTGCTGATGGTGCCCTTGATGGTTTCCGGAATTATTGTTGCCTTGATGTGGAAGATATTGCTCGACCCAACGCTGGGGATTGTCAATTACCTGCTGCGGCTGTTGCAATTGCCCACTTCTGCCTGGTTTGGCGCGCCGAGCACGGCGATGCCCTCGATCATCCTGGTGGATACCTGGTGGCAGACAGCTTTCGTCTTTATTGTTCTCTCCGCCGGCCTGAGGAGCCTGCCGCGCGAACCCTTTGAGGCGGCGGAGGTGGATGGCGCCACCGGCTGGCAGAGTTTCCGTTACCTTACCCTGCCCATGCTGAAACCGGTTTTGCTGACAGTGTTGATCTTCCGCACGATCGACTGCTTAAAGGTGTTTGCAATTATCTTCGGAACCACCGGCGGTGGACCAAATATGCTCACCGAATCGGTGCAGACCCTTGCCTACCGCACCGCGTTCAAGTTCCTCAAGCTCAGCCGCTCAATGACCTTGATGGTGATCTTCTCGATCATTATCCTGGCGCTGGTGTTGATCTACATGCGCATTGGTGAGCGCGAATCCGTGAAGGAAGGGAACAACCGATGAGCGCCCGCCTTTCCCGTCGGATTATGACAGTCATTGCCTATCTGCTGGCGTTGACAGCGGTAGTTGTGACATTGTTCCCAATCTTCTGGATCTTTACCATCTCGATCAAATCCCAAAGAGATGCCTTTGCTATGCCGCCCGTGTGGGTATTCAAACCGCAGTGGAACAATTACCTGGAGATCTGGCAGCAGGCTGGCTTTGCCCAGGCTTTTCGCAACAGCGTGGTCATCACCATGGTGGGGGTGATTCTGGCGCTGTTCCTGGGCATTCCGGCGGCGTATGCGCTCAACCGCATGGAGTTCCGTGGCAAACGGTTGTTCGTTGTCTGGCTGCTCATTTCGTATATGTTCCCGGAATTCCTCTTCATCATCCCCATGTATGTGCTCTACCAGCGGCTGGGCTTGTATGACACGCAGATTGGCATGGCGCTGGTTTACCAGGTTTTCGTGCTGCCATTCACGATCTGGTTGTTGCGCAGCTTCTTTGCAGATGTGCCTATTGAGCTGGAAGACGCTGCCCGCATTGACGGCTGCACCCGTTTTCAGACGCTGCGCTTGATTTATTTTCCGCTGACTGCGCCGGGCATCTCGGCCACGGCGATCCTGTCGGCGATCTGGATATGGAATGAACTCACCATCGCCCTGGCGCTCACCTTCGACGTTTCAAAGACGGTTACGGTGGCGGTGGCTGGCTTTCGCGGTTACGCATCGATTAATTGGGGTGGTATGACTGCTGCTTCGATTGTCTCCATCATACCCATGTTGATTTTTGCCGCCTTTGCCCAACGCTATATCGTCGAAGGCCTGACCCTGGGCGCGGTCAAATAGGTTAGCTTATCCAAGCGCCCTCAGCATCCTGCTTGGGGCGTATGCGCGCACCACAGAGGAGTTTAGCATATGGAAGACAGCTTTGATTTCTCGGGAAAGGTTGCCCTGGTAACCGGCGCGGGACGGGGCATTGGCAAGGGAATCGCCTTGCGCCTGGCGCGGCACAATGCGGACGTCGCCGTGAACGACCTGGTCGCCGAGACGGCAGAACAAACCGCCGCTGAGGTAAGAGCGCTAGGGCGGAGGGCGATTACAACGCCCGGAGATGTCTCCCGCAGCAGCGTGGTGGATGAGATCGTCGAAAAAGTCATTCAGGCTTTTGGGCGCATTGACATCCTGGTGAACAATGCTGGCATTTCGTTATACCGCCCTATCCTGGAGTGTACTGAAGAGGATTGGGATCGCCATGTGGATATCATGGCGAAAGGCACCTTCCTGATGATGCGGAAGGTTGCCCCCTACATGATTAGCCAGAAATGGGGGCGCATCATCAACCTGGGCTCTTATGTCGCCCAGTTGAATTGCACCACCAAGTATTTTGGTCCTTACTGCGCAGCCAAATTCGCCATCATCGGGCTGACGCAGGTGGCTGCACAGGAGTGGGCACCTTACGTGCTGGTCAACGCGGTTGGGCCGGGGGATGTCGAGACGGAAATGATGGAACTGGAATGGCAACAGGAGGCTGCGCGGCGGAATATTTCGGCTGCCGAGGTGAAGGAAGAATATCGCAAGCGGCTGATCCTGCAGCGCCTGCAGAATCCGGATGATATTGCCCGCGCGGTTGCCTTCCTGTGCTCGCCGTTCGCTGACCAGATTACCGGCACCCACCTGATTGTCAGCGGTGGGCTGCCGTATACGGTCAAGTAGGCTGGCGCTAAATTCTCTACCCTGCTGGACGAGTTTAGCTGCGCGTTGAACGCAGCTCCTTCAGCGCGTCTTCTGCTGCTTGTAGCGTGCTGGCTATGTCTGCTGTGCTGTGAGCGGTGGAAAGCAGAAACAGGTTGTCCTGGCGCGGTTGCACCAGGACGCCTCGTTTCAGCAATCCTTCCCAGAGCTGGCTGAAGGGGCTGGTCTGTATGATAGGCAGGGCGGAACGGTAATCGCGTGGCAGGCGCTCGGGCTCGCAGAACCAGAGCTGGAACATCCCGCCCGCGCCGCTCCAGCTTGCCGGAAAGCCGGCTTTGCGGGCAATTTCCACCAGACCATTTGCCAGTTGTGTGCTCAGGCTCTCCATCCGGCTGAAAATGCCTGGCCTGGACAGCTCGGTGAGTGTGGCGATGACCGCGCTGGTGATAATGGGATTGGAGTTGTATGTGCCGCCATACATCACCTGCCCGCCGACAATCAACTCCATGATCTCTCTGCGGCCGCCAACTGCAGCCGCCGGGAAGCCGCCCGCCATGGATTTTGCCAAGGTAGTCAGATCGGGTTGGATACCCAGCAGCCCCTGAGCGCCATTCAGGGCGGCGCGGAAGCCGGTGAGCACTTCGTCGAAGATCAAGACGATGTCGTACTCGCGGGTAAGCTGGCGCATTGCTTCCAGGTAGCCTGGCTGAGGCATGATTCCGCCCACATTGCCCAGGATTGGCTCGGTGATAACGCAGGCGATCTCATCCTTGTGCCGGGTCAGGGTCTCTTCCAGCAAATCTAGATTGTTCCAGGGCAGGGCGATCACAGTTGGCGCTAACGCGCTCGGAATGCCCCTGGAATTTGGTACAGGTTCCAGGATGCCGCTCACCCCGGCGGCTTCGAGCGGCAGGCGGTTGCTCCAGTGGAGCTGGTCTGACCAGCCGTGGTAGTGGCCTTCAAAGCGGACGATTTTTTCTTTGCCAGTGTAGGCGCGCGCCAGACGGACTGCTCTCTGGACGGCGGCTGTGCCAGAATTGTCGAAGCGCAGCATTTCGATGGAGGGAACCAGGCGGCAAATCCATTCGCAGGCTTCGATTTCCAGGTCGTGCGCCAGAGCAAAGATGCTGCCCCGTTCCTGCAACGTCTGGCAAACCCTTTCGATAACCGGCGCAGGCCGATGACCAAGGATGAGTGGACCGAGAGCCATCAGGTAATCTATGTACTCGTTTCCATCAACATCCCAAAGGTGAGATCCCTGTCCGTGGGTTACGTACAGCGGGCCGTGTATCCAGCCACCGCCCGGGCCACGCGTCCCGCTGCCAACCCCGCCAGCAAAGCGTTGTTGCGCCCGTTGGTAGAGTTCCTGTGAGCGATTCGTTGCATTGGTCATGGATGCTCCTTTACCCGCTCAATTTAGACTGCCAGACATGCTCGGGGTTTCTCTCCCCTTGCCTGCAAACACAGTTTTACTTTCTCAGCGCACAATCTGGCTTTTTTCTGTCGTACTGCGGAGAATTATAATGGAAGCCTCTCCTGGAGGTGATCCTTGATGACCAATTATCGCACACAACTGATCTCGCTGTTGCGTAAGCTGGTGCAGATCAATTCGGTGAACCCCTGGCTGGTGCCTGGCGGGGCTGGGGAGGCAGCAATCGCCAGTTACCTGGCCGGCTGGCTTGCGTCGCTGGGTGTTGCGACCTGGCAGGAGACCGTGCAACCCGGTCGAAGCAACCTGATCGCCCGCCTGCAAGGCTGCGGCGATGGCAACAGCCTATGCCTCTACGCCCATCTGGATACTGTTGGCGCTTCGCTCTGGCAGGAAAGGGCTTTCCATCTGCACCAGGACGGCGACCGTCTGTATGGGTTAGGCGCTGCGGATGACAAGGGGCAATGTGCCGCGGCTTTGCTGGCTTTCAAAGCGTTAACTGAGAGCAGAGATAGCCTGCGCGGTGATGTATGGCTGGCGTTGCTGGTGGATGAAGAGGGCGAATCGAGTGGAGCTTTTCATTTTGTCGAGCGCTATCGACCCGACGCCGCCATCGTGCTGGAACCGTTTGGGTTGGACAGGATTATCGTCAGCCACCAGGGTTTCGGCTGGTTGGACATTGTGGTGCACGGGCGCGCTGCCCATGGTTGCGCCCCTGAGCAGGGGGTTGACGCCATCCGGTTGATGGCGGAGGTGATCCGTCACCTGGACCGGCTGGACCGCGAGCGGTTTGCGCCCAACCCCCACCCGCTGAATGGCAAAACCGTCTTTCATACCAGCACCATCTCAGGTGGCACGGATTACGCCACTTATCCTGCGGGCTGTATGCTGGGAATCGAAATTGGCACTCAACCCGGCGAGACGATCAACAATCGCCTGGAGGAAATCGAAGCCATATTTGCCCAGGTGAAGGAGCAAGATCAGCAGTTCGCGGCGCAGGTGCGTGTGCGGCTGGCGCGTGACCCCTTCGAGGCGCAGGGCCACGCTGCCTTGTGGCAAGCGCTCTCAACGCAGCTTGAGCGCATCACCGGCTTACCGCCAGTCGCCTCTGGTCAGAACGCCTGGTGCGATGCCGCCATCTTCCAGCAGGCTGGCATCCCGACGTTGATGATTGGCGCTGGCGGCGGCAATTTTCACGCCCCAAACGAGTGGGTTTCGCTGACTGAGCTGGAAATGCTGGTGAAGGTTTTGATCGGTACCGCGCAGGCGTTTTGTACCTGATGGTTTGCGCTATTTGCCGGCGCGGATTTTTCGCCCACTGAGCGGGCAGCCGAACAATGGTGCGAACACGCAGAAGTCGAACAGACCAGCCAGTAGCGGCAGCGCCCCGATGATGGCGACAATGATGCCAGTGGTGCCGCCCAGCCCTAACAGGCCCCAGGCGATCAGCGCAACCCCTGCCACGATGCGGACGATCCGACCGGTTGTGGATGCCATGAAAGCAATAAATGGGTTCATCTGGATATCTCCTGTTCTTCTCGGTAATGGTGATGCTCAGAGTATAGGAGAAACAGGGTCTTTTGTCTGTGACAATGTCACACAAGCGAGCGAGTTTCCAGGGAATCGGGATTGAGAACTTCGACCACGCCGCGCCCGAGGCGAATCATGCCCTCGCTGGCGAAGCCTTCGAGAATGCGGCTGACCACCTCGCGCGAGCTGCCGAGTTCGGCAGCTATCTCCTGGTGGGTGATGCGGAGCGGGTTCTGTATCTGGCTGCGGTTCAGCAGTAATGCGGCGACGCGTCCATCCATTCGGCGGAAAGCCACCTCTTCCACGATTGATAACATACTAACCAGGCGCTGGGAGAGCAAGTCGAAGATGAAATCGCGCCACAGGTCGTAGCGACGCACCCATTCTCGCAATACCTCGGCGGGGATCATCACCGCCTCAGCCTCTTGTTCGACGGTGGCGATGGCAGGGAAAGACCTGCGACTGAGGATGGCGTTGGCAGTGAGGATGCACGATTGCCCTAACCCAAAGCGGTATAGCGTGATTTCCCTGCCGGTCTCGCCGATTTTATAGACGCGCACCACGCCAGAAAGCAGCAAAGCCAGCGCTTCAGCGCGGTCTCCTTCGACAAACACATCCTTTCCTTTCGGGATGCGGGCGTAGAAGGCTGCCTGCTGGAACTCGCGCGCCAGAAGCGGCTCGGCGTGTTGGAGTTGCGGCAGGAGGCGGGCGATGCGGTTGTATTGCTCCTGGCTGATCATCTGGTTGCAAATACGTCGGGTCAACCGCCGGAGGTTGCCTGCATCTCAAAATTCTTGGAGTGCCTGGCTCAGAGCTTCCAGAAGCAGCTTATCCTGCTCCTGTAAAACCGTGCGCGGGTCGAGCACCACCCGCTCTCCCTCGGTGCGGGCAATGACGGGCGGCTGCGCCTGGCGCAGACGGTTGAGAAAACGGTTCGGGCTGCTCACCTGCAATGCCAGTAACCGCGTCGGCAGAGTCTCACCAGGCAGCGAGCCGCCGCCCACGGTTGATTCGCCAGCGATCACCTCTCCCCGTCCTAAAGATTGCGCCCAGTGACAGGCGCGCCGTTCGATTTCGTCCACCGGGCAGGCAATCATGCGCCAGACCGGCACTTCACGCTCGGCTTCGCCTTTCAAATAGTGGAGCAGCGTGGCTGAGAGCGCTGCCAGGCACAGCTTGTCGGCGCGGACGGCGCGCGCCAGCGGATGTTTTTTTAACTTTGCTACCAGGTCGTTGCGTCCAACCAGGATGCCGGCCTGCGGACCGCCCAACAGCTTATCACCAGAGAAGCATACCAGGTCTGCTCCAGCAGCCAGGGACTCTTGCACCATTGGCTCATGGCCAAGCCCAAAGCGAGCTGTATCCAGCAGCGAACCAGACCCCAGGTCTTCTACGACCGGGATGCCAGCGCGGTGGGCGACTTCGATGATCTCAGCCAGCTCTGGTTCGCTGGTGAAGCCGGTGATGCGGAAGTTCGAGCGGTGCGCCCAGAGGAAAAGGGCGGGTTTTTCCTCCAGAGCGGCGATGTAGTCGCTCAAGTGAACGCGGTTGGTTGTGCCCACCTCGATCAGGCGGGCGCCAGACTGCTTCATCACGTCTGGCAGGCGAAAACCGCCGCCAATCTCCACCAGTTGTGAGCGGGCGATCACAACGCCGCGACGGCGCGCCAGCGCGCTCAGCGCCAGCAATACGGCAGCGGCATTGTTGTTCACCACCAAGGCGGCCTGCGCCTGACACAAACGGCGCAACAACGCCTCAGCGTGCGCCAGGCGTGAGCCGCGCTGCCCTTTTTCCAGGTCGTACTCCAGATTGGTGTAGCCAAAGCCAGCCTCGCTGGTAGCCCGCAACGCCGCAGCACTGAGCGGCGCCCGCCCCAGGTTGGTATGCAAAATCACCCCGCTGGCATTGATCACCGGTAGCAGTGTCGGCGTAGTCCAGGATTCAAGCAGCGCCAATATCCGCTCTTGTAGCTCTGGCTCTGGGGGCAGCGCGCCGCTTTGCTGGAATTGCTGGCGCGCTTCGTTCAATGCCTGACGGATTGCCTCCAGCGTCAGGTTGCGCCCAAATGCCTCCACCCAGCCAAGCGCCGGCTGGCTGCGCAGTATCTGATCAACGGAAGGAAGCGAACGACGATCGCGAAGGCTTGCCATGCGCTTTTGGCGGGGTCAGCTCACCATGGTTTCCACTGGCTTTTTTCACGCAGGCGCAGCAGGGTTTCGATCAAGATCAATCCCACCGCCAGCAACACTGCCAGCGAGGGTATCAACACCCGTCCGATCTGCAGCCAGGCCAGGGTGGGGAAGTAAATGCCCACCCACAGCGCTTCGCGCAGGATTACGCCAACGCTTACGGGCGGATGGCTGGGAAAGCGACGGTTGAGGAATGCCATCAGCGGCAAGGCAAAACCGGTCACTGCCAGCACCCCCAGAAAGAAAAATAGCCAGCGTGGCCCGAGAGTGGGCAGGGTGAAGAAGATCAAATACGCTATGCCTCCCCAACCGCTGATCGAGAGAATCAAGGCGGCGGGCAACACTGCACTGATTGGAGGGGTTTGGGGTTCATTCATACAAGTGTACCCTTCGTAAATAAATGCTTCCACAAACGGCGTTGCAATCACCGTGCCTGCTGTGGTTGCGCCTGGAGCGCTTGCCGCTGGTGCGCGCGAATTATAGCATCCTTTCTCTTTTCGCCTGGTGCACTCTTGATTCCATATTGCGCGGTTGGCTTCTTCTCAAGTATACTCGTCGGCATGCAGCGCAGCGCCCAGTATTCCACCTGGCTGGAAATAGACCTGTCTGCCATCGAGTCCAATGTGCGCCTGGTGCGCCAGCGCAGTGGAACGGCGGTGATGGCGGTGGTCAAAGCCGATGGTTATGGGCATGGGGCGGTGCAGGCTGCGCGCGCTGCCCTGCGCGGCGGTGCCACCTGGTGCGCCGTAGCGCGCATTGAGGAAGCCCTGGAGCTACGCAGCGCGGGCGTTGATTGCCCAATTTTATTGTTGGGATACACGCCACCAGGAAGGCTGGAGCAAGCAATCAGCCTGGATATTTCGCTCACTGTTTGGGATAGCGCTGGCGTGCAGGCAGCCTGCGAAGCGGCGCGACGGGTGGGTCGGCGCGCCCGCCTGCATCTGAAAGTTGATACTGGCATGAGTCGCCTGGGCGTTCAGCCCGAACAGGCTGCTTCCCTGGCGGCGCAGATTGCGCGCCAACCGAGCGCTATCTTTGAAGGTCTGTTCACCCACCTTGCCCGCGCCGACGAAGCGCAAAGCAGCGCCAGCGATGTTCAGGAGGACTTGTTTCAGCAATTGCTGAGGGAGCTGGAACAGGCAGGTCTGCGACCGCCGCTGGTGCACGCCGCTAATTCGGCAGCCAGTCTGTTCCGTCCCGGAGCGGTTTTCGATCTGGTGCGTCCGGGAATTGCTATCTATGGTCTGGAAGCCTCGCAGGAGATGCCTTTGCCAGATGGATTCCGCCCGGCTCTGGCCTGGAAGGCGGTTTTGTGCCAGGTGAAAACACTGCCTCCCGGGCGCGGTGTCAGCTATGGGCACGAATACGTCACCACTGCTTTCGAGCGCATCGGCACCGTCGCGGTTGGCTACGCCGATGGTTTCCGCCGGGGTCGGGAAAACCAGGCGCTGGTGTCAGGGAAACGCGTTCAGGTTGTAGGGCGAGTCTGTATGGATCAGTGCATGCTCCAGCTCGATGCAACGCCTGATGCTCGCCCGGGAGACGAGGTGGTCTTGATCGGAACGCAGGGAGGAGAGTGCATCAGCGCCGAAGAGGTGGCGCGGCGTTGGGGGACGATCAACTATGAGGTGGTTGTGGGCATCGGACGCCGCGTGCCTCGGTTATATCTCCCGCAAGCTGCTCAACCTGCATAAGGGTATGGGACCATGTACGTTTGGAGGCGGTTAGCCGAGGTCGCCTCCGCCCAATTTATAGTAGTTCTTTTCCCGTGAAAATGCCGTTTTCGAAAACCTTTGGGCACAGATTCTTTACAACCAGCAGCAGCACGAACGTATGACCGAATGCCATTGAGCGGCGGCTTGCCTTGTGGCTCAGGAACGCATTTACCCGCCCAGGTAAGCTTTTTTTACCTCTGGGTTCTGAGCGATCTCCTGGGCTGGACCGGAGAGCACGATGTTGCCGGTTTCCATAACATAGGCACGGTGGGCATGTTGCAAGGCGATGTGGGCGTTCTGCTCAACCAATAGCATTGTTGTGCCGGAGCGGTTGATCTCTGTCAGTGTGCGGAACAGCCCCTGGACGAGCACCGGCGCCAGCCCCATGGAGGGTTCATCCAGCAACATCAACTCCGCCCGATTCATCAGCGCTCGTCCGACAGCCAGCATTTGTTGTTCTCCACCGCTTAGCAGGTCGGCGAGCTGGTTCTTGCGCTCCGCCAAACGCGGGAAGATGGCAAAGACACGCTCCAGATCTTTGGCAATGCCGTCTTTATCCTTGCGGACAAAGGCCGCCAGCTTGAGGTTTTCCAGAACGCTCAGATTGCCGAAGATGCGCCGTCCTTCTGGCACCAGCGAAATGCCCAGGCGGTTGACCACATCATGTGCCTGATATTGGAGCAGGTCTTGCCCCTTGAAAGTGATGCTGCCGGATACCACCCGCCCGCCCAATTCCTTGAGCTGGCGGATGATGGACCAAAGCGTGGTAGATTTGCCTGCTCCGTTTGCCCCAATCAGGGTGACCATCTCCCCCTCTTCGACATCGAAGGAAATGCCGTGTAACGCCTCAATGGCACCGTAGGAGACAACCAGGTCCTTCACCGAGAGCAACATGCCTACACCTCCTCGCCCAGGTAGGCTTCGATGACCCGTGGGTCATTGCGGATCTGCTCCGGCGTGCCTTCGGCGATTGTCCGTCCAAAGTCAATCACTTTGATGCGATTACACACGCCCATGATCACCCTCATCTGGTGTTCGATGATCCAGACTGTGACGCGGAATTCCTCCCGTATCCAATGCACCAGATCCATCAAGGCGCTGATCTCACCCGGGTTCATCCCGGCAGCCGGTTCATCTAGCAGCACCAGATGGGGCTTCATCACCAGCGCCCGGCAGATCTCTACCCGGCGTTGGATGCCATACGGAAGGTTTCTCGGCAACTCGTCTTCGTAAGGCAGAAGATTGAACTTGCGCATTAATTCCCTGGCTTCCTGGGTGACGGAGCGCTCTTCCTCAATCAGCTTGCGGGTGAAGAAGAACGAATCCAAGATACCATATTGGATCTGGGAGAAGTGGGCAATGCGCAGGTTGTCCAGCACGCTCAGCTCGTTCCACAGGCGGATATTCTGGAAGGTGCGACCGATGCCGAGCGAAGTGATCTGGTAAGGTTTCTTCCCGATCAAGCTGATACCGTTCAAGCGCACTTCGCCGCGGGTGGGGCGGTACAACCCGCAGACCAGGTTGAAAATTGTGGTCTTGCCGGCGCCGTTCGGGCCAATCAAGCCGACGATTTCGTTATCGCCAAGCTCCAGGTTGAAATCGTCAACGGCAACCAGCCCGCCAAAGGTGTGAGTGAGTGACTTAATCTCCAGCAGGGGCATGGCGGATCTTCTCCTCGGCGCTGTGGAAATAACGGCGGAGTTTGGGGAAGACATCTGGCAGCTCTTTGTTGCCCATAATGCCGGTGGGTCGGAAGAGCATCAGCAAGATCAGAATGACCGGAATAGCCACCCAGCGGTAGAGTTCCAGTGGGCGCAGCACCTCCAGAAGGATGGTGAATCCCACGGCAGAGATCACCGATCCACTGAGCGAGCCCATCCCACCCAGATAGACCATCACCAGCATAATCGTTGATTGCAGCAAAAAGTAGCTGGATGGGTTGATGTAGCTGAGGGTGTGCCCATGCAGCGCGCCAGCGACGCCAGCCAGGCCGCATCCGAGCATAAACGTGATGATCTTCAGGCGCTGGGTGTTGACTGTCATCAGCATGGCGGCGATTTCATCCTCGCGGATCGCCACCGTGCCTTTTCCCAGGATGGATGTGACGTAATTCCTGATAATGTAGATCGTAGCCAGCGCGGCGATGAAGGTCCAAATCATCACCCAGGGGAGGTTGACGACGCTTTGCATGGCGCTGGTGACCTTACCCATCCCCATAAAACCGCGCGGACCGCCGATCAGGTCAATGTTTTCAATCACGCTCTTGAAAATGAAGTTGACTGCTAAGGTGATGATAGCCAGATAATCGCCGCGCGTGCGAAAAGACGGGATGGCTACCAGCAGGCTGAACAACGCTGCGGCGATGCCGCCAATGATCACCCCCAAAGGGAATATGATCAAGGACCAACCCGGACTGAGCAACGCCGGGCCAAAAGCCTTGCTCTCGGTTAGCAAGGCAACAGTGAAGATCGAGGAAACGTACGCGCCGACGCCCATAAACGCGGCATGACCGACGGAAAATTCCCCCATGTAGCCGTTGATCAGGTTCAGGCTGACGGTCAAGATAATATTGATGCCAATCAGCACCAGGACGAATTGATAATAAGCGCTGTAGAGATTGAGCCAGGATGGCACAATGGTGATCAAGAAGATCACCCCGATCAATACTGGCATAGCAAAACGTTTCATGGCTGCGTTCCTCTCGTCTTCCTCCTCATCGGCTCAGACCTTGGTGCGCCGCGCTACGCCGAACAACCCGGTGGGGCGCACAGCCAGGATGATCAGGAATACGGTGAAGGTGATCAGGTCGCGGAAAGTGGAGGGCAAGAAGGAGGCGACATAGATCTGGGTAAAGCCGAGCAAGTATCCCCCGATCATGGCGCCGCGGATCGAGCCAATGCCGCCGATGACGGCGGCAATAAATGCCTGCCAACCTACCAGCATTCCCATGTCAAAGCTGAGGATGGGGAAGGCAGTCCCATACATGATACCCGCCAACGCTGCCGTCGAGGAGCCGATGATGAAAGTAGCCATGATAATCTTGTCCACAGAAACGCCCATCAGCGGCACAACCAGACGGTCGTAGGAGATGGCGCGCATCGCCATGCCCCATTTGGTTTTCTGGACGATGAACCACAACGCTCCCATCACCAGGAAGGAGAGCAAGATCACAGCCACCTTGATGTTGGTCAGGCTCAACGCTCCCAGGTTGAAGATTTTCTTTGGGAACAGCTCGGGAAATTGCCTGTCCCGCGCGCCCAGCAACGCCAGGTTTCCATACTCCAGCAGTAAGCCAAACATCAGCGCGGTGATCACCAGGTAAAGGCGATGGGCGCCGCGGTTGCGCAGGGGACGGTAAGCAATCCGTTCGATAGTCACGCCAATCAGCGCGGTAAACGCCATCGTGAGCAAGATAGTCGCCGGAACAACCACCCAGGCTGGCAGGTCGAACGGAAGTTTGAAGTCGAACTTATTCAGCAGCAGCGTGCCGATGAAGTAGCCAATGTAAGCCCCTGCCATGAAAATATCGCCGTGGGCAAAGTTGATCAACAACAATACGCCGTACACCATACTATAACCCACCGCAATCAGGGCCAGGAAGCTACCCCATTGCAGCGCATTAAGGAAGTTTTGCAGGAATGTTTCCAGGCTCACGGTTGCTCTCCAGCGTTGGCCTTAAGAATTTGGTGATAAAGTTGGGCGCCATCGACGGCAAGCAGCGCCAGGTCGGATTGCGCTGCCGGCAGTGGGTGGAGAGGCAGGCGTGTCAGGGATACCCGCTGCCTCTCCACATTGTATGGTTCGCCGGCGGCAATTTTCACCTGTTACGTCGCCGATGGATCATACTGACATCTTTTTAGCTGGTTGTCTTACGGGCAAGCCTGGTCGTAGGCGATGAACTCCCCGTTTTGGATCTGCACGATCACCGCGCACTTGATCGGGTCGCCTTGTTCATCGAAGGTCATTTTGCCGGTAATGCCTTCAAAGTCTTTGATATTGGCCATGCCCTGGCGAATGCAGTCGCGATCCTGTTGCAGATTGCCGGTTAGCTTGCCGCAATTCTTTAACGCCTGGACGGTGAGCAACATGGAGTCCCAGGTCAGGGCGGCCACATCACCGGGGATATAGCCGTATTTGGCGTTGTACTTGTCGATGAAGTCCTTAGTCGCGCCGGTGGCGCCGGAGGCGACGTAGTGCGTGCTGAAGAAATAGCCTTCACAATCTGCGCCGCATAGCTCTACCAGTTGTGGGTCGCCCCAGGAGTCGCTGCCAACGATGGGTATCGTGATTCCCAGGTCTTTTGCCTGAGAGACGATCAGCGGCACCTCCTGATAGTATTGCGGGGTGAAGAGAATCTCACAGTCGGCGGCTTTGATTTTGGTCAGTTGAGCGCTGAAATCCTGGTCGCCGGTGGTAAAGCTTTCGAACGCCACCACCGAGCCGGCGCCGTGCAGACCTTCCCAGGCGGTCTTGAAGTTATCCGCCAGGCCTTTCGGGTAATCGCTGGCGACATCGAAAAGCACGCACGCCTTGGTTGCGTTGAACTGGTTGGTGGCGAAGTTCGCCACAACCGGCCCCTGGAATGGATCGAGGAACGGGGCGCGGAAGACGTATGGCCGGTTTAGCGTAGTGTTCGGGTTGGTTGACCATGGGCTGATCATCGGTGTCTTGAGATTGTTGGCAACCTCGCCTGCCGGCACCGCGGCGTTGCTGGGATTCGGGCCAATCAGCATCAGCACATTGTCCTGAGTGATGAGCTTGTTGGCGGCAGCCACAGCGCCATCGCCGGTGGCGTTATTGTCCTCGATCACCAGCTGAATGGTGTATTTTTTGCCGCCAAGGTCTAACCCTCCAGCGGCGTTAAATTCTTCCACGAACATCTCGGCAGCGTATTTGGATTGCTCGCCCACCTTTGGCTTATCCCCCGTCAGCTCGATGTTCAAGCCAACCTTGATGGTGTTTCCTGCGCCACCTGCGCAGGCTGTGAGCAGAAAGGCGATCACTGTGGTCAGGCAGATGGCCTGGAACGTAAGCTTGTTTCGCATGACATCCTCCTCGGTATGAATTGGCATAACAGGGTTTTTCAGCAGTTGAGGGATGATTTGCTTCGAGTGATTTTGGCTCTCACCTCCTTGCAGCTCTGGGATTAGAGAAACGCATGAAAAGTGTATATTACTTTTGGAGAGGTGTCAACTTGTAATATACTTATCAAAAGGGGATTGCTTTCGGAGAGCTTATCCGCGCCCGTTGGAGCGCGCTATTGAACAGGTCAGGGAGGTCGCTTGATGCAAACCGAAATCACCCAAGAGGGTCTTCTGTTGGGTCCGGACGGTCGCCTTGTTCATCGCGGCTGGGCGCGTCAGCCGTTGCTGGATTGCAACCTGGAAGCGGCGCGTTTCTATACCTTGCGCCCGCTTCAGTTCATGCGCATCAAGCGTTGGGATTATTATGCTGTATTCACCCCACACCGTTTCTTCTCTGCCACAATCGCCGACCTGGGCTATGCTGGCAATATCTTCGTCTATACCCTGGATTTCGCCAGTGGTGAGTTGCACGAGGAAGGGCTGGTCACGCCGCTCGCGAAGGGCGTGCAATTGCCACGCGGCAGTCAGGAGGGAATCTCCTGCTACTCAGGCAAAGGAATCTCGCTTCGCTTCGAGGCTAGGCCGGGGGAACGGCGCGTCTTGGTTGACTGGCCCGCCTTCCACGATGGGCGCGGCATCCACGCCGACCTGCGCCTGAGCTGCCCGCCCGCCCACGAGTCAATGACCATCGTCATCCCCATTGGCGAGAAGCGTTTCTACTACAACCGCAAGATTAACTGCATGCCGGCCATGGGTTCGCTGTACTACGGCGAGGTTCAAGAGGAGCTGCTGCCAACCGAGTGCCTGGCTTCGCTGGATTGGGGCCGGGGGGTGTGGGAATACCGCAGCTTCTGGAACTGGGCCAGCGCGTCTGGCTTTTTGCCAGATGGGCGCACGATCGGGTTGAACCTGGGCTGCGGCTTTGGCGATCTCTCAGCGGCCACAGAAAACTGTTTGGTGCTGGGGGGCCGCATCCACAAACTCGATCAGGTGCGCTTTGATTATGACCCGGCGGATTATTATCGCCCCTGGAGATTCAGCGACAACCAGGGTCGCTTGATGCTGGAATTCATCCCTTTCAAGGAACGTCTGGCGCGCACCAACCTGGGTATCATTTTCAGCGAGGTGCACCAGATGTTTGGGCGTTACAGTGGCTTTGCCCTTGCTGACGACGGCGAGCGGATCGAGCTCAATGGCTTGATTGGCTTTGCCGAGGAGCATCGAGCGCGCTGGTAGCCCAGACGAACCCGGAGAAGCGACGAGTGATCGCTTGAGAAACCAAAACCCTCGTGAAGGAATATCCACACGAGGGCTTAGTCGGCGTGGTGGGCGCGGAGGGGCTCGAACCCCCGACCTCACGGATGTGAACCGTGCGCTCTGACCGGCTGAGCTACGCGCCCAAATTCAAGATTGCGGGTGCCAATCCCGGTCAACAGGCGCGGCAGATTCTAACATAGCCCGCGCCAATCTGCAAGCTAGGAAATCACTTCGCCTGCAAGAATCTCCTTCTTGCGGCTCCTCTTTGGCATCTGAGCAAGTCGTCGGTTGCCCAGGGTTCGCCGTTATGGGGGTTTCAGGTGGGCATGCCGCTAACCTGACGGATGACCATCACCACTTTCCCCTGAATCTGCACATTGGCGGGGTTGTCAATGTAGATTGGCTGCATGGTTGGGTTGGCCGGTTGCAGTCGCACTCGACCGTTCTCTAGATAGAAGTACTTCAGGGTGGTCTCGTCCCGATCGCTGAGCCAGACTGCCACCATCTCGCCGTTGCGGGCCTCCCTGGCTGGCTTCATGATCACCAGGTCGCCGTCGTAAACCATGGCGTCGATCATCGAGTCGCCCTGCACCTCCAGGGCAAACAGGTCGCTGCTTCCCTGCTCACGCGCTGGCAACATGCTGCGGGCAATATCCACCATGCTTTCGGCGTCGTAGTAAGAGAAATCCGATGCCGGCACAGGCACTGGTGAGCCGGCGACGATGCGTCCCAGCACCGGGATGTGCAGCAGCTCTTCCACGGTTTGGCGCACCGATTGTCTGACAGCAGCGGCGGCTTCCGAGAGCGGCTTGAGCAGCCGGATGCCGCGCGAGACGCGGCCGTCTCGTTGAATGTAGCCATATTCCTCGAGCTGGTTCAGGTAATAATTCACGACTGACGTCGAGGATATGCCGGCTTTGTCGCAAATCTCTCGGATGGAAGGAGGCCGTCCGTGTTGTGCCTGGTAGCGTTCTAACACCTCCAGGATGCGGATCTGTCGGTCTGTCAAGCCTTTTGCGCGTTTGCGTGCCATCATGTACGTCACTCCTTCTCAGGCAATTGGAGCGCTTTCTTTGCTCTCCGGCAGTGAACTTTTGCGCTTGCTGCCAGGCCTGATGATTAACTGCCCATTTGTGCTAAAAATAAGTTTACCCGAACATTCGTTCTGTGTCAAGTCGTTTCCCCGCCGAAAAATCCCAGCTCTCCTTTCGTTCAGCCGGTGTGGATGCACATTCCCGGACGAAGGTTATCCTTCACCGCCTTTCTATCCTATGGCATAATGGAAGCCAACAGCTTCGATGGCACGCGATCTGCCCACTGCTTTGGTTTATCTTCGCTATTGGCCGCTGCTGGGTCGGCTGGCTTATTATGCTCTCAAGTTGCTTGGGGTTGAGATCCCGCGTTCGGTGGTGATCGGGCGTGAGCTGGAACTGGCCCACGGCGGTTTTGGGGTAGTGATCCACCCGCGCACGATCATTGGCGATCGGGTGAAGATCTATCCAGGGGTTGGCCTGGGTCGAGCAGATATTCATCTCCCCATTGAACGATCTCGCTTTGAAGGCATCCGGGTGGAAGATGATGTGATCCTTGGCAGCGGAGCTAAGGTGCTCTGCAAAGAAGGCGTGCTGTGCATTGGCCGCGGCACGGTGGTGGGGGCTAACGCCGTCCTGCTGCAATCGACGGGCGAGTACGAGATCTGGGCTGGTTTGCCTGCGCGCTGTATCGGCAAACGCCAGCTGGACTCTCCATAATGGCGCTGATCACATCGCCGCGAATCTGCCTAGTGCCTCGCCTGTCTGGAGTGGGCGGTATGGTAAGCTTCCAGGGACGCCTTGCTGCTGGTTTAGCGCGGCGCGGCGTGGAGGTCACGTATAACCTGCAAGATCTGCCTTACCATGCGATCCTGGTGGTGGGGGGAACGCGCCAGCTCGCAGGCTTATGGCGCGCCCGGCGACGCGGTATTCGGATTGTGCAGCGGCTGGACGGTATGAACTGGCTGCATCGCCTGCACCGCACCGGCTGGCGTCATTTCTTGCGCGCCGAGTATGGCAATGCCCTGCTGGCGCTGATTCGCTCCCGCCTGGCGCACCAGGTTGTCTACCAAAGTCAGTTTGCGCAGGATTGGTGGGAGCGCCGCTACGGCTCAACCCTGGCGCAGGCCAGCGTGGTTTACAACGGTGTTGATTTGGAGGAATTCAACCCGGTTGGCCCGGGGAGCCCGCCTGATGATCGTTTCCGCCTGCTCATGGTTGAAGGCAGCCTGATGGGCGGCTATGAATGGGGGTTGCAGGCAGCAGTATCGCTGAACAGTCGCCTGGCAGAGCGCCTGCGATCTGCCTCCCAACCGCTGTTGCACCGCCAGGTAGAATTGATGGTGGTGGGACGTGTGCAACCGCGGGTGCGCGCTGCCTGGGAAACTCAGACGAACCCGCCCATTCGCTGGGAAGGTCTGGTGTCATTGGAGCGCATCCCCGAAATTGACCGCTCAGCTCATTTGCTGTACTCCGCTGATGTCAACGCTGCCTGCCCCAATGCGGTGATTGAAGCCATGGCCTGTGGCTTGCCGGTTGTGGCTTTCGACACCGGCGCCCTGCCAGAACTGGTTGGTGAAACTGCGGGGCGGCTCGCGCCTTATGGCGCTGACCCATGGCGGTTGCAGATGCCTGATACTGATTCGCTGGCGCGGGTTGCGATGGATTTGCTGACGGATCTGGAAACATATCGTCGCGCCGCCCGTCAGCGCGCAGAAGCGCTTTTCAGCCTGGACCGCATGCTGGATGGTTATCTGGAAGCTCTACTGGGCGGATAATCAGATGGGTGCAGTGAAAAACAACCCCACCTTGTGGGTAGCCTCGCTGGCGGCGCGCTGGCTTCCCCTCTCCATAAAACGCCTGTTCTACCGTTCGCCGATGGTTGCCCGTTTGATCCGTCGCCAGCTCAACCGTGCCGCTCCGCCGGGGTTGACACCGGTGCAGGTAGCTGGTGGCCCGCTGGCTGGGAAGAGGCTGATCCTGGATTTGCAGACGGAGAAGGACTACTGGCTGGGAACGTATGAACCCGAATTGACTGCTGCAATGACTGAGCTGGTTTTGCCGGAGAAAGTGGCTTATGACCTTGGCGCAAACATCGGTTACATCAGCCTGTTGCTGGCACAGGCGGTTGGGGAAAAGGGACGCGTCTATGCGTTTGAGGCATTGCCCGCCAATATCGAGCGGCTACGCGCCAACATCTCGCTCAATGAGCTCGGGCAACGCATCGAAGTGGTCGAAGGCGCAGTTGGCGATACGACGGCACCAGTGGCGTTCCTGGTTGGCCCGTCCGGCGGCACCGGCAAGGCGCAGGGTTCTGCCGGACGGCAGGAACTGGATTACCGCCAGACGATCCTTGTACAGGGGATCGTGCTGGATGAGTTCGTTTATACCGCCGGCAACCCGCCGCCGCAGGTGGTGAAGATGGATATAGAAGGTGGAGAAGTGCTGGCGTTGCCAGGAATGCGCCGTATCTTGACGGAAGCCCGTCCGCTCATCTTTCTTGAGCTGCATGGGCAGCAGTCTGCCCGTGTCGCCTGGGAGGTGCTGGGAGCGTGTGGTTACCGCCTGTGCCGCATGGCTCCGGGCTATCCGGCGGTGGCAACGTTGGATACGCTGGGATGGAAGAGCTACCTGGTGGGTAAGCCAAATGGCTGACGGCGAGGGCAGTATGCAAACTACGGTTGTTTCGACGCCAAGTTTTCCGGGACGCCTGGCGGTGCTGCAACGCCTGCTGCCGAGCTATCGCGCTCCGTTTTTTGATGCGCTGGCGGCTGCCTGTCAGGGAGGTTTGAGCGTCTTTGCCGGGCTGCCGCTGCCGGAAGAGGCGGTTGCCTCCGCAGAGCGGTTGCAGTTTGCCCAGGTAACCTGGGGGCGCAACCGGCACTTTGGCAAGGTTGAATCACCGTTTTATCTTTGCTGGCAGGATGGCTTGCTGCGATGGCTGGAAGCCTGGCAACCCGATGCGCTGGTAGCCGAGGCGAACCCGCGCTATTTGAGCACGCCGCTGGCAGTCCGCTGGATGCACCGGCGTGGGCGTCCAGTGCTGGGCTGGGGCCTGGGGGTTGGCGCACCCTCAAAGACGTGGGGATGGTTGGAAGCCTTGCGCCGTATGCGTCGACAGCGTTTCTTACGCCAGTTCGATGCGCTGATTGCGTACAGCCGGCGCGGCGCCGGGCAGTATGCGGCTCTGGGTTTCCCTGCAGAGCGCATCTTTGTGGCTCTGAACGCGGTTTCCAGGCGACCTGTGGCTCTCCCAGAGCGTCCGCCGATCTTTGGCGAGCGACCTGCTGTGCTGTTTATTGGGCGGCTACAAGCGCGCAAGCGCATCGACCTGCTGTTGCAAGCCTGCGCTGCTCTGCCCGAGGAGCTGCAACCTCGCCTGTGGGTCGTTGGCGATGGTCCCGACCGCCTGGCGTTGCAAAACCTGGCTGAGAGGCTGTATCCTCGAGCTGAGTTTCCGGGCGAGCTGCGCGGCGCTGACCTGCAACCTTATCTGGCGCAGGCGGACTTGTTCGTGTTGCCGGGCACGGGCGGCCTGGCGGTGCAGCAGGCGATGGCGCACGGTTTGCCCGTGGTTGTTGCCGAAGGCGATGGCACCCAGGATGACCTGGTGCGCCCTGAGAACGGCTGGCGTATCCCCACAGGCGATGTAGCCGCTCTGATCGCCGTCTTAGAGCAAGCCCTGGCAGACCCGGCAAGGTTGCGCAGGATGGGCGCCGCCTCGTATCGCATTGCAATGGAGGAAGCCAATATCGAAACGATGGTGGACGTCTTTATCCGGGCGTTGAACCAGCTCTTCCCAACCGCCTAGCCTATCCCGCAGCCTCCATCGGGCACACCGCTGCCTGGATAGACGAACCCGCTGAGCGTAGCGCCATTGGCGTGCCCAGCGCTGCGGGAGGCAATTGGCGAGTGCATTTGCGTTTTCTGTGCCTATCCATTAAGCTTGGCTTATGCGGATTCTTTTTGTCGCTGACGGGCGTTCACCGATAGCCCTCAACTGGATCGCTCACTTTGTGCAGGCAGGCCACGAAGTGCACCTGATTTCTACATTTCCCTGCCGTCCGGAGCTGCCGCTGGCGTCTCTCCAGACGCTGCCGATTGCTTTTACCCAGGCAGTTGGCGCTCCAGCCCGCCGCGCCACTGACGCTTCCAGTTTCATGGCGTTGGTGCCTGTTGGCTTACGCACGAAGCTTCGCCAGTGGCTCACGCCGCTTCGACTTGCCGGCGCAGGGCGACGCCTGGAGCAGATTATCGCCAGCCTGCAGCCAGATGTGACGCATGCCCTGCGCATCCCCTATGAAGGGATGTTGGCTGCGCTGGCTCTGTCCGGCGAGCGGCTTGCTGCAACCCATCCGCTTCTGATCCTTTCGGTGTGGGGTAATGATTTCACCTTACATGCCCCTGCCAATCCGCTGCTGGCGCACCTGACGCGCCGCGCCTTAGCCCGCGCAGATGCTCTGCTGGCCGACTGTCGGCGTGATCTTCGTCTGGCGTTAGACTGGGGTTTTGCGGCCTCCAGGCCCACAGCCGTCTTTCCTGGCGGTGGGGGCGTTCCATTGGATGTTTTCTATCCGCCTGAGGAACAGCCCGCTGATCAGCCGCCAGTGGTGATCAATCCGCGCGGCCTGCGCGCATATGTTCAAAACCGGGCTTTTTTCGAAGCCATCCCGCTCGTTTTGCAGAGATATCCCTCTGCGCGCTTCGTCTGCCCAGCGATGGCGGGCGACGCCCAGGTTCGGCGCTGGGCGGCTGAGTTTGGCGTTTCTGCCAGTGTGGAGCTGTTGCCTCCGCAGTCGCGCATCCAAATGGCGCAATTGTTTCGCCGTGCTCAGGTAGCCGTCTCACCGACTACCCATGACGGCACTCCAAATACCTTGCTTGAAGCCATGGCTTGCGGATGTTTTCCGGTGGCCGGCGATCTGGAGTCGCTGCGCGAGTGGATCACCCCCGGCGAAAACGGCTTGTTGGTCAATCCACGTCAACCGCGCGCCCTGGCGCAGGCGATTCTGACCGCCCTGGATGACCCCTCCCTGCGCCGGCGCGCCCGCGAGCACAATCTACGTCTGGTCGCCGCCCGCGCCGATTACCGCCAGGTGATGGCGCAGGCTGAGGCTTTCTATCGCTCTCTGGTGCTTATCCCTGGCTAGATGTGGATGGCGTGTCCTTCCGCCGCATGCGCTGCTTCCATCAGCGTCTCGCTGAGCGTCGGGTGGGCGTGCACGTTGCGGGCAATCTCTGCCGGCGTCAGCTCCATCATTTGCGCCAGTGTCAATTCAGGCAGCAGCTCGGTCACCTCTGGGCCAAGTAGATGCGCCCCCAGAATCTCGCCATATCTGGCTTCCGTGACCAGCTTTACCCAGCCGCCCGTTTCACCAAGCCCCAACGCTTTGCCATTTGCCAGGAACGGGAAGCGTCCTACCTTGACATCGTAGCCGCGCTCCCTCGCCTGTGCCTCGGTCAAGCCAAAGGAGGCAATTTGCGGCTGGCAGTAGGTAGCGCGTGGCATCATTTCATAGTTGAGTTTGACCGTTTCCACGCCGGCGATGTTCTCGGCGCAAACAATCCCCTGGGCTGAGCCCACATGCGCCAGCATTAACTTGGCGGTCACGTCGCCAATGGCCCAGATGCCCGGGATATTGGTGGCCATGCGCTCGTCAATCTCAACGGCGCCGCGTTCGCTCACTCTGACGCCCAGTTCTTCCAGGCCCAGCCCACGGCCGTTGGGGCTGAAACCAATTGCCACCAATGCCTGCTCTGCCTCCAGGGTCGTCTCGCCTGCCTCGCCGCTCACTTTCACCCGCACCCCGCTCTTAATAGGTTCTACCGCCTCCACGCGGTGATTGGTCAGCACCTTGATGCCGCGCTTCTTGAATGCTTTCTCGAGTTCGGCGCTCACTTCTTCGTCCTCGAGGGGCACCAACCGCGGCAACATTTCGACGATGGTCACATCTACGCCATAGGAATTCCACACAGTGGAGAACTCCACTCCCACAGCACCCGAACCAATCACAATGACCGATTTGGGCAATCTTTCCTGCAGGATTGCCTCCCAATAAGTGACCACTTTTTCGCCGTCCACTGTCCAGCCGCGCGGCACGGTGGCGCTGGCTCCAGTGGCGACGACGATGTGACTGGCTTTGAACTCCGCCGCCTTGCCACCCTCCTCGTTCACGCTGACCGTATCGCGAGCGCTCAGGCGCGCAACCCCGCGGTAGACGTCGATGTTGTTCTTCTTCATCAAGAACTCAACGCCCTTGGTCAGCCGATTGGATACCTGGCGGCTGCGCTTGACCGCCGCGCTGTAATCCAGCTTCAGATTGTCGAAGGAAAAGCCGAATTCCTTGCCGCGCTCCCGCAGGGTATGGGCAACTTCGGCGTTCTTGAGCAGCGATTTCGATGGGATGCAACCCACGTTCAGACACACCCCACCCAACCACTGCTTGTCAACAATGGCGGTTTTCAAACCAAGCTGAGTAGCCCGGATGGCGCAGACATACCCTGCCGGTCCGGCGCCGATTACTATGACATCATATTTACTCATGCGCACTCCTTTGCCTTCCGCACTGCCCATCCTCAGCCCTTCCCCTCTCGCGCTTTCGGGAGAGGGGAAGGACTGAAGCGGGATCAAAGGGAAGCTATCAGGTCCAATGTTCTAATAATTCTACCACTTTCCCCAGGAAATAATCTGCGGAAGCTCCATCGAGGATGCGGTGGTCAAAGGTCAGCGAGAGATAGACCATCGGGCGGATAGCAATGACATCCCCCAGCTCGGGATGGCTGACGACAACTGCGCGTTTCTGAATTGCGCCTACGCCGAGGATGGCGCATTGCGGCTGGTTGATGATGGGGGTGGCGAAGAGTGACCCGGTGATGCCGTGGTTGGTCAGGGTAAATGTGCCCCCCTTAACTTCCTCTGGGTTAAGCTTTTTCTGGCGCGCCCGGTTTGCGAGGTCGTTGATGACCCGCGCCAGGCCAAGCAACGACAGGCGATCGGCATCTTTGATCACCGGCACAATCAAACCCTCTTCACCCAAGGAGGTTGCCATGCCAATGTTGATCTGGCGGTGCAGGCGAATGCCCTCCTCGTCCCATGAGGAATTTACCAGTGGATAGGCTTTCAGCGCCTGGACTGCGGCGGCGATGAAGTAGGCGGTGAAGGTGAGGTGAACGCCGTCACGGGCATAGGCTTCCTGGTTTGCCTGCCGGTGAGCGATTACCCGGCTGAGGTCAGCCTCCATAACTGTGGTCACGTGCGGGGAGATGCGCTTGCTGGAGACCATGTGCTCGGCGATAGACCGCCGCACCGGGCTCAAGGGCAGGAGCGAATCGGCGCTCAGGTCGCTATCCGCCGCTGATTGGGTGACCGCCGGCATGGAGCGCTGCACCTCCGGCTTACTTGCTGGCAGCGGCGAACCAGGCGGCTGCGGAGGTTGCGCCGCCGCTGAGACGGGCCAGGCAGCCAGCGATTCTTCCCTTGCCACTGGTGAAAAGGCGGGTTGCGCCAGCTCACCAGCTTGTTCTTCGCGCTCCCGGTCCTGGAGATATGCCAGAATATCTTTCTTTGTGATTCGTCCACCTTCCCCGCTGCCCTGCACCTGGCGCAGGTCAACCTGATGTTCGCTGGCAATCCGCCTGACCAGTGGCGAGATGAATCCGGCCTGACGGTGCTTTCCCTCGGTTGCGCTTTCTCCTGCGCCCACAGGCACACCGGGGATCTCCTCGCCGGTTTCCCCAATCCATGCCAGCAACGTGCCGGTGCTCACGGTTGTTCCCTCAGCAACCAGTGTTGCCAGCAAAACCCCGCTGGCAGGACTGGGTACTTCGGTGTCCACCTTATCGGTGTTCACTTCCAGCAGCGGTTCGAACTCCTCGACCCACTCGCCCACTGCCTTAAGCCATTTGGTAATGGTGCCTTCTACCACCGATTCGCCGAACTGAGGCATCAGGACTTGTATTGCCATACTATCTCTCCAAATCACGGTTGGTGAATTGCTACCAACCCTTAGCCTGGAACCTGGCGGGTTCTGCTTCGCGCAGCATTTCGTAGACAGTCCTAAACACGCTCTCTGCGTTGGGTTTCGACCAGTAATCACCATCGGAACCATAGGCAGGGCGGTGCGGCCTGGCAGTCATTGTGCGCGGCGGCGAATCGAGCCAGTAGTACCCACCCTGTTTCTCGATCACTTCTTGCAGCATGTATGCGGTGGCGCCGCCGGGAACATCCTCGTCGATGAAGAGAATCCGGTTGGTCTGCTTCAAGGATTCCAGGATGCGCCCGTGCAGGTCGAAGGGTAGCAATGACTGCACATCGATGACCTCGGCGTCAATTCCGACGCGCGTCAGTTGCTCGGCGGCATCCAGGGCAATGCGGCAGCACGCCCCATAGGTGACCAGGGTCACGTCTGTGCCGGGGCGCAGCACCTCCGGCACACCCAATGGTACGGTGAACTCGCCAATATTATCGGGGAGTCGCTCCTTGAGGCGGTAGCCGTTCAATACCTCAACCACCAGTCCGGGTTCGTCGCTGCGCAGGAGCGCGTTGTAGAAACCCGCAGCCTGGGTCATGTTGCGCGGGACCAGTACATGCATGCCGCGTAACAGGTGGATGACTGCCGCCATTGGCGATCCAGAATGCCAGACCCCCTCCAGGCGGTGGCCGCGGGTGCGCACGATCACCGGCGCCTTTTGCCCACCAGCCGTGCGCCAGTGCAACGTCGCCAGGTCATCGGACATGATCTGCAATGCATAGAGCAGATAATCCAGATACTGAATCTCGGCGATGGGGCGCAAGCCGCGCATTGCCAGCCCGATCGCCTGCCCCAGAATGGTAGCCTCGCGAATGCCGGTATCGGCGACGCGCAGCTCGCCGTACTTTTCCTGCAGGCCACGCATGCCCTGGTTTACATCTCCCAGGCGGCCGACATCCTCGCCAAAAGCCACTACGCGTGGATCGCGTTCGAGCGCAGCGCCGAAACAGGCGTTGAGCACCTCGAATCCATGCACCAGCGGCGAATTCTCGGTATAGACGGGTTTCACCTCTTCTATCTTGAGCGCCGAGTTGGGGCTGTGACTGTAGAGATGCGAGCCATACCGTTCCAGGTTGGCTTCGTCTTGCGTCTGTCGCCATTTCACCAGCGCCTGACGGGCAGCGCCATGCTCATCTTTGAGCAGGATCAGCGCTTCGTGCGCGGCCGACATCGCCTCTCGCCGCAGTGGGGTTGGGTTGGTCAGGAGGCGATTTTTCAACTGGGTCAGCTCGTTCGCATGAGCCGAGACAGCCGCCGCGGCTTCGATCAGGGCTGCTGCTTGCCGCGCCTCCTGCTGGATGGGGGCGAGATAAGCCTCCCAGGCGGCTTTGCGCGCCGCTTCCACCAGCCGACGGTCTTCTCCTTCCATCTGCTCCAATTCGGTATGGCTGGCGAAACCCTGGGCAATTACCCACTGGCGAAAGCGCTTCAGGGCGTCGTGCTCCTCCTCCCATTCCAGGCGCTCTCTGGATTTGTAGCGTTCGTGGCTGCCCGAAGTGGAGTGGCCCTGCGGCTGGGTCAACTCAGTCACATGGATGATGGCGGGAATGTGCTCGCTTCGGGCGGTCGCCGTTGCCTGCAGGTAGGTCTCCACCAGGGTTGGGTAATCCCAGCCTTTGACATTGTACAGGTCGTAGCCTTCGCGGCTGCCAGGTTCGCGTTGGAAACCCTTGAGCAGTTCGGAGATATCTTGCTTGAGCATCTGGTGCTCGTTGCTCACCGAAATGCCATAGCCATCGTCGTAAATGGTAATCACCGCTGGCGCTTTCAACACCCCGATGGCATTGATCGCCTCCCAAAAAAGCCCTTCGGCGGTGGAGGCATTGCCGATTGTACCGAAGGCAACCTCATCTCCATTGTGGGAAAATTGGGTCAACTCCCTTAATTCTGCAAGCTCGCGGTAGAGTCGCGAAGCGTACGCCAGCCCCACCAGGCGCGGCATTTGCGCCGCCGTGGGTGAGACATCTGCCGAAGAGTTGTGCAACGTCAGCAGGTCTTTCCAGCTCCCATCGGGATTCAAGCTGCGGGTGGCGAAATGAGCATTCATCATCCTGCCGGCGGAGGCCGGTTCCGCCTGCACGTCGGCGTGGGCATAGAGCTGGGCGAAGAACTGCTGCAGGGTTAGCTCGCCCAAGGCGAACATCAACGTCTGGTCGCGGTAGTATCCGGCGCGAAAATCTCCCTTCTGGAAGGCTTTAGCCATAGCGACTTGCACAATTTCTTTTCCATCGCCGAAAATGCCAAATTTGGCTTTGCCGCTCAGCGTCTCGCGGCGTCCGATCAGGCTTGCCTGCCGACTCTGATATGCCAGGCGATAATCCTGCAAGACCTCGGCGCGGGTAAAACGTGGAGGCGATTTTCGCTCATCTGCGATGGCAAAATCCTGGCCATTCCCCGATTTGCGGCGGGAAGACCTGAGCAACCGGTCGGTCATGAACTATTTCCTCCTGGCGCAAGTTGGGCGATGGCGCACTTTCATTCGTGAATTGACAAACGGAAACCGCAGGTGTGATACCCGGCAACATAAAACAGCAGCATAATCTGATTATATCGCCCTTTTTTGGTTTTTTTGTGAATAGAGAATGAATAGCGCAGTTACGTTAGCGTTGGCTTCATCGCCAGGCAATCGCCACCAGGTTGCCGCTGGATTGTGGATCGAAGGTTGAGCCGGCCATATCCCCGAAACAAGTTGTGCTGTGGAAACCTGCTTTCATCAAAGCATCCGCCAATTCGTCGCGCCGTAGCGGGCGCAGCCGTGTTGCCATCGCTTGTTGCTGCCAGTCGCCATCCCCCTCACGGCGCAAGCTGAGCACGTTGAAGGTGATCAGGCCGTCGGATTCGTAATCGTAGAAACGCAGGAACAGCCATTCTCGTTCTCCCTGGCGATAGGTTTGCGGTTCCATCCAGCGCTCGCGTCTGGAGAGCAGGGCGTCGAAGTTCCGATTTTGCACCAGCAAGAAACCCCCCGGGCGCAGGCAGGCGGCAAAGTCTTGCAGGGCGTTTTCGAGCGCCGCTTCGCTCAACAGGTGAGGAAGCGAATTTCCCAGACACAGGATGGCATCGAAAGCGCTAGAGCCGAAGGTCTGGCTCAGCTCCCCAAATCCGGCTGTTTCAAAACGCACCTGAACTCCCGCCTGAGCGGCGTTCTCCCGGGCGCGGGCGATCATTTTGGCGCTGATATCTGCACCGGCGGATTGATATCCTGCTTGCGCCAGGGCAATTGCGTGCATACCCGTACCGCAGGCCGAATCCAGCACTGTCAACGCCCCGCGCGGTGGCGTCAACGTCCCGAGTTGAGCTTCGATAAAGGGCATTTCGTAAGCCAGTCGCACTGGCCAATTCACGAAACGATCGTAATCTTCGCTGAAATCGTCATACATACGCTGTTGGAGCCTCAATACTAATGTCAAGGGTACCGGCAGATCCGTCGCGACTGAGCTGCTGGCCTGAATTATAACAAGGTAAATCCAGTGGCATCAATTCGCTGGCGAGCCTGGGTCTTTTGAGCAATCTGATTGGCAAATTGACGAAAAAAATCTATGGGATGCATATGTTATAATGAATATATTAGACCGCTTGTTGATAAGAGCCTGTGCCGCCGGTCTTCATCAAACACTGGCGGCGCTTATTTCCGTAATTCCCCTGCAGGGCCTCATGATAGCGCTCAATTGCATCGGGTTCATTTGAAAGCGAGGCAAAAAATGGATTTTCATGTAGGTGACCAGGTTGTCCATTGGTCATACGGGCCTGGCGAAATTATCCAGCTCGATGTAAAAGTGCTTTCGGGGCGCAAATCCCACTATTATGTTGTCCAGATTGGCGACCTTACTTTATGGGTGCCGATAAAAGAAAGCGGAGAAAGCAGCCTGCGCTTGCTCACGCCTCCGTCCAGGTTTAAGCAGCTATTTGCTATCCTGCGCAGCCCTGGAGAGACGCTTGCCGGAGACCGCATGGAGCGCAAGCAGCAATTAAGTGAACGGATGAGGGATGGACAGCTTGAGTCGATCTGTAGGGTGATACGCGATCTGTCGCTCTTCAAGCAAACCCAAAAGATGAGTGAGATGGACACCGCGATATTGAACCGTGCCCAAACGTTTCTATTGACTGAGTGGGTGCGCTCCTTATCGGTGCCACTTTCCCAGGCTACGGAGGAACTACAACAGCTTTTGGCAGAAAGCCTTGCCAGGAGTGGACATAAGTAGAGCTTCTCATCTGAAGCCTGCGCCAGGGCAGGGCTGTTTGAGCAACGGAAGTGACTCTGGGTATCCCAATGCCCCAGCCTCAACTCAGTCTCCTCTCCCCCCAACAGTGTGCAGAGGTGCACGCTGCTTCGATCCATATCCTTGCTTCAACGGGCGTGCGCGTCGATTCTCGCCGGGCGCGGGGGATTTTTTCCCGCTCAGGCGGAGCCCGTCTGGATGATGAAGGGCGAGTATATCTGGATGGCGACTTGGTTGCGTGGGCGCTACGATCTGCCCCCAAAACAATTGAGATTTTCGACCGCCTTGGTCAGCGCGCATTCCGTCTGGGAGAAGATCACACCCGCTACGGCGTCGGCGTCACCAACCTCTACTACCAGGATCCCGCGGACGAATCCGTTACACCTTTCACCCGCCCACTGCTGAGGCGCTGTGTGCGTCTGGGCGATGCCTTGCCCAATTTTGATGTCATTTCTACCATTGGCATCCTGCACGACTTGCCGCCTGGCAGCGCTGACCTGTACGCAGTGCTGGAAATGATCGCCAACACCACCAAGCCGCTGGTGATTCTGATTTCCGATGAAACCCTCTTTCCGCCTGCTCTTGATTTGTTGGAAAATCTGCATGGTGACCTGGCGAATTCACCTTTTGTCATCGCCTATCTCAACCCGGTCACGCCTCTGATTATCAACGAGGGCACATCCGATAAACTGCTGACCGCCGTTGGGCGCGGCCTGCCGGTAATCTATTCGAATTATGGCATGGCAGGCATGTCAACCCCGATTACACCTGCTGGCGCGCTTGCCTTACTGAACGCTGAATTGTTGGCGGGCCTGGTTCTCAGCCAGCTTGCCCGTCCGGGCGCGGGGGTGATCCTGGGCAGCCTGCCAGCCTATTTCGACATGCAGACCATGGTGGATTTTTATGATCCGCGAACATTTTTGGTCAACCTGGCTTGCGCCGAGATGATGGCCTACTATAGCCTGCCGCATGCTGGCACCTCTGGCAGCGGCCTTGGTTGGGGCGCCGATTTACTCGAAGTCGGCGCGCTGTGGATGGACCTGCTGACCGGCCGTCTGGGCAAGGTGGGGCTGGCGCCTTTTGTGGGCGGGGTGTTGGCTTCCAAGGTTTTTTCTCCCGCCATAGCTGTTTACGCCGACGAGATGATTGGCATGATCAGGGATTTTGCCGCCGGTTTTACTCTGGACGAATCTGCAATTGCCCTGACCGAAATTGCTGCGGGGGTTGCCGAGGGTCATTTCCTCTCTCAGCCGCGCACCTTGAAGTTCTTTGGTCGGACGCGAAAAGGGCTGCGGGTATCTGACGAGCGGCGCGAGGACGAACAAGCCTACTTTCGCAGCCACATCTTCCCGCGCTGGGGTTTGGAAGCCTGGCAGGAGCACCAGGCGCCCCAGGCTCTCTCGTTCCTGAAGCAGCGTACACAAGCTCTGCTTGCCGAGTCTCCGCCGCCCCAAGACCACTCCGAGCTGATCGCCCGCGGCGAAGCCTTTATTAAGCGATTTCTTTCCTCCCTGTAGTTGGCTCGCGACAGCGTCAGGAAGGTATTCCAACGCTGGGGCGTGCACTTGCCGGCTCTGGCGGGTTATTTCTCCATTGCCCTGACCACGATCTCCGCAACGTCAAGCACTTCCATTTCGGCGTTGGCGTCCTTCCGGGCGTCCGTTAGCATGACCATGCAGAACGGGCAGCCCACTGCCAAGGTTTGCGCTCCGGTGGTCTGCGCTTCGCGAAAACGGCGGGCATTCACGCGCTGGTTGCCTTTTTCTTCTTCTTTCCACATCTGCGCGCCACCCGCTCCGCAACAAAACGACTTCTGGCCGTGGTTCGGCATCTCTACCAGGTCGGCACGTGTCTGCGTCAAAACCTGACGCGGGGCTTCGAGGATGCTGTTCTGGCGGCCCAGGTAACAGGGGTCGTGAAAAGTGACTTTGCTGGCAAACTCATTCTTCAGTTTGAGCCTGCCGGATGCCACCAGCTCATTGATCAATTGGGTGTGATGAATCACGCGGTAGTTGCCGCCAAAGGCGGGATATTCGTTCTGCAACGTGTGCAGACAATGAGGGCAGGTGGTGACAATCCGCCTGGGCTGGATTTCGTTGAGCATCTCGACATTGGCCAGCGCCATTTCGTTGAACAGGTACTCATTGCCGGCTCTGCGGGCGGAATCGCCGGTGCATTGCTCCTGTTCTCCCAATACGGCGTAGCTGACTCCGCAGGTGTTGAGGATTTCAGCAAAGGCGCGCGCTGTTTTTTGAGCGCGGGCATCTGTAGCGGGAGCGCATCCCACCCACCAGAGCACATCCGGCTCAGGGTTCTCTGCGATGGTTGGAACGCGTAAGCCTTCAGCCCACTTCATCCGCTCGGTAGGGGGCACGTTCCAGGGATTCATGGTGCGCTCCATGCCGCGAAATGCGGTCTGGAGCTGCTCCGGAAAGTCGTTGTCCATCAACACCATGGCGCGGCGGATATCGAGAATATCGCGCATGGGTTCATTCCCCACCGGGCAGATATCGATGCAGGCGCCGCAAGCCGTGCACGCCCAAACAGCTTCAGCGCTGATGGCGAACTCGAGCAGGGGCTTCTCACTGGCCTCGCCGCGCGCCAGGCGGCCGCCTTGCGCGTTCAGAAAATATCGCTTGTTAATCTCCAGGGCGGCTGGCGAAAGCACTTTGCCGGTGTTGTAGGCAGGGCAGACTTCCTGGCAGCGGTAACACATAATACAGGCGTATGCATCCATGATCTGTTCCCATCCCAGGTCTTCCAGATAGGATGCGCCAAACTGCTCGATGCTCTCATCGTCAAAATCCAGCCGCGCCAGCTCGCCCATAGATCTGCGCTCTGGCTTGAAGAGGAAGTTGAGTGGAGCGAAGATCAGGTGGAGATGTTTGGAGTAGAGGAAATAGGGGATGAAGGCCAGAATCGTGCCGAGCGCCAGCCAGAACGCCAGGTGCTCTCCGATGGTCAGCCCGGCCTGGCTCCAGGGAGAGAACAAACCGGCTACCCACGAGGCAAAAGGCTGCCAGGGGTCGCCCCCCTCCGCGGCGCGCTTGATCGAAGCGCCGAGAAAACGGGAGCCTACATGCACCAGGATAAACGCCGAGACGATGGTCGAATCGCGGCGGATGCCTGTGCGCGCTTCCGGCTGGAGCAACACATCATCGCGAGTGGTCAGGGTGGCGGGTCTGAAGATGAACCGCCGGATGATCAGGGCGATCATGCCAGCCAATACAGCCACGCTCAGCAAGTCAGCGCCAAACCGGTACAGATCGCCAATTCTTCCCCTGCCCAGGAAGATAAAGCCCGGAATGAAGGCTTCGAGCAAATCGCCCACGTTGACCAGCAGGTAGTATATAAATCCCCAGGCAACAAGTCCATGGAACAGGCTGGGCCAGAAGCGGAAGCGAAAGACCGGCTGGAAGGAAATGACCTTTGCCAGCACCTTTGCAGCCCTTTGCCGCGGCACGTTCCAGTCTACCTTTCCCTGCCCGCGGCGAATGGTAGCGATGATGCGCCTGGCGACGCGGTACGCGGCGTAAAGCGAGGCCAGCGCAGCGGCAATAAACAGGAGCTTTTCGGGTAATGTCAGCATGAATCCTCCCGGGGTGAACGTGGCCTCATCGCCTCTGAACCAGCCTGTACAGCGGTGCGGCGTCGGTCAGTTTACCATAAATCCGGCGCCGCCGAAAAGATAGGCGATTATGGCATTTCTCAAACCGAAAACAGGTGCCCACTTATTCGCTTTCATCCATATATTCCAGGGCAGCCTGGATAACCGGATCCGTTTGTATGGTGACCTCGTCCCAGTTGCTGGACACAATCCGATGGGGAATGATGCCGGTGCTTTCCCAGTCCTGCTCCGGATGCAAACGCGGTCGGAAGGTTTCGTAAGCAATCCAGGCTCGCGAGCCGTCTTCAAAGTCGTAGCCGCGCAGCAGCTCAACATTGCCCTGGGTGGGCTGTCCGATGAGATATGCCCGCCCGATATCGCCCAGGATGCCGGCAAAGATTTCGCCGAAGCTGGCGGTGTTCGGTCCCACCAGAACCACCAGCGGCAGACGGGATGACCCTTTTACATCGTTGGCTTGGACGTTCAAAGCGCGTTGTTCGTGAAAGCGGTTTACGAAGTAGCCGAGCACGCCGTGGGTGAAATACGAGAGCACGCCGCGCGCCACCACATCGGCGCCGCCGCTGTTCTGTCGGTTATCCAGGATCAAACCATCCAGTGAAACGGAGGCGCTCAGCGCTTGCAATGCCTTTTCCACCTGTTCATCAATGGTTTCGTCGGCAAAGCTCGCCAGCAGGATGTACCCGACGCGTTCACCGTTCGGCGTGCTAAGCAACTTGTATGGAACGGGCATCGGTCCGCTGACACGCCGACGCGTGACGGTGATCTGGCGCACCGGCTCGCCTGGCGTTTGGACGGTCAGTTCAATCGAAGTACCTTCGGGGCCGCGCAACAACGCGCTGCGGATGCCGTTCTCATCAACAATCGGCGTTCCATCTACAGCCAGGATGCTGTCGTGCGAGTCCAACCCCGCTTCTGCTGCCGGGCTGCCGGGAAAAACCAGGATGACTTCCACGCGTCGGCGCTCTTCAACCACGTTGGTAAGCACACCGATGCCAACGTAATCGTTCTTGCCAGCGAACTCGGCATCTTCTTCCTGAACCTCGGCCGGGCTGAGGAAGACGGAATGCTCGTCGCCAAGCAAGTGAATCATCTCGTCCATGGCAGCGTAGAACTCTGCATCGCTCATGCCCGCCTGAACGCGCCGGCGATATTCTTGACCAACCTCAATCCAGTCCAGTCCATTGAAGTCGGGGTAGAGATATTCGTCCCGCACCGTTTGCCACAGCTCCTCGAAAACGCGGCTTTGCCAGGGCGAGGGGGTGGTAGTTGGGGTTGGCGTGGGCGAGTTTGTGGGGGTTGGCGATGGCGGCAGGGGCGAGGGGGAAGGCGTCCAGGTGGCAGGCGCGGCGGTGGCTGATGCTCGGGGCAGTTGATTGACAGCCGTTTGCAGGGCATCCGGCGGTTGGGGGGTGAGCGCGGAGTACGCCGCCTGACAGGCCAGGGCAGGCAAGATCATGCAAAGGAGCGCCAGCATGCGGCGCGACTTCATCGAGATTTACCTTTCCTCGATAACGGACTGGCTATCCTCAGGCGCCGCCCTGGGTGTATAGCTTGGGGTCCACCGGCGTTTTGCCTGAAGGGTCCCACACATACACCCAATCGCCTACCTGAGCCCAATCGAAGATCCAGCGGGCATCGCCAACTGAGAGGTTGACGCAACCATGGGATTGGGGAAAGCCCAGGTTGGCGCGCCAGTAAGCCCCATGAAGAGCGCGAGCCTCATCGAAATACATTGTCCAGGGCACGTCTTCCAGGTAATAGGCGTCCGAACGGTCTGCTTCAAACGAGCCCTGCATGGGTGTGGTATCCAGCTTGTTATAAATCTGGAACAAACCCGGTCGTGTCCAGAAGGGTTCCAAACCGCTGGCGATCAGCGTGGCGAAGATGAGCTCTCCCTGATCGTATACAGCGAGGGTTTGCTCGTAGAGGTTGACCTCGATCCAGCGGTTGCCGGTGATTCCCTCGACAGGGTTTGGATTTGGGATCACCCGCGCCACAACGCGGTGCGGCAGCCATTCGTCCGGCCCAATCATGTACCACTCTTCCTCGCCTACCTTTTCCACGGCGTACACCTGCACCAGGTCATGATTGTTCAGGATGTGCCCGGTGTAATCCTGGGTCTGATAGCCGGGGGTGCGTTTGGTTTCAACCGGTCCGGGGCTGAGATAAGAAAGCACCCAGCCGAAAGGGTTGCGGGGCGTTTGAGTGAGGCGCACGCCCTGAAAACGTGGCACGCTGCCCAGGCGGATGATGTCGTTGGCGGTCATCCAGGCGCCCGGCTCGATCATATAGAACCGTCGGTTGCCGACAAGTACCTCATCGGTATAGGAAATGTAGCTGAAGCTGGCATCAATGCGACGGATCGCCTGGCTCTTGTCGTTCTTCAGCGCCGCCTCCAGGGATGGATATACTGGCGCATTGCGTTTATTCACCATCCCGTAGCGGATATTCACGTCAGCCAGGGAGCGATCTGGCTTCGTTACCGGTAAGGGGCTCTCCGGGAAAGTGAAACCCTTTTCTGCCAGTTGGGTCAGGTAGGTGGACGGGCCAGCCGGGTTACAACCGTTGAAACCGTTCAGGTAGACGCCTGGTAAGCAAAGCACACCGGCATCCCCATTTGTAACGGCAGCAGCCCTGGCGGAATGCCGCGGCGCCAGAAAAGCGATCAACAGAATTACCATTAAGAAAATCAAACGTTTCATTATTGTTACTCCAAAAGCGGGTTCAACTGAGCCATAAGCCAGCCAGGATGGCTAGGAACAATGTAATGCTGATGTAACTGTTGATGTTAAAGAAAGCCAGGTTGATGCGGCTGAGATCGTTGGGGCGAACCAGCATATGCTCCCAGGTGAGCAAGCCGGTTGTCACCGCAATACCGATCCAGTACGGCCATCCCAGCCCTGCCTTCATCCCCAATAAGACCAGGAGCAGAACGGTAATTGCATGAGACACCGCCGAAAGGCGCAATGCGATTGCGGTGCCGAAGCGCGCCGGGATCGATTGCAGGCCGTCTTGCTGATCATATGGGACATCCTGACAGGCGTAGATCATGTCGAAGCCGCCAATCCAAAAGGTGACAATTGCCAACAAGAGCCAGGCTGGCAGGTCGGCAGCGGTAAACAGGGAACCGCGAACGGCTGCCCAGGCGCCCATTGGTGCCAGTCCATCGGTGAAACCAAGGATGAAATGCGTTAGCCAGGTGAAACGCTTGGTATAGGAATACAGGAACAAGCACGCAAATGCGCCGGGAAGCAATCGGAAGGGCAATGGCCCAAGCATCCACGCAGCCAGAGCCAGCAAGAGCGCCGCTAAGATGGTTCCGATCCAGGCGGTGCGCAGCGAGATTGCGCCTGTAATCAGCGGGCGATTGAATGTGCGCGGGTTGTGAGCGTCAATGCCGCGGTCAACGATGCGGTTGAAGCCCATAGCGGTGGTGCGCGCCGCAGTCATTGCCACCGTGATCCAGATGAACTGGTAGAGCGTAGGCCAGCCGCCAGCCGCCAGCAACATGCCCAGATAGGCAAACGGCAGGGCGAAGACCGTGTGTTCGAACTTGATCAGTTCGAAGAAGTCACGCACTGCTTTCATCGGTCAGGATTATACCAATTGTGGAGCAATCCTCGCTCAGGCGGCATATTGCCAGGCACAGAGCTTCTTTTCCAGCCAGTCAACACCGAAGTAAAGCCCCAATCCCAGCAGGCTCATTGCCACGATCCCGGCATACATCGCTGGATAATTAAAGAGCGTGCTGCTGTTGAGGTAGATGTAGTAGCCCAGCCCGCGCTGTGTGGCGTATAGCTCAGCCACATACAAAACTGCGACGGCGGTACCCACAGACTGGCGCAGGGCGGTGAGGATGGCAGGCAGGCTGGCCGGCAGGTACACGAAGCGGAAAAGTGCCCGCCGCCCCGCTCCCAGGCTGCGCACGCTCAGGATCAACTCAGGACGCAGCCCGGAGGCTTGATCGCGCACCAGCACCAGGATTTGAAAGAAGAGGATCAGGAAGATGATGAAAATCTTGGGAGTGTCGCCCAATCCCAGGAATAGCAGCACAACCGGGACAAAAACAACCTTGGGGATCGGGTAGAGCAGGTAGATGAGCGGCGAAAACAGGTCGTTCAAGCGTTTGGATTGTCCCAAAATCAGCCCGGCTGGCGCTGCCAGGCCAATTGCCAGAATCGTGCTGGCGACTACCCGCCACAGGCTCACCAGGAAATGGCCCGGAAGAGTGCCGCGCAGTTCAATCAGGAAAGCCCGCCCCACCACCAGCGGAGAGGGCAGGATCGGGCGATGGACGATCCAGGCTGCCAGTTGCCAGAGCGCCAGTAAAACCACCAATGCGATCAACAGATCACGCCGTTTCATGGTTCATGCGGTTTCTAAGAGCGGATGTTCTCCCAGGCGGGTGCGCAACTCGGCGCAGAGCTCCTGATATTGGCTGGAATTGCGGTATTCTGGTTGCCCGGCGCCAGGATTCACCACCACCTGCGCCTGCTTGTTCGGAGGGTTCCCCAACAGCAGGATGTTACTGCCCATGAAAGCAGCCTCTTCAATAGCATGGGTAACAATGATCAGGGTCAGGTTTTGTTCTGCCCTGAGCTCTAAGGTCAGGTTTTGCAGGCCCTCGCGCGTTGGAGCATCCAAAGAGGAAAAAGGCTCATCCATCAAGAGCAGGTCCGGCTGAAGCGCCAGCGTTCTGGCAATGGCAGTCCGCTGGCGTTGGCCGCCGGATAGCTGTCCTGGGAACTTGTTCGCGTGCTGAGTCAACCCGAGACGTTCGATCCAGAAATCAACGTTCGTCGCGGGGATGAAATCCGCCGGGGCGTGAGTGCCATCTGGCCCGTAAAAGTTGCGGATTTCGAATCCCAAACCGACGTTTTGTCGGACGGTTGCCCAGGGAAGCAAGCCATAGTCCTGCAGGATCAGCCCGGTTTGTGGTCGGGGGCGCGTCAAAACATCTCCGTCAATTAGAATACGACCAGCGGTGGGGAAGCGCAATCCTGCCAGCAGGTAGAGCAGAGTGGTTTTCCCGCAGCCGGATGGACCAAGCACTGCCCAGGACTGGCCGCGCTCCACCTGCCAGCTATAACCCTGAAAGACAGGCACCCCCTGGGGATAAGCGTAGCTGACTGCTTCCAGTTCGATCATGTTAACAGACTGAGCACCGTTTCGACGATTGCCGGCTCACCATCCCGACCGTGTTTCAAGGCAGTAAGCTGGCATTGACCGATGACTCGTACGAAACGTCGTTTTTAATCAGGCCCTTTGCCTTTGCCCATGCCAGCACATCCTCCCATTGAGCCTTGCTGGGTACACCGGCGGTTGGATACGGAGGGATCTGATAGCTTCCAATCAACGGCGCTGGAACCAACTGCTTCTCGCTGAGCAGGTTTTCCCACTTGCTCGAATCGGCATTCAACAGCTCGGTGGCGGCTTCGATGGCGGCCAGGAAAGCGCGAATCGCCTGTGGATTCTCGTCGATGAGGCTCTTGCGAAAGGAATAAACGCTGTAGCCATATTCCGGATGGCTGGTGTCATCAATGATAACCTTCGCCCCTTGCTGAATCGCCAGGGTTGAAAGGGGGTCGGGCAGCGTGGCGGCTTTCAGCTCCCCGGAGCTCAGCAAAGCCATGCGGTCGGTAATCTTGGGTACGGCGATGGTCTTGATCTCCTCCGGTTCGAGACCCTCCGCAGTGAGCAGGCGTTCGGTGATGTATTCAATCACCGTGCCTTGTGAGATGCCAATCTCGACCCCAACCAAGTCTTGCACGGAGGAGAGCCCACTTTGCGGCGCGGCCAGGATCTGATACTGCGGCACGGTTGGGGTCGCCGTGCGCGCCATGCGCACGATTTGGATTTGCACCTGGTCCTGGTTGTAAAACAGGGTGGAAATCCCATCGTTGATCATCCCATCCACTTTGCCGGAGGCGAAGATCTGATCGCGTTCCGCGGCCGAGGCGGCGGGAATGAACTCCACCACCACCCCTTGTTTTTCGAACAAGCCTTCTTGTTGAGCCACGTACATGGGCAAATTATCCAGAATTGGCAGCGTGGCGATCCTGAGCGTTATCGGCTTGCTGGGGATTGTCTGCGTCACCGGCGCTTCTGGCTGAGCGCAGGCTCCAACCAGGAGAGCCAGCATGGGGAACACGAGGACAGGGAAGAGAAAGTTGCGCTTGAAATTCATTGGTAAAGAACTCCTTTGGCTGAAGATGTGCGGTTGAGATACAACTCGACCGAATTTAGATGCCCAGGGAGGACCAAATCTCATCCACCCGCCGTTTGACTTCTGCATCCATGCGGACAACTTCTGGCCAGGAACGGGTGTAGCCCTCCTCGGGGAGTTTTGCGGTGGCGTCAACGCCGATTTTACCGCCAAATGAGTGCTGGTATGAGGCATGATCGAGGTGATCCACCGGGCCTTTGGTGATAATTACATCATTAGCCCAATCCACATTGCCCAATGCCTGCCAGGCTGCCTGGGAAAGGTCTTGTACATTGACCCACTCGTCAACCACCACAATTGCTTTGGTCAGCGAAAGCAGAGCCAGCCCCCAAAGCCCAAAAATTACTTTGCGCGCATGGCCTGGATAGCGTTTCTTGATCGAAACCAGCACCAAATTGTGGAATACCCCTTCGGCAGGCATGCAGATGTCGACGATTTCCGGCAGAAAGAGGCGAATTAAGGGGAGGAAGAGGCGTTCGGTGGCTTTGCCCATCCAGACATCTTCCATCGGGGGAATGCCAACCACTGTAGTTGGGTAGATCGGCTGCTGGCGGTGAGTGATGGCGGTGACGTGAAAGACGGGGAAGGGTTCGACTGGCGTGTAGTAGCCGGTGTGGTCGCCAAACGGGCCTTCGGGGAGGTGTTCGTTCGGGTCAACATAGCCTTCGATGACGATTTCCGCCTGAGCGGGCACTTCCAGGGGCTGGGAGACACAGTTGACGAACTCGACCGGAGCGCCGCGCAGGTAACCGGCAAGCAGATACTCGTCGATGTTGGGCGGCAAGGGGGCAGAGGCGCACCACATGCTGGCGGGATCGCCGCCTAACACGATGGCCGCCGGGATCTTTGGCTTATGAGTAACCCGCGCTGCGCGTTCGTGCTCTGCGCCGCCTTTGTGACGTTGCCAGTGGACCAGCAGCCGTTTCTCGTCGATTACCTGCAAGCGATACATCCCGACGTTGCGGGTGCGGGTCTGTGGATCGCGGGTGATCACCTGCGGCAGGGTGATGAAACGCCCCCCGTCCCCGGGCCAGCATTGCAGAATGGGCAAGAACTCGAGCGAGGGCTTCTCGCGCTGGATCACCTGCTGAACCGGCGCCCGACGCACTTTTTTTGGTTTCAACCCGACGGAACGCATCACCTTCAGCAGTTCTCGTCCGCGCGCCAGCGTCTCGCCGGGGCTTTGGGGTAATTTCAGATCAATCAGCCGGGACAGGTCCTGGTTGAGCTGCTCTAAGTTCGCAACTCCCAATGCCCAGGCCATGCGCTGAGCCGAGCCGAAGGCGTTGATCAATACCGGGATGTCGTAGCCGGCAGGTTTTTCAAATAGCAACGCCAGGTTTTTGTCCGCTGGGCCCTTGCAAACCCGGTCGGTGATCTCGGTAATCTCCAACTTTGGGGAAACCGGCGTTTGGATGCGAGCGAGCTGGGAGCGGCTTTCCAGCAGAAAAATGTAATCGCGTAACTCTTGGAACTTCATGGCCTCAGTTTACAAACTTGTTCATTATAGCACGTTTGGCTTGACACTTTTTTGCGCCTATGCTACATTTTACGCGGCCTTTGTTGGGAAACGGATGAATGCTTGATGACAATTGCATGAATCGGAGGTGAATCCGAGGCAATCGAAAGAGCAGCGGATCATAGATCACGCTGTTCCCATCAAAAGGATAAGCCCCCAAACGTGAAATGGGGCGGTCAGCACGGCAACGCCCCATAGGAGCATCCCCAATTGACAAAGACACGCTCACAACTCATGGTTGAACGCCTGCGCGACTTGCAGGCATCCTCGCCGGATATCGAGGCTTCTGCAGTGGTCAGTGTAGATGGGCTGATCATCGCGTCGGCGTTGCCTCAGGGCGTGGAAGAAGATCGCGTCTCGGCAATGTCGGCGGCAATGCTTTCTTTGGGGGAGCGCATTGCCTCCGAACTGGGGCGGGGTTCGTTGAATCAGGTGTACATCAAAGGCGAAGGCGGGTATGTCATTCTCATGTCGGTGGGAGAAGAAGCGGTTTTGACCGCCCTGGCGCGGGAGCAGTCCAAGCTCGGCTTGATCTTCCTTGACATGCGTCGCGCCGCCGAAGACCTCGCCCAATTAATCTGAGCAGCAGAGCTATGGAACCGATACCTCACAGTGGCTACCATTACGCCAATAAGATCGTGCGCATCAGCCTGAAAGCCTTGGAAGAGGTGATGGGCAAGAATGGCTTGAACGCCATTTTGAATTTAGCCCATCTGCCTCACCTGATTGATAATCCCCCGCCGGACAACCTGGAACGTGAATTTGATTTTGCCGATTTTTCAGCCATCAATCAGGCGCTGGAGGAGATGTACGGTCCGCGTGGCGGGCGCGGGCTGGCGTTGCGAGCTGGCCGGGCTGCGTTTGCCGACGCCCTGCGCAATTTTGGCGCCCTGGCTGGCGTAGGAGACCTGGCTTTCAAAGTGCTTCCGTTGCATACCAAGCTGCGCATCGGCATCCCGGCTATGGCCAGGATCTTCAGCCAGATCAGCGACCAGTACTCAACCGCGAAAGAGGAAGAAAAGCATTTCGTCTATACCATCCATCGCTGTCCCGTGTGCTGGGGGCGGAGCGGGCTCGACAAGCCGGTCTGTTTTATTGCCACCGGCCTCCTTCAGGGCGGTTTGAAGTGGGTCTCAGGCGGCATGGAGTTTCAGGTGCATGAGACCAGGTGTTGCGCCATGGGAGACGAAGTTTGTGAATTCGTCATACCCAAAACCCCCATCACTTGACTTATGACCGTTGACTACTGGTGCAAATAACGATTGTCATTCCTACTTACAATGAAGCGGAGAACCTGCCCAGACTGGTCTCCGCTTTGTTCACTCTGCCCATCGAACCGGTGAAATTAATCATCGTCGATGATAACAGCCCAGATGGCACCGGGAAATTCGCTGAGGAGCTTTCCTGCTCCCATCCAGGGCGAATCACGGTGATCCACCGGCCGGGCAAGATGGGGCTGGGAACTGCCTATGTGAGCGGCTTCCTGCGGGCGCTGGAAAGCGAAGCACAAGCGGTTGCCCAAATGGACGCTGATTTTTCCCATCCACCCGAATTGCTGCCAAAGTTGATCGAAGCCCTGGAGAGCTGTGACATCGCCATGGGCTCTCGCTACGTTCCGGGGGGCGCCGTAGATATGCGCTGGCCGCTTTGGCGGAAGGGATTATCGGGGTTTGGAAATTACTACGCCAGGGTGATCCTGCGCTTGCCCATACGCGACGCCACCGGCGGCTACCGCCTCTGGCGGCGCGCCGCACTGGAGAAGCTGCCCTTGACCCAGGTGCGTTCGAACGGTTACGCCTTCCAGGTAGAGATGGCGTATATCGCCCACCGCCTGGGCTTTACCTTTCGGGAAATCCCTTTTTATTTCGCCGACCGCCGCTGGGGGCAATCCAAGATGTCTTTTCGCATCCAGCGCGAAGCAGCCATCCGCGTGTGGCAGATGCTTTACGTCTACCGCCATCTGAAGCGAGGCTGAGCTCGTGGGGTTGCTGAGCAAAGCCGGCGGCGTTCAGCCTGGCTGTTCTTCGCGCTCGTCAAGCTCAACCGCCTCGACCAGCCGCCTCCATTCGGGGAGATTGAGGGATTCCGCCCGGCGCTGAGGGGCAATGCCGGCCTGCGCCAGGATTCTTTGCGCCCGTGCAGGCGTCCACCCCATGCCTGCAGCCAGAGAGTTGCGCAGGGTTTTACGTTTCTGTGCGAATCCGGCTTTGGCGAGTTGAAAGAACAGACTGAGTTGGCGCGCCGGGAAGCAGGGCGTTCGATGCAGGTCAATGCGCACAACCGCGGAGTTGACCTTTGGCGGTGGATAGAATGAGCCAGCCGGAATGCGAGCGATCAGGCGCGGCTCCCCATAGACCTGGACGCTGAGTGCCAGCAGGCTCATCTCACCCTCCCTGGCGCAGATGCGCTCTGCCACCTCTTCTTGCACGGTGAGGATGAGCCGGTTGGGCTTCTGCGGGGCTTCCAGCAGGCGGCGGATCAGCGTCGAGGTGATGTAATAGGGGATATTGGCGACGACGAGGTACTCTTGTCCGGCAAGCAACTGTGCCAGCTCCAGTTGAAGTATGTCTCCCTGGACAAGGCGCACGTTGGGGTAAGCTGACGTGGCTTCCTGCAAAGGGCGCCACAGGCGATCATCCAGCTCCACAGCGGTTACTCTGCGGGCGCATTGCGCCAGGTGGCGGGTAAGGCTGCCCAGGCCAGCGCCGATCTCCAATATCTCCTCATGGGGGGCGATTTCAGCCGCAGCGACCACCTTTTTCAACGCGCTCTCATCGACCAGAAAGTTCTGTCCCAGGCGACGATCGGGTTTGACTCCGTAGCGCCGAAGCAGGGCGGGCACGTTCATGGTAGACTGGCTCTCCATCATTCCTGGGTAGCGGGGAAAAGGGGCACCTTAGCGCGTTGACCCTGATGGGGTTCAAGGGCAGGTGGGTTCATCTGGTTCGGTAGGCCAGGTGCCCGCGACGAACTGGGCAACGTAATCCCGGATCACGCCATAGTCGGCTTCGAGAACGTAAGTCTCTTTTTTCTGCTGCGGACTAAAAACCCGTCCGGGGGTGAATATCTCCTGGGGCAGGCTGGTGAAGATCAGGTTCTCCCTTTTGAGCCTGGGTGCCAGGCAGGCAAGCTGGCTGATTTGTTCCAGGCTGAGGTCGGTCAACACTGAATCTTGAAAGGCAGCGATGATTTTGGGAATCTTGGGCAGCACTTCCGGGCTGGTGATCTTCGCTTTCAGGGCGCAGATCACCATATTTTGATGATCCATGCGCGTGAAGTCGTTGTATTTCTTGCGAATACGGGCAAATCGCAACGCCTGATCGCCGTTGAAATGCCATTGCCCGGCACGGAAATAGCCCATGTCTTCGGTTTGATCGTCAATCGGCCGACCGTCAACATCGTAGGGCAGATACAGATCAATCCCTCCAATGGCGTCAACGATCCTGACGAAGGTTTGCATGTTGACCGCGCCATAATGGTCTACGCGCACCCCGAAATTCCTTTCCAGCGTCCGCGCCAGCAAGCCGGGGCCGGCACCAGGGCCCTTGTAGTAGCCCATGCCTGGATTGCCGTAGAAATATGCCTGGTTCAATTTGCCATGATCTACCCCGTAGGGATTTTCCAGGTTCGGGATTTCCACCCACAGGTCACGCGGCATCGCCAGTACGGTGATCTTTGGTATGGTGAAGTCCACCCGCACAATCCGGATGACATCGGCTAGGCCGTAGTTGTAGTCAATGCCGCTGTCTGCTCCGATAGCCAGGATCAGCATGACCGGCGGCCCGCCGCACAGCGGCGCGGGAGTCTTCGTCACCGTTGGAGTGGGCAGTTGGGATGTCGGTTGGGTTTTGAGGATCGAGGATGAGTTGTCTGCCGTGGGCGCGCTTACGGGCGGCGCCGTGGCGGTGGGAAGGGGGATTGTGGCTGTGAGAGTGGGCAAGCCCAGACCCGGGCCAAGCGGCGCGCTCCATTGTTGCCGCGCGCGGGGGTAGAGGGCGAGGCCGGTAATTGCCAGCGCAGCCATCACGACGCCGCTTAGAATCAGAACTGTTCTCTGAGCTGGTTTCATCGCTTACATTCAGTGATGGCATTGGCAATTGTGTGCGCCCAAGCCATGCACCACGGGATTATATCACCGCTAACAAAGCGTCTTCGCAACTTGCCGTCAACGGACGTGCGTTTGATGGGGCGCAGGCGCATGAAAGGCAACGCCATCCCTGGCAGTCCGTGGGTGAGTGACAAGTAGACGCAGCGATTGCCGCGCGCAAGGGTATAATCAAAAAGTCATGGCCAAGCAACAGACCAGAATGCCGGGAATCGCCTCAGCAGGAGCGACGGCGCGCCTGCCCTGGACATCCATCCTTGCTGGAAGCCTGGCAATCCTGGTGATTCTGCTTACCTGGGCAGCTCTCGACCGCATGACAATCCCCAGCGCCATAGGAAAGGCCTTCCTGCTGGGCACGATGCACTTGTTGCTGACGATCCTGCTGGAGCGCGCCCTGTTGATCTCGCCTCTCTCGCTGAGATGGCGGTATCGGCTGGCATTTCTCATCTCGGCGGGGCTAATCCTGGTGGAATGGGCGCTGCTGTTGGCGCGGCGACAAACAGCCTTGTCCTTCGCCTGGCTGGTCATCCCCTGCTGTGGGGCATTCCTTGGGGGGCTGGTGGCGACGGCGCGGGATGAACCTTTATGGGAGAATAACTCGCCTCCCACTGAGGCGGAACGTCAGGAAGTGTACCGGCGCCATGTGGAAGTGATCGGCGAGCCGCGCCCCATTGCCCTTGAAAAGCGCGCCTTCGATATTCTGCTCTCCCTGGCAGGGCTGATTCTTTCCGCCCCTATCTGGTTCATCAGCGCGATGCTGATCTGGTTGGAAGACCCGGGGCCAATCTTGTTTGTGAAGAATTCGGTGGGGCGGGGGGGTATCACCTTTTTGCAGTTCAAGTTTCGCTCGATGGTGCGCGGCGCTGAAGAAAACACCGGTCCGGTGCGGGCAAGCGAGAGGGATCAACGCGTGCTGCTGGCGGGCGGATTCATGCGCAAGACCGCTTTGGACGAACTGCCGCAACTCTTGAACATCCTCCGCGGAGAGATGAGCTTTGTAGGACCGCGCCCCCAACGGACGGTGTTGGTGCGCGGCTACCTCCAGGAGATGCCGGAGTTTGCTGAGCGCCATCGGGTGGCGCCTGGGTTGGCTGGCCTGGCGCAGGTGGTAGGCGATTACTACCTGAGCCCGCGGCAGAAGCTCCGCCTGGACCGGCTCTACATTCAACACATGAGCCTGGGTTTCGACATCAAGCTGCTGGCGTTAGCTTTCTTGATCGCCTTCTGGTATCGCTGGCAGCCCGGCTGGAATGGTCGCCTTCCCCGCCGCTTGCTGCGACTCGGCAGCCGTTGATCAATCCGATTTTGTCTGAATTTCCAGCGTTTCTGAAACTGCCAGCGGGACGTTCTTTCTTCTTTCCTGCAGCCAACTTCCCCACAGGATGATATTGACGAGCGCGGCGTTAAGCGTCTGGCCAGCGATGGTTCCGTACACGCCCCAGCGTAAGATGGCTGCGATGCCGACGGTGAACATTGCCATCGCAGCGGCAATATTTGCCAGAAAGATCGGTCGGGACTGACGCATGGCTTTGAAGCCGGCTTGTAGAGGGCTGTGGGCGAAGAGCAGGGCGTAGAAAAGCGCCATCAGCAGCATGCCCTGGTTGTAGGGCAGGTAGGTGTCGCCGTAAAGCAGATGCAACAAGGGGGTTCGCAAAAGGACGGCGACAGACAGCACGCCCAGGATGGGAACCGCGCTTGCCAGGTAAATCACCCGCAGCAGCCGCGCCAGTGCCGGAATCCCTCCCTGCTGATGCAGGCGGGCGGCGCGCGGGGTGAGGAAGGTATCAATGGCGCGCAGTAGCAGATGGATCGGCGCCACCAGGTTCTGCAGGGCGCGGTAGGCGCCCGCCGCGGCGAAGCTGATCATCCCCGCGGTCAGCACTGGATAGAACTCGACTGCGATCCAGTTCATGACCGCCCCCCCTAGAACCCAGCGCCCAAATCCCCAATTGCTTCTTACAACATATCTCAGCGGCGAGAATTCCCGCCCCCAGTAAACGGCGGTAGCCCATATACCCGGAAGCAGGGCAACCAGAGAACCCCAGCCGATGGCGGTCAGCCCGCCGGCACCGCTCAACCTGTCCTCAGCGCCCCACCAGATTAAGATCCCCAGGCGGGCGGCGTTAGCCAGCAGGGTGTTGAAGACCGCTTGAATGATTCGGCCGCGCGTGTACAGCACCCGGCGGCAGAATTCTTGAAGTTGCCAGCCGAGGATGGCAAACCACAGGGCAAAGACCGCCGGCCCGGCGGTGTCATTGCCGGCAGCGGTCAACGCCCAACCGCCCAACGCTGCGCCGAGGGAGAGCACCCCAGCCAGGAGGAGCTGGAGAAGCGCCGAAGTGGAAAAGTAGCGCTTGAACCCCTCTGGCGCCATAGCGGCACCAAAGACGTTGAGCGGTTGCACCACCACGCCCTCCTGGAAGGCGCGGGTCAGGTTGATGGCGATGAAGCCAACTCCATACACGCCCAACTGGGTGGCATCCACATTGCGGGCGATGATGATGGTCGCCAGGAAGTTCGCCAGACTGATGACCGCCTGATCGATAGTTGCCAGGTATCCTTCACGTGCACCCCTGCCGGAAATTAAAGCCTTTATCGCCGCCAGCCGGCTCATCACCGCCAGCAAAGGCCGGGCGAACCATTTTTCTGAAGCCTCTATCGGATGGATTGGGATGGGCATGGCAAAAAGACGCTGTCTCGCAGGCTGAATTGGCGGCAGGCTGATTGTATCAGATTTGAAGATGGTCGCTCTAATTCCACAGGCAACTTCACTTTTTCCGATTGTGGTTCTGGAATCGTATCTTTTCCTGATCTTGATCGTCTTAAAATACGAGTGATGGGTACACAGGATGCGCTGCTGGAGGGCGCCCGTCGCCTGAATGAACGCGCCCTAGCGGAGGTATATGATCGCTACAGCCCGGGAGTCTATCGCTATGCGTGGCGATTGCTGGGGGATGAAGACCTGGCGGAGGAGTGCGTGGCTGAGACGTTTAGCCGCTTGCTAAACGCGCTGGCGCGTGGCGACGGTCCACGCCAGCATTTGCAGGCTTATCTCTATCGAGTGGCGCATAACTGGATCACCGATTACTATCGCCGCGGCGAGGCAGGCGCTCTTCCTCTGGATGGTGAGCTGCGCGTGAGCGGCGATTTGGATCCACCCCGGCTGGTAGCAAATCGGCTGGAACAGCAGGCATTGCGCGCTGCTTTGCTCCGACTGACGCCGGAGCAGCGGCAGGTGATTGTCCTGCGCTACCTGGAAGACTGGCCGCTCGCCGAGGTTGCGCAGGCGATGCAGAAACCGGTTGGGGCGGTAAAGGCTTTGCAGCACCGGGCATTGCAGGCTTTGCGCCGGTGGTTGGATAAGGAGGGAGTTGTGTAATGAATCATCCAGTTGGAGAGGATCTCGAGACGTTGATTCAGCGTCGCCTTGCCCCGCTTCGCGAGGCGCCGGAGCGCAACCCGGAGAAAGCTGCTCAGGGACGCAATGACTTCCTGATTCAGGCCAGGCGCCTCGCTGCCGCCCAAGCTGGGCAAGCGCCCGTATCCGCAACCGTTCTTTCCCGTCTTAATGGGTGGATCGCAAGGATCCGCAATCCATTCCAGAGAGAGGAGCGGTACAGTATGTTTGCGACACTTTCGTCTATCCTGGTTATCCTGGCGCTTGTCTTTGGCGGTGCAGGGGCGACCGTCTACGCTGCTCAGGACAGCCTGCCTGATCAGTGGCTTTATCCGATTAAAACCGCCACTGAGGACGTGCGGCTTGAACTAACCCGTCAGGCGCAGCAGAGACTGGAGCTGGCGTTGTCCTTTGCCGACCGCCGCGTGGGCGAAATCGTTGCCCTGCGAGCCGCTGGCGAGGCGATTCCGCAGGGGGTAGCCAACCGGCTGGAGAGCCAGATCAACCTCGCCCTGCGCATTGCCGCCGGTATGGACCCCGAGCACCTGCCGCAGGCATTGCTGCAGATTCGCAGCCACCTCGCCCGCCAGGAACGTTTGATGGAGATGGCGCAAAACGGCATGGCAGGGGCTGACGATCCGTTGTTGAGCCGGGTGCGCGCTATGTTGCGGGAACAAAATCGGCGGGTTGAGCAGGGGTTGCAAGAGCCAGAACGCTTTCGCTACCAATGGCGCAACCAGGTCGAAGACCCCGCAGCGACTCCATCGGCGGACGTTACCGGCTCCCCTGCTGCGCCCGGCAACAGCTATGGTCCTGGACCGGGAGCGGGTTTGGGAACGTCGTCCTGCGGCGAGTGCACGCCGGTGATGGACGGCAGCGGGCCAGGTCCTGGGCCAGGGCCACTGCAGTATGGCAAGACCCCTGAGCCGAATCCCGGCCAGAATCCCACTCCTCAGCCATCCCAGCCAGCACCTGGGCCAGGCGGCTCGGGCGACGGCAACGGCGGAAATCAGGGCGGCACGCAGGAACCATCCGGTCAGAACGGCGGTGGCGAGCAAGGCGGCAATGGGGATGGCAGCAGTGGTGGTGGAAGCTCGGATAGCCAGAGCGGCGGTAAAGGAAAACCCTGATCCCAGGTGAAGCTGATCGGCAGCAGTCCCAAAGATCTGCAGGTCTTTGGGACTGTTTTGCCTTATAATGAGCAAGGACGATATGAGGTAAACCAGGTATTTAAAGTAAATTCTGACGATCCTGTTGCTTTTCTGACACTGTCAGTGGTAGTTGTAACAAAGTGGAAGATGCTGCGTTTTACGGGATAGTAGGGTCTAAGTCGTCCGAGGTGGACGACGTACAGTTATTACAAAGAGCGCAGAGAGGTGATAAGCAAGCCTTTGGGGAGCTGTATGAGCGCTATGCGCCGCGTGTCTTTCGTTATCTGTACGCCCACCTGGATAATCGCCTGGACGCTGAAGACCTGACGGAGGACGTATTCTTACGAGTGTGGAAATCGCTGGGGAGCTATCAGGAACAGGGGGTGCCGTTCCTGGCGTTCTTGTTCCGGGTGGCGCACAATGCCCTGATCGACCATTACCGTAGGGGTGGGAAGGGCGAAACGGAGACCTCGATTGAGGAAATGCGCATCCATGAGACTGATGCGGGGCCAGCGGAAACAGTAATGGCGAACCTGGAACACCAGCAGTTGCGGGCGAAGTTGATGGAATTGCGCGAAGATTATCGCACAGTGCTGGCGCTGCGCTATTTGAGCGGGCTGACGCCGGAGGAGACGGCGCGGGTGATGGGGCGCAGTGCAGGAGCGGTACGGGTGTTGCAGTACCGGGCGCTGGCAGCGCTGCGGAGCATGCTGGAGAGCGAGTGAGCCCCGAGGGGGCGGGGTGAGCAGGCGAGGCAGGAACGTGGCAGAGGCGGAAGGGATCGAAACGATCGTAGCAGCGAGCCTGGAGGCGCTGGAAGGGGGCGCAGAGCTGGAGGAAGTGCTGGGGCGCTACCCTGGGCGCGAGGCGGAGCTGAAGCCTTTGCTGGAAGCGGCAGGGTGGCTGTTGAGTAAGCGCCAGGCGGTGGAGCCGCGGGTGGGGTTTGTGCGCGCTTCGCGGGCGCGGTTGATGGAGCAGATCGCCGCGCAGCAGGCGCTGAGACGGCAGAGCTGGCTGGAAAGGATGATTGGCGCGCTGGCAGGGGGTGTAGGACAGCGGCGGCGGTATGCCTTGCAGGCGGCGTTGGCGGTGCTGGTGGTGGCGTGCCTGGTGGTGGGAAGCACCGGCGCGGCGCTGGCGTCGCAGCAGGCGTTGCCTGGAGAGCTGTTGTACCCGGTCAAGCTGGGGCTGGAGCAGGTGGAGTTGCTGGTGACGCTGGATGCGGCCGGCGATATCCGTCTGCACACCCAGTTCGCTCAGCTTCGCCTGCTTGAAATGGAGAGATTGCTCGCCCTGGGTCGCTATGACCGCCTGGCGATAGCGGCGGACAATTATCGCTATCATCTCGACCGGGCTCTGGCGCTCTTGCGCCTGCTGGCGGCGCAGAGCCCGGCGCAGGCGCAACAGCTGGCTTTCGACCTGGCTGGGGTGTTCTTCGGTCAGGCAGACCGGCTGGCTGTGCTTGCCGGAATCCCTCCGGCGGCCGCCGCCAGCGAGCTGGATGCGGCTGAGCAGGCAGCGCGTGAAGCTGCCCGAGAGGCTGAGCAGATTGGTCAGCAGCCTGGCGAAGCGCTGCCAGCGCCAGCGACGAGCACGCCAACGGCAGTAGTTGCGGCGGTCGAACCGCGGCCCAGCGCGACGCCTCTGCCTCCAGGCTCGACTCCAGGCCAGGAGACGCCTGTCCCCTCATCCACGGTTACCCCCGTCTGGTCTTCTACGCCCACCTCCACGCCGGCCGTGAGCGCAACGCCCACGCCCAACCTGTCCGCGCAAGCCAGCGCCACGCCAACTGCCAGGGCGAGCGCGACCGCGAAGCCCTCGGCAACTGCCACCCAGAAGCCAACAGCCACGCCGACGAAACTGCTAACAACCACGCCAACGGCAACCCGCCCAACCGCTACGCCCACTGCCACGCAGACGCTCCAGCCCAGCGCCACGCAGACCGGTCAGCCGACGAGTACACCTATCACGCCGACGCCCACTGCTACAGTTGCTCCGCCGACGCCGACCGCCACTATAGCCCCTCCGCCAACGCGTACGCCGAAGCCCACGCAGACCCCGCCACTCCCCACCAATACACCGGTACCTACGCCCTACCCTGGTCCGCCGGTATATCCTCCGCCCTGAGGCGCAGCGCTCCCCGTGAGCTGTTTGTGGTGAAAATAAAATGTCCGGGCAGGCAACCCGGCGGCGCCCAGAGTGACTTGCTTACTGCTGCTTCCTCTCGGACCTGACAGGGTTCGCAGGTTTCTGCCGCGCCGGACCCACCCGGACGGTCATAGGATACCTCAGGAAAATTCGCTTGTCAATGCGGCGCCCGTGCGGGCATCACGAGC
>FWPU01001804.1_pt1 | contig 61993 bp, 58 predicted proteins | sample 2228361 | NCBI WGS metagenome assembly FWPU01 (sample SAMEA103939777, study PRJEB20133) | metagenome
CAACGACGGCCCAACTCCCGAAATGTCAAAAACACCGAACCATCGGGATAACGCAACCCTATCCGCTCCCCCGAACCCCGACCAAACCGTATCCCCAAACGCGGACTCACCCAACCACTCATCCGCCATATCCGCCCAAACCCCTCACCCCGACGACGCCAGCCCTCCCAGCGACCCCGCTCAGGGTCATACACATAGTACTCCTCCACCCCATACCGCTCATAAAACGCCCGCTTCGCCTCCATCTCCGCTGGCGTGTTGGAGTGGGACAACACCTCAAACACCACTTGGGGCGGGATGTTGTCCTCTTCCCACTGGAGATAGCTTTTACGGTGTCCTTTGGGGCGTCCGAACACGACCATCGTATCGGGGGCGGTTCGGATGTCGGGTCTGCCCTCGACAGGGTACCAGAACAGGTCGGCGGCGATGAACACCTCGTTGTGGTCTTCGAACAGGATGTCCAGATTGCCCTTGAGAGAGGTGATTGCCTCGTATTGCAGGGTGCTTTCTGCCATCGGTTGTCCGTCCGAGCTGGGATAGACGATTTCGGTTGTGTGGGTGGCTTGCATACCCAATCACCTAAAAAGATTATACCCTCCACAGGGTTTGGGAAAGACACTCCACGCTCGCGATCAGTTTGGGCAACTCCTGCAACATTCCCCAACGAAATTCAGTAATTAAGAGTGAAGGAGACGAACGGCGATGCAAGAGATACTCGCAGCCGTAATCGTGGCAGGTTTGATACTTGCCACCTTAGCAGCTATCGTCTGGCGATTACAGCAATTCACTCCTCGTATTGCTTCCACCCCCCGCAAGCCTTCTCGTCGAATCCCGTCCCGTGTGCTTCCCCGTACCGCCCTACCGCCTCGTCTTGGCGTGCGCCCGATTGAGCCGTTCGAGCGGTTAGCCGAGCGCGTCGAGTCCGCGCTCTCGCCCGATTTTCAAGCGCGCCTCAAGGAGCGCATGCTTGCGAAGTACTCCGACTTCTCGCCCGAATGGTACGATTGGGTGTTGTTGGAGTTGAAGCGCTACTTCTTGCTGAACTTGCTCCTGCGCGGGGTGCCGATGTTCAGCGAGTTAGTGGACGACCTCTGGCACGAGATGCTCCTGTTCACCCGCGACTATCAAGCGTTCTGTGAGAAGTTAGGAGGCACTTTCATCCACCACACGCCTTTTGCCCAACGGACACCCATGCCTGAGGAGCGCGCTTGGTTCGATTGGGTCTACGCTCAGGTCTTTCTCTTCACGCCCTACACCCAGTGGATTTGGGGCAACTTCTTCCGTGCCCCACTTGGCAAAGAGCGTTTCAAGAAGCTCGCCTCCAGCTCAGAGCAGACACTGGTCGACACCTACTTCAACGCGACCCAGTATGACCGCGACACAACCGTACGCCAAGCAATACGCCACCTGATTTACAATGCGAAAGCGCAGAGCCAACAGGCACTGAGCTTGTCGGAGCCTCCTAAAGCCCCTCCTGCTCAGAACCGACACGCGTCCGACTTCGTGGACTGCAGTGCGCTGGCTTCGGCGTTCTTGCTCAGTTCACTTTGGGGTTTGCCTGTGCTTCAGCAAGTGGTTCATCCCTACTTGCCAGACGACTCAGACCGACGCCGAGCAAGCGAGAGTGGCTCCCCCTGCGGAGCGTGTGGCGGTGGCTGTGCCAGCGAAGCCAAACACTCTCCTATCCACATTGAAGGCGACTGGGGCGGGGACGGCGGTAGCGACTCAGGCTGTAGCAGCGGATGTGGAAGCGGATGTGGTGGAGGGTGCGGAGGCGGGTGCGGAAGTTAGGGGTAGGGTATAATCCTGCGACAGTGATGAAAATAGTGAGCCATCATACGCAGGAGGTCTCTGAATGAGCGACTATGCAATTAAAACGGTCAACTTGACCAAACGCTACTCCGGGCTATGGAGCAAGAAGCCCGTCGAAGCGGTCAAAAACCTTAACTTAGAAGTGCATCGTGGCGAGATTTTTGGGTTCCTCGGTCCTAACGGAGCGGGTAAGACGACCACCATCAAGGTGCTGTTGGGCATTATCTACCCGTCGGAGGGGGAAGCCTATGTGTTGGGCAAGCCCGCAGGCGACCCCAGCAACCACTACCATCTCAGCTACCTGCCCGAAAACCCCTACTTCTATGACTATATGACGGGCGAGGAGATTCTGACTTTCTATGCGCGCCTGTTCGGCATTCCCGAACCTGACCGCACCAAGCGCGTGCGCGAACTGCTGGACCGCGTGGGACTTTCGCGCGCTGCGAACCAGCCCATCCGAACCTACTCAAAGGGAATGCAACAGCGCATCGGGCTGGCGCAGTGCCTCCTGAACGACCCCCAACTGCTGATACTGGACGAGCCGACCGCAGGTCTGGACCCGATTGCCCACATCGATATCCGCGATATGATTCTGGACTTGCGTGCGCAGGGCAAGACACTCTTTATCAGCTCGCACCAACTTTCCGATGTCGAGCGCGTGTGCGACCGCGTGGCGATTCTGAACCGAGGCGAAATGGTCAAGCTCGGCAAACTGGAGGAACTGCTGTCGGGCGGGCATGTCGAGCTGATTGCCGAGAAGGTCAACGAAGGTGTGCTGGAGCCGATTCGTCAACTGGGTGGACGCGCTTCCCTTCACGACGGGCGTCTCATCGTGGAACAGCCTGACGACGGCTCGATCGACCGCGTGATTGACCTTGTGCGCTCCAGCGGAGGGCATATCATCAGCGTCAAACCTTATCGCCGTACATTGGAAGACCTGTTTGTCGAAACCATACAGGGAGGGAATCGTCGATGAATGCGACTTTTGCTTTGGCAGGTGCGACCTTCGGGGAAGCGATTCGAAAACGAATTCTGCTCGTGATTTTGCTCGCTGCGCTGGTCATCTTACTCATCACGCCCGCCTTCGAGCCGTTCGCAGGGCGGGGACAGCGCACGCTGGTCATCAGCTTCGGCTTCGGGATTATCCAGCTGGCAGGCACTTTCATCGCGATTATCATGTGTACCAGTCTCATTCCTACCGAAATCGAGCGACGAACTATCTACACGATTCTCTCGAAACCGGTTCAGCGATATCAATTTGTGTTGGGCAAGTTGCTCGGTGCGATAGGGACGCTCGGCTTTGTGTACCTGACGATGGGGCTGATGTTCCTGCTGATTTCACGCTGGACGCTCGGCGAGTTCGACCCGAAGATTGTGCAGGGGCTAATCATGTTCTTTTTCCAAAGTTCGCTATTGGCAGCGGTGACGCTCTTCTTTTCCACCTTCGTATCGCCGTTGGTGAACTACTTCCTATCGGGTGGCGTGTTCCTAATGGGCAACCTGATGAGCACCTTCTTGGACACCATCCAGCGCAATCCCGAGGTGACACCGCTAACGCGCATTCCCGTGCAAATCCTGACGGTGCTACTGCCCAACTTCGCGAACTTCAATATCCAGAACCCGATTATCAACCCCGAGCAGGTGCTTACCGACGAAGTCGCCTACTTGGTGCAGACGGTCACCTATGCGATTGTCTATATGGTGCTGCTGTTGGTGGCAAGTATCCTTATCTTCAACCAGCGTGAGATGTGATGGGGTGATAGAATGAAACGCCGTTCAACAGGACTGATTGTTGCTATCGTTGCCCTGCTGATTGTTCAAGCAGGGCTGCAGTTGCGTGTTTTCCCGCTCTGGCAGAAGAACTATGCGCCCAAGACCGCTACCCCTGTGGGGCTTTCGCCCGAGCAGCTACTGGTGGCGGTGGCGGGCTTCCGTGAGTTCATGGCAGGCATCCTATGGGTGCGTGCCGACGGATTCTTCGACTCGGGCAACTACGACGCGGTTCTGCCGATGTTGCGCCTCGTGACTTGGCTCGACCCCCACAACTTGGATGTGTACGCTACTGGCGCGTGGCATATGGGCTACAACTTCACCGACGAGGCACAACGCTCCGACCGACGCTATATCCCGCTTGCGCTCAAGTTCCTCGAGGAGGGTATCCAGAACAACCCGAATGTGTGGGACCTCTACTTCGAGATGGGTTGGATGTACTATCACAAAATCCAAGACCCTGTGAACGCTGTGCCGTGGATGTACAAGGCGAACGAGTTCGACAATATGATTCCTGCTCGTCGGCACATGCTGGCGCACGCGCTGTTCAAATCCAGCCAGTTCGATCGGGCAGTCGACACTTGGGCGAAACTCTTTGTAGACGCTGAGAAGGAACGCGGGGTGGATTGGGAGACCTCGAACCTGTACGATGTGCGCCAGAAGAACTTGGATGACACCATTCTGAGTATCCTGCGTCGCTACGGTCCCGAACCAGAGACCCAGCCCCCGATTGACATGGGTTTCGATGCGAAGGTCACGGTGGTGCGCCCGCGCGTGATTCTGGTGGAGGGCACGCTGAACATCCCCACGATTGGCGCACGCGTGACGGTCATCTTGCGCGACAAGGGACGTAAGCTCAACTATAGCCCCGATGCGCTGGAAACCTTCACCTTCGAGGTCGACCCCAGCTTGACCTATATGCAGGACTCGCTGGCGGTGCGTGAAGGCAAGTTCCGACGCGAAATCGACATGAGCAAAGACCCGAAGATGTATCCCTTCCGCGCCCAAGAGTACGAGGTGGAGTTTATCTTCGACCCGCGCTATGCATCGCCTCACATTCAAGAGCGTATTGGGAGCGATGGCGTTGGGATGACCGACCGCAACTATCTGGACACGAGCGACCCCTCCGCTCGAATGCTTCGCAAAGTAATTACCATCACGCGCGACGAAATCCTGATGCTGAGGCGAGGCGAGGAGTGAGGCTACCGCTCGTTGGCAGTGAAGGCTTAAACGACCCCGGCGCACGACTGCGCCTGCTGTGGGAACAGCGGAGCATCGTCGTGATGCCGGGCGTCTTCAACGCGGGCTTAGCGCGCCTCGTGCAGTATCACGGCTACGAAGCGCTCTATGTGAGTGGGGCAGGGGTCACCAACAGCCTGCTCGGACTGCCCGACCACGCCTTCATCAGTCTCCCTGAGATGGCGCAGGTGTGCAACTACATCACGAGTGTCGTGAGTATCCCTGCAGTCGCCGATGCCGACACGGGCTATGGCGAAGCCCTCCAGACCGCGCGCACCGTGCAGATGCTCGAACGCGCAGGGCTGGCGGGGATTCATATCGAAGACCAAGTTAGCCCCAAGCGATGTGGGCATTTAGAAGGCAAGGCGGTCATCCCCACCGAACAGATGGTCGCCAAGATACGCTCGGCAGTGCAAGCGCGCCAGAACCCGAACTTCGTGATTATCGCCCGTACCAGATCGGGCGCAGTGGAAGGGCTTCAATCGGCTGTCGACCGCGCCAAAGCCTATCTCGAGGCAGGGGCGGATGCCATCTTCCCCGAAGCGCTCCAGACGCCCGATGAGTTCGACCAGTTCGCGCGTTCGGTCTCCGCACCACTGATGGCGAACATGACCGAGTTCGGCAAGACGCCCTATCTCACTGTACAAGAGTTCGCCCAGCTCGGCTACAAGATGGTGATTTTCCCGATGACCTGCTTCCGAGCGATGATGAAATCGGCGGAGCAGGTGCTGAAGACCCTGCGCGAGATTGGCACACAGACCCCTCTGCTCGACTCGATGCAGACCCGTGCCGAGCTCTACGACCTGTTGGAGTACGACCGCTACTTAGAGTTCGACAAGAACCTACTGAACAGGGAGTAGCCTTCGCGCTCTCATCCCAGCGCCACATCGAGCGAGAGCATCACGATGATGCCTAACATCACTCCGAAGGTCGCCCATCGTTCGTGCCCTCGTCGGTGCGTTTCTGGCACGATTTCGTCGCTGACCACATAGAGCATCGCGCCCGCAGCAAAACCCATCGCATAGGGCAGGAGCGGATTCATCAAAAAGACTGCCGCCGCACCCATCACGGCGAGGGGGATTTCGACCAGCCCCGCACGCACTCCGATATAGACGGCGAACCAGCGCGCGCCGATGCCCACGCTGAGCGCACCTACCGATGCGGCTAAACCCTCAGGGATGTTTTGTAAGCCGATTGCAATCATTAGTTTGAGTGCCTGAGTGAGGTCGCTCGCACCGAAACCAACTCCTACCGCCAGCCCTTCGGGTGCGTTGTGGATCGTGATAGCAATAATCAATAACCAGACCGACTTGACCCGCTTAGAGGGAACGCCTTCGTAGCCGATGAACCGCTGGTGCATATGGGGCACGAGGTGGTCGGTGAGGTCTAACACCGCAATCCCGATAACTATCCCAATCAGCACGGGCACGAGTCCGCCGTACTCGATGCCTGGCAATATCAGGCTGGTGAAGCTGGCGGTGAGCATCACGCCCGCTGCGAAACCGAGTGAAGCGTCTAACACACGGTCGGAGGGCTTGCGCAATAGTAGCACCAGAAGCGCACCGAGCGCGTTCATCAGGGTAATAAAAACCCCAGCAATCAACCCTTGCAGAATCGGGTTCTCTCCCGCTACCCGCACAAAGAGCGCTTCCATGCACTTCAAGTGTACCTGAATAGAAAACGCCCCCTCCACCGAACTGGAAGGGGGCGTTGGAGAGTACCTTGCTTACTGGCTAATCACCTGCGGAATCGTGCAGAGGGTGAAAGTGCGGTCGCCCACTCGGAAGGTCAACTCGGCGAATAGGGCGATATTTTTGCCGTTCATCGGCACTGTTGCGTGCCAGTGGTCGCCGTGAGCGTGGGCATCAATCGGCTCCCATCGCTTCGGGCGGAAGTCCTTATCATCCGAGCGCACCACCCACACCTGAACCTTTTCGGGTTTGAGGTCAGTACGCACCTGAACCTCCACTTGGTCGCCTCGGCGAGTAGCAGTATGCGAAACTTGGTTGGGGAAGCGCGCTTCGCCGATGCTCATCAGGTAGAAGGCGGTGAGGCTGTTCAGCACGCGGTCATAGTCGCCCAATCCGTGCCCCCCGTTCGGCACATAGAGGGCGTACTTTTTCTTGGAGGGCAGGTCGTCGAAGTAGAAGCGCGCGGCGTCGGTCGCCCAATAGGGGTCGTTCGCGCCGTTGATAATCAGAATCGGCATCGTGTACCGCTCACGGTAGGAGTAGGGGTCGACCCAACTGACCAGCACGCGCCCGCGTTCGGTGAGCATCTTCTCCATCAGCCCGCGCTCGTAATACTCTGCAATCTGTTCGCTGTAGCGTCCCCACAGTTCCAGTTGGTGAGGCATCTGCTTGAAGAAGTTGAGGTTATCGAACACCATCGGGGCAATCGCACGCACGCGCGGGTCAACCGCAGCGGTGAGCCAGGTTGTCCAACCGCGCTTCGATGCGCCCGTCACGACGAAGTCCTTAATCTCGATGTTCCAGTCGCGCTTGGCGAACTGTTGCACGGCGTCCATCGCACGCACCGCCGACTTGGCCATCGGGAACAGCAGGGGCCAAGTCGGGTCGCCTGTCTCCCAGAACTGCACATAGGTGTGGGCAATCAGGTTATCTTCCGCGAGGTCGGGGCGAATCAGGGGTTGGTTGGGTACATCGTGCAGGACGACGGTGATTGCGCCCAGTGTCTCTGCGGCGCGGGCAATCAGCTGGAGTTCGCTTCGCCCATCGCCACTGCCCGTGATATAGAGGACCGCCGTGTTGGGATGTTTGACCTCTGGGGGCTTGACCACTCGAACCCGATGACGCCAAGTGAACTCGCGCCACTGCTGGGAGACCACCGTCAACTCCACGAACTCGCTATTGAGAATCTTGCCTTCCAACGACTTCGTCCACTCAAAGGGCGAGGGCGCCTGCACATAGCTTCGCAAGTCTGCCTGGGCAGACATCATCGCCACCAATCCGATTGCTATCCATAGTTTCCTCATCGTTACCTCCTTCTGGGTCTGCCACCTCGCAAACCGACTATCCAGTTAGTTAGACGATGGAAAAACGATTCCTGCACAGGAATTTGGAGAGTGGGGAGTAGGGAGTGGGGAATGGGGAGTAGGGAGTCGTAGCACGGGCGTCTCGCCCGTGTCGCCTTCCTGAGCCACCTTTTCGTCACCCTGAGCGAAGCAAAGGGTCTGACATGCCTCGCTTCGCTCGGAATGACAAGAGGGGGATGGAATGACAGAGCGCAAGACATCCACGCTATCGTGGACACCGTTATTCAGGACGCACCATCCCCCCAACCAGCCAACCAGCAAAGAGCCGTCCAGCAATCACACTTCTTGCACGCAAACGCTGGGGCTTGCGAATAGTGAATCGATTCGCTTCGTAGTTCTCCCACTCACTTGGGTCGGGCACTCGGTGACGCGGATTGGCGAGTAGGAACATCTCCCCAATCAGCACCAAAGCCCCCAGAATCCAGATTATCCGAATGAGCCACACATTCATTCGGTCATCCCTCCTTCTGACGATGATTACTTCCAGAGAGGCTTGTTGTTCCCGCTCTTATTATAGCCGATTTTTTGAGGGGATTGTCTGGGATTTCAGCGAAGGTGGACACTCTTGGCTAACGCAATTTTCGTAGCACGGACGTCCCGCCCGTGTGCTATATATGGGCAGGTTGCCCAAGCCACGAATCGTGTGCCCTATGGGCAGGTTGCCCAAGCCACGAATTGGCTCACACCCTTTCGAACAGCCCTGCAGCGCCCATACCCAACGCGGCGCACATCGTGACCAAGCCGTAGCGTCCACCCGTGCGTCGGAGTGCGCTGACCAGAGTCGCTACTTGGCGCGCGCCGGTACATCCGAGCGGATGCCCCAGCGCAATCGCACCACCGAGTGGGTTCACACGCTCCATCGGCAACTCGAAGATTTTCTGCGATGCCAGCACCTGCGCGGCGAACGCCTCATTGAACTCAATATGGTCTAAGTCGCTTGCCGACAGGTTGTGCCGACGCAGGAGTTTGGGAATCGCATACGCAGGGGCAACTCCGAAGTCTTCTGGCGGAAGCGCAGAGACCGTGTAGCCCACGAAGCGTGCCAACGGTTGGACGCCCAACTGCTCTGCCTTGCGCGCGCTCATCAGCAAGACGGCTGCGGCGCCATCACTGCGCTGGGAAGCGTTGCCCGCCGTGATCTGTCCGTCCGCCTTGAATGCGGGGCGCAACTTCGCTAAGCCCTCAAGGCTGGTGTCGCGTCGGGGACCCTCGTCCTGCTCTATCGTGATGGGGATGCGCACGGGGTGTCCCTGCTTGTCCACCTCTTGGACTTCGGTCTGCACGGGCACAATCTCTTCTCGGAACAGTCCCTCGTCTTGCGCGCGGATTGCTTTCTGGTGGCTTTGTAGGGCGAAAGCGTCGCTCTCCTCACGGGTAATGCCATACTTGCGCGCCAACTGCTCCACCGAAAGCCCCATACTGAGGTAGGTGTTGGGCGCACTCTTGAAGAGCGTCGGGTTCGGATGGGTGTGGATGTCTAAGAACGGCACGCGCGTCATACTCTCCACACCGCCTGCGATGATGACCTCTGCGTCGCCTGAGCGGATGCGCTCCGCTGCAATCGCAACCGCCTCCAACCCCGACGCGCAAAATCGATTGACCGTCGTGCCCGGTGTCCCGATGGGCAATCCTGCACGCAGAGCGGAGACCCGTGCCACATTCATCCCCGACTCGCCTTCGGGAGTGGAACAGCCCAAAATCACATCCTCGACCTCGTTGGGGTCGACGGCAGGACAGCGGTCCAAGACAGCGCGGATGGCGAAACTCGCTAAATCGTCGGGTCGCGTATGTCGAAAACTTCCTCGGGGCGCTTTACCAATCGGTGTGCGCGCCACTGCGACAATCAGAGCCTCAGTGCCCATACCCAAAGGATACCTCAACTCAAGGTTTGAGTTCTTCGCTCACACACTCGCTACACTCCAGCCAGACCTCTTTGGGGATCTCTTGGAGTGCGTTTTGAGAGCGTCCGCGCGTGAACACAGGGCGATAGAGCGTTGTACCGGGCGGATAGGTGTGATGGCAGGTGTGGCACTCGGCTTCGGTCTCGGCAATAACTGGCGTGAACCCTGCAATCACCCAGCCGTTGTGCCCCAAGTGTGTCGCCAGCGACTCCAACGCTGCGCGCACTGTGAGCGACTTGTTCGAATGGTAATAACGGTCGGCAATCTCTTCCAACAGTGCAATCGTCGCCTCATCCAGAGTAAAGTTCACCCGCTTCATGCGTTTCCGAACCTCATCGCTTGGTTTATCTTACTCGATTGTAGTGTACCTTATGGTGAAGGCTCTTCTCACCAAACAGGTTGCTCTAATATCTTTCGCAGGCGTTGAATCTCGTCGCGCAGAATCGCGGCACGCTCGAACTCCAACGCCTTCGCCGCTTGGCGCATCTCCTGCTCCAACTTGTTGATGACCACAGGCAGGTCTTCGAACGCCACGCGGTCGGTGTCTACAATCTGATAGGTGGCGCGCTCTTCAGCCACTTTGAAGGCGCGAACGGTGTCGCGCACCTCCTTGCGCACAGTCTCTGGCTCGATGCCGTGCTGGCGGTTATACTCCAGCTGGATTTGGCGGCGGCGGTTCGTCTCGTCGATCGCCCTTTGCATCGAGCCTGTGATTTTGTCTGCATAGAGGATGACCTGTCCGAACTTGTTGCGCGCTGCGCGCCCTATCGTCTGGATGAGTGAGGTCTCTGAGCGTAGGAAGCCTTCCTTGTCGGCGTCTAAGATTGCCACGAGCGACACTTCAGGCAGGTCTAACCCTTCGCGCAGGAGGTTCACCCCGACCACCACATCATATTCGCCCAAGCGCAGGTCGCGCAGGATTTCCGAGCGTTCCAAAGTCTGCACGCTGGAGTGGAGATACTGCACCCGAATGCCCAACTCGCTGAGGTACGCCGTGAGGTCTTCCGCCATCTTCTTGGTGAGGGTGGTGACCAGCACGCGCTCATCGCGCTCGATGCGCAGGCGGATTTCGCGCACAAGGTCGTCAATCTGTCCTGCAGTGGGGCGCACCATCACTTCGGGGTCGACCAGCCCTGTCGGGCGGATAATCTGCTCCACAATCTGTGCGCTAACCTCACGCTCGAACGGTCCGGGCGTTGCCGACACAAAAATCACCTGCCCTACCCGCTGGAGAAACTCGTCGAACCGAAGCGGGCGGTTGTCTAATGCTGACGGCAAGCGGAAGCCGTACTCGACCAAGGTCTGCTTGCGTTGGAGGTCGCCGTTGTACATCGCTCGAATCTGGGGCAGGGTCTGGTGCGACTCGTCGATGAACACGATGTAGTCCTCGGGGAAGTAGTCCAGCAAGGTGTAGGAGGGTTCGCCCGGCTTGCGCCCATCGAAATAGCGCGAGTAGTTCTCGATGCCGTTGCAGTAGCCCTGCTCGCGCATCATCTCGATGTCCATCTCCACGCGCTGGCGGATACGCTGTGCCTCGATTAGTTTGCCCTGCGACTCGAAGTAGGCGACCTGTTGCTCCAACTCCTCACGAATCTGCTCGATAATGCTCTCCATTCGGTCCCACGGGGTCACATAGTGGGTGGCGGGGAAGAAGGTCGCCTGCTCCAGTTCTGCCAGCACTTCGCCCTTGAGCGGGTCGTACTCATAAATGCGCTCCACCTCGTCGCCAAACAGCTCGATTCGGGTCACATACTCTTCGTTGGCGGGCTGGACATCGATGACATCACCACGAATGCGGAAAGTGCCCCGTCCCAGCACCATATCCGAGCGGACATACTGCAGTTCCACAAGGCGCATCGCCAGTTCGCGCGGGTCGATCTGCTGTCCGCGCTTGACCGAGACGATACTGCTCAGGTATTCGTGGGGTGAGCCTAAACCGTAGATGCTGGACACGCTGGAGACCACAATCACATCGCGCCGTTCCAACACCGCTTGGGTCGCTGCGTGGCGCAGGCGGTCGATCTCGTCGTTGATGGAGGCGGTCTTTTCGATATAGGTATCGGACTTCGGGATGTAGGCTTCGGGCTGATAGTAGTCGTAATAGCTGATGAAGAAGTGGACGGCATTATCGGGGAAGAAGGCGCGAAACTCCTGACAGAGCTGGGCGGCGAGCGTTTTGTTGTGGGCAATCACCAGCGCGGGGCGTTGCACCTCCGCCAGCACCGCCGCCATCGTGAAGGTTTTGCCCGTACCCGTCGCACCAAGCAGGGTCTGGAACTCGTAGCCTCTGCACAGACCCTCCACTAACTGGGCAATCGCTTTGGGCTGGTCTCCACGCGGTGTGAACTCCGGGTTGAGGCGGAACATTTGGCGAGATTATACCTTCTGTGGGGTATACTGCACGCAACCGCGGGGGGTGCTACCCATCGGTGGCTGAGACCTCTGGAAACAGAGGAACCCCACGAACCTGATCCAGGTAATGCTGGCGAAGGGACTGCGGAACGGAGCGATTCCTCACGCTGACCCTCTGGCTACACCTGCCCGCGTAAACTATAAGGAGGTTGTTCTATGACGCAGAACGGGCAATCGGGTGTTGTCACCCAGATGTATTACGCTCGGCAGGGCATCATCACGGAGGCGATGCGCTTCTGTGCCGAGCGCGAGGGCGTTAGCCCCGAATTAGTACGCGACGAAGTGGCGCGTGGGCGCGCCATTATCCCCGCCAATATCCACCACACGAGCCTCCAACCCATCGTGATTGGCAAGCGGTTCCGAACCAAAATCAACGCCAATATCGGCAGTTCGGCACTCAGCGCAGGCGTCGAGCAGGAACTGGAGAAACTGCGCACCGCCATCCGTTGGGGTGCAGATACCGTGATGGACCTCTCTACAGGGGGCGACCTGGACGCCATTCGCACCGCCGTGATTCAGCATTCGCCCGTGCCCGTCGGCACGGTTCCTGTGTATCACCTGATGATGCAAGTGCGCTCGGTAGAGGAAATTCGCGAGAGCGACTTTTTGGACATCGTGGAGCATCAGGCGAAGCAGGGCGTGGACTATATGACGATTCACGCAGGCGTACTGAGACGCTACATCCCACTCACTCAGAAACGGCTCACGGGCATCGTCAGCCGGGGAGGGGCGATTATGGCGGAATGGTGTCTGCTTCACCACCGTGAGAACCCCTACTATACCCACTTCGACCAGTTGCTTGACATCTGTCGGCGATATGATGTGACTATCAGCTTGGGCGATGGTCTCCGTCCGGGTTCGATTGCCGATGCGAACGACGAGGCACAGTTAGCGGAACTGCGCACGCTGGGCGAGCTGGTTCAGCGGGCGTGGGCGCGCGAGGTGCAGGTGATGGTGGAAGGTCCAGGGCATATCCCCCTGCACCTGTTAGAGGAGAATGTGCGCCTCCAACAGGAATGGTGTCGTGAGGCGCCGTTCTACACGCTGGGACCGCTGGTGACCGACATCGCTCCAGGCTACGACCATATCACTTCGGCGATTGGCGCCGCGATTGTGGCGTGGCACGGCACGGCACTACTCTGCTATGTGACGCCTAAGGAGCATCTTGGCTTGCCGAATGCGGAGGATGTGAAGCAAGGGCTGATTGCCTACCGCATCGCAGCGCACGCAGCGGACATCGCCAAGGGCATTCCGGGCGCGCGCGACTGGGACGACGCCCTTTCCAAAGCGCGCTTCGAGTTCGATTGGAACCGCCAATTCGAGTTGGCGTTAGACCCCGAAACAGCACGCGCCTATCACGACGAGACGATGCCGAAAGAGGCACACAAGTTCGCACCCTTCTGCAGTATGTGTGGACCGCGCTTCTGCCCAATGGCGACCACCCAACGACTAAGAGAACTACAAGAGGTGGAGTAGGCGAGACAATCACTCAGATGGGTGATTCATTCCCCCATCTGGGTGACTCATTCCCCCATCTGGGTGACTCATTCCCCCATCTGGGTGACTTATGCCCCCTCTCTCGTCATTCTGAGCCGAAGGCGAAGAAGCACGACAGGGGGGACACTGAGACCCTTCGCTTTGCTCAGGGTGACGGACTTACTGCACGACAATTTTTCGTGCTTGTGCCTGAAGTGGGCTTCTGTTTGGCAGGGCAGACACGGGGGTCTGCCCCTACAGGTAAGGTGGTTGTGTAGGGGCGCACCCCCGTGTGCGCCCGTTCTCTATTCTCCCTCAAAAAAGTGTCGTGCAGTAAGGGGTGACAGATGGGGGGAGCGATTTCGCCTTAGTACGCCTGCCCTCTATGGCACTCTCATCGGTATCGACAGGAAAGTTGGGGTTATTTACTGTGGTATACTTCCCGCAGGTGAGAAAATGGTCACCATTCCCGAGATAACGCTCTTGGATGAGGACGACATTCCGATGGAGAACATCTACCACCGCCACCAGCAACAAATTCTGGTGGAGAGCCTGACGCATCACTGGAGGGAGCGTTCGGACTACTTTGTCGGTGCGAATATGTTCGTCTACTACAGCCGACGCCAAGCTGAGAATGTTCTCAACGGCGACACGAAGGAGTATCGCGGTCCGGACTTTTTTGTAGTGCTGGGCGTGGACTTCCACAAGCGTCGCACTTGCTGGGTCGTCTGGGAAGAGGACGGACGCTACCCCGATGTGATATTGGAAATCCTATCGCCGACCACTCGGAAGATAGACCTCGAGGTCAAAAAACAGCTCTACGCTGAAGTGTTCGGCACGGAGGAATACTACCTGCTCGACTGGGACACGAAGCAGTTGGAGGGCTACGACTTGGTCAAGGGAGTCTATGTGCCCAAACAGCCCAACGAACAGGGTTGGCTCTGGAGCGAGAAGCTGGGGCTGTGGCTCGGCTTCTGGCAGGGCAGTTATCTCAATCGGGAGGAGGTCTGGCTTCGGTTCTTCACGCCTGAGGGCGAGCTGGTGCTAACAGGCGAAGAGTGGGCACAGCGCGCTCTTGCTCAGGAACAGTTGGCGTTGGAGATGGAACGCGAAGCCCGCAAACGCGCCGAAGCCGAGGTTGAGCGACTGAAGAACTTGCTTCGCCAGCAGGGGTTGAATGGAGAGGAGTAGCCCCTCCGAACGGGGTTCCCGTTCGGAGGGGTTGCGATTACGGTTCGCGCCCGATACCGAGTATCTCCGCCAGCGAAGGAACCCGAACTTCAGGCATCCCCAGCATGTATTGGGCGTTGAGTGCCTTATCGATGGTCTCAATCGCTTCCGAGTAGTGGGCGCGGGTGTAGGTGTCCTTCACATTCGGCAGTTGCTTGGCGAGTTGGTCGCGCAGTTGTCGCAGGTGGTAGCGCGCCAGCATCTTCGCATCATCAGGCGCAGGCGACGACTTCACAATCATATCCACCAGCGTCTGCAGATGGGTGCGCTGGAGGAGCCGTCGCAGGGCGGGCACAGGCTGACTGGACTGCGCCTCCGCCCAGATGACTCCCTGCAAGGTGTCAAACATCTCGGCAAGGGTGAACGCTTCGTTCGGATTGACCGCCTTGAACTCGTTGTTCACCACTCGGCGTAGGGTGTCGGGCGCCATCAAGCGGGTGAGCGTCAACCGCTGGATGTTGCTCAGGAAGTCGCGCACGGGGGCATCGGCAGGAATCGAGCTCCCTGCCCCTGAGAACGGGTTCGGCGCCAACAGCTGGTACACACCCTTAGGGAAGTTGAACGCGCTGGGCGAGAAGATGTAGGTTGCCAGCAGTTGCATCGCCCGACGCTGGGTCGCCCCATCCATCGGTTGGAGCGGGGGCTGGGCATTCGGGTCGGATGGGAAGTTGCGGTTCATCTGCAACGCCCCGATGTAGCGCGTCAGTTGGGTCGCTGCACGGCTGTAGTTCGCCACAGTGCCGAAAAACAGGCGCGTGAACTCGTGATAACTCTCGTTCGGGCGCGGGAAGCGCGCGGGCAGAACCTGAATGAGCGCGTCGGTATCCTTCAGGAACAGCTCCCAATACTCTATCGGGTCTCTGCTCAAGTCGAACCGAGTCACATAGGGGTCGAAGCGGTCGGCATAGTCGTCGGTCTCGTAGGCGAGTTCGGGCTGAGTGTTGCGGCGGGCAATCTCCAGCAGGAAGGGACGCTCCGCCTCTGGGCTATTTGCCTCAGGGAACACGCGGTAGCCGTACTCGATTGCCCAATAGTCATACGGACCGATGGTCGGGTTCCAGTAGACGGTGTCGGGGGCGTGGAGCGCCGCTTGGTTGAACGGGTCATACTCCATCACGCTGGCGACCGTCCCGCGCTGGCGCACAAGGTTGCCGTCCTTGAGTTCCTCAACCGTGTTGAGGCGGCTGGCGACAAAGTTATGGCGCAAGCCCAGAATGTGCCCCATCTCGTGCATCGTCACCGAGCGGATGTAATCCTTGACGAACTGGTCTTCGGTGATTTTGGTGCCTCCGCGCATCGGTGCAAGCAGGTTCGCCATCAGATAGCCGATGTGGGCGCGCTGGAGCGTATCCTGAGCGAAACTGCACGCGCTGGGATGATTGTGGTTATGGTGTCCCGGACAGCACTCGTGCTTCTCGGCTTCACGGAACGCAGCGAGCGGGTCAATGTCATACAGATAGGATGCACGCGTGATGCGCGCCATATTGCCATCAATCGTGATACTGGCGTTCAGAATCTGCCCTGTGAGCGGGTTCGCACGGAACAGCGCCACCGCGTAGCCGTTCGCTGGCGATGAGACCCACCGAATCACATTATAGCGCATATCGGCGTGGTCCCAATCGGCGTCGTCGGGCATCTGCTTGACTACAATTGCGTCCTTGAAGCCAATCTTCTCGAACGCCTTGTTCCACTCCAGTATGCCCTCGCGCACGGCGTCGCGGTATTCATAGGGAATTGCGTTATCGAGCCAGAACACAATCGGCTCTTTTGGTGGCGAGAGTTCGGCATTCGGGTCTGCCTTCTCCAAGTGCCAGCGCAGAATGTAGCGCTTGGTCTGGTCGGGCGCTTCCACGCGCATATCTGTCCACTCGGCAGTGAAGTAGCCCACGCGTGGATCGTAGTAGCGCGGTCGATAGCCGTTGTTGACAGGCAGTTCCCAGAGGTTGTAGTTGACCGTGAGGGGCAGACTGCGCGGGTCGGCGAGGTTGGCGCCACCTGCCAGCGCGCCCAAAATTCCTGCCAGCCCACCCCCGCGCTGTTGACCGCCCGTGAAGTGGTAGGCAGTCTGCACGAAGATGTTGTTCGGGAACACCTTCACTTGGTTATAGATGGTCTTTTCACGGTCGATGCTGTAGCTTCCACCCGCTGCGAGGCTGGCCAGCTGCTGAATCTGAATCAAGTCGGAGCGGAAGAGGTTCGTGATATCGATGAGGAACCGCTTGCCTTCCTCGTCCTTTGCTTCGATCTTAAACGCCTCTAAGTAGGCATCGGCGAATGAGCGTCGCACGGAGCGTCCAATCGGCGTATTGGGGTCGGCTTGGAAGCCGATGTTGGGCACGACCAGCAGGATTTGCTCGTCGCGCTTGACGAACTTGAACAGGATGTCGCTGATAGGGCTACCCGGCGCCAGAATGAAACTGGGTAAGCCGTCGCTCACGGTGGACTGCAGGAAGTAGAGTTTTTCAAGCTGGTCAGCGCGCAACTCAAGGTAGAGGGTGTCCTTAGTGGGTTCCTTCTTGCGGTAGAGCGTAAACAGCCCCTCCATCTTCTCGAAGTCTTTCGTTACCTCTTCGATGGTCTTCTCTTTCTTTTTGGGTTCCTCTTTCTTCTCCTCTTGCTTGGCTTGCTCGCCCTCTTTGGCTTCAGGTTTCTGCTCGGTGGCTTGAGCAGGTTGCTCACCGTTGGCATCTTCAGGCAGAGGGGTACCTGAGATACGCTCGAACTCCAGTTGAGCCGAAGCGGCGGCAGTGACTTCGCCCTGACCGAAGTTCATGCCCGACACTTTGGCAGTGGCATAGACCGTGTCGCCCGTACGTACCTCGATGAGAATCTCCGCTTCCGCAGAGAATCGGCTGTCGTCGCGCGCCGTGTAGGCTGATTGAATACGCGCCACACGGATGCCTTTCCAAGTCTCAAATCCGCGGAGCGTGTAGTCTAACTGGGCGGGCACAGTGCCTAACTTCGAGTCTTCACGGAAGGTATAGCTCCATTTGTCACCTGCCCCAACGGGTTTATCGGAGAAGATGACAGCTAACATTTGCCCCAAGTGGGCTTGGTCGCCCTCAGGCTCCTCCTCGCGTGTCGTTTCGCGTGCAATCAGTTCGCCATTCGGTTTGTAGGTAACGGTCGTTTTGCCCTGAATCGCTTCGTCGGGTGCGGGCATCTGCTGTCCCCCGAAACTCATTTCGTAGGACTCGGTGGTCTGCTCTTGGGTGATGTTGCCTTCGGGCGAGACGGCAATTACCGTCTGCACCGAGACCGAGGTGATTTCCAAGTTGAAGGTCTGACCCGCTGCCTCGACAGAGATCGTGCCTGAGAGGCGGTAGCGCATCGTCTGACCAGGCTTTGCCTTGTTTTGGAGAAGCACCTTCTCTTGGGCATACCCACCCACGACTAAGAGCAACGCAAAGAGCCATAGGAAGTAATGGCGGTATCTCAACATCGATGTTGCCTCCATAGGCGGAATTGTACCCGACGACTCCGATGTAAAAATGGTGTACAATAGAGGCGGAGGCAAACGATGGCACTGGCAGATGTTGAGATGAGACGGATGGTTCTGCGTGAGATTAGCAAGCGCCACCTGGATACCTCGTTGATGGATGTCCATGTGACGCACGGAGTGGTCTACCTGAGGGGCACGGTGAGTGGGGTACGCGGGCACGATGTCGACCCACGCCACGAAATCGAGATTATTCGGCGCGTTCTGCGCCAGCGCCCTGGCATTCGGGATGTGGTGGTAGACCTTATCTTCCGCTGAGCGTGGTTCAGGCGGTTCTGAATTGGCTCTATCCCCCGCGCTGTACCGCATGTGGGCGGTTCGATTCTGAACCGCTGTGCCGATTTTGTGCATCGACACTGAGCCTTATCGGTGAGCCTGCGTGCGCGCGCTGTGGAATGCCAACCGAAACCTATGGTGAGTGCCCCCACTGTCTGGGCGCAGACTATGCGTTCAATGGGGCGGTCTGCGTAGGGTTCTATGAGGGCGCGCTGAGACAGATGGTCATCAACCTCAAGTTCCGACGATGGCTTCGTGCGGCCGAGCCACTGAGTGAACTGCTGTATCAAGCGATTCAGTGCGCGGAGTGGTTAGGAACGGTAGACGCCCTCGTGCCCGTGCCCATTCATCCCCGACGCCGAGCCGAGCGCGGATTCAATCAGTCCGAAGAGTTAGTATGCGCCTTAGGGCAACGGCTCGCGATTTCGGTGCAGACCCAATCTCTGCGCCGTCGCTTCTACCGTCGCCCACAAGTCGGGCTTTCGCGGGTGAGCCGAATTCAGAATGTGGCGGACGCGTTCGAGGTCACCGATGCGGAACAGGTTCGCGGACACACGCTCGTGCTGGTGGACGATGTGTTCACCACGGGCAGTACCCTCCACGCTTGCGCGCAGGCTCTCAAGCGCGCTGGCGCCACGCAGGTCTTCGCCTTGACCCTTGCTCGCGACCTGACCCCCTTGCCAACCGAGTCGGAGTTCGATGGTGTCGTGTGATTCGAAGGCTCGTCCCCCAATCTGCAACTGCACATAGACCGTGTGCTCGCCCGAACGGTTCGGCAGCCGCCACTCCAGCCACTCTTGGGGTGGGAGCCATTCAGTCCAGTCGATGCCGTCGTTGCTGAGGCGCATCGCACTGGCAATCTGCGCCCCGTGAATATAGAGCTGTACATTCGGGCTGGTTGTATAGGGGGCATCGAGATTGATAATGACGGGATAGACTCCGGGGCGCATACCGAACACCTGTGCCCACGCCGAGTAGTACCGACTGTTGGGCAGGGTTGCGATGCCGATGCCCACCTCGCGATAGTCGTGGCGGAGCATATTGGCGCGGTGGGAAGGGCTTTGGAGCCACGCCACAAGGGCGCGTTGCCAAGAGGGTTGCCCCGCAGCGAGGTTCTCGCCCAAGCGCAGAAACGCATAGCCGACCTCCAGCGCCCGCGCATCTGCACGCCGACCCCAGCGGTCAAGGTGGCTACATCGCCCCATAATCAGAATCTCTTGCGCTTGGGTCTGTGCCGCTTGGCTCAGCTCAGGGTTCAGCTTGACGGGTGGGCGACCTTGTGCCACGCGCACCTGGTTCAACTCTGCCACACGCAGGTACAGGTCTGCAGGGAGCGTCCGATGGCTCTCGTTCGCCACTGCCGTGCCTACACAAACTGCCAATATCCCAAGAGTCAGCGTCCTGCCTCGCATTCGGTATGCCTCCTGAACTCCAGGAGCGTTATTCCACAATCGAGCAGGAAACACCAGCCCTGAATAACCCAAAACTGAAACAGAACTTTACAGGCTCAGCGGAGGTTCATCGTGGCGCCACTCCTTTCGCCATCAGGACAGCGTTTGTATTATAGCACACTTTTTAGGGTTGTTCGTGGAATGTGGACGAGACCCTTAACTCCGCTCTGGGTGGTTCTTGACTCGTGTAAGCTGATCGTGCTACGATTGCCCACTGCCCCGTTCACAGGCGAGACGCCCGTGCTACACCGTGCTGAATGGGCAGGATGCCCAAGCCACGACTGCCCACTGCCCTCACTACTCCCCACTCCCCATTCCCCCTACTTGTAATTCTGAGCGAGTCGAAGAATCTCAATCTTTCGTGTGTTTTAGCCCTCCCTCCCTTGACAAATTCGAAATTCTGTGCTATAATGTAGGTACTGCAAAAGGAGGTATTATGATGAGAGGTAAACTGCTTCTCGGTACAGTAATTGCCCTCGCAATTTTAGGGGGCACGGCGAAAGCACAAGAGCCCCCGTACACTTATTTTGCGGGGCACGCGGCGAACTCTTGGTACACCATTGGCGGTACCTGTGATACACAACTTAATCTAACCGCCAACTATCTGTACTTCATCTCGGGCGATGTGACCAGTGCTAATCTCCCCGCACGCTGGACGGCTCTTCCGTTCCAAATCTGCGCCCCGATGACCTTTGACTACATCACCTTCGCTTCCGGACTCGCCTCTGGCGAGCCACAAGTTCGCGTTTACATTACAGGAGCGCGAACAGGAAGTGATGGGCGCCCTGAACCTGACCTGAACAACATCGTTGCGTTTGCGGATTTGGGCTTCAACTCGACACCCCCTACAGGAACCATCTTCACGACCTTCCGCAGCTACTACGGCGCGGATATCACAGATTTTGACCCGATGCGTTCGGTTCCTTTAGGGCAAACGATATCGCTGGATACGGGACTCTACTTCGCCATCATCGTGGGCGATGAAGACTACACTCAGGCTGGTCCGCTCGACTCCTACATCGCTCTGGCAATGGGCGCGCCCGGCGGACCGAAGCTTTACTACAGTCCGCGTGGGCTAGGAAGCTCAACGGTTGGCGGTGATATTTTCCCTGGTAGCTGGCAGAGGTTCCGCTACAATACTTCGGTCGCACCTTTCACTTGCGAGCGCTCGTTGAACACCGATCTGCCGTGGCGCAACAACGACCCACTTGCTGGAGCTTCTGGACCTGACTGGAATCGCCTGCACGCGCCTGCACTCTATCATGGCGTGTTGGGCTTCCGCAACTCGCAAGCGGGTTCCGGAAAGGTAGTGGGCACTGCGACGACCGCCGATGCGCCATCGCCTTCGCCACCCACTAATGTGGAGGTCATCTTCTATCGTCCCGGCACGAAGCAACGAGTGGCGCGGTTCAGCATGCCGACCGCAGAGGGACCCGACTTCCCCATCGACACGCCAGAAGTGGTGGCGGGAGTCTACGATGTGGTCGTTCGCCCCATCTACTCGCCCTCTATCTTTACGGTCAACTGCCCGACGGACATTTGTATCACAAATGTTACTTTCAGCACCGAGACCCACTGGCTCGGTGTGCGCATCCCGAATGTGAATGTGTCGGGCACGGTGGACCTGGGCACGGTCGTTCTGCCTAACGGCGACACCAACGGCGACCTTACTATAGATGACGCAGACCTGTTGGCGGTGTTATTCGCCTTCGGCTCGGATGACGGCGCGGCCGACCTGAATGGCGATGGCACGGTGGACGACGCCGACCTCCTGATTGTGCTGTTCAACTTCGGTATTCAGGGTGAGGACGGCGACGAGGACTGCAACTAAACCATCGATCCTCCGACGGCAGGGCATTGGCGAAATTGCCCTGCCGTTTTTCAACTTTCGAGCAGGAATCGCTCAAGTATTAGCGTATTATATGACTTAGGAGGTGCAGTGTGATGCGTAAGCATGGCTTTACCCTAATTGAACTGTTAGTCGTCATAGCGATTATCGCTATTTTGGCGGGGATTCTGTTCCCTGTCTTTGCTCAGGCGCGTGAGAGCGCACGCCAAGTGAACTGTATCTCGCGTTTCAACCAGGTGGGGCGGGCGGTCGTGATGTACACCAGCGACTACGATACCACCCAACCGCTCACCCAGTGGTTCGCTTCGTTCGCAGGGCAGGAGAACTGCAATGATCGAATCTTAGCCCAGCTTCTGATGCCCTATGTCAAGAACTGGCAGATGTTCCGCTGTCCGTCAGACCCCCAAGCGACCGACGCGATTCTGGACGCTTGCCCTGCCGACAACGAGGCTCCGCCAACTCAGCAGTGTATTCGTGAATATCGGTGGGCACTCAAGACCAACTTGGGCTATAACTACTCCTACCTATCGCCGATTATGCGCCGTACATCCGACAATCGCTGGATGAATGTGCCTGCAACCGACGCCCGAATCCGCAACCACTCTCGAACGGTATTGTTCGTGGATAGCCTTTGGTGGCGCGACCCTGCAAGCCGTCAGCCCTTGTGTGGAGGCAACTGGGTGATTATGCCTCCCGCACGCTACTGGCGCAACTCTGCAGGACAGACCATCGACACCTTCAGCATCGTGCGTCAACAGTGCGACAGTGGAGCTGCCAACGGCTGGTACGATTATGCCGCGAACAGTTGCGGGTTCGGTGCTCGTCCTGCTTGCTGGCGCCTGCAGACCGCTACGGGCTGGTACACTTGGATGGAGTTCGGAGGCGCATGGCCCTTCCATCGACGCGAGCGGATGACGGTCGTCTTCACGGACGGACACGCCAAATCCTACACCCCTGCGCAACTCACCCAAGGATGTGATGCCCGACCTCAGTGTGGTGGCTTCATCACCGACCCAGAGACCTATCTCTGGGACATTGATGACTACTATTGATGAGGGGTTAGACGATGGAAATCCCGAAACCGGTTGCGATTGCGGTCGTTGCGATTGTGCTGGTGCTGGCGCTGGCTGGAGTTTGGTTCTTTGCAGGGGGCGGTGGAGGCGGAGGTAGCTCGGTGCCCGAGTCGGTCTACCCCAAATCGGAGGGTGGAGAGGGCGTTGAAGCCTACGGCATCCAGCCTGAATACACTGGCACCCAGCCTGCGGAGTCAATCCCGCTGGAAGGTGGTGGCGGTCGTCGCTGAATCAATAGGGGCAGGGCATTTGCGCCCTGCCCTAAAAAGTGTATACTTAGCGCATGCGCGCACGACTGAAGGCTGGAGTTAGCAAACTCGATATCACGCCTGACATCACGAAGATTCGCATTCAGCTGGGGGGCTATGGCGCTCGGCTCAATATGCCTCCACGCGGGGTTCACGACCCTATCTACGCCCGCGTGCTGGCGTTGGAAGACAGCCATCAGCAGGTGGTGCTGGTGGCGTTAGACCACCTGCTCATGCCCGATAGCCTCACACGAGCGGTGCGCAACGCCCTGAACCTGCGCCCCGAACAACTCTTTATCAGTGCAAGCCACACCCACTGCGCTCCCGATGCGATGGGACTCAACGAACGGATGCGCTTCCCCCTGCCCGGCGTAGGCACTTTCATCCCAGAGTTTCTGCAGTTCACCACCGAGCGCGTGGTGGAAGCCATCCAGCAGGCACGCCACCGCCTGCGCGATGCCCACATCGCCACCCACAGCGAAGCGTTGCCGAACCTGAACCGCAACCGACGCGGACGCCGACTGGTCGACCCCACGATGAGCCTGCTCAAGGTGAGCGATTCACGCCACCGCATCATTGGCGTGCTGACGGTCTACGCAGCGCACCCCACCATTTATCCTCATACGATGATGGAGGTCTCGGCGGAGTTTCCGGGCGTGCTTCAGAACCGCCTCGAACGCGAGCTGGGGCAGGGCACGGTTGCGCTCTTTATGAACGGTGCGCTGGGCGATGTGTCGCCCGTCGCCGATGTGGGCAAGGACGACCACGACCGAGTTCAACGCTACGGCAACCAACTTGCTGACCATGCCCTGCGCCTTCTGAAAGCGGCGCGCTCGGTTCCCGCTCGGCTCCAAGCACGCCAACTGCAGGTGAACCTGCCCGAAGCGCAGCCCCACCCTGAGTTCCAAGAGTCGGCAGGGCGCGAATACAAAATCCCCGACGCCTTGCTCAAGCAGATTGCCCGCCAGATAATCCCCCCGACCGCACCGATTAGCACCGTCACCATCGGTGACCTCCTGCTCATAGGCTTCCCGGGCGAGCCGATTAGCTCCATCGGTCTACAGGCGCGCGAGATTGGCCAGGAGGCAGGCTATCGGCGTGTGGCTCCTGTTTCGCTCGTGAACGACTGGATTGGCTACATCCTCACCAAGCACGAGTACAACAAGGGAGGCTATGAAGCCACCGTCTCGTTCAACGGTCCCGACTTGGGCGACCGAATCGTGCAGGGTGTGCGTGAGGTGGTTTCCTAAAAAACGCAGGCTTGAGCGGGGTGTGTCCTGCCCAAGCCTCTTTGCGTGCTAACACACCGAACTGTCTACGGCGTCATCGGGAAGCGTAGGATGGCGCTGGCGCCCTTGATGAAGGTGCGCGCCTCTTGAGAGTGAACCGCCTCCACCTGCGCGCCCTGCTCCAGCGCACGCTCCAACAGCGTATCCACAATATCGGGGAGCCACCAGATTTCTGTAGTGCCCTCAGGCGCATCCTCCGCGCGCAATCCCAAACTGCCCGACGGATAGAACACACAGCCGGGCTGGGCATGCTCGGTATCGTAGAGCAAGACGCGCACATTGCCCCACTCTACGGCTTGAATCACCGCTTCCAAACCGAGCGCACCGAGCTGGGGCAGGCTCTCGTTCAGCTCCTGCAGGAGTTGCCCTTCCTGTTCGCGGTCAATCTCCATCAGGCGGTCCAGCACACGCTCGTAAAGTTCGTTGATGGGCATCTTGTCGTGCGCCTTGATGCGCCCTGCGTAAGTGCGTCGCACATAGTCGTGTAAATAGGTGGGGAACGCATTTGCAAACTCATCGGGCATCGCCACCAGCAGGCGGTCGTAAGGGTGGGTCTTGCGTAGCGTGAGCAGAACCTCGGCGATATGGCGCAGGTGCTGTTGCTGTTCGTGAGATTTCAGCATCTGCACATTCTTTTCCCCCATACCATGAATGGCGCGGAGACCACTCGGCGTCCGCACGCCATGCACGCCGGGTGGAAGCACCTCGCGGTCGCGCACCGTTTGAAACGCCTCTAACTCGCGAATGCCCTCGATATCGACCAGATAGAAGCGCGCATCGCGATTGTCGAACACCACCACCAAGTTCACCCCGAAATCGGCTTCCACCGCAAACAGACGGCGCACATACGGAGTCTTGTCGACCACGAGCGTATTGCGCTCTACATAAGGTAGCGGCACCGCTTGAAACAGTCCCTCACCCGAACAGGAGAACAACGCGATCCCCCGCACAGGAAGCGAGTTGACACCCAACAGATTGCTCGGCTCCTCGATGTACGATTCGAACTTTTTGAAATCTTCTTCTATCGACTTGCGCGCCTCGGTGGCGGTAGGGTGGTCATCTAGCCAGTGCAAGAGCTGGTTCACCATCGTCTTGAGGCGAATGCGATATTTGGGCGGGCGCGTCGCACGCTCCTGAGGCGAGAGGCTCAAGTAGAGAGAACTCACTAAGTAGTTTTCGGAACGAAAATCGAGCAGGGTCTTGACTGTGTTTTGCATGGTTTACCTCCCTTGCGAATAGGATACCCGATGGCGAGGCTACGGCAGGTGTTCCCAGTGTGCCGAGCGCACCTCTGGCAGTTGGACAAGGTCGCTCAGGATGGCGCTGGCAGAATGGTCGGCGTGGAGTTGTACCTGTAGGGTGAAGACGCGCGTGCCCGGCGATTCTGGAAACTCCTGCCGAAACGCCTTCAGCTCGGCTTTGTGATGGGAGAGTACCGAGAACACACTGTCTAACTTTGCGTCCGCCTCCAGTGTAATCCAGAGTGTGGGCGATTGGGTTGCGCGCTGGATACGCTCCTCTGGAATGCGCAACAGCGTGAGCGCACCGTAGGTCATTAGCGTCGCTATCAGGGCAACGATGTAGTAAGTCCAGTCGCCCATCCCGACGGTCATGCCGATAGCGACCACCGCCCAAAGGCTGGCGGCGGTGGTCAGACCCCGAATTACACTTCCTTGCCGTAGGATAGTACCAGCACCGATGAAGCCGATTCCACTCACTATCTGAGCGGCAATTCGCGACGGGTCTGAGGGTGAAACAAAGGCACGCGAGACGACCATCATCAGCGTTGTGCCCAAGCAGATGAGCACATGGGTACGAATCCCTGCAGGACGCCCACGCAACTCGCGCTCCCAACCAATCACCGAACTCAACACAAGCGCAATCACTAACTGAAGCGTAATATGCCCGATCTCCGCCCAATCGATACGGTTCACGCAGGGGAGTCTACCCCATCTCTTAGGTATAATCGTTCCCGCAGGAGCCGAGGATGACACCCCCAAATGCGCAACCGGTCGGGATTGTGATGGCAGCGGGCAAGGGAACCCGAATGAAGTCCGAGCGCCCCAAGGCGCTGATGCCCCTTCTTGGCAAGCCCCTCACCGCCCATGTGCTGACCGCCTTAGAGGAAGCAGGAATCTCTCCGATTATTGTCGTCGTGGGGCATGGGGCTGAGGAGGTCAAGTCGGCTCTGGGCGACCGCTACCACTACGCACTCCAAACCGAACAGCTGGGCACAGGACACGCTTGCATGCAAGCGGTTCCCCACATCCCCGAAACGGCGACCGAAGTGGTGGTCTGCGCTGGAGATTCGCCTTTGGTAACGGCAGAGGCTCTGCGCACCTTGTGGGAGTACCACCGCGCCCACGATGCCGACGCTACGGTCGCCACCGCCCTGATGGAGAACCCCACAGGCTACGGGCGTATCGTGCGCGACGGCGAGGGCAAGGTCTGCGGGATTGTGGAAGAGAAGGACGCCACCCCCGAACAGAAAGCGATACGCGAGGTCTGCACCTCGTTCTACTGCTTCAAGGTCTCTGCTTTGCGCGAGTTCCTGCCCCGACTCAGCAACCAGAACGCTCAGGGCGAATACTACCTGACCGATGTGATTGGGCTGATTGCACAGGCGGGAGGCACGGTTCTCACTTGGCAATCGCCCGACCCCAGCCTGCTGATGGGCGTGAACAACCGCTGGGAACTGGCGCAGGCGGGCGAAGCGCTCCGAATGCGAATCCTCAAGCAACTCTGTCTATCGGGCGTCACGGTGGTAGACCCTCACACCACCTATATCGAGGTGGGCGTCCAAATCGGGCACGATACGGTCATCGAGCCAAACACGCACCTTAAGGGCAACACGGTCGTGGGGGCGAACTGCGTGCTGGGTCCCGACCTCTATCTGCAAGACAGCATGGTCGGCGATTCGTGCCACCTGTTCCGCTCGCACATCGTGCAGGCGCAGATCGAGTCGGATGTTTCGGTGGGTCCGTTCGCGCACCTGCGTCCGGGAACGGTGTTGAAGCGGGGCGCGCGCGTGGGCGATTTTGTGGAAATCAAGAACACGACGGTCGGCGAGGGCACGAAGGTGTTGCACCTGACCTACTTAGGCGATGCCACCGTCGGCACAAGCACGAACATCGGCGCGGGCACGATTACCTGCAACTACGATGGTCTGCGCAAGCACCGCACCGTGATTGGCGACCGCGTGTTCGTCGGCTCCCACGCCACACTCGTCGCACCCCTCACGATTGAAAACGATTCCTATATCGCCGCAGGCAGTACGATCACTGAGGATGTGCCCAGCGAATCGCTGGCAATTGCGCGCAGTTATCAGACCAACAAAGCAGGATGGGTGCGCAAACGCAGAGAATCTATAGAGAGGGCAGGAGGACCAAGCGATGGATAACGGGCAGGAAATCTTGTTGTTCAGTGGCAACGCGAATATGGAGCTCTCTCAGCGGATTGCCGACTACTTGGGCAGACCGCTGGGCAGGATGATATGCGAGCGCTTCTCCGATGGCGAGGTGCGGGTGCAGGTGCTGGAGAGTGCGCGTGGGATGGATGTGTTCGTCGTTCAGCCGACCTGCGCCCCCGTGAACGATAACTTGATGGAACTGCTCGTGATGCTCGATGCGTTCCGACGCGCATCAGCGCGGCGCATTACGGCGGTCATTCCCTACTACGGCTACGCCCGCCAAGATAAGAAAATCAAGCCCCGCGAACCGATTACCGCCCGACTGGTGGCAGACCTCATCACCGAAGCGGGCGCCACACGCGTGATTGCGGTCGACCTCCACGCCGAGCAGATTCAGGGCTTCTTCGATATCCCCGTAGACCACCTCTACGCCGGACCGATTATCGCCGAGTATCTCATCAAAGAGGGGTTCAGCGGGCAGGATGTGGTGGTGGTCTCGCCTGATGTGGCGGGCGTGCCCCGTGCGCGGTCGCTGGCGGAAGCGATCGATGCGCTCTCGATTGCGATTATCGCCAAGCGTCGTCCCGAACCGAACAAAGTAGAAGTGATGGAGGTCATCGGCGAGGTCGATGGGCGCGTCTGTGTGATGATTGACGACATGATCGATACCGCTGGCTCCGTCGTGCAGGGTGCAGAGGCACTCATTCGGCGGGGGGCGAAGCGCGTGATTGCAGCGTGTACCCACCCTGTCTTCTCAGGAAGCGCTATCCAAAGGCTGATGGACTCGCCTATTGAGCGCGTCATCTGCACCGATACGATTCCCGTTCCGCCTCACAAGCAGTTCGAGAAGCTGGTTCGGCTGTCGGTTGCGCCCCTGCTTGGGGAAGCTATCTCGCGCATCCACCACGACGAATCGGTCAGTGAGCTGTTCCAGAACTACCGCTGATGAAGCATATCGTCTCGGTGAGTCTCGGCTCCTCAAAGCGGGACAAGCGTAGTGAAATCACTCTGGGCGGTGTGCCGTTCCTCATCGAGCGGGTGGGCACCGATGGCGACCTTCAGCGGTTCCAGCAGATGTTCGCTGAGCTGGACGGCAAGGTCGACGCGCTCGGCATCGGCGGGGCAGACCTCTATGTGTGGGTGGACAACCGACGCTACACCTTCCGCTCGATTCAGAAGCTGGTCTCCGTTGCGAAGCAGACGCCCGTGGTCGACGGGAGTGGGCTGAAGAACACCCTCGAACGCGAGGTCGTACGCTGGCTTCACGAGAATAAAATTATCGATTTCGCCAGTAGCACCGTGCTGATGGTCTCGGCGGTAGACCGATTCGGAATGGCGCAGGAGCTGGCACGCTTGGCGAAGTGCGTCCTTTATGGTGACTTGGTGTTCGCGGTGGGGTTGCCCCTGCCAATCTATTCCTACAACACGGTGCGCATCTTGGGGCGTCTCTTGTTGCCGATTATCACGCGCCTGCCCTTTCAGTGGTTCTACCCGACGGGTGAGAAGCAAGAGAAGCGCACACCCCGTGCCGAGCATCTCTTCCAGCAGGCGGATGTGATTGCGGGCGACTGGCACTTCATCCGAAAATATATGCCCGACAAACTGCTAGGCAAGACGGTCATCACGAACACGGTGCGCAAAGCCGATATCGAGTTCCTCAAAACAGCGGAGGTGGCGCGCGTGGTGACCTCCACCCCCGTCATTGAGGGGGAAACCTTCGCCACGAATGTGATGGAGGGGGTCATCGTTGCGCTCACGGGGCGTCGTCCCGAAACGCTCAGCCCCGAAGACTACCTTAAAGTCCTGCGCGACTTGGGCTGGTCGCCCGCCGTGATCGAACTTCAGCCGAATTCCGCCCCAATTTCGCCCTAAATTGCCCGAATTTGCCCCCGATTTTAGCAGGAATCGGGTTCAGCAAGGGGAAACTCTCTGCTTAGGAGGTTGGCACGCGTGCTAATCTCTTGGAAAAAACACTAACAAGGAGGGAGGCATTATGCAATTCTACAGCGTGAAAGAGCGCAAGATGGTCGATGTGCCTGATGACCAGGTCAAGACCCAAAAGTACGAGCGAACGACCAAATCTGGCTCCAAGCAGGTGCGCTACGCCCTGAAGGCAGAGTACAACGGTCAGAAGCTCACCAAGTTCGTCGATGAGGCGACCTACAAAAAGTTCGGTGGGAAGTAACCCCACACCCTCATCGCGCAGGAGAAACTAATAGCGTTGACGCCCCTCACGAACCCACTTCGGTTCGCTTGTCGGAATGAAGTGGGTAAGTGGGGGCTTCTGTTTTTCCCGTTCTGTATTATTAATCCTTGTAGGAATCCCTTGCGTCTAAGCGAATCGGAGGGATGCGATGAGAACTTTCCGAAAGCTGTTCGGCTCACTTGGGTTCGTTATGGTGATGGCTCTTGCGGGGTGCGCCCAGACCAGCACACCTGCCAGCCCACGCTATGACCCCGACCTGATTTTCGGCTACGACAAGACGCTCCCCCTCAAGCCCCAAGAGAGCGTGCTTCAGGAGACTGCCCAGTTCACCGTGTACAAGGTGACCTATCTCAGTGCGCGCGACCAGCGCGTGCCTGCCTTGCTCATCCTGCCCAAGAACCACAAGGAAGGTGAACGATTGCCCTGCGTGATGCTGATGCACGGGCTGGGAGGCGACAAGCGCATGTTCGAGATGCTCTGGCCCCTGCTCACACAACAAGGCTATGCGCTGTTCGCTATCGACGCCCAGTATCACGGCGAGCGCAAACCGAGCGAAGAGATTCCCTTCTTCGGTCCCTACGCCTACCGCGCCCGCGACGCCCTGATTCAGACCGTAATTGACCTGCGTCGAGGGCTGGACTACTTAGAGACACGCAAAGAGATTGACCCGAAACGAATCGGCTACATCGGCGCGAGCATGGGCGGGATACTCGGCTCGATGTTCGCTGGTGTGGACGAGCGCGTGCAAGCCCCCGTGCTGTTGGTGGCAGGCGGAGACTGGCGTATCCTGATGGAGAAGAGCACGCTCTCGATGTGGCGCAACGCAAGCAAAGACAACGCCCAGTTCATCGAGCAGGCGCTGAAGGTGATGGATGTGGTCGACCCTGTCCACTGGGTGGGGCGGATTAGCCCGCGCCCCGTGCTGTTCATCAACGGCGATGCGGACGATGTGGTGCCCGTCGAGTCGAACAAAGCCCTCCAGAACGCAGCGCGCGAGCCGAAGACGATTGTGTGGTACAAGGGCGGGCATGTGCCACCCCCAACCGAGATTATGAATGTGTTCGGGCAAATCACCAACTGGCTGAACACCCACCTGAAGGGCAATCAGAGTGCGTCGGCTTCGTGGCGCACGCTGATGCCTCGCTCGTGGGATGAAGTGCGCGCGATGTGGGAGTGCTACGCACCTGCGCTTCTGAGATGGGCGCAGGTGTGGACACGAAGCGTGCAAGCGTGGCTCGCAAGCAGTCTCCGATGAAAGCACTCATCTTGGCGGGGGGCAAGGGCACACGCCTGCGCCCGATTACCTTCAGCATGGCGAAGCAGCTCGTGCCCGTCGCCAATAAGCCTGTGCTGTTCTATGGGCTGGAGGCGATTGCGGAGGCAGGCATCCACGAGGTGGGCATCATCGTAGGCGATACTGCCAGCGAAATCGAACACGCTGTGGGCGATGGAAGCCAGTGGGGCGTGCAAGTCACCTATATTCCCCAACCTGAACCGCTCGGATTAGCGCACGCCGTGCTGACCGCCGAACCCTACCTTGGCACGACCCCGTTCGTGATGTATCTGGGCGATAACCTTGTGACTTCGGGCGTGCGCCCATTGGTGGAGGCGTTTCAGGAACGGTCGCCCAACGCGCTTATCCTGCTGGCGGAGGTGCCCAACCCTCAAGAGTTCGGCGTGGCAGAGCTGGAAGGTGAGCGCGTGGTGCGCCTCATTGAGAAACCCAAAAATCCGCCCAGCAACCTTGCACTCGTGGGCGTCTACCTGTTTGACCATCACATCTTCGAGGCAGCGCGCGCCATCCAACCCTCGTGGCGGGGCGAACTCGAAATCACCGACGCTATCCAATATCTGATTGACAAAGGCTACCGGGTTGAATCGCGCCAAATCACGGGTTGGTGGAAAGACACAGGCAACCTGGAAGCACTTTTGGAGGCGAATCGGCTCGTGCTGGAGGAGCTGGAACCCCAGCAAGGGGGAACCCTGAATGAAAGCCAACTCTACGGACGCGTCGCAATTGGCGAAGGCACGACGCTCACTCGGTGTACCGTGCGCGGTCCCGCCATCATCGGGCGCAACTGCCACTTAGAAGACTGCTACATCGGTCCTTTCACTTCTATTGGTGATGAGACCGTGCTGAAGCAGTGTGAGGTCGAGTACAGCATCATCTTGGAGGGCAGTCGGGTCGAGGAGGTCGCCATTCGAATTGAGGGAAGCCTGTTGGGCAAGAATGTGTCGGTCAAAGGTGTGGCTCGCCGTCCCCGCACCCTGCGCCTGATGTTGGGCGACAGCAGTTCGGTTGAGATTCCCGTGTAAGGACGAATTATGGGCAGGAAGTGGGATTGGTTGCGCAGCCAACCTGAAGGACAGTTCCTTGAGCGGAAGGGTCAAACCGATATCAAGACGGCTGTAGATAAAATCGCAGAAGCCCTTGTATCGATGGCAAATGCAGAAGGGGGCACTGTAGTGTTTGGCACAGAGGATGACGGCACAGTGTCTGGCGTTCCTGAGCGATTCGACTTGAAGCAGGTCCAGAAGCAAATCGCTGGGCACATAGTAGGCTCACTTCCTTTCCGTGCGATGGAAACCGTTTTGGAAGGGCGCAGGATTTGGGTTTTTGAGGTGGACTGGATGTCCGATGTTTACCAGCTAACCGATGGACGCTACTTATATCGCAACCACGACCAGAATATGCCTTTCAACGCTATGGACATTGAAGCCATAAAACGCTCTCGTCGCCAGCTCTTAACAGAGGCTCAGTTCATTCAAGAGGCAAGCCTAAGTGACTTAGATACTTTCTTGATAGAAGAAGTCGCTAAGCGTGCGCATTTAGACTTCGAACCTGTGGATGTGCTTTTTCACTATCGCTTGGCTGAAAGACGAGACGGGCGCGTGGTGCTGACCCTTGCTAGTCTTTTACTGTTTGCAAAAGAGCCGATGCGTTGGCATCCTCGCTGTGGGATAGACTTCGCTATCTGGCGTGGCACGAGCCGTAAAACGGGGGCAGAACTCAACATCGAGAGGCGCATCAGAATTGAGAACCTTCCGCTACTGTTATTGATTCAAGAAGCCTATAACGTAATACAAAAATACCTTCCTCAACGCCAATCCTTAGTTTCTCTCTTTTTTACAGAGCGGCTGGTTATCCAAATTTTGTGTGGCAGGAAGCAATCGTAAATGCAGTAGCACATCGTAACTACCAGATTAGGGGCGCTCAGATAGAAGTTGACCTCTTCGACAGCCATCTTGAGATACGAAGTCCTGGAGAATTAGTAGAACCCGTGACACTGGAGCGTCTGCTGAAAAGAGAGCGTGTCCACGCCTCTCGGAACCCGCTTATCGCACGAGTTTTGACTGATTATGGCTACATGCGTGAGCGTGGTGAGGGTATCCCAAGAATGTTCGAGGTAATGGAATCTGAGGGTTTACATCCTCCAACCTTTCGCTTGGAAGGAGGGTGTTTTATAGTGATATTAGATAGCGAGCCTATCTACAAGCAGGAAACTATGCAGTGGCTGGCGGGATTAGAAAAGTTTGGACTAACGAAACATCAAAAACGAATCCTTGCTTATGCGAGAGAAAATCAAGGCAAATTCACCAGTCGCAACTTCCAAAACTTGTGCAACATAGACCTCTATACCGCATCGAAAGAGATTCAAGACTTACTACACAAGGGAATTATCACGAGAGAAAAGCCACGCAGTCGCCTTTATCTTCTTGTAGATACTCCAGGAGTACGAAGTCAAAACCTCCCTGAAGAGATAAAACGCCTCGAGCCAATTCTCTCTGCAAAGGGTTTCGTGACAAATGGGGATTTTCGGCAGGTTTTCGGAGTCACCACTCCCAAAGCCAGAACTATGGCGAGACGCCTCGTTGAGTTAGGTTGGCTCATTCCTGAAGGAGAGCGCAAAGGACGTAGGTACAGGTTGGCAAAACCCTCGTAGATAGGTCTTTCGACCTCGATATTGACAGGTTTTAGAGCGATTTTGACACCACTCGTTGTTTCCGAGTCAATATTTAACCTGTCAATAACTCAGTTTGCGATCGCGGTGTGCGCAACATACACAAACTCCGTACGACCAGTGATTGCCCTGTCTCCTCCTCTATCAATAGGTATACTCATCACACCGATGAAGGCTATCTGCAAAGTGGCGTCCGCTGAGGGGCTGACGATTCAGGAGGTGCCCGAACCAAGCCTCCGCCCCGGCACGGTTCAGGTACGCATCTTACGCACTTCACTCTGTGGCACCGATTTGCACATCTATCGCTGGGATGCTTGGGCGCAGTCTCGTCTCAAACCGCCCCTGATTGTCGGACACGAGTTCTGTGGGATTATCGAAGCGGTAGGCGAGGGCGTGTCGGGGCTGAGCGTCGGCGACTATGTTGCGGGCGAGAGCCATATCGTGTGTGGCTACTGTACTCCCTGCCGAATGGGACAAGCCCATGTGTGCTTGAATACGCAGATTCTCGGCGTCGATGTGGACGGCTGTTTCGCACCCCGAATCGTGATTCCCGCCCAAAACGCCCAGAAGACCGACCGACGCATCCCACCAGAAGTGGCGACCGTGCAAGACCCCTTAGGCAACGCCGTGCATACCGTGCTGTCGGGCGAGGTGGCAGGCAAGACCGTGCTGATTACAGGCTGTGGGGCAATCGGGCTGTTTAGTATCGCAGTGGCAAAAGCGTGTGGAGCGACGCGCGTGTTCGCTACGGAGGTCCTGCCCCATCGTATTGAACTCGCTGAGCAGATGGGTGCAGATGTCGTGCTGAACCCGCTCAAGGAAGACCCCGCTCCCGCTATCCTACGCATGACCGACGGGCTGGGCGTCGATGTGGCGCTGGAGATGTCGGGACACCCCTCCGCCATCCCACTCATCACACAAGCAATCCGCCCTGGCGGACGCATTAGCCTGCTCGGACTGTTCGCGGAACCGCCCTTAGTGGATTTGAATGCGCTGATTTTCAAGGGCGTCGAAATCCACGCTATTGTGGGGCGACGGCTCTATCAGACTTGGGAAGCAATGCAGGCGTTGTTGCTATCGGGCAAGTTGGATGTGCGCCCTGCGATTACCCACCAACTGCCTTGGTACGAGTTCGACCACGCCTTCGAACTGATGCGCACGGGTGAGGCAGGCAAAGTCGTGATGGTGTGGGACGAGAAATGAAGATTGTGGCGCTGGACTACGGGCAGAAGCGAATTGGCGTGGCGGTGGCACATACCGAACTGGGTATCCCCCTACCTGCTGAGGTGTTGCCCAATCAGCTGGACACAATAGTCGCGTGGCTCCAGCAGAACGGGGCAGAGCGCGTCGTAGTGGGCGTGCCCTATCGGTTGCGTGGGGGCGAGAGCCAGCGCGCTCAAGAGGTACTCCAGTTCGTGAAAGCACTGCGCGAACGGCTTTCCGTCCCTGTAGAGACCCTCGACGAGCGGTTCACCACCCAAGAGGCGGAGCGTCGCCTGCGTGAGCAGGGCAAGTCCACCCGCCAGCAACGCCCCATCAAAGATGCCCTGTCCGCTCTCCTGATTCTGGAGACCTATCTGGCGCAGAGGGGGCTCAGCTCTCCTTCTTCCCCTGCTCCAGATTGACCAGCGTGCCCATCAAGGTCTTCTCGGCACTACCTGTGTCCTGTCCTTGCAGGGCACGAATGGCGCGTGTGACCTCCTGTGCCTCCTGCGTGCGCCCCTGCTGGAGCAGAATCGCCTGCGTGCGCTGGAGTTCCTGAAGGGCTTGCGTCTGATTCAGCTGGTTGGCACGCAGACCCAAGATTGTCTTTTCCAACGCGCGCGAGGTCATCGAGATTTGGAGTTCATTCGCCACGCGCGGGTCTTGGGGCACATTCGCTTTGGCAGGGTCGGTCGTGAACTCGATGACCACCTCGGCGGTGGCGGTCTCTTGGCGTCCTGTGGCGACATCGTCCCAAGTGAGGCGCAGTTTCGCGATGCGGAAAGTGCCTGCAGGGTGGTTGGGGAACTCCAGTTCCAGCACGGGCAACAGTTGGCTTCCGCGCTCCACATCCACGAGACTCAGCTCGACGGTGCGCCCATGTAGTTTCATCTCGCATCCGAACGCCTGACGCACTTGCACCCAGCGCGCAAGTTGCACCTCCAGTTTCGGGTTGCGTGCCACGACAGTCATCAGGCGCACCAGCTCTTGCTGGAACACTTCGGGAATGCGCTGAGGTTGATCGATATAGTAATACTTGCCTCCACTCCGCCGAGCAATCCCTGCCAGCAGTTCTTCGTTGTAGTCGGGTCCGAAACCGAGTGCGGTGATATGGAAGCCGAACTCTTTCGCCCTTGCAGCGACGCCCACAATCGTTGGGAAATCCTTGATCCCGACGGTCGGCTCGCCATCGGTCAGCAGAATCAGATGTGCTTGATAGCTCGGCAAGTTCACCGAGGTCAGTTGTTGCGTGCCCACCACGAGCGCATCGTAGATGTTGGTCGTGTCGCCCACCGTGAGGCGCATAATGTGGTCTTTCACCAGCTGCTTATTCACAATCTTGCGAGGAGGCATCACCACATCGATGGCGTCCGAGAAGGTCACGATGGACAGCACATCCTGTTCGGTCAGCTGGTCAACGAGGTAGCAACAGGCTTGCTTGGCGAACTCGAAGGGCGGCCCTTCCATCGAGCCACTTCGATCCAGCACCAAGCAGAGGTTGAGCGGGGCGCGCCCCGCGACCGACTGTGCGCCCGTGATTTGCACCAGCAAACCTTCACGCGCCACGCTATGCGCCAGCGCAACAGGACGCCCCAGAATCGGCTCCATCTTGAGCGAAGGTTGTGGTGTGCCCCCCATCCCCGGCACGGCTTGCGTGCGGTTTGGGTCTAACACGGGCATGCTCATCGCCTGCGTGCGATTGGGGTCAGGCACTCCCATCGCTTGCGTGCGGTTCGGGTCAGGGTTGAACTGCTGTGTTCGGTCCATTACAACTCACCTGTGAGAGTGATTCGGCGGAGGGGTTCGGTTTCCTGCAAAGTCCCTGATAGGGAATGGGGAGTGAGGGGCGGGACGCCCGTGCTACTTAGAGGTCAGAAGTTGCAGGGTGGTTTGAGGTCTGGAACCACGCCTTTGCATAGTGGTAGTCCTGTTCGTTATCCACATCGTAGGCGAGTTCGGGCAGGGCGTCAGTCCATATCTGAACTTTGTCGCTCAGCACCCGATAGGCAGATTGTGAGAGGTCGGTTAGGCTGAGGCGTCCTGTGAGGAACCGTACTGACATCGGCACGCCCGTTGTGAACAGGTGGTGGCGGAAGGTGTAAAGCAGGATCACGAGCGAGCGCAGAACCGATTTGCGGTGGCGTGCGAGCCGATGAAGCCACGGCTCATGGCGCTGGAGGAACCCCACCCGCATCACGCTCACGGAGGCGTTGATGAACCCGCCTTCTCGGAAGCGCAGTGCCTTGTAAGGACCGCCCGGAAAGTGCGCGCGGAACACCTCCTCTTTTACCAGAGGCACAGTGACATCGGCTTCGGGACTTGCCCACTGAATCAGGTCGCACAGCGCGCCCGCCTTGAGCATCGGCAGGTCGACCGCACACTGCAGGAATCGGTCTTCGGGACGCAGACCGAGCCGTTCTGCGCCCCGAAGAAGGTTGTCAACCGGAGAGCGACCTTCCAGAGCGAAGAAGATTCGGTCAGGCACTTGGGGTAGGGCTTGAATCAGCAGTTCGGAGCCGACTACTGCCACTCGCTCAAACCCAGTCGCCAGAAGGGTCTGAGCGATGTGGGCGACCAGCGGTTTCTTGTCGATCACCATCAAGCCCTTGAGGCGTTGCCCCGACACTTGTGTCAGTCCGCGTGGAGCACGCCCCCCTGCGATTAATATAGCATCCACCAGTTTGATTATGCCTTACCCATTCCGAGTTTGAATAGGGACTTTAGTCCTAATTTGGGGATTAGAAGCGCGTAGAACGGGTGTTTTTTGCCTTTGCTTCAGCCCGATTGTTTTAGCCATGCCTTCAACTCCGCGAGTAGGCGCGTGTTGAGAACCCGTTCAGGAGTGAGCCAACCGCGCTGTGCCAAGCCGACCGCCAGTTCCATCGTCCAGAGGTCGCCCGTGCGGTGCGAGTCGGTGCCAAACGAGACGAGCGCGCCACTCTCTCTCAACAGGTGTACGAGCGGGGTGGGCGGGTCCATCCGTGTGATGTAGCCGTTAATCTCGATTGCCTTACCCAATTCGCGGGCGCGCTGGAAAATCGCTGACCAATTTGCCGAGTTCGGCTCGCGCTTGCCGAACCGTCTTCCTGTTGGGTGCGCCAAGATGTGGACGCGCGGGTGTTCCAACGCACGAAGTAGCCGTTGCGTCATCAGTTCGGGGGGTTGACCGTGCGTATGGTGCACGCCTGCTAACACGATCTCTGCCTCGCGCAGGAGGTCTTCAGGGGCTTCGAGGCTTCCGTCGCTTGCGATATTCACCTCCAAGCCGTTCAGCAGGTAGGGGCGTCCTCCAGTGCGTTCGTTGAGGGCGTCGATTTCGCGCTGGCGCTGTCGAAACACCGTGAGTGGGTCGCCCCGAAAGGCAAACATCTCGGCGTGGTCGGTCGGGGCGAGGTACTCATAGCCTAGCGTGCGTGCCGTGTTCCACATCTCCTCGATGCTGTTGTCGCCATCTGACCAGTGGGTGTGGGTCTGCAGGTCGCCTCGTACCTGAGCCAGTTGGACGAGGTTCGGTATTGCGCCCTGCTCGGCAAGGCTCAGCTCGCCCATGTCTTCGCGCATCGGGGGCGGTATCCACTGCAATCCCAGCGCGCTGTAGACCGCCTCTTCGCTCTCACTGGCAACGCGCTCGGAACCTTGCCAGATACCGTATTCGTTCAGTTTTAGCCCCCGCGCCAGCGCACGCTCCCTCAGCCGAATCAAGTGCGCCTTCGAACCCGTGATATACAGCGCGCCTGCGCCCCAGCTTTCAGGGGGCACGGTCTTCAAGTCCACCTGCAAGCCGTCTTCCAGAAACACCTGTGCGCGGTTCTCGCCCCGTGCGAAGACCACCTTGACCATCGGCAGTTGCGTGAAGGTGTTCAGTACTGTTTCGGGGTCGATTGTGGCGACGAGGTAGTCCAAGTCGCCCACCGTCTCTTGCATACGGCGTGTGGAACCGCCGAGCAGGGCGCGCTCGACCAACGGCAGTTGCTCAATCTGACGAAGCAGTTCCCGCGTGCGGGGCAACACTCTCCCAATCGGACGGCGGAGGCGCGATTTTTTGAGCAAGTCCACGGTCAGGCGCAAGCGTTCTGCCTTTTTCGTGCCGAGTAGCCCCTCCACTGCGCCCGATCCCAACGCACGGTGAAGCGAGTCGACATCGTGGACGCCCAGCTGTTCGGCGAGTTGGCGAGCGGTCTTCGGTCCGATGCCCGGTATGCTCATCACTTCCAAGATGCCTGCTGGCACCCGTTGGAGCAGTTCTTGGTGTTTGCGAATCGTGCCTGTCTGGAGATACTGCACTATCTTCTCGGCGATGGCTTTGCCGATGTGAGGGACCGCCTCCAGCGCGGGCAGACCCCCTTCAGCGATTGTCTCGATTGGCGTCTGGAGGCTCTCTAAGTAGCGCCCCGCTTGGCGATAGGCACGCGCTTTGAATTGGCTCTCGCCAACATAGTCGCTGAGGTCGGCTAACTCGTAGAGTAGGCGTGCGAGATGTTCGTTCGGCACAGCCCGATTCTACCCGCTTAGACGCGCTCTTCCTCTTGGAGCAGTCGCTCCAACTCGTCCAGAAGTTGTTGGATGGCAGGCGGGATGGTGGGGCGTGCTGTGGCAGAGACCATCTCGTAGAAGTCCTCGAACCGAATTTGCCCACCTGCAATTCCCTGAAGGAGGGGCGCATATAACTCAACGGTGTAGACCGCTGTATGCAAGCAGTGGATAAACTGCTCGTAGGTAAAGGTGCTGTTATCGATGGGCACATCGATACTGAAGCGCACTTCGCCCTTGCTGGGGTCATAGGCAAACTTGCCTAGTAGCAAGGCATAGTTTATCCAGCTGATTGCCCGAAGCAGGTCGTACAAGGTCTCCTGCGTCCATTCTTCAGGCTTCTTGAGCAGGATTGCAGGCACACGGAACGAGAGACACGCTTTCTCCACAATCGGGTCGATAATCATTCGGTAGCCTTCGTCGGTGTTGGGCAGATGCCATCCCGTGCGCAGAAGCCCTTCCTGTTCGTAAGGCTCGTCCACCACTTGGTACTTATGCCAACCGAACTGCTCCAGATAGTGCCTCAGTTGCTCCAAAGTCACCTTCGTCTTCATGGCTGTACACCAATATTCACGGTTCGGCTCTGAAATCCTGCCTACCTGTGCACAGACAGGAATGTCTGTGCTACTTTTTGGCTTGGGAACCCTCGTCATTCTGAGCGAAGCGAAGAATCTCACGGGCGGGACGCCCGTGCTACGACTGCCCACTGCCCCAAATCGTCATTCTGAGCGAAGCGAAGAATCTCACGGGCGGGACGCCCGTGCTACGATTGCCCACTGCCCCAAATCGTCATTCTGAGCGAAGCGAAGAATCTCACGGGCGGGACGCCCGTGCTACGACTGCCGATTGCCCAAAATCGTCATTCTGAGCGAAGCGAAGAATCTCACGGGCGGGATGCCCGTGCTACGACTGCCGACTCTCATTCCACAACCGTGCCGTACGAACTGGCAGGAATCCCCACTTGTTCAGTGAATCGGCATTACAACCGTGCAGACACGAATCGAACTGATTGACCTGAACTTTCTGGGCTATCCGCTGGCAATCGCAGCGTATCTGTTGGATAACGGCGAAGAATCGGCGTTGGTGGAGGTCGGTCCCACCAGCACGCTGGAGAATTTGCTCAGCCATGTGCAGGCGTTGGGCGTGCCGATGGAACGCATACGCCACCTGATTGTGACCCATATTCATCTGGACCACGCAGGCGCGTTAGGCACGCTGATGCAACGCCTGCCCGAAGCGACCGCCTATGTGCATCCGATTGGCGCACCCCACCTGATTGACCCGTCCCGCCTCCTCAGCAGTGCAGGGCGTCTGTATGGCGAGATGATGGAACGGCTCTGGGGCGAGGTTCTCCCTGTGCCTGAAGACCGACTGCGCGTCGTGCGAGATGGCGAACGGCTCGAAGTGGCAGGGCATACCCTGCTGGTGGTGGATACGCCCGGGCACGCCCGACACCATCACGCCTACTTGGATGAGGCAAGCGGGACGCTCTTTGCAGGCGATGTGGCAGGCGTGCGCATGCCCGGCACGACCTATGTGCGCCCGCCCACACCCCCGCCCGAGCTCGATATCGAGGCGTGGCAGGAGAGCCTGAAGAAACTGCGCGCCATGCCCATCCGACGGCTTGCGCTGACCCACTTCGGCTTCTTTGAGGATGTAGCCCGCCACTTGGACGACTTGGAGGCGCGCCTGCTGAACTGGGCGGAGTTCACGCGCCCCTTTGTAGAGCAGGGTGCGCCCGATACGGAACTGATGAACGCCCTGCGCGAATACGGCAACGCTGAGATGCGCCAGATGGGTGTCGACCCCTCCAGCTATGACTTGGGGGCAGGCTACGAACTGATTGCGCTCGGCTATGCGCGCTACTGGCGCAAAAAACTGGGACTGAGGTGAACACGATGCAGGCATTTCCTGTGCGTTATGAGAAGGTCACGAAGCGGTTCGGACAGGTGGTCGCCGTGAACCAGCTCACCCTGCATATCGAGGCGGGCGAGTTTATGGTGCTGGTCGGTCCGTCGGGCTGTGGCAAGACGACCGCCCTACGAATGCTGGCAGGATTGGAGGAGGTCACAGAAGGCGAAATCTACATCGGCGACCAGTGCGTGAACGAGGTCTCGCCCCGCGACCGCGATATTGCGATGGTGTTCCAGAACTATGCGCTCTACCCCCATATGAAGGTGTACGACAACATCGCCTTCGGACTGCGCCTGCGCGAGCTGAAAGGCTGGCTGTGGCAGTTGAGCCATATGAGCGAGGCGCGCTCCATTCGCCAGCGCATCGACGAGCGCGTGCGTCGGGTCGCCCAGATGCTGGAGATCGAGGGACTGCTCCACCGCCTGCCGAAGGAACTTTCGGGCGGACAGCGACAGCGGGTGGCACTCGCCCGTGCTATCGTGCGCCAACCGAAGGTGTTCCTGATGGACGAACCGCTCTCGAACTTGGACGCCAAACTGCGCGACCAGACCCGTGCCGAACTCAAGAAGTTGCAAGAACGGCTCGGCGTGACGACCATCTATGTGACCCACGACCAGAAAGAGGCGATGACGCTCGGCTCGCGGATTGCGGTGATGAAAGACGGCTTGCTCCAGCAGGTGGGCACGCCCGAAGAGGTCTACTACCAGCCTGCCAACACCTTCGTGGCGACCTTCATCGGTACACCCCCGATGAACCTGCTCAAAGTGCCCGTCATCTCCGACTCAGGTCAGCCTGCGCTCCAGTTCGGCTCGGTGCGCTTGCATCTCACGCAGGCTCAGCAGGAGTTAGTGAAGCCTTATGTGGGGCAGGAGGTGCTTATGGGCATTCGTCCGCAAGACCTCTATGCCGAGACGAGCGCACCGCCCGATGCGATTCTCTCGGAGCCAATCCCGATGCAGGTGGATGTGGTGGAGCCACACGGCGACCGCAACGACCTGCACTTGCTGGTGGATGGGCATCGGCTGATTGCTCAGCTCACGGCGCGGGTGAAGGTTCACGAGGGCGACACCGTGCCCCTGCGCTTGCACTTGGAGTATCTGCACCTGTTTGATCCCCAGACCGAACGCGCACTGGGGAAGTGAGCGAACAGAAGCGTTGGAGAGCGTTCGCAAAGCCCTTTCGTGGCTTGGGCATCCCTGCCCATCCGCAAAGGGTAGCACAGGCATTCCTGCCTGTGTAATCCCCCCTTTGATTCCCTGACAGGGGTACACAGTCTTGGTTCAATTTCAAAAGTCCTCGTCTCTTCTCCAAGAGGCGAACCTCACCCCCCCAGCCCCCTTCTCCGCAAGCCGAGCGGGGGGAGCGTCGGCTGACCTCACCCCCCCAGCCCCCCTCTCCGCAAGCCGAGAGGGGGGAGACCCGATGCGTCATTCTGAGCGAAGCGAAGAATCTCAGACCCTTCGCTCCGTTCAGGGTAACGAGTATAGAGAAACGGAGAGGGGGCAAGGGGGTGAGGTTGAGATTCCTCGACTTCGGCTCGGAACGACAGGAGAGGATGTGGGAGAGGGATCGGGGGTGAGGTTTACCTCTTGGAAAAGGAGAGAAGTAGCTTGGAAGTTGAACTCAAACTGTGTACCCCTGTCAGGTGGGGATGTTCAGACTGGAGACATCGTGGACAGGTGTTCGGAGACATCGTTTACACATCTCCATCCTCCTCTAAACAGTAATAACCCACTATCTCCCCGCAAAAGCGCGTGAGAATCTTAATGGGTTAGGTCCGCTCACTCTTTGGGTAGCATTCCCACCTTCGGGAGTGTGCCCGCGTGGGGCAGGGCTTCGCGCACCTGCACGGGCGGATCAGCTTCAGGTAGGGCGCACGGAAGGGGCATCTCCTCCGCGACCCACTCCGAGCGATAGACCCGATACCCCCGCGCTGGAACCCCCTCCACCCAAAACCACATCTCGAACTGCCAAACCCGACTGCCTTCAGGAAGGGAGATTACCGTGCCGTTCGGCAGGCGAAACTCGGTGGCAGGCTCAAAGTGCGCGTTCAGAATCTGGCAGGGCAGTTGCTTGCCCGACTCGTCCCAGACCCCTGCAGGGCGCGGCTGAGAGGTCGGTTTGAGGGGCATTCGTACCCGAAGCAGAGCCAGCCCCGTGTAGGGCTTGTCAGTTGGGTTCAGAACGACCAGCGCGCGGTAGTCGCCCGTCGCATCCTCAAAGCGCGTATCGACACGCTCAGCCAAATCGTCGAGCGAAATCATCCGCTAACGCCTCCAACGCCGAGCCTTGAATCTTGTAGGGGAGCCACTCGGTCTCAAGCGGTTCTGCGCCTAATCGGTGGTAGAACTCGATGGCAGGCGTGTTCCAACCTAGCACTTGCCACTGCACGCGGTCGTAGCCCCGCTGTCGCGCCTCATTCGCCACATAGCCCATCAGTGCATAGCCCACCTGATGCCCCCGATATTCGGGCAACACAAACACATCTTCCAAATAGAGCGCATAGTTGCCCCGAAAGGTAGAGAACACGGGGTAGAACAGCGCATAGCCTATCGGCTGACCTTCCCAGAGCGCGAGCACCGCTTCGGCGGTGGCTCCCTCACCGAACAGGGCGTGTTCCAAGTCTGCCTCGCTCGCTACCACTTGGTCTAACCGCTGTTCGTACTCAGCCAGCGCACGGATAAGTTGGAGCAGAATCCCAACTTCCGTGCGCTGAAGCGGGCGAAGGGTGAGCGTCTTACTCAAAGACATAGAGCAGGAACTGGGCGATGCCGATGTCGCCCTGCACTTGGAGTTCGCCCGTGTTGTAGGCGTCGAGCGGGTCGCGCTTGCCCGTGATGACATCGAGGAACACCTGAGCGCGCGCTTGGATGGTCACCTGTGCCTCAGCGGGCGTACCCTCTCGACTAATCGTCGCCTTGCCGTCCGCGATGCGCAGGTAGTATTCGCCTGCGCCCTCCAGCACCAGTCGGTAGGTCGCTTTCAGCGTGCCTGCTCGGTCGGGTCGGAACCGCTTGAGATACTCTTGGAGTTGCTCTTCGAACGGGTTGGTGGCTTGCATTGCGCCTGTCTCGCCCCGTGCGATTGGGGTCAGCCGTTCGCTCATCGTGCGTGCCGAAGCGACCATCGTCTCGCCAATCTGCGAGCCGACCGACATACTGCGCTCGTAGTTGTAGAGCGGGAGCCAGTAGTCTGCCTCAGCAAGGATATAGCCCAGCTCATCGTTCGCCAAGCCAATCAGGAACACAGGGTCGCCGTATCGTCCGAGAATGCGCTTGAGCAAGATACCGACATTCGGCTGAACCTCGCCCGGCATCGTGAACAGAACAGCATTCCCAATCCGAATCAGGTGCGATTCGGTTGTCACCGTGCCGTCGGTGAAGGACGGACCGCGCGGTATGACCCCAATTGCCAGTGCCTGCTTGAAGTTCTCGTTCTCCAACGGCACGCTGTAGGTCTGGACGAAGTGTTCCAGTTTCACCTCGTCGGTGAAGGTGGCGTTGGCGATGGCTTCGAGCGCTTTGGTAGCGAGGGTGGTGCCGATTTGCTCGGCTTGCGCCCAGTTGCGCCCGCGCTGACCCTCGTATTTGGCGTCGGGTGGGGGCGAAATCATTCCGCCGAGCGCACCGTTCGCAAAGATTGCCACTCCGCCCCCGCGCGCCTCCACCACCTGATAGTACCAGTGGCAAAAGTCGGAGGTGAGTTGGTCGTTGTTCAGCACTTCGGGATGGCAGGCGAAATTGGTCAGCGTGGCAATCGGCTTGCCATCCGCCGTACTGCGCACCTGAAGCACCGCCGCTTCCGTGTCCAAAACCTCCTTGATTCGGTAGTTGTAGGAGATTCCCTCAACATTCGTCTTGGCGAAGCCTATTGTAGCAGGTTGGAGCTTGGACGCAGCTTCATCAATCGTCTTGGCGACGGTCTCAATCACGAAGTTCACATACTCGTTATCGCGTCCCGATTGGGTAGGCGTAGGACCCCATAGCCCGATTGTGTCCACCGAAGAGTGGACATGCGTACACGCCACCATCACGCGCTCTGGGGGAACCGATTTGACCCGTTGCCGTATGCGTTGGACATCATCACGCAACAGCCCCAGCAGGTCGCACACTGCGATGGCGAACCGCTCCTGACCGACCTGAATCACAAGCGCGCGCACCCAAATATCATCGTGTACGCCCCCTGTGTTCGGTCGGTTCGAGGCATAGCCTGCGAGGTAGACCTGCTTGGTGGGCGTAATCTTGTTCACCGCTGCACCTGCCTGCAGATTCTGCGCCAGCGCAGAGACTGCCATCACCATTCCCAGCATCGTAGCGACTATTCGTTTCATAACGAACCTCCCTATACGGAATGGATGTTCGATAGGGGTTCTGGAGTTCCTGCTAAGGCGTGAGGGTATTCGAAAAATCTATTCGTAGCACGGGCATCCTGCTCATCAGCAAAATGTAGCCCAAGCATTCCTGCCCCTGAGCAATATGGGCAAGATGCCCAAGCCACTTTTTCGAACACTCTCGCTTAGGATGCAAAGTTCACGCTCGGGGTGGTATAATTTGGTAGCGAGCAATCGCACGACAGGAGGCAACTATGGCTATCACACTATCGGAACGCGCCGCGCAGGAGCTCAAGAACCTGCTACAAGAGGCGGGCGTTGTTGAAGCAGGTCTGCGTGTTTGGGTCGCTGGAGGCGGTTGTAGTGGTCTCCAGTATCAGATGGCAATCGACGACAGTCAGCCTGAACCCGACGACAACATTTTCGAGTCGTATGGTGTCCGCATCTATGTGGACAGCCTGAGTATCCGCTATATGGACGGCTCCACGATCGATTATGTGGAGGATGTGTTCGGGGGCGGTTTCAAGATTGACAACCCGAACGCTGTAGCGGGTTGTGGGTGTGGCTCCTCGTTCCAGACAGAGGACGAGATGGGCACGCCCGGCGCGGGCTGTGGCAGTTGCGGATGTCGAGGCTGATTTTCGTGGCGGTTCCTTAGCAAGAGTACCTGACAAAAATAGCTTGGGCGTCTCGCCCTGCGTCATTCTGAGCGAAGCGGAGAATCTCACGGGCGGGACACCCTTGCTACGATTGTGGCACAGACACGAATGTCTGTGCCTTTTACACAGGCTGGAATGCCTGTGCTACACTATACAAACTCTGCGCCTAGTTCCAACAGTTCTACAGGCGAACGGCTCAGCACTTCGTAGCCCGTGTCGGTGACCAGCACATCCTGTTCGATACGCACGCCCCCGAAGCCTGGAATATAGACGCCCGGCTCGACCGTCACCACCATCCCCGCTTGGAGACGCCCCTTCTCACGAGGGGAAAAGCCTGCCCCATCGTGAACCGTGATGCCGATGGAGTGTCCCAACCCGTGCCCGAAGTAGTCGGCTAACTGATACTTCGCCAGCACCTTGCGTGCTATAGCGTCAATCTGCTTCCCACGCCTGCCTGGACGAATCGCCTCGATACTGCGCTGGAGTGCCTCTAACACGGCGTTGTAGACCCGTCGATGCTCGTCGGTCGCTTTGCCGATGACGACGGTGCGCGTGATGTCGGAGCAGTAGCCCTCATAGCGCGCCCCGAAGTCCACCGTCACAAAGTCGCCTGCTTGAAGCCGTCGTTCGGTCGGTTGAGCGTGGGGCAGTGCGCTGTTAGGTCCTGACGCCACAATCGTCTGGAACGCAGGATACGCCCCCTGACGGCGCATGTAGAAGTCGATCTCCATCGCGATGTCCCACTCGGTGATGTCGGGCTGGAACAGGCGCAGGATATGCTCGAAGGTGGCGTCGGCAATCGCAATCGCCGAGCGCAGGGCGCGTATCTCACCCTCGTCCTTCACAAGGCGCAGTTTCTCGACAGGGCTACCTGCAGGCACGACCTGAATTTTCTCCTTGCGCAAAAACTTGCGCAGTTGGCGTAGGGCGACGAGCGACTGGCTCGATTCGATGCCCAGCCGTCGGATACCGCCCATTTCGCTCACCACTTGGGCGAGGGTCTGGTACGGCTCGGTTCCTGTGGGGATGAGCGTTTTCGGGATGTCGGGCACTTCATCGGCAATCTGAGTGGCGTAAATCCCGCCCACCACGATATGCTCAGTCGTGGGGGTCAGCACCAGCATTGCGGAAGACCCTGTGAAACCTGTCAGGTAGCGCAAGTTCGGGGATTGGACGATGAGCAGGGCGTCAGGTGGCGTGCCCTGCTTGGGCTGGAACACCGCTTCACGCAGGCGCGCCCGACGCCCTACATAGTCCGCTAATCCAACGGCTTGACCTTGATGTTGCGAAACCATATCGGGTTCCCGTGGTTCTGCAGGGCGATGTAGCCCGGCTTGGTCTGCGTATTGTAGGCGTAGATGAACTTGTTGGGCGTGCCGTCGGGGTTCTTGCGCGGTTCTGTCCAGCGCGAGAGGTCTACCTCGTTCACCTTCTCGCCGTTCAGATGAACGATGATTAGATTGTCCTTGCAGATGATGTGGTAGGTGTTCCACTCGCCAATCGTTCGGAGGGCGTTCTTAGTAGGCGCCTGGATGTCATAAATCGCAGCGTTGTCGTGTTTGCCCAGATTCTCCTTGCCGTAGCTGTCCAGAATCTGCACCTCGATGCCCGTGTTCACAGGGTCGTTGGTGTCCCAAGTGCGCAGGAAAATCCCGCTGTTAGCCCTTGGTGAGAGCTTGAAGTCCACCTTCAGCTCGAAGTTGCGGAACTTCTGGGCGGTGTAGTAGATGTATCCGCCTCCACCCTTGCCTGTGCAGTGGAGCGTGCCGTCTTCCACAACCCACGAATCGGGCGTGCCCTGTATCATCCAACCCTTCGTCCCTTCGCCGTCAAACAGCAGTTCCCAGCCGTTCTTCATCTCCTGCTCGGTGAGCTGGTTTGGTTTTTCTTGGAGCGCCCAACCAGCCAAAGCGAGCCAGAGCGATGCAACTCCCAGTACGATTATTGAACGCATACGGAAGGCGTTCGACAGCCGAGCGGAGACTCCTGCTAACTCGGTATAATCTTGGCGGAGGAAATACCGATGGCAACCGTGAAAGAGCTTTTAGAGCAGAGTGTGCTGATGGGGCTGGGTGCGATTTCGATGACTCGTGAAACCGCCCAGAACCTTGTTGAGGAGATGGTGAAGCGTGGTCAGGCTCAGCGTGAAGAGGCGTCCGAGATGGTGGAGCAACTGCTCAAACGGGGCGAGAAGGAGCGCAATAGCCTGCGCCAACTGGTGCGCGACGAGGTGCAAGCCGTGCTGAAAGAGCTGAACCTACCCACCCAAGCCGATATCGAGGCACTGCACCAGAAACTCGACACTATCTTAGCAAAGCTCGAATCGCAGGGCGGATAATCAATGCGTCCGATTGCGCGGCGCGTGCGGAGCCTCCAGCGCTATCGTCAAGTGGCGGGCGTGTTGGCGCGGCACGGGTTTGGAGGCGCGCTCGAATATCTGAGCGTTCACCGACGGCTCTCCCTTTCCAAAAGTGAACTGCGCCCTACGACTGAACCGCTCGAATCGCCCGCCCAACATCTGCGCGAGGCGCTAGAGGAACTCGGTCCGACCTATGTGAAACTGGGACAGATTCTCAGCACGCGCTCCGACCTGCTCCCAGAGCCATTTATTGAGGAACTGCGCAAACTGCACGACCATGTGGCGCCTGAGCCGTGGGAGACGATGGCGCCCCTCATTGAGCAGGAGCTGGGGCGCCCTCTGAATGAGCTGTTCACTGAGGTAGACCCGAACCCCATCGGCTCGGCGTCGCTTTCGCAGGTCTATTCAGGCACTCTACTGGACGGCACGCCCGTCGCAATCAAAATCCAACGCCCCAATATCCAAGAGATAGTGGAGAGCGACCTCGAGATATTGCAAGACCTTGCAGGCTTAGCCCAGCGCACGAGTTGGGGTGAGCTGTACGATGTGGAGGAAATCGCTGAAGATATCGCCTTCACCCTACTGAATGAGCTAGACTATCGGCGCGAGGCGCGCAACGCCGAGCAGTTCCGACGCAACTTCGCAGGCGAAGAGGAAATCCATATCCCAATTATCTACCACGAGCTCAGCACCCAACGGCTCTTGGTGATGGAGCGTCTGGACGGAATCAAAGTGGATGAGGTGGAGGCACTCAAAGAGGCAGGGCACGATACGCCCCGAATTGCCCGACTCGCTTCGCGCCTGATTATCAAGGAAGTTTTGGAGGACGGTTTCTTTCACGCAGACCCCCACCCCGGCAACTATCTCATCCTGAAGGATGGACGGATTGGCGTGCTGGACTTTGGGATGGTGGGCACACTCAGCGAGGACGACCGTATCAATCTCACGCGCCTCTATGTGGCGATGGTGCGCCAAGATACCCACGCAATCTTGAATGTGTTCGCTCGGATGGGGGCTATCAGCCCCCACACCGACCGAGCGAAACTGGCACGCGCTGCCGAACGGCTCATCAGCAAGTATCGCGGGCGCACGCTTAGCGAGACCCGATTCAGCGACTTCTGGAACGACCTGACCGAGCTGATGCACCAGCACCACCTGCGCCTGCCGAGCAATCTGTGGCTGGTGGGCAAGACGCTGGCGATGTTGGAAGGGATTGGACGCCAGTTAGACCCCGATTACGACTTTTTCGAGGTTTCCAAGCCGTTCGTGCGCCAGTTGGGCAAGACGGCGTGGCTCCCGACGCTTGACCCACGCGACCTGCTTGATCAGGTAGACACTTGGCGCTACCTGTTGCGTGAGATGCCTGCGATGGTGATGCAGTGGCTCCAGAGTGTGGAGCGGGGCAAAGTGCCCGTGGAGGCGCAGATTGGCGCCACGCAGGAGACTTTAGACCGTGTCGACGCGATGGTCACGCGCCTCTCGCTCAGCGTGTTGGTCGCCGCGTTCATCGTCGGGCTTGCACTGTTGTTGCCTGCTACCCAAGAAATCCCCTATGCGCCCGCCCTGACGCTTGTGGGCTTCGTCTCTGCGACGATATTGGGCGTGTGGCTGTTGGTCTCAATACTGAAGCGTAAGCACTGATTAAGTTGGGGGGCACTCGTAGCACAGGTGTTTCGCCTATCACTTTTCTACTCCCCATTCCCTACTCCCAACTCCCCTCACTTGGACAAGATGCCCCAGCCACACCAACCACACGGGTACAATAACAGTGAGGTGATGCCAATGGGCGTTTGGGATGTTGGCGCGTTCGATAACGACGACGCTCTCGACTGGCTGGGCGACCTGCTCGAACACGACGACCCGAACATGATTGCCGATGTGCTGAACACGGTCGTTCGGCTGGGCGAAGATGATGAGCCGTTAGAGGACGACCTGTGCAACGAGGCGCTCGCTGCCATTGAACTGGTCGCTGCCCTCAAAGGCTCGCCCGCCCCTGACCTGCCCCAAGAGGTTCAGGAGTGGGTAAACCACCAATCGCCACCGACACCCGCTCTGGTCTCGCTTGCCCTCGAAGCCCTCGAACTCATCCGAAACTACTCGGAACTCAAGGAGGCATGGGAAGAGACCGAGTATGCCGACGATTGGTACGCCACCCTCGATGACCTCGAGGCACGCCTGAAGAGTTGAAGGCTGAAGGAGGTGATGAATGATGCGCATGCGAGTCCGAGAACTGCGACAACGACGACACCGACGAATGAAACGACTCAAAGCCCGACGCAAGCAAGCGATGCAACAGAAGTCTGGCACGAAATCGGAGAACTGAAACGAAGGAGATAAAAAATGAAAAAAGCATTCCTTTGGCTGAGCCTGCTGGGAGTCAGCCTGCAGATGAGTGTGGCGTCCGACTCCAGCAGGAACTGGTTCCGACTCACTATCTTGCATACGAACGATACGCACGGACACCTTCTGCCCTTTAGCTACCCCGACGATGTTGACCCGAACTCCCCAATCGCCCAGTTGACCCATCGGCACAACATCGGTGGGGTCGCACGCCGAGCGACGCTGATGCGTCAACTGCGCGAACAACTCACGACCGACACCAGCCGAGTGCTTACTATCGATGCGGGCGACTATATGGACGGCACGCCCTTCTCGCTGGAGTTTTTTGGGGAGGCGGACATCGCTGCGATGAACGCCTGTGGGTACGACTTCGCTACACTGGGCAACCACGAGTTCAGCAACACGCTGGCGCAAATCCAAAAGACACTCAAAATGGCGCAGTTCCAGACTGTGCTGGCGAACGCCCGCCTGCGAAGCAACGGCGAACCGCTCTGCCCGTCTTATGTCATCCACGAGGTGAACGGGCTGAAGCTCGCTCTCTTCGGGCTGGTCATCACCGATACCCAGAACTATCGGGGCGCACGTGAGGGCGTGGAAATCTTAGACCCGTTCCAAGTGGCGCGTGAACTCGTGCCCAAACTCCGCCAGCAAGCCGATGTGGTGATTCTCATCTCGCACTTGGGGATTGGCGACGACCGACGCTTGGCGCGCGAAGTGCCCGGCATCGATGTGATTATCGGCGGACACTCGCACACCCGACTCGCCCAGCCCGAATTCATCGAGTGGGACGGCAAAGCGCATCCCAACCTTGGCGGTACCGTTATCACGCAAGCCTTTCAGTGGGGCGGGGAACTGGGACGGCTCGACCTGCTCTTCTGGCGCAACATCGAAACAGGCAGGTTGGAACTCACAGGCTATCGCGGACAACTTATCCCCATCACCGCTGACATTCCTGACGACCCCGAAACCCTGCGCGTGCTGAACCGCTACTGGAACCGTATCGCCAAGAAGTACGGGCGCATTGTGGGGGTTGCCGAAGCCGATTTCGTTCAGCGTGGTGACGACCTGACTGAGTACTACCTCGTGGGCGATGCGGTACGCGCCAGCATGGGCGTCGACTTCGACCTGCAAAATATGTTCGGTATCCGAATCCAGCTCCCGCGCGGTCCGATTACCTACTACGACTTGGCGCGTATGATGCCCTTCGGCAACACGATTGTGCGATTTGAGATTAGCGGGCGCGACCTGAAGCAACTGCTCGAACGCCAACGCCCCACCGTGAGCGGGATTCGCTATCGCATCGAGAATCGGCGTCTGGTGGAAGCCACCGTCAACGGTGAGCCGATTCGCGACGACGCTATCTACAAGGGCACAACCAACTCCTACTTTGCCGACCGCTACCTCAAGGAGATGGGCATCTCCTATGTGAACACGGGCAAGGTGTTGTTGGATGTGGTCGCCGACTATATCCGCAAACAGAAGCGCGTTGCGCCCAGTTTTGACGGGCGTCGCGTGGTGCGGTGAGAACGATGCGCTGGGAACGCTTTATCTTGATTGTGCTGGACGGTTGTGGGGTCGGTGCTGCACCCGACGCTGAAGAGTATGGCGATACGGGTGAGAACCATCCCAACACCCTGAGCCATATGGCGTCGGCGGTGGACGGGGTGAATCTGCCTACGCTCCAGCGAATGGGGCTGGGCAATATCGTGGCGATGCAGGGTGTCCCGCCCCACCCCGAACCGATTGCACACTATGGCAAGGTTCAGCCCCACTCGAAGGGCAAAGACTCGGTCACGGGGCACTGGGAGATGATGGGCATCCACACCGAAACGCCTTTTCCCACCTATCCCAACGGCTTCCCACCCGAAATCATTCAAGCGTTCGAGGCACGAATCGGGCGCAAGACACTCGGTAACTACCCCGCTTCGGGCACGGAGATTATCAAGCAGTTAGGTGAGGAACATCTGCGCACGGGCTATCCGATTGTCTACACCAGCGCGGACAGCGTGTTCCAGATTGCCTGCCACGAGGAGGTCATCCCGCTGGAGTCGCTCTACCGCTACTGCGAGATGGCGCGCGAGTTGCTCCAACCGCCCCACCATGTGCAGAGGGTGATTGCACGCCCCTTCGTAGGCAATGACGCCAGCACCTTCAAGCGCACCGAGAACCGACGCGACTTCCCGCTTCCGCCCCCGCCTAACCTCATCGACGCCCTTGCCGAGCGCGGAGTGGGAGTTTACGGGATTGGGGTCGTGCCCGAGCTGTTCGTCTACCGGGGCTTTCGCAAGGCAGAGCGCACTCAAAACAACCCTGACCACTACCAAGCGGTTCTGCGCGCCTTAGAGAGCGATTGCGCGTTCATCTTCGCCAACTTCGAGGACTTCGATATGCTCTATGGACATCGCAACGACCCTGAAGGTTTCGCACGCGCGCTGGAGGCGTTCGATGAAATGCTGACGGACATAATAGCACGCCTCCAGCCAACCGACCTGCTGATTCTCACTGCCGACCACGGCAACGACCCCACAACGCCCAGCACCGACCATTCGCGGGAGTATCTGCCCTTGATACTCTACTCGCCCAAGCAGTCGCAGGGCGTAGCCGTGGGCATTCGCAGGAGCTTGGCAGACATCGGTGCCACAATCGCCCAGCGTTGGGAGATTACGCTCCCTGCTGGTGAGTCAATCGCCTTCCCGGAGTAGCACAGACATTCGTGTCTGTGCTATAGTGGCTTGGGCATCTTGCCCATTTTGCTGATGGGCAGGATGCCCGTGCTACCGCTCAGGTATACTCCCTACCGTAACGAAGGAGATACGAAGATGCTGTTAGCCGAACGATTTGCCAAATACGCAACGGAGCTCAGCTACGAACAGTTGCCTCAAGAGACGATTCACGAAGTCAAGCGACGCCTTATCGACTCGATTGCCTGCTCGTTTGGGGCGTGGCGCAGTGAGACTGCAACTCTCGTGCGTCAGGTGGCGTCCCAAGTGAGCAGTCCCTACGGTGCGACGATTCTCGGCACGGCGCACAAAGCCTCGCCCGATTGGAGCGCATTCGCCAACGGTTTGCTCATCCGCTATCTGGACTTCAACGACACCTACCTCTCCAAAGAGCCTGCCCACCCCAGCGACAATCTGTCTGCAGTGCTGGCAGTGGCGGAGGCGGAGGGCAGTTCGGGTAAGGAGGTCATCGTCGCCTCCACCCTCGCCTACGAAATCCAGTGCCGATTGTGCGATTCGGCGAGCCTGCGTGCGCGCGGTTGGGACCATGTGAACTACGGGCTGTTCTCGGCATCGGCTGCCGCCTCGCGCCTGATGGGGCTTTCAGCCGAAGCGACCCGCCACGCGATGAGCATCGCAGGCGTCTCGGGCTTGGCGATGCGCCAGACCCGCGTGGGCGAACTCTCTGCTTGGAAAGGATGTGCCTTTGCCAACTCCAGCCGACACGCCGTAATGGCAAGCTGGCTCGCCAAGCACGGTATGACAGGACCGTCCGAAATCTTCGAGGGCAAGATGGGCTTTATGAAGCAGGTCTCTGGCGAGTTCACCGTCGGACCGCTCGGTGGCGAGGAAGGACGCGGGTTTATGATTAACGAGACCTACATCAAGTACTATCCCGTCGAGTATCACGCCCAGAGTGCGGTGTGGGCGTCGCTCGCCCTGCGCGAACAGATTGGTGGCGACATCAGCCAAATCGAGTCGATCGAGATTGACACCTTCGAGGCGTGCTACTCGATCATCGGGAGTGAGCCAGAGAAGTGGGAGCCGAAGAGCCGAGAGACCGCCGACCACAGCCTGCCCTACATCGTGGGCGCGACGCTGATGGACGGAAAAATCGACCTCGATTCGTTCGACGAAGCACGCTACACCGACCCCGAACTGCTGGCGTTCGTGAAGAAAATCAAGGTACGCCACGACCCCGAAATGGACCCGCGCTATCCTGAGGGCATCCCGAACCGTATCACCCTGCGCTTGAAGGATGGGCGCACGCTCACCGAGGAGAATACCTTCCCGCGCGGACACGCCCGCAACCCCATGAGCGACGAAGAGGTGGAAGCGAAATTCTTTGTGCTGACCGAGTGGGCACTGCCCCGCGCACGCCAAGACGAGGTGCTGAAGTTCATCTGGAGCCTCGACTCGCAAGCAAACATCCGCCCGCTGATGGAACTGCTGAGGATTGAGTAGCTTTCCATCCTCCTCTCTACGAATGCACTGTATAGGGGCAGACTCCTATGTCTGCCCCCTTTCATCAAGCAGGACTGTTGGGACGCAATCCCGTGTATGCACCCTCATCAGCAGGAACTTCCCCCATTCCAACAAAAAAAGACTTTATGCCACGAATCGGACTGCAACTGTACACTCTGCGCGACGATATTGCTCAGGGCAACTTCGAGGAAATCGTTCGTACCGTTGCCCGAATGGGCTATGAAGGCATCGAGCATTTCGGTGGCTTTGGCAACCCCGACCCAAGCCTGCTGAGCCTCATCCAAGAGACGGGGCTGACCGTTTCGGGACTGGGCTATTCGCTGGACGATTTGGAGACTCGCCTGTCCGAAGCGGTGGACTACCTGCACGGATTAGGCGCACGCTACGCGATTACCTTCTGGATCAACGAATCGCAACGGCGCACTGCTGACGACTGGTACCGCCTTGCTGAGCGGTTCAACCGAGCAGGCGAGCAACTCGCTCAGCACGGAATCGCCTACCTGTACCACCTGCACGGCTACGAGTTCAGCCCCGTCGAGGGCGAACGGCGTGGGGTAGACATCTTGATGGAGCGCACCAGCCCACAAGCGTTCAATCTGGAACCCGATACCTACTGGGTGGAGTATGGGGGTGAAGACGCCGTCGCCCTGTGCCGACAGTATGCCGACCGAATCCGCTGTGTGCATGTCAAGGACTACCTGAGCAAGCCCGAAATGCACGATATCGAGGTGGGTGAAGGCGCTATCGATATGCACTCGATTGTGAAACTCGCCTTCCAACACAACTGGGACTGGCTCATTGTGGAGCAGGAACGCTACTTCCGACCGCCCCTCGAAAGCGCGGAGCGGTGCTATCAAAACCTGAAACGCATCGTGAGCCAAGTGGAAGCGGAGAGTGGCTAAGGCAGGACGCTCAATCAGTGTTCTGCGATAGTAGGATGTGTCCCCGATGCCCCAGCCTTCAAACCTCATCATCGGGCAGGCTGGGCAGAGCTTTCTTCAGTGTCTGGCGCAGGCGGTCGAGTGTGGTGTGGGTGTAGATTTGTGTTGTGCTGAGCCGTGCGTGCCCCAATAGTTCCTGCACCGTGCGTAGATCGGCTCCCCCCTCCAGCATATGCGTGGCGAAACTGTGGCGCAGGGTGTGCGGGCTGATGTCAGTTCCGATGAACTTGCCGTACTGCTTCACCAGACGATGGATACTGCGCGTGGTAAGCCGACCGCCCTGTGCGTTTAGGAACAGGGCACGCGTGGGTTTATGGGGGTCAATCAGCTGAGGGCGTGCGCGTTGGAGGTAGTGGCTCAACGCTTCGTGCGCAGGCTCTCCAAACAAGACAACGCGCTCCTTGCCTCCCTTGCCCAACACGCGGATAGCCCGCTGTTCGAAATCGATATCGTTCACATCGAGCCGTGCCAGCTCGCTCACTCGAAGCCCCGTTGCATAGAGCAGTTCGAGCAGGGCGAGGTCACGCAGGGCAAGGGCGTTCCTCTCATCCAAGCCGACCTGCTGGAGCATCAGGTCTACCTCGGTTCGGCTCAGGAACACGGGCAGGGTACGGTGAGTGGTGGGCAGGGCAATCCCAACAGAGGGGTCGCTCTGGAGCCAGCCCATCGCCCGACAGTATCGGAAAAACGAGCGCAGGGCGTACAACTTTCTCATTCGAGTCGTGCGCTCTGCCGAGCGGTGCGAGTCGAGCCAACTGCGCACCAGACGCTCACTAACAGTTTGTAGGCTCTCCGCCCCTGTGCTGAGCGCGTACTCCACGAACTGGGCAAGGTCCGTGCCATACGCCTTGACCGTATGTGCCGAACGGCGCGTGCCCAAGTGGATGAGAAACCGCTCTACCGCCTCGTCTAAGTGCATCGCCAGCGAGTATACCTCCTCGTAGCACGGTCATCCTGCCCAACAGCAATAACTACTCCCACGAACGAATCTCGATATTCGGCACGCGCAGGAAATGTCGGTCGTTGGACACCAGCGTTAGGTCGTAAACCAGAGCGGTGGAGGCAATCCACAAATCGTTCTCGGGGATAGGGGTACTTTTCAAGAGATTTTTCAGCCACCCATAGTACTTAGCAATCTCCTCACTGATGGGTATAACAGTACATCTCTGAATGAACTGGTTGATTTTCTCGATTTCTTTCGCAGGATTGTCGGAGCGATATGCGCCGTAGTAGAGTTCCCCCAGCACAATCGCAGAAACGAAAAATCGGTCTTCGGGCTGAAAGAGTCGCCGAATGGATGGCTTGTTGCGCAGTATCTCGATAACAGCGCTTGTGTCCAGAAAAAACTCACCACTCGCTCTCGTCGATTCGCTCACAGCCTTCCTCAATTGCTTTTAACATCGTATCAGCTTCCTCATCGCTGAGCAAGCCAGCGAGTTCGAACAACTTATAGGCAGGGGTTCCTTCTGGTAAGGGAGGTGGCTCTATTTTCGGTGGTTCGATGAGCTTAGCCTGTGCTTGTTCCTCTTCAAGAGGCACGCTTCGTTCGGAATCCTCGTGGACTTGGATGAAGCTCGCGTAAGTCGCCTCGTCGACGAACTTGACCAGTGTGCGCCCGTGATGCTCGGCTTGCAGGGCGTAGCGCACCTGCTTCTTGCCAGACCGTGTGGTGCGTTCTTCCTTAACCGCCTCCACAAGCTCCTCAGGCACCTCGACGACCTTGTCGCCCTCTATCTCGAAAGTGACCATCGGTAGAACCGCTTCGATTCTACCACAACCGTCCTCTCTCAAGCCCACTGAGGGTGGGGCGCGCTACCGTGCCCTATCGCGAGCGCGCACGCCCAAATCGGGATTGTCGGTGAACAAGCCATCCACCCCGTAGCGGTGGAAGAACCGCCTCATCACCGCCTCCTCCGCCTTGAATGTCCAGGGGTAGACCGCCAGCCCGCGCCGATGACACTCCCGCACTAAGTTCGGGTTGTTCACTGGACGCCCCTCGCTGTCCTCGATGAGCCGTCGGTTCGGACCGACCCCGTTGGCAAACTTGGCGATGCGGTCTAAATCATCTGTGCTGAGCGGGTTATTGGAGAGGAACACCAACGGCAGTTCACAACCCAGCGCACGCAGGCGCACCAGCGCGTCCTCCTCGAAACACTGCACCAGTGCCAAGTCGTCGCGCCCACGATAGCCCATTGAGTCCAACACTTTCAGCACAGGCTCTTCAATCGGTTTGCCCTCGCGTCGGTGGAAGGAGGGCGACTTCATCTCAGGCACGATCCCCACCGAGCGGTTGAGCTGGCGATGGAGATGTTGGACGAGCCGAATCATCTCCTCCAGCGTGGGCACTTCGAACGATGGGAGTGAGGCGCGCTCTTCGGGTTTCGCCCGCCCGAACGCACGCAGGCGTTTAATCTCTTCCAAACTGAAGTCGATAGCGTAGAAGTGTCCATCGGGTCGCGCGCGGTTGGGGAACTTCGCTGCAACATCGGTTGTGGTCTCTAACCACAGGTCGTGCAGGCAGATGGGCACGCCATCACGCGTCAGCACCAAGTCGGGTTCAATCCAGTCTGCGCCCTGTCCATACGCCAGAGCGTAGGCTTCAAGGGTATGCTCTGGCAGGTAGAAACTCGCTCCACGATGAGCAATCACATGCTTCCGTTTGGACATAGCATAGGTGTACCCCAAACTGGGTTAAGAGCGTGTTAGGGAGCGCTTCGGGTACAATACTCTGCTATGCGCAAGCCGAAGAGCCTACCACCTGTTCGGTTGCACCACTTAGACCACTTGCTCACCCCGCTCGGTATCTGGCAACACACACGCTACGCTGAGCCGTGGGTGGAGCACGGGTTCTCTATCGATGACCAGGCGCGTGGACTGATTGTGGGCGCGTGGCTCTATCGCCTTGCGCCGATGAACCCCGAATGGCTCGACCTACACAACCCCGCCCTGCCCGAACGGCTCATTGAGACCACCCTGCGGTATATCGTGCAGGCACAACTTGAGAACGGGCGGTTCCACAACTTCCGTGATGCAGAAGGCAACTGGATTGACGAGGTCGGGAGCGACGATTCGTTCGGGCGAACGGTCTGGGGACTGCGCACGCTGGTCAAACTCCTGCCGAACACCGAGTGGTCAGCGCGTGCCGAGGCGGTCTTGGAGCGTACAACACCCCACCTGCTTCGAATGGAACCCCTACGCACGATTGCGTTCCTGTTGATGGAAGAGGACGACCATCATCGGTTGGTGGTGCTGGGGCGCGCCTTAGCCGAACACTACCAAGAGACGCGCGAACCCGACTGGCGGTGGTTCGAGCCGTTCTTGACCTATGATAATCCGCGCCTGCCTCAAGCACTCCTGAGGGCAGGACTGCTCACGCGCACGCCCCAGTGGATGACGATTGCAAAGGAAGCGTTCGAGTTCCTCGCCGAAGTGACCACTGCTGAGACGGGCTACTTCAACCCCATCGGTTGTGAAGGCTGGTATTTTCGGGGCAAATCGCGTGCGGTGTTCGACCAGCAGCCGGTTTGTGCGGGCGCGACGGTGGAAGCCTATTTGGACGCGTGGCAAGCTTACGACGCTTACAAGCCGTTCCTGCGATTCGCCGAGCGTGCCCTGATGTGGTATCACGGCGACAATATCCACCAGATTGCGCTTTATGACCCCGAAACGGGCGTGGTGTACGACGGGCTGACCCCTCTCGGAAGCAACCTCAACCGCGGAGCCGAATCGGTGCTGAGCTATCTCATGGCGCGCATCAAATGGGAGCTCTACACTCGGACATAGAAAATCAGTGGCTTGGGCATCTTGCCCATTTCGCACAAAGTGGCTTGGGCATCTTGCCCATTTCGCAGAAAGTGGCTTGGGCATCCTGCCCATTTCGCACACAGGCAGGAATGCCTGTGCTACATTCAGCTCCTCCCTAACGACTTAACTCATTCACTTCACTGGCTCAAGGGGTTGCATTTTGGAGATGATTTCGGGTATAGTCAATTCAGCCATGCGCCAATGGCTTGCATTGTTCTTGGTCTTCTTGGTTGCATGGAGCCAAGTGCCCCACCTGTTGGAATGGCGTGCTACCACATTCCGACGCCCTGCGTGTCCTGTGGAGTGTCGGTGTAAGGTCTGTCCGGGCGGGGCGAAGTGTTGCTGTGCGAACAAGCGCGGGATTAAACTTCTGTTCGCGCAGAGCCAGTGCGACCAAGCCGAGAAACGCTCCTTCCTGCTCACTGGCACGATGGCGACCCCTGCACAATCTCTGCAGGGGGTTCCTATGCCGAATCTGGCATTCCTTGCTTTGAGCCTATATGAGGAACGCCCTATTGGGCGTGCTCTTGTACCTCGCAGTCCCCCACCTCGCATCGTCCTCTGAACCGTGAGAACGCTGTAGGGTGGCTCGAAGCCAACCCTGAGCCGAATCCCAACACAGACGCTACAGTACCGTCGTCGGTACTGCCAATCGAACACGGTTCAAGGAGGACACTATGCGAAACAAAGGCTTTACACTGATTGAACTGCTCGTAGTGATTGCGATTATCGCCATTTTGGCGGCGATTCTGTTCCCTGTGTTCGCACAGGCACGCGAGAAGGCGCGCCAGACCCAGTGTTTGTCGAACTCGCGCCAGATGGGGATTGCGGTACAGATGTACCTACAGGACTGGGATGAGACCACGCCCAGTGTGCGCATGATGTGGCAAGGAATGCCGACGCCACCACCCAGCTGGATTGACTTGGTTCAGCCTTATGTGAAGACGCGTCTGCTACATCGCTGTCCGTCGGACAGTAGCCCTGCTTGGGACGACCCTCAGCAACCACGTATGAGCTCGTATGGTCTCAACGCTTACTTCGACCCCTACCACCCGCCGTACGGCAATCCAACGGCGCCCCGCCCGATGACACTCGCCAGTGTCTACAGCCCCTCTCAGTGTGTCTGGTCAGCGGAGTTGGCGGAGCGTAATAGCGCCAATGGGATGCTCATTCGGGGCGACCACTTTATGCCGATGTACTGGGGCAACCCCCCACGCGTAGTCGACTCGATGATGAATATGCGCTTGTGGGATATGCAGAGGGGTATCCCCACCACGCTGGCGATTACCCGCCACAGCGGGGGTGCGAACTATGTGTTCGTGGACGGGCACGCTAAGTGGCACAAGTTCGAGCAGACCTGGCGTCAGACTCCAGGTCAGCCCCCCGTGCGCGACTGGTATGACCCGATGCGCACCGAGAATCAGTAAACGGGTCTGATAGCCTTCACCCACCTCAGCCCTCCCTCTCCCGACGCTTCGGGAGCAAGGGTGTTGAAAAATCAACCCCCTGCGCCCTCCCATCCCATCCGCGCATAACAACGACCATCCCGAA
>FWPU01001805.1_pt1 | contig 61977 bp, 45 predicted proteins | sample 2228361 | NCBI WGS metagenome assembly FWPU01 (sample SAMEA103939777, study PRJEB20133) | metagenome
TCTTTCTCTGCGGGACGCTCTGCGGACCGGATCGCCGCCTTTGACGGCGAGGATCAGTCGGCGCCGGTCGAGGTGCGGATCACCGTCCAGAAGGGCAACCGTCCGCCGGTGGCGCAACCGGGCGCGTGGACGACGACCGACCGGCAGGCGCTCACCGTGTCGGCGCCAGGGGTGCTGATCGGCGCCAGCGACCCGGACGGCGAGGCGCTGACGGCTGTCCTGGTCAGCCCGCCGTCGAACGGCACGGTGACACTCAACGCCGACGGGTCATTCACATACACGCCGCAATCCTCGTTTGTGGGGGTGGACGTGTTCCGGATCGCCGCCTTTGACGGCGAGGATCAGTCGGCGCCGGTCGAGGTGCGGATCACGGTGACGCCTGCACCAGGCGCAACGCCGGGGTATCAGCTGTTCCTGCCACTCATTCAGCGCTGAGGGAACATCGGAACTTCAGCGCCATCGTTTCAAGCCGCCTCCGGAAACGGGGGTGGCTTTCTCTGTGCGTGGATGACAGTCATCATTTGCAATCTGGTACCATGTTTTCTGCAGTGGCGCCTGTTCACTGTCGGGAGGACAGGAGTCGACCCGTACGAATCTGCAGTGGAATGGCTTCTGCAGGCGCCGTGGCATGCTGCCCCGCCGATGTACACAACGGTTCCAACACGTGTGAACAGTTGTCTGTGGTAGAGAGAAAGCGTATACAGGGGTAGAAGGAAAATCTGTGAGTATCACGATCGTTCGCATTGCACAGTTCGACGGTCCCAATCGTTTCGACCCGCGTCCCGGCGTTCTGGCGCATCTGCGCGCCGGTCGCGACGCTGGCGATGTGCTGCGCGCTGCGCTGAAGGACGCAGCGCAACGGATCGGTCTGGTGATCGGCAACCTTCAGATTGAGCGCCGTGATGCTGGTGACGGTGTCCGGCATGAGGTCTTCTTTGTCACCCCCAATCCCGATATTGGCGTAGAAGCGCTGCAGTACGTTGTGACACTTCTCAATACGCAACACGCCGGTGACGATACGTGGGACGCCGATGGTCTGCTGTGGGACCTGCAGAAGAAACGTCGGGCGACAGCGCTGCCATTGCCGGCTTTGCAACTGATTGCGGAGGCGTCGGCGCGGGGTATTCCGGCGTTTGTGCGCCGCGATGGGTTGATCCAGGCGGGGTATGGTACGCGCAGCGCCACTGTTGATCCTGCCATCCTGCGTGAGCATGCGTCGGCAGCGCGCGCCGCCGGTCCCGGAGGCGCCACGCCGCCGTTCGCCCAATCGGCCGCAAGTTCCCTGCTCGCGTGGGATCGCCTGGGCGCCATTCCCGTCATTGTCATCAGCGGCGCCGGTCGGTCGGCGCCGGCTAAAGCATTCATTGCCCGTTTGCGCCAGCAGCGCAACGGCGTCACTGCCGCGCTTGCCGCATCGTTCGACGCAGCTCGCGATTGTCTGGCGGAGCCTGATGCCGAGGTGGCTGTGCTCGACCTTGAACCGTCCGATCTCCTCTGGCGTGGGTTACCGGTCGAGCAGTGCACCGTCAGTGCGCTGTTGGGTCTGCCGGAGCAACTGACCGGTGAGGCGGGCAGCCGCGATGATCTGGCGCGAGCAATGGGGGTGGCGTTGCTGGTGACGCTACCAGGCGGGCGGGCAGTGCTCAACGCTGATGATCCGGCGATCCTGGCGCTTGCTGAATACGCGCCGTGCCCACTCGTGCTCATTGCGCGTTCCGGCGATCACCCTGCGCTGCGCGCCCATCGCGCAGCCAATGGGTGTACCCTCTTTCTCCGTCATACAACCGTCGCAGTGGCTTGCGGCACGAACGAAACGACTGTGCTGCCGGCGCCAGGCGACGATCCGTGGGAAACGTTGCTTGCCGTGGCGCTGCATGTGGCGTTTGTCGAGGCAGATACAGCGTAACACAGCGTCCGCTATCTCCGCTATCATGGTTCCGCAGTCACGAAATCCCAGAGGATGCGGTAGAGTTGTTCAAGACTGGCAATGTCCACCCACTCTTCATCGGAGTGCAACCCGGCGCCCACCGGTCCAAAGCAGATGGCCGGAATCCCGGCGCCGCTGTAGAAGCGCGCATCTGAGCCATAGTGCTCGCGGTAAAAGGTCGGCTGGCGTCCGGTGATGCGCTCGACGCTCGCAGCCAGTCGGGCGAGGTGCGGGTCGTTTGGGTCGGTCATCAGCGGGATGCCGCCGTTGCTGTTGCGCGTCACGGTTGCCGCGGGGAAGCAGGCGCGCACCGCCGCCTCGATTGCATCTGGAGTCTCCTCAGGAACGTGGCGAATATCGAGCGAAAGGGTTACCGAGTCGGGGATGCGGTTGAGCGTATCACCGCCGTGCACCACGGTTGGGACGGCAGTCGTCGCCCAGACGGCTTCCGAAGGGGTCAGAAAACGCTGTTCGAGCTCCTGCAGCCCGTCACGCAGCAGAAGGATCGGGTTGACCCCTTCCCACGGACGCGAACCGTGCGCCGGACGTCCGTGGAGCGTCACGTCGAAGCGCACCATGCCCTTGGCAGCGTAGCAGATATTCAGATCGGTCGGCTCAGCAGCGACGAAGAATGCTGTGCGCCATCCCTGTTCCAGGAGATAGTTTGTGCCGTGGAACCCGCCGATTTCTTCATTGGTGACGAACATAAACCCGACGTCAGGCGGGTGGGGCAGTGCAGCCAGATCGCGCATCAGGCGCATGAGCACGGCGCAGGCGCCTTTCATATCCTGACTGCCGCGACCGTAGATTCGTCCATCGCGCACTACAGGGTGGTACTGTTCCTGGCGTGCAGCAACCACGTCAAGATGCCCGTTGAGAAAGAGCGCCGGTGATCGAGTGTCGTGCAGAGTCACAATCAGGCTGGGTTTCTGTTCGACTTCGAAGCGGTGAACAAACCGGTTGCCCGCCTGACGCGCATATTGCTCGACATAATCAATCGCTGCAGTCAGGGCGTCGGGGCGGTCGGCGGTCGAAGGGAACGCAATCAGGTCACAGGTCAGTCGGGTTATCTCGCGCTGTAATGAGGAATCGTTCATAAGACTGGCTCCAATCGAATCGGGTTATCTGAAAGTATACCATGTCTTACTGATGTGACCACAGCCGATACGCTGCCGGGTGCGCGGGCATCTTGCCCGCATGCGGGTCGGAGGCTGCCTGCCCGGGCTTATGCCATTGTAGATTGTAGATTGCTGTGATGGCAGGACAGTGCGCTCTGGTGAAATTGCGCATGCGGCTTGTTCAAACTGGTATGAGATCCAGTCCGAATAACACAGGATACCGAAAAACCGCATCCTGAGCAGCGCGCAGCGCGTATTGCAGGGGCGGTTTGTCGGACAGGCGCTAAGCATGACCTTCGTGGACGTCGTACCTTTGTGGTGCGATCATGAGGCGATGTCTCGTTGTCGTCCTACGATCCTTCGGGCATCACATCCCCATCCTCATCGGCGGGAGCGCTCAGGTCGAGGGTAGCGGGCCCGTAGCGCATGCGGCGTGCAAGCGCGACAATCGATTGCCCATATGTCGTGCCGGGCACTGCCCACCGACCATTGAGACCCAGGATCGTTGGCGCAATGCCGCGTAGCGCAGGCGACATCGGTCGCACAGCGAGCGCCGTGGCGATCAGTTCGCGCTGCACATCGTTCGCCTGTGCGTCGGTCAGCGCATACGCCAGCAGGCGCCCCAGGTGCGCCGGAACGGCGTGCTCAGCCCAGGTCGGGAAACTGATGCCACGCTCCCAGCGTTGTCGTTGCGTATTGTACGCCCAGCCGCTCGGATCGGGCGGCGGGTCAGCGCGCCACTCACCCGTCACACCGATACCGGCGGGGTTGCGCTGCGGACGCAGACTCCAGAAACTGGTCAGGTGCCCGGTTTCGTGCGCCATTTGTGCCAGCGCCAGGAACCAGTCGATGCCGACCATCCCGCCAATCGAGCGGTATGCGCCGACGATGGCGCCGATGTCGAATGCGGTGTAACTGCGATCAGCGCGCGGGACGAACCAGTTGATCGCCATTGCATCAGTTCCGGTGGCCGGTCCGACAATTGGCGCGTCGTCCAGAATTGGCGGAAGGGAGTCATCACCAGGCGGCGGCAGGGGAACCGGCGTCGGTGGGAAGGGCGTGTCGGTTGGCGGCAGCGATGGCGCCTGCACCAGAGGAAGGTAGACCTGATATGATGCGCGCTCACCGGCGCGACTGACCGCAGCAACGGCGGAAGCGGCGCATGCCGCGACTGATGCCCTGAGAAACTGACGACGTGTGATCATGGCGATGTCCTATCGTGTGTCGTTTCCGCCATGATCGTACTCCTGACGCCGGTGTGTTTCCAGCGCCAGAGATTACGACGTTGTTGCTGAAACCTGAGTGGTGTATGATACAGCAGGTCCCGTTACAGGTCATCGAGGAGCGCGAGGTGACGATTCGACAACCAACGCTGGCGCTGATTGCGCACGATCGCAAAAAGGACGATATGGTCTTGTTTACGCTGCGTCACCGTGGCACACTTGCCCGGTGTCGCCTGGTCGCCACCGGGACGACCGGTGAACGCATCGCGCGGGCGACGCGCCTGGAGGTCGAGCGGATGCTATCCGGGCCGATGGGAGGTGACGCGCAGATTGCGGCGCGGGTCGCCCAGGGAGAGGTTGATGGCGTCATCTTCCTGGTCGATCCACTCTACGCCCATCCGCACGAACCCGATATTCAAGGATTGCTGCGCGTCTGCAATCTGTACAACGTGCCGCTGGCGACCAACCTGGCGACGGCTGAACTTGTCGTTGCCGGGTTTGGCGCCGGGTGAGTTTTTATTGTCGGAACGGCGCAGTTGCATATCTCTCCGGGCAGATTTACAATGGCGCAGGAAGCATACCTGCGTATTTGGTCTCTCCGGCACACAGCGGCATGACTGAACTGGCACACATCCTTGCAGTCGATGACGACGCGAGCGTGCGTCGCATGCTCCAGATCCTGTTGACCAGTGCGGGTTACCGTGTTTCGCTCGCGAGCACTGGCGAGGAAGCTCTGGCATATCTCGAACTGCTCACACCCGATCTTGTGCTTATGGACGTGTCGCTGCCGGGGTTGAGCGGTCGGCAGGTGATGGAGCGCATCAAAGCCAATCCGGATCGTCCATTCATCCCGGTGATTCTGATCACCGGTCATAGCGACCAGGAGGCGAAAGTAGCTGCACTCGATGCCGGCGCTGACGATTTTCTCGTGAAACCGGTCGATCTGACCGAACTGCTGGCGCGGGTTCGCGCAATGCTTCGCCTGCAGCGCAGTCAGCGGTCTTTGCGCGCTGAACAGCGGAAAACCGAGTTATTGCTCCATCTGACCCGTGAACTGGGGACGACGCTCGATCTTGATCGGTTGTTGATCCAGTTTCTCAACCGGCTTGCTGATGCGGTTGGCGCGGTGCGCGCCAGTCTTCTGGCGCTTACCGGCGATCAGCCGCGCCTCTTCTCCAGCACAAACAATCGGCCAACCATTCCACTCCAGGATATTTTAGGGCAGGGTGTTGCCGGATGGGTGATCCGGGAGCGGAAGCCGCTGATGATCGACGATACGCGCGAGGATACGCGCTGGATCGCGGTGAATGCCCAGCAGCGCGCAGTTCGTAGCGTTGCTGCCGTGCCGCTGGTGCGCGAAGGTCGCGTGCTCGCCGCCATCACGCTGGTGCATCATACTCCTGGCTACTTCACCCACGACCATCTGGAGTTGCTGAACGCGGTTGCGGCGCAGAGCGCGATTGCGCTCGAAAATGCGGAATTGTTCCATCTGACGCGCACGCAGCGCGATCTGCTGGAGCGCCGTGCCGAAGAATTGCAGCGTATCAATCAGGTCAGCCGGTATCTGACCGAATTGATGAGCCCCGATCAACTGCTGCGCCTGGTGGTGCATTTGATCCACCACACCTTTGGTTATTCGCTGGTGGCTGTCGTGCTGCGTGAAGACGAACGTCTGGTGTTGAGCGCTGCAGCAGGGAGCGCAATCATCGAACAGGTGGTCGGGCAGGCGATACTGCCTGACGACAGTGTCGCCGGACGGGCAATTGCGCAGCGTGAGCCATACCATGTCGCCGATTTTCTTCGGACCGATTGCCATCCGCCGGCGGGGATGGAGCGGAGTGTGCGTTCGGAACTGGCGGTTCCAATTCAGGCGGCGCGTCAGGTGTTTGGCGCACTTTCGGTGATGGCCTATACCCCCGACGCATTTGGTGACGCCGACACGCGGCTGCTTTCGACGCTGGCAAGTCAGCTGGGTATTGCGCTCGATAATGCGCGCCTGTTCAACATGGAACAGCGCCGTGTTCGTCAGCTCGGCATGGTGAATCATCTGTCGCTTGCCATGACGGTGCGTCTGGATGCGGCGGAAAATCTGACGATCGCTGCCCGCGCGATTGCATCTGTTTTCGAGGTTGATGCCTGCGGCATTGTGTTGACCAACCCCAGACTTCAGGGGATGCGGGATTTGGTGTTTGCAACCGAGGCTGCGCGGGATCGGTTGCCCTGGCGTCCTCTTGCAGAAATATCTGTTCTGTCCGGTCCACAGGTAGTGTCGGCGGACGACGCATTGCTGGCGGGCTGTGCTGATAATCTTGCGGCTGCAGGGGTGACGGCGCTGGCGCTGGCGCCGCTGCTGGCGAGCGGTAAACAGATCGGGCTGATTGCACTCGATGTCAGTGGTCAGGCGCAGCAGTTTCAATCAACCGATCTGACGCTGCTCGAAACAGTCGCAAGTTTGCTGGCGCAGGTGATCGAGAATACCCGCCTGTACCGTGAGGTGGAAGACGAACGTTCGACATTGGGCGCGGTGCTGCGCAGCGCTGCCGATCCTATCCTGCTCATCGACCCGCAGAATCGCCTGTTACTGGCGAATCCCGCCGCGGAAAACCGGCTGCGCCTCACCGGAGCAATCGGACAGTTCATCGACCATGCCGTGGATAATCTTGATCTGTTGCACGCATTGAACGGCGCCGCTCACAATGGTCAGTCGATGGCGGAGGTCATGCTGTCCGATGGCACGACGTTCAATGTCAGCGTTGCGCCGGTGCTCGGCGCCGATGAGGCATCCATCGGGCGGGTGGCGGTGATGCAGGATATTACTGCGATCAAAGAACTCGAACGTGCGGAGCAGGAACGCCTGCGCGCGGTGTTTCGGCGCTATGTGTCGCCACAGGTGGTCGAAGAGGTGATGGCGGGCGGCGGCGAGTTTGGCGCGCCGCAGGAGTGTGATATCGTCGTGTTATTTGCCGATATTCGCGGCTATACGTCGCTCGCTGAAGGGATGGCGCCGCAGGTGCTCGTGAATCAGATCCTCAATCGCTTTTTTACTGCCATGACGGAGGCGCTCTACCGGCACGGCGGAACGGTCGATAAGTTCCTGGGGGATGGGTTGATCAGCGTGTTTGGCGTGCCGATTGCGCGCGACGACGATGTCCCTCGCTCGCTGCGCGCAGCGGTCGATCTGCAACTGGCATTCGCCGATCTCCGTAATGTCTGGCGTCGCGATCTGGGTCTTGACCTTGGTATGGGTGTGGGGGTCGCCTACGGACCGGCGCTCGTCGGCAATATCGGATCGCCGCAACGCCTCGATTACACTGTGATCGGCGATGTCGTCAATACCGCCAACCGCCTGAGCGGACTGGCGCGTGCCGATCAGATTATTGTGTCGCATCGCCTGGTCGATGCGTTGATGCCGGAGCACAATCTTCCGTGGCAATTGCGCCCGATCGGTCCGGTAACGCTCAAGGGCAAGCACGAACCGCATATGGCGTATGAGATCGCGTACCAGATCGCGCTGTCTGACAATATGCGATCCGGGTTGCGGGTGTGAACGACCGGCTGGCGGCGTCTGCGCGCCACGCTATCGGCTATGCCAGCTGGCGGTTGAAACCGCGCCTGCGGGGCGCCGGCGCGCCAGGAGTCGGCCTGCGCCGACGCTCTTCCCCGTCGGGACGCGACGGTTGCGGCTGGCGCCCAGACCGACCTGCATGGTGAACGTTCATGAGCCTGTCACAAGACCGCCTGAAGGCGGTGGTACGGGTACGCCGGGCGTATGGTGTTTCAGTAACCAATCCCCGCCAGCCCCACGGCGCACAATGCAGGCGTCACCCGCCGCCAGTGCTACGCGCTGCTCGCATGCACCGCTATCGGCTATCGGCTATCGGCTATCGGCTATGCTCCCTGGCGGGCTTCACCCTGCTCGCCGCGGGCTTCAGCCCCACAGCACACAATGCAGGCGTCACCCGCCGCCAGTGCTACGCGCTGCTTGCGTGCCACGCTATCGGCTATCGGCTATGCTCACTGGCTCCGTCGGGGCACGGCAGCTCCGTGCCCCAACCGGGCAGAGACCGCTGCCGTGGGCGAGAACGACTGAGAACCGTTTGACATCCATCAGTGTACGCTTGCGCGGACGCTGGCTTCGAGCTAAAACGCGATCGCCACGCTCGCTGCGCTGGAAGGTATGGACTGCTGAAGCCTTGCTTCAGCAGTCCATAGGTTATGCGTGAAGGCGCGCCAGCTGTACGATCACTTCGACGATCAGGCGGCGCTCGATCTGTTTGATGCGCTCGTGGAGCGTTTCTTCGGTATCGCCGGGAAAGATTGGCACTTCGCTGCGCGCCAGCACCGGTCCATCGTCCACGGCTGGCGTTACGCGGTGAATGGTGCATCCGGTGATCGGCAGACCGAGGCGCAGCGCATCAGCCACAACGTGTGCGCCGCGCAATGCCGGGATGACAATGCCGCGTGAGGTGACAAACGTGTCGCCGCTGTCGTCGGGGAGGAGCGCCGGATGCTGGTTGATGACCCGATTGGGGAAGCGATCGAGAAACACTGGCGACAGGACGCGCATAAACCCGGCAAGGACGATCAGATCGGGAGTGAACGCCGCCGTCACGTCCGCCAGGCGGCGTTCCCATTCGGCGCGGGCAACGGGATCACGCGGGTGGTGTAAGGGCACGAATGCGGCTGCAACGCGATGCTTTAGCGCGCGCTGCAATCCATAGGCGTCAGCGCGGTCGCTGACCACCAGGACGACCTCGGCACGGTCGAGTCCGCCGGTTTGCTGCGCATCGAGCAGCGCCTGCAGGTTCGACCCGCTGCCGGAGACCAGCACAGCGACACGATACGGTTGTCCTGAAGCGCTCATTGCATCGCCTTGGCGCCAATGTCGTGGCGGTACTGCATACCTGGAAAGGAAATCCGGTCAACTGCCGCATACGCGCGCGTCAGCGCCTCGCGCAATGTGGCGCCGACGCCCGTAACGCCAAGCACACGCCCGCCCGCTGTCGTCAGGAGACTGTTCTTCCGGGCGGTACCGGCGTGGAAGATCAGTACATTCGGGTCGTCAATCGACTCGATGCCGCTGATGACATCACCACGTCGGGGTGTGTCGGGGTATCCTTCTGCCGCCAGCACGACACACGCCGCCGTCTCGCCTGTCCAGTGCAGCAGATCGCCAGACAGGACTCCGTTCCCGGCGCACGCCGCAAGCGTTGCCAGCAGGTCGCCATCCAGCAGCGGCAGGATCGCCTGTGTCTCCGGGTCGCCGAAGCGCGCGTTGAACTCCAGCACCCGCGCACCGTGTTCAGTCAGGATCAAGCCGGCGTAGAGCGCGCCGCAGAAAGGCGTTCCTGCGCGCTTCAACGCATGCAGTGCCGGCAGCATGATCTGTGCCATCAGATCGGTAACGTCGGCAGAGGTCAGGTGTGGCGCGGGAGCATACGCGCCCATGCCGCCGGTGTTGGGACCGGCATCGCCGTCGCGCAGGCGTTTGTGATCCTGCGCTGGCGGCAGGGGCAGCGCGTGTTCGCCATCGCACAGCGCAATCAGTGACACCTCTGGTCCGCTGAGGCGCTCTTCGAGAACCAGACGCGCGCCAGACGCGGTAGCGCTCAGGGTTCGGATGGCATCCAGCGTATCACCGACTGACTCCGGCACAATGACTCCCTTGCCGGCCGCAAGTCCATCCGCCTTCACGACCCACGCGCGTCGAGAGGCGCGCACGAAATCGGCCGCACTGTCGGGATCGTCGAAGATACGCGCTTTGGCGGTTGGAATACCCGCCTCGATCATGAGTCGCTTGGCGAACGCTTTACTGCTCTCGATCTGCGCTGCCGCCGCAGTTGGACCGAAGACCGGGATGTTCGCCTTCAGGCAGGCGTCCGCCAGCCCCGCTGCCAGCGGCGCTTCCGGACCGACGACGACCAGTGTGACCCGTTCCTGTTGTGCAATCTCGACGAGGTGCGAGATGGCGAGAACCTCGACCGGCAGATTACGTCCGATCTGTGCCGTTCCCGGATTGCCGGGCGCAACGAAGAGTGTGTCGAGCAGCGGCGATTGCGCCAATTTCCACGCCAGGGCGTGCTCGCGCCCGCCCGAGCCAATAAGCAGAACATTCATCCTACCAACCTTTCGAGCCTGTTCCGGTATGATTATAGCATCAGGGATCGCGGCGCGGTGCGCAGCGTTGTAAGCCGCTCGTTTGCCCGTGATCAGGCGTCTGGGGCAGTCCTGGCGCCTGATCAGGGCGCCTGCCAGGGACGCCCGGACGCGCTGCGCACCCGGTGGGACGGGTCTGGCGGGACGGGTCTGGCGAGGCAGGCCTTGTGCCTGCCCCCCCTGCATATACCCTCCCTTGCTGCCGGCGGATGGCGCGGCCCGGAGGCAACTGATATAATTGGGACGGATACCAGATTGAGAGAGAATTGCTCATGCCCAATCCGTTTCCTGGCATGAACCCCTATCTCGAAGCGCCGGGTCTCTGGCCCGATGTGCATAACCGTCTGATCGTCGGTATTGCTGACAATCTGGCGTCGGTGCTGCGTCCGCGCTACTATGTTGCAATCGAGGAGCGCACCTATCTCGTCGAGCCTGAGGACACAGCGTTTGTCGGGCGTGCGGACTCCGCCGTTGTGACGCGCTCCGCGCCACCGATGAGCGTATCCGGTCCTCTTCAAGAATTGGGGGGAGTAGCGGTCGAGGTTGAATTGCCCGATCTGGTGCGCGAGTCGTACCTGGAAGTGCGTGCAGCCGCTGATGGACGGGTTGTGACGGTTATCGAAATACTATCGCCTTCCAATAAACGTTCTGGTGAAGGGCGCGCGCTCTATCTGCGCAAACGTCTCGCCGTGCTGGGCAGCCTTACTCATCTGGTCGAAATTGATCTGTTGCGTGCAGGCGAACCGATGCCGGTGCGCGGGTGGACGGGTGTCAGCGATTATCGTCTTCTCATCAGTCGAAGCAACCATCGTCCGCGCGCACTTCTCATTCCCTTCAGCGTTCGTCAGCCAATCCCGCGTTTTGCTGTGCCGCTCGATGCGGATGCAACCGAACCAGACATCGACATCGGCGCGCTGCTCCACGCCATCTATGAGCGAGCCGCATTCGATCTGCGCATCGACTATCGCCGCGATCCCGATCCGCCGCTGACCGGCGACGATATGGCGTGGGCAGACCAGTTGTTGCGCCAGAGTGGATTGCGCACGGACAGATGACATCGCATACTGGCGTCAACTCTGCGAAAGGGCTTTCTCCATCCCCGCCCGATAGCGTGTCACGAGCAGCAGCGTCGCAATCGTTACGGCAATGAGCGCGAATGCTGACGGCGCCGCCTGAGTATGCACCGACTCACTGGCAGCCACCCAGATTCGCACCGGCAGGGTGTCGAAGCCTGGCGGTCGCAGCAGAATGACTGTTGGCAGTTCCTTCATTGCGGTCACGAAGCACAGCACCCACCCTGCCAGCAGCCCTGGTGCGGCGACCGGGAGCGTCACACGCTGAAAGGTGCGTGCGCCGCTTTGTCCCAGCGTGCGCGCCGCTTGCTCGAGCGACGGTGAAACGATGCGCAGCGCCGACTCATTGGCGGTGACCGCCTGTGGCAGTAATCGAAAGACAAGCCCAATCACCAGCACAACCAGCGTGCCGTACAGCGCTGGCATCCAGCGGTTGAACAGCAGCACGAAACTCAACCCGACGATAATCCCTGGCAGTGCGAAGGGACTCTGGCAGGCGGCGAGCAACAGACTGCTCCAGCGCCCTGGCCATCGGACAGCGATCAGCGCCGGGAAGATTGCCAGCGCGATGGCGCCGGTAGCTGCAGTGACCGCGAGACCAACGCTGTTCAATGCGTGGCGCAACACGCCAGCATTATTGACCCCCCAGATCCGATCAACCTCAGTCGGGAAGAGCCATCCCTGCAATGTCAACCCGCCAAGCGTCAGGAGTGGCAGCCCGAGCGAGAAGAATGTCAACCCGCCAATCGCCAGCAGCGCGAGCGGACGCCAGCGTCCCAGGGGCACCAGACGCCGGGGTTGCCAGCGGGTGCGAGTCACCTGGCGCTCACGGCGCGCCAGCCAGGCCGCACCGTAGAGTGCCGGCGTCGCCATACCGATCAGGATAAAACTCAAGATTGCCGCCGCTGACCGGTCGACCTGACCGGCAAACTGCTGGAAAATCGCCAGCGTGAAGGTGCGATAGCGGAGCATCGCCACAGTGCCAAAATCGGAGAGCGCATAGAGCGCCACGAGCAGCGCGCCGCCTGCCGCTGCCGGCATGATCAGCGGCAGCGCCACACGCCAGAGGGTCGCCCAGGCGGAGAGACCAGCCATGCGCGCCGCTTCTTCCAGGGAGCGGTCGAGTGAACGAAGCGCGGCGCCGACCGGAAGGAAGACATACGGGAACACACACAGACTGATGACAATCGTTGCCCCCCACAGATTGGTGATCTGGGGAAGTGGAAACGTACCGCGGGCGAACCCCAGCCATTCCATTGCAACCTGATCGACAACCCCGCCCCTGCGAAGCAGAATCAGCCAGCAGATCGCGGCGACATACGCCGGTATTGCCAGCGGCAATGCCAGCATCACCCGCCACACCCGCGCTCCCGGCAGATCAGTCCGCTCGACCAGCCATGCCGCGCCGATGCCAAGCAGAGCGCTGAGGAACACGGTTGTCGCAGTTAGAGCCAGCGTGTTGCCGGCCAGCACAGGAATCTGCCGCGACCAGAGGCGCTCCCAGACGGCGGCATCCGCTTCGAGCGCACGGATCACGATATACATCAGCGGCACGATCGCCAGGATGCCGACCAGTACTGCTGCACTGCCCAAAGCAGCAGACGAAGCGCGCCACGATGTGATCGACGCACGCGCTGTCTGTGCGCGAGGAAGAAAGAGTGTTCGCTTCATATCAGCCATCCTGCGATGCGCACACACCGTCGTGATGAAAACGCCCTGGGTGCGCGAGCTCCAGCCCGCGCACCCGGTAGTTACGTTCACTTCAGAAGTGTCAGGTTGTCGGCAACGTCGCTATGGTTTGCCCTGCATTGCTGCAATGCTACGGCATGCCAGCCTTCTGAACCAGCGCCCTCGTCGGTTCCAGTTCATCCCGCAGCGACTTGAGCGGGAATGGGTTGAGTTTGAACGAACTGAGCGGCGCCACTCCTTCCGCCAGCGGAACATCTGGAACGATCGGATACTCATAATTCCGTTCAGCATAAATCTGCTGACCGGTCGGGGAGAGCATAAAATCGACGAAGATCTTCGCCATCTCCGGATTAGGTCCGCCTTTGACAATGCCGGCATTGGTCGAATTCACGGTCAACCCCAGCCCGCCATCCTCCTGATCGGGATAGATAATGCCCACCGGTGCGCCTTCCGCCTTCGAGAGATGGTAGTAGTAGTGATTGACCAGTCCCAGTTTCAGTTCACCCGCGCCGACCGCTTTACGCACATCGGTATGCCCGCCGAAAAACTGTGTGTTATTTTCGAGCAACCCCTGGATGAAAGCCTCGGTTGCCGCTTCGCCAAGTTGATTGCGCATAACGACCAGTTGCGCCATCATCGCGCCATTGGTGCTGTTGGCGGAGCCCAGTGCGTCCTTCCATTTGGGATCCGCCAGATCGACCATTTTCGTTGGCAACTCTTCGGGTTGAACCAGATCGGTATTGTACATGATAACGCGAGCGCGGAGCGTCAGCGCGACCCAACTGCCGTCATCGGCGCGGTAATCCGCCGGAACAGCCATGACTGCAGGCGAGTCATTCGGGGCAAAGACTCCTTCGGCCGCCAGGTTCTCCATTGTCAAAATGTCAGAGTTGACCAGCACATCCGCCTGCGGATTGGCGCGCTCTTCGAGGATGCGTGCAGCCAGTTCGCTGTTGCTGCCGTTGAGAACAGTGACCTTGATATCCGGGTAGGCGGCGTTGAAGGCTTCGATGACCGGTTTGAACAATGCTTCGGCGCGCGATGTGTACACGACGATTTCACCCTGTGGTGCAACCGGAGGCGCTGCAGTGGGTTGCTCGGGCGCAGCGGTTGGAGCGGCCGGCGCGGCAGTCGGCGCTGCGGTGGGTTGTTCGGGTGCCGTCGTCGGCGGAGTGGCGGCAGGTTGTCCGCCGCAGGCTGCAATCAGCGCGATGCTCATTGTGAGGAGCATCAGACGTAGCATCAAAGATCTTCCGTACATGGTGCGACTATTCCTTCCTGGAGAGTGACCAATACATCCTTGCATCCGACAATCCGATAGCCCTGCACATCCGCAACGCCTGCGGCTGGCAGGATGAACGTTCAAGGCGCGCCAGTAAATGATGAGCAAAGGTTAACCTGTGTCGTTAGATTACTCTAACATTGAAACTTTGTCAAGTTTCATCTGGTAGAATAGTGAAAATTGGAGAGCGCCTGAACCAGACCTCGCCACATCTGCGCCGCACACCGCCTGATGGCGCTGGTGACAGCGCATCGACTCTGGTCATGTCAGGGGGTCACACTGCTGGCAGCACAAAGTGGAAGACGCTGCCTTCGTTGAGCCGGCTCTCGGCCCAGATACGTCCGCCGAGGAGTCTGATGAGGGGTTTGACCAGCGACAGACCGAGACCGGTGCCGCCGGCTTCGACCTTGAGCGGATTTTCGGTGCGGTAGAAACGCTCCCAGATGCGGGGCATGTCTTCTGGCGCAATCCCGACGCCGGTGTCGCGCACATCGATCTGAACGTATCGTCCGGGGCGCAGCCCATCGCGTTCTTCTTCCGGGATCGCCTCAGCAGCGACTTCGTGCGCTTCGATGGTGATCGAGCCGCCGCGTGGCGTATATTTGATCGCGTTTGATACAACATTGAAAAGTATCTGGTTGAAGCGGCGCGCGTCGGCGCGCACAAGCGGCAACCCGGCCGGAATGCTCAACGCCAGATGCTGCTGCCGATCCTGGATTTTTGGTTGGAGGTCGAGCATGACCGTGCTGAGGGTTTCGGCGACATGGATCGGGCGAATCTCGAGATCGACGCTTCCCGTCTCGATCTTGGTGATGTCGAGCAGGTCATTGATGATCGCGATCATGCGTTCGGCATTCGACTGGATGATGCCGAGGAACTCTTTCTGCGTCTCGTTGATCGGTCCCAGGCTGCCCATTGCCAGGAGTTGCGTAAACCCTTTGATAGATGTCATTGGGGTACGCAACTCATGCGAAACTGTGCCGATGAACTCGGTTTTGAGTCGATCCGACTCGACCTCGCGTGTACGGTCGCGGAACACGGCAACTGCGCCGATCAGCGTTTCTTTACTTGAAATAACCGGATCGAGCGTGATACTGACGGTGCGTGGACCGATCTGAAAGGTGGTAGAGAGGGTGCGCGGTTGATGGCGTTCATCCCAGGGATTTGCCAGCAGATCATCGAGCGGCAATTCATCGACGCGCCGTCCCAGCAGTCGTCGCAGCAAATCGCCCAGATTCCACGTCACCAGTCCTTCGATCGGGCGGTCAAGGATTTTCTCAGCCGCCAGGTTGACCGTCAGCACTGAGCCGCTCTGATCGCACACGATCACCCCGTCCGAAAGGCTTTGCAGAATAGCGGTGCTCTGGCTGACCGCCTGTTCCTGGCGCTGCTGCATTTCGTAGCGATGGAGGTACTGCTGCTCGGCCTGCTGATAGACCTGGGCATTATGAATGCCAATCGCAATCTGGTTGGCGGAAGCCGTCAGCAGACGCAGGTGTTCCTCGCGGAAATACCCGGTCTGTTCGTGGGAGAGCACCAGGACGCCGAGCACTTCGTGGTGGGCAATCAGCGGCACGGCAATCATCGAACCCTGCCGTTTTGCTGCAGGATCGTCGACTGGAGGCGGCGCCCAGCGCGGGTCGACAGCGACGTCCGCCACGATCAGCGGCTTGCGATGTTGTGCGACCCATCCCGCGATGCCGTACCCCAGCGGAAAGCGCACATACCCGACTTCTTTGTTTTTTCCCAATATCGCACGATCGATCAGTTGCTCGGTTTCTCGATCAAGCAACATGATCGATCCATGCTCGACGCCGATCAGTTTCGCCAGGGTGCTGAGCGAGTTGCGCATAATCACATCGCCATCGAGCGAACTGCTGACTTCGAGGGCGATCGAGTTGAGCGTTTCGAGGGTATCGCGTTCGATCTGCAATTCATGGGTGCGTTTAGCAATGCGCTCTTCCAGCACTGCGTTGAATGCGCGCACTTCGGCGTACAATCGCGCATTTTCCAGCGCAATTGCGGCCTGGCTGGCGATCGAGCGAGCGAAATCCTGTTGTGAGCGATCTTCGAGTGTTTCTTCTTTCCCCTGACAGACGATGATGCCCGCGACGCCGCGCTGGGTGATGAGCGGTATGCCAAGCACAGCGTGGTCTGGAATATGCCAGCCATACTGGTCGTGCGGCGCTGGTTCGGGAGCAAAAAAGGGTTCTTGCTGCTGAAGCATCTGAATGACCAGATCGTGGGTTGCATCCAGAGGCAGCGAACGCATCTGCGGCGCCGGAGCGCCGTGACGCCAGGCCAGTTCGAGGCGGGCGGCATCCTCGGCGATCAGCCAGATATCAACGATTACAGGCGCCAGCACCTCTGAAAGGGCGGCGCTGATCTGCATCAGGTGCGTTTCACGGTCGAACGTCGCCGACAATTCTTGCGCCAGTTGATTGAGGCGAGAAACCTGCAGCGTGATGCGGTCGGTGACTTCTGCATCGCGGTACAGCGTCTCGACCAGCATGCGGGTTTCGTTCAGTTCGTGCGATACGACGTGTGTCGCAGCGACCCAGCGTTCGACAAGCAGGGTAATGGCGCGATCGATCAGGTCATCGAACACATCGAGCAGAGGGTAGAACGTCTCTTCCTGCGCCTGATGCGCGCCGGACTGCATGGGGGTCCGAAACAGTTCGCGCCGCCCTATGCTGCGCAGTCGCTGGAAGAGCGTGATCTGCAGCGGCAGTTCATCTTCGCCGCTGCTGCTCCGAAACGCTCGCAGCACGCTCAGGCATTCATCGAGCGGGCGTTCATCACCGTGTGCAGCAGCAATCAATCCATCGTACAGCGTCGTCAGAATAACGCGGCGCTCCTCAGGATGAACTGCAACCGCTTCACCATTTCCCTCGGACGTATGATGTGCAGCAAACAGATCATTGCCTGCGGCAATCCAGAGCGGCAGAAGAGTCGTGCGGTTGGCGCTCAGCCAGTGGGTCAGATGTGTCGATATTGTGTGCTGCATAGTAGTGCAGAGGCGCTCTTCAGGTCTGCACGACGACCACCGTGGCGTCGTCGGAATGCTTGCCGTATGTTCGAACGATCTGCTCTGCTAATACCTGCGGCGGCTGACGGATGTCGAGCGACAGATCCTGTGCGAATTGCGATGAGATGCCGTCGCTGTACAACACGAACAAATCGCCCGGATCGTAGGTATAGGTCAGTTCGAGCAGGGTTGGCAATCGGTATCCAAGAATGCCATTCTTTGAAATCGGCTTGATCGGTTTGCGACTGTAGACATAGATGCCAATATTGCCGACGCCAATATACGATGCGCTGCTCTGAGCCGGGTTGAGCCGGAGCAAGCCGACGACTGCGCCGCGGGTTGCGTGAAGCGCCTCGTGCGATACCCGGATGATCTCCTGGAGTGGTCGTTCGGCGCGTTCGCGAAAGACGCCTTCCGCCAGGCGAGCGGCGTGCGCCGCCTCTTCGCCGCCACCCAGCCCATCGATGACAGCCGCCAGTACACCGTTGTCGTTCAGCGGCGTCACCATCCAGGCGTCGCCCGAAATCGATTGCCCCTGCTTGGCGCGGTTGCAGGCTCCCCATATGATGTTCATCGGCGGACCTTTCCAGGCCCGCTGTCGGTGCGTTTCTTGGGCCACTTCACCGCGCGCACGCGCGTACCGACACCAACCGTCGACTCGATGTGAAAGTCGTCCATCAACCGTTGAACGCCAGGAAGACCTGCGCCAAGCGTTTGCGCGGTGCTGTATCCGTCACGCAGCGCCAGCGCAATGTCGGCGATGCCGGGACCCTGATCGCGCGCCTCGATGGCGATGCCCTGGCGGTCGCCGTCGGTGACGCGCTCGATCATCAGTTCGCCGCTGCCGGCGTGCGCCAGGATATTGCGCGTCAGTTCCAGGACTGTAATTTCAATTCGTGTGCGGTCGATGTCGTCGAACCCAAGGGCCGTCGCCATATCGCGCGCCCGTCCCATTGCGACATATACATCGACTTCGCGCCGAATCGGACAGACTACCGCCTCCATACGAGTGTACTCCTGAGCCTGCTCGAGCGCCAGTGGTCAGTGTTACAGTTCGCTGACACACGAAGCGTCTATAAATGGTGCGCCGCAGCTCCCCGGTATGTGCGACCGTCCTGTTGTCGTTGGTGTACGGAGCAATCAACGTCCAATGACAAACCACACTGCTGCGGTGTGCGATCAAGTATAGTCGGGGACCGGCGCTGGAGTCGGATCAAAATGCGTTCGATATTGACACGAAATGAGAATCGAGGGCACGAGTGCATGAGATGCGGTATCAACGAACGAGCCTGATGGTGCAGTGGAGGAAAGAACCGCACATCATGCAACAAGAGACGCACCGCACCATCTGCACACCGCACAAACAAGGAAAGGGGTTACGGACGCCACCGTTCACGGGCAACGTCCCTAACCCCCGACCTCTGATTTCTGACCCTCACTTCCCGGTACGCTTCTTGATCTCCTCGGTCAGCAGCGGCACGATTTCGTTGGCATCGCCGACGACGCCATAGGTGGCGACGCGGAAGATCGGCGCATCCGGGTCTTTGTTGATCGCCACAATCGTGCGCGAGGAGCGCATGCCTGCCAGGTGCTGAATTGCACCGGAGATGCCGACTGCCATATACAGTTTCGGGCTGACCGTTTTGCCGGTCTGTCCAACCTGATGCTCATAGGGCACCCAGCCAGCGTCGACGATGGCGCGCGATGCGCCGTAGGCGCCGCCGACCGCTTCTGCAAGCGGGGGGATCAGTTTGTAGTAGTTCTCCGGTGACCCCAGGCCACGTCCGCCCGACACGATGATCGCCGCGTCCGCCAGGTTGACGGCCCCCTGCTTGGGCGCCACACTGACGACCTTCGCGCGCAGTGGAACGCCGGGCATGGTCTCCATCACGACAGCGCCGGAACGTCCGGGGTTTGCCTGCGGTTCGGGGAAACTCTGCTTGCGCACCGACACGACCGCCGTTTTGCCGGGGGCGAATGTCAGCGTGTTGATGACGTTCCCGCCGTGTGAACTGCGGACGGCGCTTACCACACCGTTGTCGATTAATACATTGGTCGAGTCGGAGGCGACGCCAGTATCGAGTTCTGCCGCAAGCGCTGCACTGAAGTCGCGCATCTGAAAGCTTGCGCCGGTAAGAATCAAGGCAGGCTGATATTTCTTCGCCAGTGCCGCGGCTGCTCCGACATACCCATCGGTGGTGTACTGCGCCAGTGCGCCGTTGTCAACCACATATGCCGTATCGGCGCCATAACTGAAGGCGACATTCGCCAGATCGCTGACGCCGGCGCCCAGAATCAGCGCGCCGACCTTCATGCCGCTGGCATCAGCCAGGTCGCGCGCCTTGCCGAGCAATTCCTTCGACACCCCGGCCATATCGCCATGGGCGGTTCGCTCAATGAAAACCCAGATCTCATTCGCCATGGGAGGTTCTCCTGTCAGATAACCTGCGCTTCCATCAACTTATCGACCAGTCTGGCAACCTTTTCGGCGGCATCTTTCCCTTCGATGATCTCGCCTTTCGGGCGCGGCGGCGGCGGAACACGGTTAACCAGGTTCAGCGCGGGGGTCAGATCGGCAGCGCTGAGACCGAGATCGGCCGCCGACCAGGTCGGAATCTCGACTTTGGCGACTTTGCGGATGCGCAGCAACGACGGATAGCGTGGTTCATTGATGCCTTTGACAACCGTCACGACCGCCGGCAGGCTGGCTTCGACCGTTTCGACCACTTCTTCGAGATGGCGTTCTGCGACGATTTTACCGCTCTCGAGGGTGACCACCTTCCCTACATACGTCAGTTGCGTCCAGCCAAGCAACCGCGCCAGCGCCGGCGCGAACGCCCCGGTTTCGTCATCGGTCGAGTTGCGACCGCACAGCACCAGATCGACATCGCCGAGTTTTCTAATCGCGGCAGCAGCGACCCGTGCAGCGCCAAACGTGTCCAGGCTGGTGAACGCCGCGTCGCTCAACAGCAGCGAGTCGGTGGCGCCCATTGCGAGCGCACGACGAATCTGCTCCTTCCAGTCTTCCGGTCCGATGGAAAGAACCGTGACTTTGCCGCCCAGTTTCTCGTTCCACTGCAGCGCCTCTTCGACGGCATATTCATCGAAGAGATTCATGATCTGCTCGATCCCATCAGCGTTGATTGTCAGATCTGCGTTGATCTTGACCGAGTTGTCGCGTGGGACCTGTTTCATGCAGACGACGATGTGCATAGCGCCTCCCTCTTGCGCCGCTGCTCATGAGCGGCGTTGCATCAATGCTGCTTCCCTGCTCATCCCATTGTGCGCTCATTGGCGTACCTGGTGACACATTGCATTATAACATGATGTTCATCATGCCCATGCGTCCGGGTCATACGCGGGCAGTTCGCGGCGCAGCGGCTTATTTTCGCGGTAGCCGAGCGCGAAATCCGCCTGGAGCAGTTCCTGCAGTTCGCGGGTGCCTTCGTAGATGATGGCGCCGCGCGCGTTGCGCAGGTAGCGTTCGACGGGATATTCGTCGCTGTACCCGTAGGCGCCGTGAATCTGGATTGCATCGTCGGCAGCCTCGAAACTGCTGACGGTGGCGTGCCACTTGGCAAGGGTTGTTTCGCGGGTGTTGCGGCGTCCCTGATTCTTCATCCAGCCGGCGCGGTACACCAGCAGGCGACTGGTGTCGAGCTTGCGTACCATGTGACTGATCATGCGCTTGACCAGCTGGTGCTCGGCGATCGGCATGCCAAAGGTCTGGCGTTCTTTCGCGTAGCGGATGCTGGCTTCCAGACTCGCCTGAATGAGACCGGTCGCCCCGGCGGCGACGGTGTAGCGCCCGTTGTCGAGCGCCGTCATGGCGATCTTGAACCCTTCGCCCTCTTCGCCGAGCCGATTGGCGACCGGCACGCGCACGTCTTCCAGGACGACCGAACCGGTATTGCCGGCGCGCACGCCGAGCTTGCCGTGGATTGGCAGACTGCTGAAGCCGGGCATGGTGCGCTCGACGATGAAACACGAGATGCCCCGGTTTCCTTTCGATGGGTCGGTTTTGGCAAAGACCAGAAAGTGGTCGGCAATGTCTGCCAGGCTGATCCAGGTCTTCTCACCGTTCAGGATGTAGGAGTCGCCGTCACGTCGGGCAGTGGCAAGCATTGCGCCCGCATCGGTGCCGCTGTTGGGTTCGGTCAGACAGTAGCCGGCGATCTTCTCGCCTTTCGCCTGCGGAACCAGGTATTTCCGCTGCTGCTCTTCCGTTCCCCACTGAAACAGCGTCAGTGAGTTCAAGCCGGTGTGAACGCTCATGACGACCCGCAGGAAACTGTCGACCCGCTCCAGTTCCTCGCATACGACCGCCAGCGCCAGGTAGTCCATTCCTGCACCGCCGAGCCGCGTTGGCAGGCAGATGCCGAGCAGCCCCAGTTCGCCCATGCGCTTCAGGATGGGACGAATGTGCGGACGGGTCTCCGGTCCCTCCGCCACTGCGCCGCTGCGGTCCCATTCGCGAATGAAGGGCGCCACTTCCTTCTCTGCGAATTCACGCACCGTGCGGCGCAACATCTGGTGTTCCTCCGTCAGGAACATGTCGTAGTTGGCTGTGAAATCCATTGCCTTTTCTCCTGAAGAACCAAGAACCAGACATCCAAAATCAAGAACCAGGGATCAAAATCTGAAATTATTCCATTTTTGATTTTTGATTTTAGATTTTGAAGTACTACGCCTGGCATCACAGAGCCTGAAACTGCATATGGCAATGCGGTATTATCAACGATAACAGGTATCAGGCGCCAGGAATCAGGAACCTGCAATCCACAACCATGCGCCAGGAACCAGAGACCAAAACCTGAGCGCCTATCCGAATAACGCAGGATACCGCAAAACTGCCCCTTCGATACGCGCTGCCCCCGTACCCCCGTACGGGGGCGTACGGGGGCAGCGCGCGCTTATCAGGATGCGGTGGTTCGGATAGGCACTATAGTCAGGAACCGAGAGTCAAGAACCCGGCGTGCCAGAATCCAAAATCAAGAACCATAATCACCCAATCACCCAATCACAAAAATATCACACCCGTGCCGGCGGCGTATTCCCCGCCTCGAGGATGGCACGGCGCGCATCAACGCGCAACAGCAGCGCAATGCCTGCGATGAAGAAGATGAGCAGCAGCAGGATAGCCACACGATAGCTGCCGGTGAACTGAAGCGCCAGACCGAAGACGAGCGGTCCGAGCCAGCTGGTGCCGCGTTCACTGACTTCGTACAGGCTGAAGTACTCCGACTCCTGCCCTGGTGGAATCATCTGCGAAAAGAGCGACCGGCTGATCGCCTGACTTCCGCCCATCACGATTGCGATCGCCGCTGCCAGAATGTAGAACTGCGTTGGATTGTTGGGTTGCACCCAGCCATATGCCGCAAAGATCACGCTTGTCCAGATTACCAGACTGACCAGGATGGCACGGGTGGCGCCGACCCATCCGGCGATGCGTCCAAAGGCGAGAGCGCCGACAAAGGCGACAAACTGCACCATCAGAATGGCAGAAATGAGGGTTGACTGCTCCAGTCTCAATTCTTCGGCGCCGAACTGCGACGCCAGCGCGATCACAGTCTGAATGCCATCATTGTAGAGCAGATAGGCGCCGAGGAACAACAGCGTTTGTGGATAATTGCGCGCCTTGCGCAGCGTGTCCCACAACTGCTTGAAGCCGATGGTTACGTAGTGCTCACCCGGCGGAATCCGCTTGATCGGGTCGCGCCGGCGCAGCGCCAGTAACGGAATGATAGTGAAGATCGCCCACCACATGCCGGCCGACGTGATGCTGATCCGTGCAGCGTGATCCGATGAAACGCCAAGCGACCCGGCGTTCTGGAAGAGGAGCAGGTTGGCAACGAGCAGCAACCCGCCACCCAGATAGCCGAGCGCCCATCCCTGCGACGACACGGCGTCACGCCGGTCAGGGCTGGCGATCTCCGGCAAAAACGCATTGTAGAAGACAATCGATGCGCCAAAACTCAGATTGGCGACGAGGAACATGAGTCCGCCGAAAAGATAGTTGCCGCCATCGAGAAAATAGAGAAGCATTGTCGCAATGGCGCCTGCATATGCGAAGACGCCCAGTAGATGCTTCTTCAGATGCGTATAGTCGGCAATCGCGCCCAGGATTGGCAGAAAGAGCACCTGAAGCAGGACCGAGAGGGAAACCATGTAGGGAAAGAATGCGCCCGCAGCAACGGGTATACCGAGCGGATAGACGAACCCATCGACATCGGCGGCGCGACGGGTTACTGCAGTCAGGTACGGTCCGAGGAAGACAGTAACAACGGTTGTAGAAAACGCGGAATTCGCCCAGTCATAGAAGTACCAGCCAACCTGCTCGCGACGATCATCGGTTGCAGCGACGCTGGCGCTGCGGACGGCTTCGACGCTCATGCGCTCCTCTCTTCTCCTTACTCCTCTTGCATCATTACTGTCCTGTCCACACCGGCTGGCGCTTTTCGAGAAACGCCGTCGTCCCTTCCTTCGCGTCGTTCGTAGATGCAATGGCGCCGAAGAGCGCCGCTTCGTACATGCATCCTTCCGCCAGCGGCATGTCCAGTCCACGATTGATCGCCTGCTTGATGGCGGCAATCGCCAGCGGAGCTTTTGCAGCGATCTTCATTGCCAGCGCGCGCGTTTCTTCCATCAATGCCGCCGCCGGCACGACGCGCTCGACCAGACCGAGGCGTAGCGCCTCTTCTGCCGGGATCATATCGCCGGTCATGCAGATCAGGCGCGCCGCCGATGGTCCGATCAGGCGCGGCAGGCGCTGCGTGCCTCCCCAGCCAGGAATGATGCCCAGATTGATCTCCGGCTGGCCGAACATGGCGGTTTCGGCAGCAATCCGCATATCGCAACTCATCGCCAGTTCCAGCCCGCCGCCGAGCGCATACCCATTGATGGCTGCGATGATCGGCTTGGCCATCTGCCGCATGAACAACCCAAGGTCGTGTGCGGCTTCGCTGAACCGCCGTGCAGCGTCGGCGCCCGGCAGAACCTGGAGTTCGGTAATGTCGGCGCCGGCAGCGAACGCGCGATCTCCAGCGCCGGTAATGATGGCGACACGCTGGGATGGGTCAGCATCGCATGCGCGCAGCGCCGTATGAATTTCGGCGATGGTCGCCTGATTGAGCGCATTGCGCACCCGTTCACGGTTGATGGTGATGATCGTCAGCGGACCTTCGACAGCCACAAGGATATTGTCGCAGGTCATAGCGCATCCTCCTCTCTGCATGTGGGGCAAGAGTATTATACCAGGAGTGAGGCAAGCAGGGTGAGCAACGGACGGGGGAAGGCGTCGTGTGATCGTGAACCGTCCAGATGTCATGCACTGTCGCTCGCACAAGGGTGTACAATCTACTATCGATGACTTCGCGACTTTGCAGCTCGAGCGCGAACTGACTGGAATAGCGCTTGAGCGAACAGCGGTCAAGAAGCAATGTCATTGCTGACGCCTTCATAGTGAAGAGCCTTTGCACTATTTCGTTTTTGTGCATGGTGAAAGGAGCACTCCAGTGCAGATTGCAGGAAACAGCGCCCTGATCACCGGCGGCGCTTCGGGGTTGGGCGCCGGTGTGGCACGTCATCTGACGGCGCTTGGCGCAACCGTAACCATTGTTGATGTCAATCGTGAGGCAGGCGAGGCGCTGACGGCGGACCTCGGCGAACGGGCGCGCTTCGTTGCTGCCGATGTTGCGGATGCCGAACAGATGCGGGCGGCTGTTGAGGCGGCCGCGAGCGACGGCAACCTGTGCATGCTGGTCTGCTGCGCGGGCATCGCCACGGCAGAACGCACGCTGGGCAAGGAAGGACCGCTGCCGCTCGAACGGTTTACGCGCGTGATTCAGGTCAACCTGATCGGCACATTCAACGCGATCCGGCTGGCTGCCGCAGTGATGGCAAACAACACCCCCAACGACGATGGTGAGCGCGGCGTGATTGTCTGCACCGCCTCGATCGCGGCATTCGAAGGGCAGATCGGGCAGGCGGCATACAGCGCTTCGAAAGCGGGGGTGGTCGGTATGATGTTGCCGCTGGCACGTGAACTGGCGCGATATGGGATCCGGGTCGTCGGTATTGCTCCAGGAACGTTCGATACGCCGATGCTGGCAGGGTTGCCAGAGGCGGCGATCACGGCGCTGACACAGCAGGTTCCTTTCCCATCGCGCCTGGGCAGACCATCGGAGTTCGCCGCGCTGGTGCAGCATATTGTCGAGAATCCAATGCTGAATGGCGCCACCATCCGCCTGGACGGCGCGTTGCGCATGGGTCCGCGATAGCGCTGTTCTACCCGTTATCTCGCGGCGTGAGGAAATTGGGAGGTTGGGAGATTACGAGATTGGGAGATTACGAGATTGGGGGGATTACGTGATTGGGAGATTACGAGATTGGGAGATTACGAGATTGGGGGGATTACGTGATTGGGGGGATTACGTGATTGGGGGGATTACGAGATTGGGGGGATTACGAGATTGGGGGGATTACGAGATTGGGGGGATTACGTGATTGGGGGGATTACGTGATTGGGAGATTACGTGATTGGGAGATTACGTGATTGGGAGATTACGTGATTGGTGTGTGACCGCGTTTGCACGTTGCACGTTCCCACGTTCGCACGTTCCCACGTTGCACGTTCCAGACCCTTGCGGTCGGGACGCGCCCATGGCGGGGGCAGCGCTCGGGGCGCGGGCACGGTTCCGCTGCAGCCCACGCTCCGTGACGCAAGACCTCAAGGGTCGGTTGTTTCCCATGTTCTACGTTCTACGTTCACACGTTCACACATTCAACGTTCTACGTTCAACGTTCGCACGTTCAACGTTCGCACGTTCCCACGTTGCACGTTGCACGTTCCCACGTTCGCACGTTCGCACGTTCCCCAATCTGCACACACACCCAAAAATGGTGTATCATGTCATCACTATGACACATGGGTTCCACCAGGTCTCCGCATCCGAAGACTGTCGTGTGCCGGGTCAACTGCATACCCACATCACCCTGATCGAGGCGATCGGTCAACCGCTTATCGTCATCGATCGGTCTGGCGTCGTTGTGTACTGGAACAGCGCAGCAGAAGCAACCTTCGGCTGGCGCAAGGATGAGATGGTTGGCAGGGCGGTCGCGTCCCTGTCGGATCGACCCGGCTGGCGGCGCAGGATAGTGCGCGCGTTGGACGCAATTGTGCAGGATGGTCACTGGAGCGGCGAATTGATCGTCGAGCGCCGTGATGGAGTCAGGGCGGCGGTGCTGGTCAGTGCGAGTCTCTGGAGCACTGGGCAGGAGGGTGCTGACTTCATCATCGGCGTTGTCACCGATATCAGCAAACAAAAGCGCATCGAGGCGCAGCTACGTCGCCGTGTGGCTGTCCAGCGTCGGCGCACCATCGATCTGCAGCAGCGTCTGAAGCAGCAACTGACCGATGTACGTCTGGCAAACCGCATGTTGAGCAAAGAAATCGCCGAGCGCATCAGCGCCGAGCAGAAACTGCGGTTTCAGGCGATGCTGCTTGCTGCCGTCAGTCAGGCGGTGATCGCAACCACCCTTTCGAGCGACATCATCTACTGGAGCCGGTCGGCAGAGCGTATCTTCGGCTGGAGCGAGTCGGAAATGATCGGTCGTCACGTCTATGATCTGATGGCGGAACCGCGCGATGATGCAATGATTGCGGATATGCGCGCAACGGTTGCTGCAGGTCGCACGTGGGAAGGTGAGTTTACCCTGATGCGACGTCATGGAACCACCTTTCCCGCGTTTGTGACAGTTGCAGCGATCTATGATGAGCAGCAGCAACGGAGCGGCGCCATCGGCATCATCAGCGACATGACCGAACGGGTGCGTGATCGCCAGGCGCTGGCCGACGCCAATGCGCGCCTTCAGGAAGTGAACGCCGATCTGCGGCTGAGTCGCGATCTGTTGTACACGATTGTGGACAACCTCGATGATGCGCTGGCGTTGATCGACAGTCACGGTATCATTCAGGCGACCAATCGCCAGTTTGCTCGCCTTTTTGATATACCGCCAGACACGCTGCCTGGCAAGCCGTGCAGTGACGTCTGTCCTGTGATTGCGCCAATTCTGGCGCGCACCCTTTCCAGTGGACTCAAGGCATCGGGACGGGTGCAGATGAGTCGTGCGTCGGGTGGACAGGCGATTCTCGACGTCTACAGCATTCCGCTTGGCAATGCGTCGCGACAGGTGGTTGTGCGCCTGGCGGATGTCACCGAACATCTGCAACTTGAGGCGATTATGCGCCAGAATGAGCGGCTGGCGACGAGCAGCCGTCTGGCGGCGATCGTGGCGCACGAAATCAACACCCCCTTGCAATCGATTCAGAATTACCTGTACCTGCTGCGTTCGCACGGCTCCGAACAATCGACGGAGTTTCTCGATCTGGTCAGCGACGAGATCTGTCGCGTGTCGGGGCTGTTGCGTCGTTTGCTCGATCTTCATCGTCCCGGCGATGGTGAGATTGAACTGATCGACTGTAATACAGTGATTGAGCGCGTACTCTTGTTGCTCGACAGCACCCTGGCAGGCAACGGCATCCGGGTGGAACAGCGCCTGGCAATGCCGTTGCGGCGCGTGTCGGGGCAGCGCAATGCCCTGACTCAGGTCTTGCTCAACCTGCTGCTGAATGCCATCGATGCCATGCCGTATGGCGGAGTGCTCTCCATCACAACACACAGCGTACACGAGACAGTAGACCGGATGTCGAAACATTGCGTGCAGATCATCGTCGAAGATACGGGACCGGGGATCACGCCCGATCTGCAAGAGCGCATTTTTGACCCGTTCTTTACCACGAAACCACACGGCTCAGGATTGGGTTTGACCGTCAGCCGGCAGATTGTCGAGCAGCATGGTGGAACGTTGCGCGTGCAGAACGTTCCCGACGGCGGAGCAGCGCTTATCATCACGCTCCCGGCGGCGAACGATGAATAAGCGCTTTAGCGTCGAACGCCGGTTGTTGCAGGCATACAACGCGGAAAGGCATTCGCAGTATTTGAAAGAACAGGTCATGATTCGGGGGCATGGTCGAGTTCTCCTTGTCGAAGACGATCACGCAGCGCTGATGTCGCTGCGTCGCATGCTGGAAAGCGCCGGCTATCACGTCACAGCCGTCGCTGATGGCGCCACTGCATGTCAGCATCTGGCAGAGGTCGGCAGTGTGTACGATGTGGTGCTCACCGATCTGCGCATGAGCGATGTCAACGGTCTGGATGTGCTGCGCGCCGCGCGACGATTGCCAGATCCGCCGGAAGTCGTCTTATTGACCGGCTATGGCACGCTTGGCACCGCCATCGAAGCGTTGCGCGCCGGGGTATACGATTATTTGCTCAAACCCTGCAAGCCGGATGAACTGCTGTGCGCCATCGAAGGGGCCATCCGGCGTCGTCATGAGTCTGCGTTACAACTCTCGGTTCTGCGCGAACGTCAGCGTGATGCTGGCGCAGAAGACGAGCGTGTTATCGTTGAGCAGATGCGTTATCTGCGGGTGGGTGAATTATTAATCGATCGCTTCAATCGACGAGTATTGTTCAGGAGCAGGGTGATCCAGGTGACGCCGACCGAGTATGATCTGTTGTGCTGCCTGGCAGAGGCTCGTGGTCAGGTGCTGACATTTCGCGAAATCGTGCAGCGCGCCTATCTCGATGCTCACGCCATTTCCGACGATGAAGCGCAACAACTGCTCAAAACCCATATTCACAATCTGCGGCATAAAATTGATCCGGCATATATTATCAACGTTCGTGGCGTAGGGTATCGACTGATCGATCCGCGTACCTTACATCTTTGCCTGTGATTGTGAACGAATATGGAGGTGTTCACACGCATCGTAACCAGACGTTTTTGCGTCGGCGGGGCGCCGTCTCATGGCGCTTGCGACATCCGTGCCGCCGCCGACTCTTGAACTCGAGGACTTCCTCCCGACTCCCGATTGTGAACAGTTACACGAACACGACCGCTCTGGCGTCGTGTTATACTGCCGAGAACTGGGAATCGTCACGATGCGTATCGTTTCTCGCGTGTGTTACTGGTATGAGAGGCGTCCGTGCCCCGCGTAATGCGCTCTGATGACTGGGATCGCCTGTTTGCGCCGAATGCCCCGAAACGCGGCGGTCCGCTGCGTGCATTGGTGAACCTCATCATCATTGCCCTGGCGCTTGGGGCGCTGGTTTGGGGCGGGTCATGGCTCGTTGGTGAGCGTCAGCAGCAGGTGGAACGCCTGGCGGCAACTGCAACTGCGTATGCCGGGACGGTTGTGCCGCAACTGACCAGTGTCGCCGCTGTAACGCAAACCGTCGAGGCGCAGGGAACCGCAACCCGGATTGCATTACGCACCGCAACTGCGCAGGCAGCGCCTAACCCAACCGGTACACTCGAGCCGGGCATCGGAAGCGGCGAGGTCGTCAGAGGCGGCAATCTGCGCCAGGAGCCGCGGGTTGCGCCCGAAACCGTCGTCGGTCTGATCTATCCAGGGGACAGGATCACCTTTCTGGAGCGTCGTGCGGTTGGCGACCAGATATGGTTTCGGATTCGCGTCGATCAGCCAGCAGCCGATCGGTCAGGGGAAGGCGTTCCCGCTGGAACGGAAGGATGGGCTTCAGCAATTTTGCTTTCGCCTCTTCCCTGATCGCCAGCGCAACCAGACATCAGTTCTTGATTGAAGAATGGCGCCTGCTCTTGTTCTCCAGCATCGCTTCAATGTTGCACAACAACGCCAGGAGACCCCGGTCATGTCTACAACCAAGCCTGCCATCACCATCGGTTGCGTGCTGAATGATGCCCGTTTCACCTTCTGGTCCATTTTGCGCCACGGTGTGCGCTCACGCGCCGCAGAGCACGGCGTCACGGTTATCGATCAGGACGCACGGACGGTCGCAGCGCAGGTCGAGATGGTCTCAGATCTGCTGCGGCGGCGGGTTCACGCTCTGATCCTGGGACCAGTCCATGAGACGTCGGCATTCGCCCAGCATCTCGAACTGGCGCGGCTGGCGCGCGTGCCGGTCATCGAGGTCGATGGCGGTATTCTCGAAGGACACATCAGTGCGACCGTTCGCTCCAACGAGCGCCAGGGGTTGGAACGGATTGCGGAGTTGCTGACGTCGCATTTGGGGCGCCGTTTTCGCATCGCGCTGATTGCTGGTCCGAACAATCATCGCGCTGAGGTTCTGGCAGAAGTGCTGCGCGTGCAGCCGCACGTTCAGGTCGAGACACAGGCGGTTGGCGACTGGACTCGTGAAAGCGGACGTCGATTAACAGAGGCATGGGTGCGTGACGGACCGCCGATCGATGCCATCTTCGCCGCGAATGATCCGATGGCGCTTGGCGCCATCGACGCACTCGAAGCGCAAGACCTGACAGGAAAGGTTGTTGTTGCCGGATTCGATGGACTGCCCGAAGCGTTGCGCGCCATCAAGAGCGGCCATATGCTGGCGACGGTCAACCAGGACCCGCTCCGTATCGGGCGTCAGGCGGTTGATACTGCGCTTCACGCGCTGCGGGGCGACCCGGTCGAGCGTCTGATACTGACACCCGGCGAGTTGATCACCCGTGACAATGTGACCGACGCAGCGTTAAGCGCGCTCGATCTGCTGCCTGGCATCATGCGCGATTTTATCGAGAGCAATGCTGAGCGGCAGCGTCTGCAGGAGGAAATAATCGCTGCACAGCGCTCAACCATCCAGGAATTGTCAACGCCGATCATTCCTCTCGACGAACACACCCTGATTGTGCCGTTGATCGGCGCTATCGACAGCGGCCGTGCGATGCAGATGACGCAGGCTATTCTTGAAACTATTGGCGAGCGGCGTGCCGATGATGTCATTATCGACATTACCGGTATTTCTGTGATTGATACCAGTGTCGCCAATCATCTGGTGCAGACGGCGCAGGCGGCCAGCCTGCTTGGCGCCCACGTGACCCTGGCGGGGATGTCACCCGAAGTTGCGCAAACAATTGTGCAGCTGGGCGTCAAACTCAATCAACTGACAACATGCAGCAATTTGCAGACAGCCCTGCATCTGGCGCGTCGCCGTCGCCGTCGGTGATTGGCATTGCCCTGCCTCACCGTGCAGGGCAATGCCGTCCAAATTGGACTTACCCACTGCCGCTCACATCGCGCGCCATCTGAATGCGGCGCGCTTCCTGCTGCCGCTCCAGGTACGACAGCACGGCATAGGCTTCGGAAATGTCCTCGATGCTGACCAGCCCCAGATAGACTTCTCCGTCGTACACAGCGACAACGCGCGTACCCTGCGCGCTCATTACCTGACGCACCTCATCGAGCGTTGCGCCCGCCGGCACCCGCACAAATTCGCGCTGCATGATACCGGTGACATACAGATCGCGCGTATCGCTCGCCAGCGCCCGCAGCACATCTTCGCGCGTCACAATGCCAATCAGGCGATTGTTCTGCATCACGGCGAAATCGGGCTGGTAGCTGGTCAGAATGTAATCGACAACTTTGCTCACCCGGTCGCCGATGTCGAGGGTGAGGGCGTGACGGTTGTACGCATCACCGACGCGCATCGTGTCGAGCATGGTGCGCGCCTGCCCTTCGGCATTCTCCTGCCCTGCGCCGAGAAAGATGAACACTGCGACCAGCGCCAGCAAAAAGTTGCCGCTGATGATGCCCAGAATGCCAAGCACAACGGCGATCCCCTGCCCGAGAAACGCGGCGATGCGCGTGGCGCGGCGAAAACCAATGATCATCGCCAGCACAGCGCGGAAAACACGCCCGCCATCGAGCGGAAATGCCGGGATCATGTTGAACAGCACCAGCACAATATTCGCCTGCAACAACCAGAAGGTTAATCCCTGGATCGACGGGGCCGGGAACGCTCCACGTCCGATTTCCAGCGTGTTGAGATCAAAGACGCCGAATGCAAGCGCTGTTCCGGTTATCAGCAACAGTATGGCGGCAATGATGACATTCACCAGCGGACCGGCAATGGCAATCACAAGTTCGTGCCATGCTTTCGACGGATTGCGCCCCAGCAACGCCAGACCGCCAAGTGGCAGGAGGATGATCTCACGTACTGGAATGCCAAACGCCTGTGCCGCGACGCCGTGCCCCAGTTCGTGCAACGTGACGCAGAGAAACAGCAGCAGAATCAACAGAGCGCCAAACGCTGCGCCAGGCAAACCGTGTGCGACACCGCCGGCCACGGCGCCAAGAATGACGATCAAAAAGAACGTCAGGTGGATTTTGATATCGATACCGGCGACTCGGGCAATTCGAAATGACCATCCCATTGTTGTTCTCCCAACAACTCAATCACTCGCACGTTCCGAAGCAATGTCGTCCATCCCTGCTGTTGGTACGTCATGATACCAGATTTGGATCGATCACATACGACCACCAGTTGTTGCGGACGCCGAACGTCTCGCCGCCAACCCGCGGCAGATGGTTGAGCCACCACAGATGATGAAGGCGCATATCGCCGCCTCCCCATTCCCGGCAATCGACCCAACGGGGACGTCCTGGCATATCAGGGAACGTCAGCCAGTCATCGCAATAACTGATAACTGGTCGCGGGTTGCCCCAATCGTAATCGCGTTCGGAGTTGGGGGCGAAATGCACATTGCCGCAGTGCGCCTCACCCGGGTGGGTTTTGTCATAGCGGATGAATATGTCCCACAGATTCTGTTCGGGCGGATGCCCGGCGAACACACGGCTCATAATCGACTCGACGCGATGTCCGAAGTTCTCCAGCATGCAATCGACATCACGCTCGTAGTTGAAGGCCATGATGACAAATCTGCCGGAGCAATGGTCGGTATTCGGCACCGGCGACGAGTTGCACCAGAATGCGCCGCGCCCGACCATCGTCGATTCGTAATCGCCGGCATACGGAAAGGCGAAAAACCAGACCTCCTCCATATCGCCGCGCTCATAGCGGCCGATCAGATCGAATGCTGCAACCTGCGCCTCATAGTCGATCCGGTCGGGTTCGTACATGCGGCGCGATCGCCATGCGGCGACATACTGTTCGCCGGTGTACCGAAATCCGTCGATCTTGCGCGGAAACCAGTCGGCGTCGATGCGTTCGACGATGCGGTAACGCACATATCCGCCGCTTGCCTGTTCCAGGTCGGCAATATACTGGCGCGCCAGGCGTTCCGGGTCATTCCAGCCGAAAATCTCGGTCAGGCGGCGCCCGCCTTCGGACTCAACCGGCGGGTTGTGTACGATCATCAGGACGCGGGGGGAGACCGGTTCGACCGGTGGCGCCGGTGTCTGCGCCGGGAGCGGGATGGAGAAGGCGCGATTGGGTGAACGGATGCGGTTCAGAAAACGGCGCAGTACATCCATTGCGGGTCAGTTATGGTCATCAGCTTTGCGAACGTACAATCGGCTGCGGCCTGTTGGGTACCGCCTGAAGGCGGTGGTACGGGTACGACAGGCTTCAGCCTGTCGTACCCGCCTGAAGGCGGTGGTACGGATAGGCTTCAGCCTGTTCGCAACCGCCTGACGGCGGTGGTACGAGTACGACAGGCTTTAGCCTGTCAGACCGCCTGAAGGCGGTGGTGCGAGTACAATAGGCTCTAGCCTGTCAGACCGCCTGACGGCGGTGGTACATATCGGTACGACAGGCTTTAGCCTGTCGGTTCCCGCCAGAAGGCGGTGGTACGATAGGCTTCAGCCTGTTCGCAACCGCCTGAAGGCGGTGGTGCGAGTACAATAGGCTCTAGCCTGTCAGACCGCCTGACGGCGGTGGTACATATCGGTACGACAGGCTTTAGCCTGTCGGTTCCCGCCAGAAGGCGGTGGTACGATAGGCTTCAGCCTGTTCGCAACCGCACGAAGACGAGTCAATTCAATGATGGTCATCAGCGATGACGATCTGCGAACGGATTCCCAACGCAGCAAGTTGCTGCAGGCAGATAACAATATACTTTGCAGCAATGCGACGCTCTTCTTCGGTGGCATCGAGCATGGGATCATAGCCAGGTAACTGCGACTTCACGAAGAGGCCATCCAGGATTTCCTGCTCGTCGGGGGTCAATCCATCCATGACCGGTCGCCTCCTGTTCTATCGCGTATGCGCTACCGGCAATGCCGGAATGTCGCTGGCATGCAGCGTGCATTGCTGCCGGGCGGAGCTGCGTGACACATTGCTACGTCTAAACAGTTTTATAGTACCACAGTTTTACTGTGTGCACCAGAAGACAAACAATATGCGCGCGATCACATGTTTCCTGGGTGTGCCGGCATCGTGCCCGCAGGATGGTTGTCCAGAAAGGAAAGTGGTGTATGCTGTTGGGGCACAAGGCTGCTGTGCCCCAACCGGGCGAAGCTCGCCGGACAGCGTGGAGCTAACGCCCGCGGCTGACAGGACGAAGTCTGCCTGCGCGGGTTAGCGGGGGAATGATGTTTTGGAAAACCATTATGCGGCTGTGGACGAGACGCCTGTGTATCGCTGCACGCCGGGTTTGAACGAATCGCGGTTTTATTCCTGCCGGGTTGACAGGCGAAACACCGTTGTATGACGGTAAATCTCGCCAGGATGCAGGACCGTCGAAGGGAAGTGCGGATGGTTCGGTGAGTCGGGAAAATGTTGGGTTTCCAGACAGAGGGCGGCGTGTTTGGTCAGGAGGTGTCCATTGCGCGCAGTCAACGTTCCGTCGAGGGAATTGCCGGTATACAGGTGAATGCCGGGATGCGTGGTCAACACGTCCAGCACACGACCGCTTGCCGGATCGACAAGCCGCGCCGCCTGACGCAGCACGCCGGTGGCGCCGTCGATAACCCACGTGTGATCATACCCGCCGAGCCCATTGCGGAGTTGCTCGTCATCAGCGTGGATGCGCGCGCCGATCGGGGTTGGCGTGGTGAAGTCCATCACCGTGCCGCGCACGGCGCGAATCTCGCCGGTTGGAATCAGTGATGCGTCAACGGGCAAAAAATGATGGGCGAACAACTGCACCTCATGGTGTAGAATATTCCCGCCGCCGCTCAGATTGAAATACGCATGATTCGTCAGGTTGACCACCGTTGTGCGGTCGGTCGTTGCGTGATAATCGATGCGCAGTGCGCCTTCAGCGGTCAGTGTGTAGGTCACGGTGACGCTCAGATTCCCCGGATACCCTTCTTCGCCGTCGCGGCTGACGTATGCCAGTTCCAGCGCCGGTTCATCGGCGCTGGCAAGAGGGCGCGCCTGCCAGATGACCTTATCGAAGCCGGTGATGCCGCCGTGGAGGTGATGTGCGCCATAGTTGCGCGCCAGGTGGCAGGTCGTCCCTTCAAGGGAAAAGACGCCATTGGCGATCCGATTAGCGAAGCGCCCGATCAGGCTGCCGATGTATGCCGGATTGTTGAGATAGGGATTCAGCGTATCGAAACCGACGACGACATCTCCTGCCTGTCCGTCTCGATCCGGGGCGCGCAATGAGACAAGAGCGCCGCCATAGGAGATGATCTGCGCCTCGATGTCTTGTGCGCCGCGCAGCGTAAAGCGCTCGACGGTCTGACCATCGACGGCGCCGAAAGATTCGCGTATGATGCTCATAGGTATGCTCTCATAGAACTATCGAACACACGATATCAGGAATTGCGCGCACGTTCTTCCCCGTTGAGATTTGCGAGCAACGCGCGTACTGCCGCTTCAAGTTGCGCATCACGCCCATAGCGCCACTTCCCCAATCGTAGCGGCACGTCGATGTCCACCGGCCGGCCGCGCCCTTCCAGGTCCTCGCCTTCGGGTGTGGTTACACGCAGTTGAGGCATTCGAAACGATGACCCGTCGATCAGGCGTCGAGTGAACGTGCCAATAACGGCGCCGGCCGTTGGTCTGCCGACAACCATGCCCAATCCCTGGCGACGGTACGACTCGCTGAAGGTTTCCGCATTGGAACTCGACGCTTCGTTTGTCACAAGAACGGTCGGCTTGTTCAACACACGATTACCAAAAATGTGCGACGAGTCGGCGATGGAGCGATTGCGGAATGCGCTGAGCAGCACGCTGCGACGCATCAGAACGTCGAGAATGAAGGTCGCCGTATGCCCGCCGGTGTTGAAGCGGATGTCAACGACCAGTCCTTCTTTATTGTGCATTTCGACATCGAGGTCGGTCAGGAATTGCTGGTAGGCGTCGTAACTCATCTTACGGATGTGGACATATCCGATACGTCCGTCGCTCACCCGATGAACGATCTGTTCGTTCTCGAGAACCCATGCCCGGTAACGCAGCCAGTCATACTGTTCTGCCGAAACGGGACGCACTTCCACATCGCGCTGCTCGCCGGAGGGAGCGGCGACGCGCAGGATAACCCGCCGGCCCGCCGTCCGTTGCAACAACGCATCGAGCGACATCTCCGGCTTCAACGGGACGCCATTGACCGCCAGCAATGTATCGCCGGGCTGGAGCGCGCCGTTGTACGCGACTGCCGCCGGACTGTCGGGAATGACCCCGGCTACGCAGAATCGACCGTTGCGCAGATATTCGACCGTATCGAGCGTAATGCCAAGATACCCGTCCTGCCCCCCGTTCCCGTCGCTTCTGAACAATCCCACATGCGAAGAACGAAGTTCGCCAACCATCAGATTGATCAGGAGAGATACTTCTGAGGGGGTCTGTGCCCCATGGATCAGTGGTGCATACTGCGCATGCATCGCTTCCCAATCGATGCCGCGAAAGCGCTCGTCGTAGAAGCAATCGCGCAGCAAACGCCAGCATTCCTCGAATATCTGCCGCTTTTCCTGAGCAAAATCGACGACCACCTCCGCCGATACAGCCAGCGTCGTTTGTTCTCCCTTCGGAAACTTCCGCACTGCAATGGTTCCGCCATCGAGGAAATAGAGATGCCTGCCATCAGGCGTGAACCAGGCGTGCGATTTCATGCCCGGCGTGCTGGTCAGCTGGCGCGGTCCCTGATCGGCGCGCGGCTCATCGAGCGGGAGCGTCCAGAGGTTCTGCCGCCCTGCAATGGTTGCGCTGCACACAAGATCGCGCCCGTCGGGGCTGATGCACAACGCGATGGCATCCATCTGCGGCGGCGTCAACAGACGCAATCGCCGTTCGATGCCGCTCAGGACGATGGTGACACTCCTTGATGATGCAGGTCTGGGTGGTTGGGAAGGCGCGTGATGCTGAGAGGGGGTGTGGTTGGGTACATCGTCGGGTTCAACGACAGGAACAGTCGATGGTTGCGGTTCGCGATCGGCGTCGGCGTGGCGAACGCGGAGCGGTTCGGACGTAGATGGATATCCGGCAGTCTGTTTATCTCGATGATCGCTTTTGTGCAGCTCGAACAATCGCTCAAACTCTGTCTCACGAAACACTGGCGGTTGAGGTTGCAAATCGATGCGCGCAATTTGCGACTCCGCGCGATACTGACCAGTTGTAAAAATAATGAAGCGTCCATCAGGCGACCAGAGCGGTCCTGCCGCCTGCAAATTGCTGAGAAACGAGATTTGATGGGCGCGTTCTTCCTCGATGTGCTGCACATACAGATTGCTGAAGAAGCGTCCGTCCTGGGCGCAGAACGCCAGCCATCGACTGTCGGGCGACCAGGCGAACGATGCGCCAAACACGAAGTGCGCCCGAACGAACGGGCGATCATCGCCGCTCGCAACGTCGATGAGCCGGATTTCGTCATCACCGCACGCATACGCAATCCAGCGTCCATCTGGCGAAAAACAGGGGGCGCTTTTGCGTTTTGGTTCACTCGTCAGGCGCGTTTCATTGCGCGTGAGGAAGTCGTAGCGATACACTTCCTCGTCGCCGTGGCGGTCGGAAACATAGACCAGGCAACGACTGTCAGGCGACCAGGCGATATCGCTATCGCGAAATGCCGTCGTCGAGATGCGGTATGCCGGTCCCTGGCGCTGCTCGCGGTCTGTTTCCTTATCGGCGAAATCGGCGAACATCTTGCCGCGCACCGTAAAGGCGACTTTCCTGCCATCGGGCGAGAGCGCCAGTTCGCTCACATCGCGCGTGTAGGTCTGTACCCGAACCGGCATCATTTTCGTATCCTGGCGCACCTGGATCGGGACGCGCGTGGTTGTGCCGGATGTGAGATTGAGCGTCCAGATGCCAAAATCACGCTCAAACGCGATCGTTCTGCCATCGGCGCTGATCGAGGGCCAGAGCAGGCGCCCGTCGCTGAATGATGTGATACGCTGCGCAGCACCACCGTCGCGCGGCGCCGTCCACAGATTTTCACACCCATCACGATCGGAGATGAAGATGATCGTCCGACTATCAGGCGTCCACATCGGACAATAGTTGAGTCCAGGAGCATCGCTCACGCGACAGAAATCATCGGCATCAGGCGCATTCGATACCACCCAGAGTTCTGCGCCGCCATACGGATTCGGTCCCCGTCGCCACCAGGGATCGCGCATCAGACTGAATGCCAGCCAGCGACCGCACGGAGAAACAGCGACTGTGCCAAGGCGCTCGTATGGCTGGGCAATCCAGCGAACCGGCGTGCCGCCCGATGCGGCAATGCGATAGATCGCCGTTCCCTGACGCTCACGCTGAGAGGTAAAGTAGATGGCGGCGCCATCGGGAGACCAGCACTCGACGGCGCTCTGCATCTCGTGATATGTGAGCCGTCGCACCTCGCTGCCGTCGAGTGGCAGCACATACACGTCACCCTGCCCGGCTCGTGATGATGTATACGCTATTGCTGAGGCATCCGGCGACCAGCGCGGCAGCACATGGTTTGCGGGATAGGCTGTTAATCGTTCGGCGCTTCCGCCGCTGACAGGAACGAGCCAGATGTCGCCAGCGTAGACGAATGCAATGCGACTGCCGGCGGGATCAATCGAAGGCGCGCGGAAGTAGGGACGAGGAGCATGTTGGTCGTCAATCACAGGCGATCCCTTTTTTGTTACGGCACGTCGTACAGTCTCAATTATAGGTGCGACTCACGATGTGAGCAAGTGTACTGACGAAGATGTGCTCATATGAGTATTTATATGAGGTGAATGCCATTCGTCCGACGCTGCCGCGTGACCTCTGTCCCCGGCGAGGATGGAGAGAGGAGCGCGTATACCGTGCTTGTCGGATGCGTTCTATGGCATGTGTGTGGCAGTTGTGTGTGGATTGCGTGAAAGAATGGAACTTTGCTGGCATCCTCTTCGTCCTGATATCGTGCCGTGCACTGCTGCAGCGATGTCTCATCTCCGCATCATTGCGGATTGATGGCATTTGGGTATACTACAGATGTCTATAGTAGTATCGATGTGCTCCATCGAGGATACGACGCCCGTGCTTTCCTTCATGAATGCGGCGTGCGTATGGTTAAGCCCCGTTCTCTTCTCTTGCCAGCGTCGATCTCAGGAGGCGCGCTATTCGGGTACAACGAAAGGCGGAGTCATGCGACGTTTGTGGATCATAGCGACCCTCTGGGCGGTGCTGCTTGCATCGTGCGGCGCGCCGCAACCATCGGGTGATGCAACCCAGGCGGTTCCGGGCCCATCACCGACAGGGGGACGCGAACAGGCGACGATTTCCTTTGGAATATGGGACTATGAGCGCACCAGTTATCAGGCGCTGGCCGACCGTTTCATGTCCGAGCATCCCGATATCAGGGTTGTGCTTGTGCCGCTGGATGACGTGATGATGGTCAATCCGGGCGACCAGGGACCATCGAATCCGCTCGATATGCTGCGGCGGATCGTGTCGGCAGCGGATACCGCTCCCGCATTTGCTCTGGCGCCGGAAGCGTTTGGCACGCCGCTGCTCCTCGACCTCAAGCCGTTGATGGACGCTGATGCCGCGTTCCAGCGCGACGATTTCTTTCCCGGCACAATCGAGCGCTACGCGGCGAAGGGCGGGGTCTGGGCGTTGCCGCGCTACCATAGCATTCCGCTGATTGTCTACAATCGTGCATTGTTCCAGAACGCCGGTCTGCCCGAACCGCGCCCTGGCTGGACGTGGGACGACCTGATGGCGGCTGCCGAGCGCCTGACCGAGCGCAGTGGTCTGACGATCCTTACCCACGGGTTTATGGAGCCAAGCAGCGGCCTGCTGCCGCTCCTGGGGCTGCTCGAAAACCAGGGGATCAACCCGCTGTCGGCAGCGGCGGAAGAGACAGATCTGACGGCGCCGGAGTATGTTGCAGCGGTCGAGCGCATCCAGGAGTGGTATCGCACGGGTGTGCTGGTAGAACCCTATTCGCGCAGTGCTTCTGCTGAAGACCCTGCGCGCCTGGTGCGTGAAGGGCGGGTGGCGATCTGGAGCGATATGATATATATCAGCAATGACGACGGCTCGCTCTGGACGCCGGATTTTCCGGTTGGTCGCGTCCCGTTTCCACAGAGTTCGGTTCTTGGACCCTTCTTCAGTTCCACTGAAGGGTTCATCATCAGCGGCGGCACGGCGCACCCCGAAGCCGCCTGGCGCTGGATCGAATGGCTCTCGCGCCAGCCAGATACCGGGGATCAGTCGGGATTCGGTCCGTTCACTCGTCTTCCGGCGCGTCAATCGGTCGCGCAGCAGACTGAGTTCTGGAGCGCACTCGACCCGCAAACCGCCGAGGCGTACCGCTGGGCGATTGCCAACAGTGGTGCGCTGCCGAACCAGCAGTTCGATTATACGGTGATTGGCGCCTTGAGTCAGGCGGTTTCCGCCGTCATCAGCGACCCAAAGGCGAATGTGCGTCAGTCGCTGGCAGAAGCGCAACGCCAGATGCAGGAATCGATTGCACAGCGCGAACTGACGCCAACACCGCGGCCCAATCTCAACCCGGTGGTGGTTGCCACGCCGGAGCCGAATGAAGCGCCAGCTGGCGCTACGACCGTCACGTTCGGTCTCTACGGGTATGGTCCCACCGAAGTGCGCCGCATTGCGCGCGCCTTCCGCGAACAGCGCCCCGACATCTTTGTGCAGTTGAAACAGTTCGAGTGGACGCCCGATATGCAGGAGGTCACGGCTGCCATGCTGGCGCAGACCAACGATTGTTTCTTCTGGTCTGGTCCGCTCTCCAGCGCCGATGATGCAGCACTGCTCGACCTGCGACCGCTGATCGAAGCCGACCCCACCTTTCCGCGCGATGATATCTTTCCGGCGGCGCTGGCGTATTACAGCCGCGAAGGGCGCATCTACGGGTTGCCATATGCCGTCAATATGCGCAGCCTGATCTACAACTATGCCGCTTTTGAGGCGGCAGGGTTGCAACCGCCGCGCGCCGACTGGAAGCCGGACGATTTTCTGGCGGCGGCGCAGGCGCTTACCAAAGGCGAAGGAAACGACCAACGATGGGGATATGTACCGCTCGGCGGACCACAGAGCGATCTGTTGTTCTTCATCAGTCAGTTCGGCGCGCGCCTGATGGTTGGCGAAGGGAAGGACCTGCGCCCGAACTATACCGACCCGAAAACGATTGCCGCCATTCGCTGGTATCTCGACCTCAGCATGGTGCATCAGGTGACGCCGCCGTTCAAGTTCTCCTACCGGCGTGATGATTTTGGCGATGACCGTTCATATGAACTGGTCCAGTCTGGTCGGGCTGGCATGTGGTTCGGGTATGCCGATTCATTTCAGGAAGGGGTCATCATGCAACCGCTCGAGCCAGGAGGCGGACCGGCACCGACGGCTGCGCCGCTGAGCCCGGTCGAACGCGATATCCGGACGGCGCCGCTGCCGGTTGGCGCCGCCGGTGTGCCATCGAGCGAATTGTTCGTGCGCGGCGTGTTCATCTCGGCGCGGGCACAGCAACCACAGGCGTGCTGGGAATGGATCAAGTTCCTTTCCAGCGATACATCCCTGATGTACGGCGACATGCCCGCCCGCCGCTCGGTCGCCCAGTCTGAGGCATTCCTCAAACAGCTACCGCCGGAGCGAGTCGCGCAGTTCCAGGCAGTTCGGGAGACCCTGGCAATTCCGTCACAGAACGTCAGCGATGCCGGCGTTATCTATGGCCAGTACACCGATCCATACTGGTTCTTCAAAGCGCTCAGCGCCGTTGTGGAGAAGGGCGCAAACCTCGAACAGGAACTCGCCGAAGCGCAGCGCTTTGCGACCGCCTTTGCCGAATGCATGAACCGCGCGAATGCGCGAGCGCCGGAATGCGCAAAAGAGGTCGATCCAGACTACAAAGGATATAATGTCGAAGAGGAAGAGATAGGTCCGCGCCCTGCCGGCTATGCGCCGTAGCCGGGGACTATCCAAAGAACCGTATGACTGCGGCCATGGTGCGCCGTGCCGACGCAATCTCCTGCCGGATAGGGAATTGCAGCGCTTAACCTGTTGTGTCCGTCACAGGCAGCGGTTGGGGAAGCGAAGCGCGGCAGCGTGCAGGAGCGTCCGACAGTCTGATATCCAGTGTCGTTCATAAATGTTGTGTCAGGAACAATATGCATTGGATCATTCGCGTGGTGAGTATATGCTGCGTGGCGCTGTTAGCTGCCTGCACCCCCACCCCCCCACTTCGTGGGGGGGGCTCGGGGGGGGAGCCGCCGACGCCCACACCGCTGCCGCCCGACCCGGCGCTCGAACGCCCAACGTATGTCGTCAAACGCGGCGCCATCGAACGGGTAGTGACCGTTACAGCGCGCGCCACGCCGGTCGATATGGTACGGCTGGCGTTTCGACGCGACGGGCGTGTCAACAGTGTGAACGTCAGTCGTGGCGATGTCGTCAAAGAGGGCGATGTGCTGGCGGAACTCCAGCAGGAGGAGGCGCTTGATGAGTTGCGTCGCGCCGAGGACGATCTGGCGCAGGCGCGGCGCGACCTGGAAAGCGCGCGGCTGGCAAAAGAGAAACGGATCAAGGAGCGTGAACTCGATGTCGATCGCGCCAGACGCGAACTCGAACGATTGTTGCCCGGCGGCGAGGCTGACCTGTTCAAGGAACTGCAGGAACGCCTGGAAGCGGCGCAGCGCGAGTTGCGCAACACGCGCGACGACGCCTCGTGGTCGAAAACCTCGGCAGAGGAAGCGCTGATCGACAGCGCCGAAGCGCTTTCCGATACTCAGAAAGCGTACAGCGCCGCCTACTGGAACTGGGACTGGGTGCAGCGCTATGGCACCGATCCGGAGAATCCGTTCATCAAAGATGAAAACGGAGTGCTGGTTCCCAACCGTCTGACCGAGAAGCAGAAGGAAGAGTATCGCGTGAAACTGACGCAGGCGGAACGCGCCCTGCGTGACGCCGAGCGCAACCTGGAGCAGGCGCAGCGCACCCGTGATCGCGCCGCAGACGACGAGGTTGTTCGCATTCGCGAGGCGGAGAAGAAGGTCGAGGAAGCGCAGCGCGCCCTTGATACCCTGCTCCAGGGCAAGAATAAAGCGATCGAAGATGCCCGGCTGGCCCTTGAACGGGCGCAGGTGGCGCTGGAAGAGGCGCGCAACGAGACCCTCAACAGCTCGCTCCGCGCCGTGGAGAACGCCGAACGCGCGCTGGAAAAAGCGCGTCGTCGCGTTGACGACGGACGTGTGATTGCGCCGCAGGATGGAACCGTTTTGGCGGTTGCCCTCGAGCCAGGCGTAACGGTCACCGCATTCGAGCCGGTCATCGAAATTGCCGATCCAGCGAACCTGGAGTTTGCTGCAACGCTCAGCGCGCAGCAGATGCGCTTGCTTTCCGAAGGGCAGAGTGTCGAGATTCGCCTGCTTTCACGCCCCGATCTGGCAATACCCGGCGTCATTCGGCGCATGCCGGCGCCATACGGCTCAGGCGGAAGCGGCGCAGTGCAGGATCGTGATGTCACGACGCGCTTTCAGGTCGTCGATGCGCGTGGACAACAGTTCGAAGCGGGTGTGACCGTTGCGCGAGTCAGCATCGTGCTGGAGCGCAAGGAAAACGCGCTCTGGCTGCCGCCGGAAGCGATCCGTTCATTCGAGGGTCGTCGCTTCGTCATCGTGCGCGAGGGGGAGCGTGAACGTCGTGTGACGGTGCGGATCGGCATCGAAACCGATGAGCGGGTTGAAATTCTTGAGGGTCTGAACGAGGGCGATATCGTCGTCGGATCATAGATATGCGCCGGATAGTGGCTCTGTTTTCTGTATTGACCGCTGCTCTCAAACGCCTGCGCGCCAACCTGGGGCTGGCGCTCTGCGCATGGCTGGCAGCAGTGACTGCTATTGCTCTGGCGGCTGCTGTGCCTGCATACGCCGAAGCAGCCAGTCTGCGGCTGCTGCAGGACGAAATCCGGCAGCAGGAGGAGCGTCAGGGGCGCTCGCCGTTTGCGTTGTTCCTGCGCTACGTCGGCGCCTGGAATACGCCGCTGGAGTGGGAGCGCGTCGCCCCGGCGGATGACTATCTGCAGCGCGACGGCATTCCCGGTCTCGATCTGCCGGTCAGTAGTTTTGCGCGCCACGTTCGCACCGCGCCGCTCCGCGTCTTTCTGGCTGCCGACGGCGACACGGTCTTTCTCAAGAATGCGCCGCTTGGCTTCATCAGCGGGCTCGATGATCGGATGCAGATCGTCGATGGCCAGATGCCGTCATCGTCTGCAGGCAACACTGTGCCGGATGTCATGATTGCCCGCGCGTTCGCCGATGAAGCAGGCGTGAACGTGGGCGATACGCTCACAATCATTGCTGCCGGAACACGTCCGGCAACGCTTCAGGTGCGCGTGGCGGCGATCTGGGCGCCGGTCAACCGTGGCGATCCGGCCTGGTTCTTCCCTCCCGACACCCTCAACGATCTCATTCTTGTGCCGGAAGCGAGTTTTACCGGCTCCATCGCCGAGGCGCTGCGCGACGAGGTCGATCAGGCGCTCTGGTTTGTGCGTCTGAGTGGTGAAGGCGTCACCGGCGCCCAGGTATCGCCGCTGTTGAGCCGGGTCGAAAGCGTCCGTGCGCGTGTCAGCGGACTCATCCCCGGCCTGCGTCTCGAACAGGGACCGTCGGAGGCGTTGCAGCGCTATCAGGAGCGTGTGGCAACACTGACCACGCAGCTCTTCGTCTTCAGCGCACCGATTCTGGCACTGGCGCTCTATTTTGCGACGCTGATCGCCGCCCTGCTCGTGCGGCGTCAGAGCAATGAGATTGCGCTCCTGAAGTCGCGTGGCGTCCGAAGTGCACAGATTCTGGGCATGTATCTGGTCGAGTGGACAATCATCGGCGCTGTGGCGCTTGCGGTTGGATTGCCACTTGGACTTGCCTTTGCGTCGGTGATGGGCCGCGTGCGCTCATTCCTCGATGTCGATCTGACCGGCGCTGACGTACCGCTGGCGCTCGGCGCGCAGAGCCTGACATTCGCTCTGATCGTTCTGGCAATCACCGTGATTGCAGCGTTGATACCGGCGCTGGTGGCGACACGTCGCACCCTGGTGGACGAACAGCAACAGGCGGCGCGCGCTGTGCGGCCTCCTTTCTGGCAGCGCGCCTATCTTGATGTGCTGCTCCTCATCCCGGCGGCGTATGGCATCTATCAGCTGCAGACCGGCGGCAGCCTGTTTCAGGGGAACGCGGATCCGTTCAGCAATCCGCTGCTGGTGTTGACCCCGGTGCTCCTCTGTTTTGCGCTTGGTCTGCTGGCACTGCGTCTCATTCCGTTGATCCTGGAGGGACTGGCGCGGCTGGCGACTGTACCGGCATGGGTTGCGCCGCTGGTGACGCTGCGCGCGCTGGCGCGACAGACCGACAATTACCGTGGCGCTCTGCTCCTCCTGATTTTGACGCTCAGCCTGGCAACATACAGTTCCACAATGGCGGATACGCTTGATGGCGCAATGCGCACTGAACTGACGTACCAGGTTGGCGCGATGACCCAGCTCTTCGAGACAGGTGAAAGCGCTGATCGCGCGCGCCCCGGTCAGCCCGGCCAGCCTCCGCAGCAACCACGTCGTGATATCCGTGACGAAGCGCGTTTTCTCTTCGTGCCGGTGAGCGAGCATCTTCAGGCGCCAGGGGTGCGGGCAGCCGCGCGGGTTGGACGATATGATGCAACGGTCGGTGTTGGCGCCGGCAGCCGGCAGGCGCAGCTGATTGGCATCGATCGGACCGATTTTCCGCATGTCATCACCCGCTTCGACCGCGCCTGGGGCGGCGGCGAGTCGCTCGGCGGTCTCATGAACCTGCTGGCGCGCCATCCCAACGGCGTCCTTGTCAGTCGCCAGTTGTTGAGAGATGGACTGCAGGTGGGAGACGCACTCCCTGCGACCGTGCGGCTCTACGGCGATCAGCGTGATGTGCGCTTTCGCATTGTCGCCGCTATCGATCTCTGGCCCGGCTTCTATCCACAGGATGGCCCGATCATCGTCGCCAACCTGGACTATATTTTCGATGAGATGGGCGGGCAATACCCGTATGATGTCTGGATTATGCGCGATCCGGCTATTCCTGTCGAAGACGTGGTCGCCGGGGTGCGGAGTCTGGGCATCCCGGTGATTGATGTCCTTGATCGCGCGACGCTCATTGGGCGTGAACAGACCCGTCCGCAGCGCCAGGGATTGTTTGGCATTCTGACCATCGGCTTTCTGGCGGCTGGCGCGTTGACGCTGCTCGGTTTTCTGGTCACCGGGTTCATCACGGCGCGCCGCCGGGCGATTGAACTGGGCATGCTGCGGGCGCTGGGATTGAGCGGCTTTGGGGTCGCGACGGCGCTTGTGCTGGAACAACTGCTGCTGATCGGCGCTGGACTGGCGGCTGGCAGCGGGATTGGCGCGCTGGCAGCGCTGCTCATCGTCCCCTTCATGCAGGTCGGTGTGGGCCCGTACCCTGGTGTTCCCGCCTACCCGCCGCGTCTGGCGTGGGAAAGTATGATGAGCATTTATGCGGCATTCGGCGTGACGCTGATGCTCTCGCTGCTGGCGCTCGGCGCGTCACTGGCGCGCATCCGACTGTTCCAGGCGGTGAAACTGGGTGATGTGAACTGAGAGAGTCGGGCAATATGAACCATACCGATCACATCATTCATGCCAGTGGTCTGGTCAAAATCTACAAGGTCGCCGAACTCGAAGTAGTGGCGCTACAGGGGTTGGACCTGGAAGTGGCGCGCGGCGAATTTCTGGCGCTGGTCGGTCCGTCCGGCTCGGGCAAATCGACGCTTCTCAGCGCCATTGGCGGTCTTGATCGTCCGTCTGCCGGGCGGTTGATCGTCGATGGACTCGATCTGACGGCGCTGACGCCTGCTCAGGTGAGCGCCTACCGCCGTGAGCGGATCGGGTTTATCTGGCAGCAGACAACCCGCAACCTGCTGCCGTACCTCAGTGCGCGTGAGAACATCGAACTGCTGATGACCTTTGCCGGGCGCAGCGGGCACGAACGACGCGCCTGGACCGACGAGTTGCTGGAAGCGGTTGGCATTGCAGAAAAAGCGGCGACTCCGGTTACACACCTGTCTGGCGGTCAGCAGCAACGTGTCGCCATCGCCTGCGCACTGGCAAACCGGCCGCGCATCCTGCTCGGCGATGAACCGACCGGCGAAGTGGACTGGGAAACGGCGCAACGTGTACTGGCGCTGCTCCGCGACCTGCGGACACGCTACGGACTGACGATTGTACTGGTCACGCACGACCCGCGTGTGGCAGAGCAGGCTGATCGGGTCATTGCCATCCGCGACGGTCGAACGAGCACCGAAACCCGTCGCGATGACGGGAGCGGAAATGGGGTATCGGCGGCGACCGGACCGCGCGCGCGCGCCGCCGAAGAACTGGTGGTCGTTGATCGCACCGGGCGGCTCCAGATCCCTGGCGATCAGCGGGCGCTCGCCGGGATCGGGCGGCGCGCGCGCGTCGAACTCGTCGATGGCGGCGTGCTCATTCGTCCGGTCGAAGACGACCGGATCGCCATTCCGGCAGAAGAAACCGCCAGCGATCACCACCATTACCTCTATGATGATGACGCGCTCCCTGATGGCATCACACCTGCGCCATCCGAACCGCTTATCGACGTAAGAAGCGTCACCCGCACATTCGGGACCGGCGCGCGCGCCGTTCATGCACTGCGTGGCGTCGATCTCGCCGTCGCACAGGGCGCATTCGTCGCCCTGATGGGACCAAGCGGCAGCGGCAAGACGACACTGCTGAACATTATTGGCGGGCTGGACCGCCCGACGAGCGGCAGTGTCGTCATCGAAGGACAACGAGTCGATCAGATGCGCCCCGACGAACTGACCAGGCTGCGACGCCGGATCGGGTTCGTTTTTCAGAGTTTCGCCCTCCTGCCGACATCATCGGCGTTCGAGAATGTCGAACTGGCGCTGCGTCTGGCAGGACATCCATTCCGACGCCGATGGGACGCGCGCGTGCGTCGTGTGCTTGCCGCCGTCGGTCTGACCGACTGGGCTGACCATCGTCCGTATGAATTGAGCGGCGGACAGCAGCAGCGTGTTGCGCTCGCACGGGCGCTGGTCACCTACCCGCGTATCATTCTGGCGGATGAACCGACCGGCGACCTCGACAGTCGCACCGGCATGCGCGTGCTGACCATGCTGCGCACCCTCTGCGATCAGGAAGGAGTAACCCTGATCATGGCATCGCATGATCCGGCAGTGACGGAATTCGCCACCACCATCTACCATTTGCGCGATGGCGTTATCGTTGGGTGCGAGCAGGGAGTTACTGCTCGTTAACCTTTTGTAGCCGAAACATCACACAAACCGTCCACATCACTGCTATACTCGTGCCCACAACGCACTTCCCTCCGTCCTGTTTTTAGTCGCTTCTACCGAACAGATCTGTCGTCTGGCGCAACCGGTTCTCCGAGCCGAGGAGGTTGGCTATGCCTGCTCGTCCCTTGCCGTTGGAGGAACGTCTTGCGGCGCGCGGCGTCTCACGCCGTCAATTCCTCAAGTTCTGCGCCGCCATGACCGCAACGCTGGCTCTGCCCTCGACCTTCACGCCGCGTATCGCCAGGGCATTGAACACCGCCGAACGTCTTCCGGTCGTCTGGTTGGAATTTCAAGATTGCGCTGGCAACACCGAATCCTTCTTGCGCGCCGAGTCGCCCGGGGTCGCCGACATCGTGCTGGAGCAGATCAGCCTGGAGTACCACGAGACAATCATGGCGCCGGCCGGTCACCGCGCCGAACACTCGCTCGATGCCGTGGTGGAACACTATCCGGGGCAGTACATTGCCATCGTCGAAGGTTCAATCCCAACCGCGAACGATGGCGTGTACTGCACGATTGGCGGGCGGACAGCGCTGAGCATCGCAGAGCGTGTGTGCTCGAATGCGCTGGCAACCATCGCGGTTGGCGCGTGCGCCTGGGATGGCGGCTGGCCCGCCGCCAGCCCGAATCCGACCGGCGCCGTTGGGGTGCGGCAGGCGGTGCCCGGTCTCAAGAACCTGATCAACCTGCCGGGCTGCCCAATGAACGTCATGAACCTGACCGGGGTCATCGTTCACTATCTGACATTCAAGCAGTTGCCGGCAACCGATGAGCAGGGACGCCCCTTCTTCGCCTATGGGCAGCTCATCCACAACAACTGTGAGCGCCGTGGTCATTTCGATTCAGGGCGCTTCGTTGAGCGATGGGGTGATGAAGGGCATCGACTGGGGTGGTGTCTTTACAAAATGGGATGCAAGGGACCGCAGACCCTCTCGAATTGCCCGGCTGTGGGATGGAATGGAACCTCATACTGGCCGATCGGCGCCGGGCACGGGTGTGTCGGATGCATGTCGCCACGTTTTTGGGACACTATGTCGCCATTCTATGAGCGTTTACCAAACGTCGAGGGGTTTGGTGTCGAGGTCACCGCCGACCAGCTGGGAGCGATCGCAGTTGGCGCAGTGGCAGCAGCCGGTGCAATCCACGGAGTAGCCAGCGCAATTCGGGCGCGGATGCAGCCGATTGCAGCGCACGATGGAGGCGAGACACTGGTAGAAGCCGCAGAACGAGCGGTTCATGTCGTTGAGCAGATCGCAGGACCGGTCAAAGAGACCGTAACGACAGGAGAAGAAACCGAAAGGTCGATTGCGCTGGGTGAACGACGAGAGGAGCATTCCCGTTCCGATGGAGATACGCCGTCCGCGTCCTGACAGATTGAACAGAGCAGTGGAGGAAACGCTATGGCAAAGATCGCCATCGATCCAATCACGCGCATCGAAGGGCATCTGCGTATCGAAGCGCAGATCGAGCGCGGGCGCATCGTCGATGCCTGGAGCAGCTCGACCATGTTCCGCGGGATGGAGATTGTGCTCCGGGGACGCGATCCGCGTGACGCCTGGGTGTTTGCGCAGCGTATCTGCGGCGTGTGCACGACCGTTCATGCCCTTGCGTCGGTGCGCGCTGTCGAGAACGCGCTCGATATTCAGATTCCCGACAATGCCCGGCTCATTCGCAATATCATCGCCGGCGCGCAGTATATCCAGGACCATGTCATCCACTTCTACCATCTGCACGCGCTGGACTGGGTGGACATCGTCAGCGCCCTCAGCGCCGATCCGGTCAAAACGTCGGAACTGGCGCAGAGCATGTCCGACTGGCCCAAATCGACCCCGGCGTATTTCAAAGGTGTTCGAGATCGATTGCAGAAGTTTGTCGATAGCGGGCAACTGGGCATCTTCGGCAACGCCTATTGGGGGCACCCGGCATATGCGCTGCCGCCGGAAGCCAACCTGATGGCAGTGGCGCACTACCTGGAAGCGCTGGAGTGGCAAAAGGACGTCATCAAAATCCATGCAATCCTGGGAGGGAAAAACCCCCATCCACAGACCTACCTCGTTGGAGGGATGGCGACGCCGATTGATCCCAATGCCCAGCAGGCGATCAACACCATTCGCATCTCCCAGTTAAGAGCGCTTGCAGAGCAGGCGCGCACGTTTGTAAATAAGGTCTACCTCCCCGACATTCTTGCGATTGCCTCATTCTACAAAGACTGGGCGGGGCTTGGCGCCGGTGTGGGCAATTATCTGTCGTATGGCGACTTCCCTGCAGCAAAGGATGGCAACGTAGCCAGTTACTGGTTGCCGCGCGGCGTGATTGTGAACAAGAACATCGACCAGAAGCCGCTGCCCATGAGTCACGAGCGCGTGACCGAATACGTTGCGCACTCATGGTTTCGCTACAGCGAGGGCGATCAACAGGCGCTCCATCCCTGGAGGGGTGAAACGATCCCGAATTACACCGGTCCGCAACCGCCCTACGAGTGGCTCAACACCGACAGCAAATACTCATGGCTGAAAACGCCGCGCTACGATGACATGCCGATGGAAGTTGGTCCGCTGGCGCGTATGCTCGTCGGATACGCTTCTGGTCAGCAGCGCATTCAGGAGCTGGTGAATGGCGCGCTGACGCAGCTGGGGGTGGGTCCGGCGGCGCTCTTCTCGACGCTGGGGCGCACGGCTGCGCGCGCCATCGAAACAGCGTTGCTCGCAGAACTGTTGCCGGAATGGATCGATGAACTGGCGGCGAATATGGCGTCGGGCAATCTGGCGGCGCACAACAGCACAAAGTGGAGTCCGGCGAACTGGCCCCAGGAAGCGGTCGGCTGGGGATCGATGGAAGCGCCGCGAGGTTCGCTCGGGCACTGGGTGCGGATCAGGGATGGAAAAATTGCCAATTATCAGGCGGTTGTGCCGACGACCTGGAATGGCTCGCCGCGTGATGCGCGCGACGTTCGAGGTCCATACGAGGCTGCGCTGATCGACACGCCGGTTGCCGATCCGGAGCAACCAATCGAGATTCTCCGCACCATCCATTCATTCGACCCATGCATGGCATGCGCGGTTCACCTGGTGAATGCCCGTGGCGTTGAAATAACCCGCGTCCGGGTGCAGTGAGGTGTGCAATGCGACGACGAGTCTATGTCTGGGAAGTCCCGGTGCGCCTGACGCACTGGGTTAACGTGCTGAGCATTGTGATGCTCTCGTTCACTGGCTACTACATTGCCAACCCGTACATCTTCGTGAGCACGCGCGAATCGTGGGGCATCTACTTTATGGGAACGATGCGGTTCCTCCATTTTGTGTTCGCCTATGTCTTCGTGGGAAGTTTACTGCTGCGCACCTATTGGGCATTCGTCGGCAATCAATGGGCGAGCTGGCGCGGACTGTTCCCATTTCTGACCGCCGAGGGACGCACAAATATGTGGCATGCAATCCAGTACTACTTCTTCCTGCGCCGTCATCCGCCAGAGGTGGCCGGTCACAATGCGCTTGCCGGCACATCGTACATGATCATTGTCTTCCTGTACGGCTTGAGCGTCCTGACCGGTTTTACCCTCTATGGTCAACTGCACCCTGCGAGCATCTGGCATACGCTCACCAACTGGATCACGTCGTTCGCATCGCTCCAGACCCTGCGTCTTGCGCATCACATCATCATGTATCTCATCATCGCCTTCGTTGTTCACCATGTGTACGCAGCCTGGCTGATCGACATGGAAGAGGGGAACGGCCTGATGTCGAGCATCTTCAGCGGCTATAAGTTCCTTCCCAGGAACCAGCAGCCAGACTGGATCGAGCAGGTCATCGCGCAGAATGGGAGACAGAACGGTCGAGCGCCGCAGAGAGTCAAGGCGGAGGCGCCAGGGGTTGAAGGCGGGAAGGCGGCAGGGTGAACACTGTTCTCCCCTGTCATCTCTGCAAATGGTGTCAGTATGTCAGTCATTCTTGTTCTGGGTCTGGGCAACATCATCATGCGCGACGAGGGTCTTGGCGTGCGCGCCTGCGAATGCCTGACCCGACGGTACCGCCTGCCTGACGACGTAACCGTGCTCGATGGCGGAACACTGGGTCTTGATCTGTTGCCATACCTGGAAGACGTGACCGATCTGCTGATCCTCGATGCGATCAATGCCGGACTTCCGCCCGGCATGATTGTGCGGCTGGAGAATGAACAGATAGCGCAAACCCTGGCGATCAAAATGTCGATGCATCAGGTAGGTCTGCAGGAACTTCTGGCAGTGATGGCGCTACGCGGGCACACACCGCCGCGCGTGGTATTGCTGGGTATGGAACCGGCACGCATCGAACCAGGGATCGAACTCTCGGCGCCGGTGCTGGCAAACCTCGACGCGCTGGTTGCATCGGTCGTCGCTGAATTGCGATCGTGGGGCGTGGCGGTGTCCAACATTGACCCTTCTTCTGACGTCCCCTGTGATGGACGATAAATCATGGGATTGGGGGCAGGCACAAGGCCTGCCCCTGCACATTCCCTATTGTGGATGATCCCCCGTTGCGGGTGGGTGTGAGGGTGTCCCTGTTGCGATGCAGATGTGGATGACCCACATTCGTTTGTTCATCAACAGGCGCGATCGCACGTGCAAACGTGGGATGCTTGCCCCGCAGAGTGCGGCATGTTAAAATAGTGACGCTGGTGATGATCTCGATGCATCTGGAAGGAGCATGGCGATCAAAGACGATCAAACGACCCCAAATAGCGGACGCCGCCTCTACGAAACTCGTCCGCCGCGTGAACGCGCGTTTCTTGTCGGTGTGGAACTGACCGGCGGTCGTAGTGCGTGGAAGGCTGAGGACTCGCTCCAGGAACTTGCCCTGCTGACCGATACTGCCGGTCTCGATGTGGTGGGCAGCACCTATCAGCGTATTAAGCATCCCTTCCCACGCTATTTCATCGGTCCTGGCAAAATCGAGGAGATTGCCGCGCTGCGCGATGCGGTGCACTATGACCTGGTGGTGTTCGATGACGAACTGACGCCGGGTCAGGCGCGCAATATCGAGGATGTGTTGCAGGCACGAGTCCTGGATCGCACCGGTCTCATCCTCGACATCTTCGCGCGCCACGCGCAGACCCACGAAGGGCGCGTCCAGGTCGAACTGGCGCAGTACCGTTACCTGCTCCCGCGCCTGCGCCGCCAGTGGACGCACCTGGAGCGCCAGGCAGGCGGCGGCGGCGCTTCTGCAGGTGGTGTCGTCGGTCTGCGCGGTCCTGGCGAAACGCAGCTCGAAGTTGACCGGCGCCTGATTGCGCGCCGTATCCAGTGGCTCGAACAACAGATCGCAGAAGTGCATCGCCACCGTGAGGTCTACCGTGAACGGCGTCGCCAGAGCGGCATTCCGGTAGCGGCGATTGTCGGGTATACGAACGCCGGCAAATCGACGCTCCTCAACGCACTTTCTGGGGCGAATGTGCGCGCCGAAGACCGGTTGTTCGCCACGCTCGACCCGACGACGCGCCAGGTGATGCTTCCCGGCGGGCAGCAGATACTTCTGACCGACACAGTCGGGTTTATTCAGAAACTGCCGACGCAACTGGTGGCAGCGTTCCGTGCAACCCTCGAAGAGATCCGTGAAGCGGATGTGTTACTGCATGTACTCGACATAACGCATCCGAACGCTGCGCAGCAGACGCAGACAGTCCTCAATACGCTGCGCGATCTTGAGGTTGACGATCGCCCGATTCTCACCGTGCTCAATAAAGTCGATCTCATGGACGGTGTCGATGAAGCCGAAGTAGACGGGATCGCGGAAACACTGGGTATGCCGGACGACTATCTGGCTGTGTCGGCGCGTCGAGGTTGGGGGCTCGATGCGCTGCTGCGACGCATTGAACAGACGCTCAGTGAACGTATGACGCCGTTGACGGCGCTGATTCCGTATCGCCGCAACGATCTGGTGTCGCTCTGGCACTCGCGCGGCGTGATCGACGAAGAACGGTATGAAGCGGAAGGAACGTTGATCGCCGGGCGTCTTCCGGTTGAACTGGTGCGCTGGTTCGAGCCGTTTTCACGCCCCGTGTTTGCTGCATAGATGAATCCACTGCCACCGTTCGCCGCTGTGAGTATGGCGGCGCTGCTCGCCCCGATTGCGCTGACGCCGCTCCGCGAGCGACTGAACCCGGCTGATTTGCCCGGTGTTCAGCGCTTTGTTCGTGTTGGTGCGTATGACCTGCACTATACCGATGAGGGCCCGCGCGACGCTCCGACGGTGTTGCTGATCCACGGGTTTGCGGCGTGGGCGTTCGCCTGGCGCGCACAGCGCACTGCGCTGGTTGATGCCGGGCGACGTGTGGTGACAATTGACCTGCTCGGCTATGGCGCATCCCCGCGTCCTGCGGCGCCGGTCTACTCGACACACGATCAGGCGCTGCTTTTGCTTCGCGCACTCGATGCACTTGGCATTGGGACGTTCGATCTGGTGGGGCACTCGTTCGGTGGGCGGGTGGCGTTTCAGATTGCGCTGCTGGCGCCTGAGCGGGTGCGCCGCATCGTTGCAATCTGCCCGGAGGCATTCACGGTTGGGCGTCCGCCGATTGCCGCGCTGGCGCGCCTGCCGCTGATCGGTCAGGCGCTCTCGTACTATGTCCTGGCGCCGTCACTGGTTGGCGTTGGGCTGCGGTCGCTCTCGAAACGCAACGACTGGCTGACCGACGAGGTGATCGCGGGGTATGCCGCGCCCCTGTATGTGCGCGGCACGGCAGCGGCGCAGGTCTGGCAGGCGCGTTCGCCAAAGGATGGCGCCCTGCCTGTGCCGGCGAATCTGGCGTCGATCCGTCCGCCAGCGCTGCTGCTCTGGGGCGATGGCGATACGGTCTTCTCTGTGGACGAAGGGCGTCGCCTGGAACGCATCCTCCCCGATGCCCGTCTGATCGTCTATGACCGCACCGGTCACCTTCCTTACGAAGAACGGACGGTGGATGTGAATGCGGCGATGGTCGGGTTTCTGTGCCGGGAATAATCGTTGAACGCCTGCGCTGCGTACAACGGTCACTCTCCAACCCGCCAGGTTCGCCGCACGATGTCGTACAGGATCACCCCCGCCGCCACGCCGACATTCAACGAGTCCTGCCCGGGCGCCATCGGAATGCGTATGAGTGATGAGCAGGCTGCCATCGTCGCGCCGGTCAATCCCTCGGTTTCGTTGCCGACGATGATTGCCAGCGGCAATGGCAGGTCGGCATCGTACAGTGCGTGTTCGACATTGCCGGTTGCGCCGACGACGTGGATGCCCTGGGTGCGCAGTTGTTCGATCCAGGCGGGAAGATCGGCGCAGGCATAGATCGGAATGCGCCCTGCCGCGCCGCGTGCAGCGCGCACGCATTCGCGGTGGAGTGGGTCGGCGCCGCCGCCTGCCACAACCACTGCCTCGACCCCGGCGGCATCGGCGGTGCGCAGGGTCATGCCCAGGTTTTCGGGATTGTTGATCTGCTCGGTCACCAGAATGACGGCGCGTCTGCCGGGGCGGTAGTCGGCGACGTTGCGCACCCGCCCCCAGATTGCGCTGACAACGCCGGGGATCGGGCGGGTGGGGGTGATCAGCCCCATCAATCCTTCGGAAATGCGGTAGGCTGGCACACCCAGGTCTGCCGCACGCTTAAGCAGCGCTGCGCCTGTCGGGTCGCGCAGCAGATCGCTGGTGTAGAAGAGATCTTCAACCGGCAGATCGTCGAGAGCGCGGGAGGTGAGCAGGGGTCCTTCGGCGAGAAACTGTCCGCGCGCGCGCCGCCCCGCCGCGTTGCCAAGGTCGCGCAGACGGGCGACGATCGGGTCTCTGGCGCTGCTGAGGGTTTGCCCGCCAGCCGGGCGCGGCGGGGCGGCGCGCGCCAGGGGTGGCCCCTGCACCAGAGCTTCATCGGCGATGGCGGGGAGCGTCCCGCTGCCGCGGCGAACGCCGACAAACAGATGAACACCGGGGTAATCGAGTGGTGGGCGCTGCGCAACCTCGCGCCCGTCGAACAGTTCCGCGAGTGTCGGCAGCGTCCATGCGCCAGCCGTCAGAAACAGCAGCACATCACCGCGCGGTGCGGATAGAAGGAGATCCCGCAGTGCGCGTTCATGGGCGGCTGCGACCAGTACCCGCATTGTGGCAGCGAAGTGCGTCTCCGGTCGATACGCCAGCACGCCATCGACGGTGTTCCACCCTGAGGCGAACACCCGCAGTGGTGCACGACCAGCGTCGAGCAGCGTGGAAATGATGTCTTCAGCGTCAGTGCAACCTTCCTGATGCAACAGATCGATAACGACCGGCAGAATGGCATTCGGGTCTTCGCATGCAAACGCCACAGCGACGCCTTCCGTTCACCGCAAACCCAATTCTGCTCCATTGTACCACCCACTGGTTGGTTTGTCCCTCTACAGCGTGCTGCGTCCCGTTTGTGACGCAGGAAACGATGTTATAAGATTTTAGATTTTAGATTATCGCGCAGGGCGCTCTCATGCGCTTTGACGGAACCCCGCGTGCGGAGCATTCAAGTGAAATTGGTAGTATACCGATTGGAATTGAACAAGCTGCGTGCACACTCTCGCCAGAGCGCATTGCAATGTCATCACAGCAATCTACCATCCAAAATCTGCAATCTAAAATGGTATTACCGACTCCTGCCGGTGCTGCGGAAACTTATCGGTTGTGTGACGGCGCGCGCGGCGCGGGCAAGCCCCCGGCGGGCGCGCAGGCTGGCAACGGCAGCGTAGTGCCCGGCAGCCCACGCACGTCCGCCAGCCCGCACATCGCCGCGGAGGATCGCCTGCCGCAGGTCGTCGGCGGTTGAGCCGGGGAAGAGGGTGTAGCCAAGACCAACGGTCGAAAAGTGGTGTGCATCGCTTCCGCCGCAGGCAGGCAGTTCAAGCGCAGTGGCAACGGAGGCGGCGCGCTCATTCATGCCCGGCAACGGCAGGCTTGCGTTGAAGACCTCGACGCCATCGACGGGCCATGCCGGGTTATCGCCGCTGCAGTAACGGAGCAGACTGGCGCCAAACGATGGCACCAGCCAGTCGAAGGGATGCGCTACGATACAGAGTGCGCCCTGCTCGTGGGCGGCAGCGATCGTTTCGGGCGCGGGTCGCCCTGGCGGGAGGGCGCGTTCGAGAAACAATACCAGCAGGTGACCATCGGCGGTGGACACTTCTTCGCCGACGATGACCTCGACATCAAAGCCGCGCGCCATGCGCTGCGCCTCAATCGCGCCGGCGATCGTGTCGTGATCGGTAATGGCGATGATGCGCAACCCGATATGATCGGCATGTTCGAGCACCTGGGCGACCGAGCTATGCCCGTCGCTGTATCGGGTGTGAACATGAATATCCGCCTTGCTCCAGATGGTCATGACCAGGTTCTCCTGAGCGCCAGCAGACGCGGACGCCAGCGCAGCGCACGCCGATAATATCCCATCAGTTCGTCGAGCACCCGGGGCCAGGATCGCTGTTCGGCGGCGGCGCGCCCTGCCTGTCCATACGCGATGCTCAGCCCAGGGTTGGCGACCAGTTTGCTGACTGCTGCGCGCAAACTATACGCCGAGCCCGGTGTAAAGAAGACGCCGGTTTCCTCATCCCGAACCAGGTCGATGACGCCGCCCGCGCGTGCGGCGACCACCGGAAGCCCTGATGCCATGGCTTCCTGCACCACCTGCCCGAAGGTTTCGGTATCGGAAGGAAAGACGAATACATCGGAACTGGCGTATGCAACCGCCAGATCGTGCCCATCAAGAAAGCCGGTGAACGTCACCGGCATCCCGTCAAACCGGCGTTCGAGCTGCGGTCGCGCGGGTCCGTCGCCGACCAGCGCCAGGCGAATGCCATCCATGTCGCGCAACGCCTCCGCCAGCAGGTCGAGTCGTTTTTCGGCTGCCAGGCGCCCGACGTAGAGCAACACACGCTCATTGGCGCGTGCTCCAATGGCGGCGCGCCAGTCGTCGCGCCGGTGCGCCGGGTGGAACCGGACGGTATCGACGCCACGGCCCCAGAGGCGGAGCCGCCGGAAGCCGCGCTCGCGCAAATCCGCCAGAATAGCCGAGGAGGGGCAGAGGGTTAACGCACATGCATTGTGGATCCAGCGCAGGTATGAGTATGCCGCCTGGCGTAACGCGCCCAAACCGTAGTGAACGCTATACGCAGGAAGATCCGTGTGATACGTCGCGATTGCCGGGACGCGCAACTGCCGCGCAGCGAAACGCGCGGTCGGACCGAGAACCATCAGTCCGGCGAGGTGGATCAGGTCGGGGCGAAACGCGCGGAGTGCAGGCACAATGCCCGGTTGTGGCGGCGTAAAGCGGATATCGGGATAGAGCGGGAATGGTATGCCGCGCAGCGGAATGACCTGTGCGCCAGCGTAGCGCTCGGGAGCGCCCTGCGGCGCAAACAGCAGCGCTGTGTGCCCTTCGTTCTGCACATGCTCCAGCAGGCGACACAGGGTCGTCACGATTCCATTGACGTTGGGCAGAAAGGTCTCGGTGATCAGTGCTATCCGCATTCCTTCGCTCCCACATGGTTGCTTGCCTGCCATCCACAACCATAGCACGTCTGGATTGCGCTTTGGCTATGAAGATGTTAACGGGAGGATAAGGGGAGGAAAAGAAAGGGTTAGATGCCTGACGTTCGCAGCCAGCGTCGCCCGACAACGAAAAGCGCAACGAGCAGGATGAGCGCCAGGGCGATCTGCCAGGAGATGGCGCGTCCCTGGAGCAGTTCGCTGCCGATCAGGGTGTATGCCAGCATGCCGGGGATGATGCCAATAGCGTTGGCAAGTGTGTACAATGGGAGCGGTACACGCGCGATGCCCGCCAGGTACCCGATGAAATCGAGCGATACAATCGGCGTCATTCTGGCGATCAAGACGATCCAGAAGCCACGCGCCGCGCTGATGCCGGTCAATTGTCGCCACAGGGGTGTGTCCTTCCAGCGCTGTGCCAGTAATCCGCCAGACCAGCGTCCAAGTGCATACGTCACCAGTCCGCCTGCCATACCGCCGGTCCAGGAGAGCAGCATTCCCCACCAGACGCCATAGATCGCGCCGTTGGCGGCGGCGACCAGAGAGCCGGGCAATGGCGCCAGCACCGACTGCACTACCATCAGCAGCACGCTGACCAGCGGCGTCCACAGCCCGAAGCTGCGCAGTATGGCTGCTGCCTCGTCGGGCGATGCGGCGCTGAAGACACGTTGAACAGCGCCGCTTTGCCAGATGACAGGCGCCAGGAACACAAGAGCAAGCGCGCCGCCAAGAACCAGTGCCAGGCGCATTGAACCGGGCGGCGGGCTCATCGGCGTGTGGCGTTCCAGTATCCCCAGTCGTGGCGCAGGAGGCGCTGCGGGAGTGGTATGCGCATGCCCAGGGCAATCAGCGCACATCGGGCTGTACTGTGCAACAGTTTGCGCGCCGCACCGCGTCGCAGCCGGCGGTCGTCGAGCGAATAGACGGCCAGATCGGGCGCGAAGCGGATGCGATAGCCTCGATGGGCAAGGCGCAGGAACAGTTCACTATCTTCATTGACCGGCAGGTCGCAACGGAAACCGCCAATTGCGCGCAGCACGTCGCGCCTGACGGCCATGTTCGATCCGGATGCTGCCGGAAAGCCAAGGGCGTGCGCGATCCGCTGCCCGCCGGTGAAGATCGTGCTGTACCACTGATATGCCGCGGTCGCGTATTTGGGTCCATACACGGCATCGGCGCTGGCATAGCGTGGAAAGCGGTCGAAGTAGCCAGGCGCAAAGCATACATCGGCATCACTGAAGATCAGCCAGTCGCCGCGCGCAGCGGCTGCGCCGATCTCGCGCGCTTCCGCCACACCGGCGAGGGAGCGCAGAACCTGCGTGTTGTGCGGTCGTGTACACTCAATGATCGCCGGGGTTTCATCATCGCTGGCATCGACAACGATCAGTTCCACCGGCTCAGGAAGCGCGGCGAGGAATCTGCCGATCAAGGCGGCTTCGTTGCGTGTTGGAATCACGACGCTCAGGGTGGCGAGCACTGCACACCTCATGTCATCAGTGTCGAACGTGCTCCACTGAACGTTCGACCGACCATTTCCGTTCCTTAACGTTACAGGAGTTGTATCAAGCCCTCGTTAAGAACGGGTTATGTTTTGTTGCAACAGGTCGCGGATTTCGGTCAAGAGTTTCTCTTCCGCTGACGCTTCCGGCGGCGCGGGCGGCGGTTCAGGTTTCCTGATCAGACCGTTCAGTTTGTTGATGGGCACGACCACAAAGAAGTAAATGGCAGCCGCGATCAGCAGAAAGTTGATGACGGCGGTAAGAAATGAACCAAGCCGTACCGCACCGAACACCAGCATATTCGAGAAGTCAGGTTTTCCGATCAGCGTGGCGATGACAGCCATCAATACATCTTTGACCAGTGAGTCGACAACCGCACCGAATGCCGTGCCGATCACCACGCCAACTGCCAGATCGACCACGTTTCCGCGCATGATGAACGTTCTGAAGCCTTCAAACATCCGTGCTCTCCTTTCATTCGTCGGACGTTTGCCGTGCAATGCCGCACCGCAGCGATACGCTATCGCGCAGAGCGCCGATGAGCGATGAGCATCACTATCTTAGCGTAACAGAGTGGCGCTAACCTGTCTGGTATCGGCTATTGCCGTAAACCTTGTTGGGGCACGGCGCCGCCGTGCCCCAACTGAGTAACCGCTACTCTTTGACAGGCCGCCATGTCATTTTTACGCAGCGGTTCGCTGCCGCCGCGCCCCGACCGGGCGCACAGCCGATCCTTCCTGTCTATAAACGATGTATTAGCGTAATAACGCAGACGGCGCCGCCGTGCCCCGACCGGGGTGTATAGCCGATCCTTCCTGTCTATAAACGATGTATTAGCGTAATAACGCAGACGGCGCCGCCGTGCCCCGACCGGGGTGTATAGCCGATCCTTCCTGTCTATAAACGATGTATTAGCGTAATAACGCAGACGGCGCCGCCGTGCCCCGACCGGGGTGTATAGCCGATCCTTCC
>FWPU01001807.1_pt1 | contig 61902 bp, 48 predicted proteins | sample 2228361 | NCBI WGS metagenome assembly FWPU01 (sample SAMEA103939777, study PRJEB20133) | metagenome
ATAAAGAAAAGAGATGGGTTCCTTTTGTTGGCAATCAGCTTTTAGACAAAATTTCAGGGAAAGATATATTAAATGCAGACAATATCCATTCCCAAGCTGATGGCACTTTAGCTGGTGTGGTTTTGATAAAAGTTGGGAAAGAACAGAGATGGATTCCTTTTGTTGGCAATCAGCTTTTAGACAAAATTTCAGGGAAAGAGATAATAGATGCACTTGATATCCATTCCCAAGCTGATGGTACTTTAGCTGGTATGGTTAGGATAAAAGTTGATGAAGAATACAGATGGATTCCTTTTGTTGGCAATCAGCTTTTAGACAAAATTTCAGGGGAAGAGATAATAGATGCACGCGATATCCATTCCCAAGCTGATGGTACTTTAGCTGGTAGGGTTGAGGTAAAAGATGTTGGATGGACTTATTTTTTCTGGGATGGAAAACGAATTAAAACTTATCCTAAAATATAACCCTATCTCCACCAGAAGAATGTTGAAGGAATGTTGAAGGTAGAACCTTCAACATCGAAGGTAGAACCTTCAACATCGGAGCGCTAAAGAAGTGTTGAAGGTAGAACCTTCAACATAAAACCTTCAACATACTATTTTACTGTCAGCTATAAAAATCAATGGTTTCACCTGTTAGAGCGGCAACCGGTTCTGGTTAGAAAGAAAGAAAAGATCTTGGTAAAAGAAGGGATTTTCGGAGTTTTTCAAAGGCCACGCGTAAAATCTTAATTTCCTTCAATTTCTATTTTGTTCGTACTATGACATTTCTAAATTGCCTTGACAACACTTTACTGGGACTTGACAAAGGTTTTGGGCAAATTATAATGTGCCATAGCAGACAGATTAATTATTGAGTAATCTCCTCTTTTTTTAAAAAGAGGGGGGTAAAGGTCGAGGGATAATTAAGCACTTTATCGGTTAACTTTCGTTGGTTAACTTAAAAAATATTATTATGATTTACGAAAAAGAAAACCCAACCCTTTTTGTTAATGAAGATGATCTTGAAGAGTCTCTAGACGAAGAACCACAAGAAGAAGAGGAAGAAGAATTAGAATAAACTCTGTCTCCATCCGCTGAGACGAGCCCCACACTTTTTTAGTGTGGGGTTTTAACTTTGTTGGTTCTTGTTTGCTAATTTAAATTGAATTTAGTACAATGTTGATGTGGCAAAAAGAAAATACTATCGAAAAATTTATCACAAAAATAAAACAAAGGGGGTATTGTTTTTTATTTTAAAACTTGCGGGTTTTTGTTTTTTATTCTTTGTTTTTAGTATTTTGTTTTTATTTATCTATTACGCCAAAGATCTCCCCCGACCGGAAAAGTTCACAGAAAGATCTCTTCCTCAATCCACCAAAATTTATGACCGTTCAGGGGAAGTTCTTTTGTATGAAATTTATGGCGAAGAAAAAAGAACCTGGGTTTCTCTTAATAGAATTCCTGATTATTTAAAAAAGGCTATTATCGCTACCGAAGACGCTAAATTTTATCAACATAGCGGTCTTGATTTTGAGGCGATTATAAGAGCGCTTTTAACTAATTTTAAAATCGGAAAATTTACTTACGGGGCTTCCACTATTTCTCAACAACTCATTAGGTCAACTTATTTGAATTTAAAAAAAACGCCGGAAAGAAAAATCAGAGAAATTATTTTAACATTAGAATTAGAAAGGCGTTATTCTAAAGATGAAATCTTTGAATGGTATTTAAATCAAATTCCTTTTGGTCGCAACGCTTACGGAGTAGAAGCGGCTTCTCAAAGCTATTTTGGTAAATTTGTTTCAGAAATTTCTTTAAATGAAGCCGCAACCCTGGCTGCCTTGATTAAAGCGCCGAGTTATTATTCTTCTGAAGAAAATTTTGAAAAACTAATAGAAAGGAAAAATTATGTTTTAGACAGAATGGTTAATGAAAATTTTATCGGTGAAGAAGAAGCCGAAATGGCAAAAAAAGAACAATTAAATATTATTAAATTGTCTTGGCAAATTAAAGCCCCACATTTCGTTTTATATGTTAAAGATTATTTAACGGAAAAATATGGCGAAGATTTTTTAAAAGAAAAGGGGCTAAAGATCTACTCTTCTTTAGACTGGGAACTTCAACAATTAGCAGAAAAAGCAGTTTTGGAAGGCGCCAAAAGAAACCAAATTTACAATGCCTTTAATGCTGCCTTAGTAGCAATCTCGCCTCAATCAGGTGAAATTCTGGCAATGGTTGGCTCAAAAGACTGGTTTGCCGATCCATATCCTAAAGGATGTATCCCGGGAAAAAACTGTTTATTTGAACCTTATCCCAATGTTGCTTTACACGGTCGTCAACCGGGTTCTGCTTTTAAACCTTTTGTTTATGTCACTGCTTTTGAAAAAGGATATAATGATAACACTATTGTTGTGGATGAACCTTCTTGTTGGCCAAGTTATCCTCAAAATTGGTGCCCACAAAATTATGATGGCCTTTTTAGGGGACCGGTCACTCTTCGCCAAGCATTAGCTCAATCTTTAAATGTTCCTTCGGTAAAAGTTCTTGATTCTTTAGCCGGCCTACAAGACAGCATTAAAATGGCTCAAAAATTCGGTATCAGTACCCTCACCGACCCTTCAAGATACGGTTTATCTATTGTTCTGGGTGGGGCTGAAGTAAAACTCTTAGATATGGTTTCTGCCTATGGCGTTTTTGCCACTGAAGGGGTATATGTGCCGCCAATATCTGTTTTAAAAATTGAAGATGCTCAAGGTAATATTATTGAAGAAAATAAAAAAACCCCAAAAAGAGTTGTTGAAAAAGAAGCGGCTAAACTTATTACAGATATTCTATCGGATAATGAAGCCCGTGCCCCTATTTTTGGATATAGATCGGCAATGTATTTAGAGAATTATAAAGCAGCGGCCAAAACTGGGACAACCCAAAATTACCGAGATGCTTGGATTGTTGGTTATACTTCTTCTTTAGTAGCTGGTGTCTGGGTGGGAAATAATAATAATTCGCCAATGAACGGAGTTTTGGGCGGAATAGCGGCTAGCCCAATTTGGAAGGCCTTTATGGAAAAAGCTTTACCAAAGCTTCCTTAAAAATTTTTTAAAAAAATTTTTAATTTATATATGCCAGAACAATATTATTTGTTTGACCCCATTCAATTTAAAGAATTTGGGTATGAATTTTATCAAGGAGAAAATTTTTATTACCGTTATCAGTTTTCAAAAAAAATTTTTTGGAAAAACATTTATATACCTTACGGGCCAAACTGTCAAACAAAACAAGGGTTTTTAAATTTTATAGAACATATAAATAAAATCAAATTCGCCAAAATAACCATAGACCTGCCCATAATTTACTGCAAAGAGAGAAAAAATGAAGTAATTAAAATTTTAGAAAATAATGGTTATAAAAAAATCCCCTATATACATCAAGACGAAGAAACCATTATTTTTGATGAAAATCGTTTTAAGCTTAATAGCAAAATAATGAATAAAGTAAGGCGTGGCTTAAAAAGATCTAAAGTAATAATAAAAAATCACTTAACCAAAGAAGAATTAAGAAAGATTTATGAAATATATTTAATTTCCAGCAAGAGGATAGGATTTAAACCAAAAAATATTGAGGTATTTAAAAAAATATCGGAAAACTGCCTGATTTCTTTGGCTTTTTCAAAAGAGAGTGTTATGTTGGGGTTTGTTTTTGGTTATTTGTTTAATATCTGCGCCAAAGATTTTTTAGATAAAGATGTCGGTAAAATTCTGATGATTATGTTTACTGCTCAAACTGATTTGGGCAGAAAAAACAAAATTGGACATGCTATGCATTATGAGCTGTTTGTAAAAGCCTTCAGCGATTATGGCGTTGACTTAATAGATTTTCACGGCGCAAGCAGATCTAAAAAAAGAACGTATGTTGAGTTTAAAAAAGACTTCTCAAAAAACTTCTGCCAATTACCAGGATGCTATATAAAAAAACTATACCTCTAACAATAATTAATTCTTAAATTTAGATGGATTAAATGTCTGAACAGAAAATAACAACACCCTAAACCAAGAAGGTGGTGATTAGCTTTATTTGGCGCGCCATTATTGTAGAGAAAATTCTGTTAAAATTTCCCTCCTTTTAATTTAAGATATTTTTTAATTTCCTCTAATAATTCTCCTGGGGTATATTGAGTTTTTATTAAATAAGATTTTACCCCTAACTTAAAGGCCTCTTTTTTTGTCTCTGGATTATCATAATTAGAAAAAGCAACAATGGGTATTTTAGAAAATTCTTTAATTTCTTTGATATTCTTTAAAAAATAAATCCCGTTTTCTCTTGGCAGTAAGATATCTAACAAAATAAGGTCTGGTTTTTTGTTTTTTAAATATTCAATTGCCTCTTCCGAAGAAAAAACTAAATCTACTTGAAAACCTGTCTGCTTAAATTTATCTTTGTACATTTCCGCCAAAATTTTTTCATCTTCCACAATAAGTATTCTTGGCATAAATAATCATTTTTGATTCTTTTTATATCTTACCAACCTTTCGTTTTTTGTCAACAAAAAATTTATCTTGCTGGCAGTTCTATGTAAAAAGCGCTGCCCTTGCCTTTACCCTCCGATTCCGCCCAAATTTTACCATGATGAAGGTCTAAAAATTTCTTGGCAACATAGAGTCCTAAGCCTGCGCCTTCAATAAAGTAGGTAATGCCAGCGGAACCTCGTCTAAAACTTTCAAAAATATTTTTTTGTTCTTTATCTGAAAGTCCTTCGCCGGTATCTTTAATCATAATCTTAATTTTAGAATTTTGACTTTCAGCCTTTATTATTATCTCTCCTTTCTGAGTATATCTAATAGCATTATCAATAAGATTTAAAAGAACCTGCCTGATTTTTAAAGAATCCACTTCAATTTGAGGCAAGGACTTTTTCGGTTTCTCAAAGATAAATTTCAATTTTTTCTTTTCAGCTTCAATTTTCATTTCCTCATAACAGGACTGAATAAGGTCTTGTATGTATATTTTTTCTTTTGTCAGCTCCATTTTTCCTATTTCAATGCGGGAAATGTTTAACAAATCGTTAACTACCTTAATTAATCTCTCATTTGAATAAAAAACATTTTGCAGTTTTTCTTTCATTTTTTTAGGTAAATGTCCGTAAGAACCATCTATCATCATTGAGATATATCCCTTAATAGCTGACAAAGGCGTCCTCAGCTGATGTGAAGCCATAGAAATAAACTCTGATTTGGCTTCATCTAAAACCTTCAACTCCTCATAAGCTTTTTGAAGTTTTTCTGTTTGTTCTTTAACTTTCTTTTCTAAGTTTTTAGACAAATCTTTAACTTGAAAATACAATCTGGCATTTTGTAAAGCAATTGAGGCTTGATTGGAAAGATGGGTTAAAAGGTCAATATCTTGGACAGAAAAGGAATCACCGGAAATTTTATTCCCCAAAACTATCATTCCATTAATTTTATTTTCTATTAATAAGGGGAGGCAGAGCGCTGCTTTAATTCTTTTCATGCTGGTTTGAATAGCCTGAAGCTTCTTTTTTTCTTCTTCTTGGGGAGTATTTTTAATGATTAAAGAGATTTCTTCGTAAACTAAAGGTTTTTGAGTTTTTTCTAAATAAGTTGTTAAGAAATTATCTTTAACCAAGGAAGCACCATTCTCTTGTTTAAAACCAATATTCTTTTTAATCTGATACTTATTAATCTCTGATTCCTTTAACAAAATAATAATCCTTTCCAATTTTAAAGTGTTTAAAAGGGTGTTGGCAATTAATGAAGATAATTTATCTAAATCCAGAACTTGGGTAAGCCTTTTACCCAAATCGGTCAAAACCTTCTGGGAGTTATAAAAAGTGTAATAAAAATACCTGGAGGCAAATATCTCAAAAACCTTAAAGAGAAATTGAAACAAAAGAATGTTTATAATAATAACCAAGGGTCCAGCGACATTAAACGGTAATGGTTTGGCTGTCTTGTTATTTAAAAATATTAATAAAAAAGTTAGCGCAATAACTGATGCAAAAGAAAAAAGATAAATCATTGTCCGCCCTAAAACTAACCGAATATCCATCAAGCGGTATTTAACGATGGCATAAGCAACAAGGCCTAAATAAAACGTGGTGCTCCAGTTTCCTATGGGAGGAATGGGGATATTATACCAAAGCAGATAATTGGTGGCGCCGCCTAAATATCCAATAATAGTTCCTATTAATATATACTTAATTTGGTCGCGTTTTATTCCGCTGCTAACAAAATATGTTCTAATTAATAGATAAATAGTATAAAAAGCATAAAAAAACCAAAGCATTAAAAAGGGGTGATAAAAAATTCCCGGATTGGGCCAAAAAGGAAAGCTTAATTTTGGCTCAACCTCCTTTATAAAAAAGGGGGTAAAGTTTACAAGAAAGAAAAAGAAAAAAATTACATAGCCAAAAGTTAAAAGTTTTTTATTTTCTTTAATTTTATTAATTAAAATAAGGACAAAATAAAAATAACAAACAGGAATAAAGATGGCCCCGGCCATTAAGGCGCGCACCCAAAAGAGGGCAGTTTCTGGGTTAGTAGAGATTTGCCATATAAAATAAGAATAGCTCCAAAATATTATAGCGAGACTAAATATAAGAAAGGCCTGATTAACCAATGCTTCTCTCTTTTTTAAATAAACGAAAAGCCCAAGGATACAAGCAACAAAAGTATTAACTAAAGCTACAACAGAATAAAAAGTTAACATTTTTAAGTTGGAATTTATTATAAAATTGTATCACGGTTTTTTAAAAATACGAAACCCCTGTTAGCAGGTAAACTAACAGGGGTTTAAAAAGTTTTTTGGGCAACCCAGAGGGTATAAAGCCCACAATGTCCAATCCATACATTATTAAAACCGGCATTTTTTAATTTCTCTTTAATTTCATTACTTGAACGATAATACATCTTTGGCCAACGAACAACCTTATGAGCAAACAATGCTTCCTCTTGGCTATTAATGTTTGCTCCCAAAAATATTCCTCCGGGAACTAATTTGTTGTAAATTCTTTGGAAACAATTTGCTAATTGTTTATCTTTGAAATAGTCAGCCACGCCAACCATTTCAATAAAAAGCACTTCTTTTGTTTGCGACAGAAGAAAACCGTTAATCGTCTCGCAACGGGTAACTAAGTTATTCAATCCCAACCGACGAGCATTTGTCAGCCCCTTTTTAAGGGCTCGACAATCACGGTCAACCAGAATAATTTTAATATCGCTATTATTAATTCCTGCTCTGGTAATTCCTCTAAGTAACTGAACAGCAGAGCCGCTCCCCAAGCTGACAATAGTGTAAGAAGTGTTCTTGTTTTTTAACCATTTAACAAGAAACTCCACTGCGTTTTGGGTAAAGCGCGCTCGGGATCGCGCGCTTCGGCAATTATAGCAATTTTGCCAAAGCGCATCTCCCAATGCCCAGAATAAACGCCAAGGACGAAAGCGATACTCGTATATCACTTTCAACGCTGAATCGGTTCGTCCCAATAATACCTGAACCATAACTCTTACAGCATCAATACTGGTCAAAAAAACAACAAGTGTTCCTAAAAATAAGGGTAATCTCCCAAGTGTATTATAAAAATCAATCATCCTCTGAGATGGACGAACATTATGAATCGCCTCCTGAAGCAATGCGTCAAGACGGATTTTAATTTCTGACAAGCCGGTTTTAAAAAAAACCACCGTCATCTTTTTTATCCCTCCTTCCTTTCCTTTTTTAATTTTTAATGGATTGCTCCGCTATTTTTAAAATAATAATCTTTAAAATTTTGTCAAATTTTTGTATAAGTTAAAAATATTCTAAAAAAGCCAATTAAATATTATTCAGATTTTGATTTTTTAAAAAAGGTTTTAAAGACAATCTCATCTCTCTTCTTTTTGTTTTATCTTGATATAAGTAATATTTTAGATAATCATTGTAGCAAATAACAGCGTGATTAATTGAGGATTCGTTGAACTTTATTCTTTTTATTTTTTTGGCAGTCGTTATCGTCTTTCCTTTACCGCTTTTTGCTGAAGTTTGGGTATATTATTAAAAAGCTCGTAGGCCTTAAACCTTGAAATTTTTCAATGTGTTTTGATGTTGTTCGTAAGAGAAATTAATAAAATATAAAAAGAATTAATTTTTAAATTAATTTTTATAATTTTAAGCGTTATAATTATTTTTGTGTTATTTCCCTAAAAAACAGAAAGAGAATCAAAATTAAAAAATTAACCCAGAAGTCGCCAAAAATTATCTGTTTTTTTAAAAATTATTTTTTCAGACAAAAAAGAAAAAAGGATTTTTTTAGCTTAATTTTCTATTGTCTCTAACTTGCTTTAATTGGCATTACCACATACAAATAAGTCTGGTCGCCAACTGGTTTTAAAACAGCCGGTCCTTCTTGTCCGCTCAACTCAAGGCTTATTTGTGAACTTTTTACAGTTAAAAGACCGTCAATAAGGAATTTATGATTAAAAGAAATTTCTAATGGTTCTCCTTTTACTTTTCCTTTTAAAAAAGAGCGATGTTGACCCAAATCAGGGTTTTGGCTGAAAATTTCAATTTCTTCTTTTTGGGGATTAATTTTAAACTTAACCTCGTTTATTTTACCACTGAAAAGAGCGGCTATTTTAATTTGGTTTAAAAACTCGTCTTTTGTTAAAACAACTTGAGTTTGGTATTTTTTAGGAATGATATCTTGGTAAATAGGGTATTCTCCCTCAATTAGTCGTGAAATAATCTGAATACGCGGATGAGAAGTTTCTGTTGTTTCGTTTTCAAATAAAATCTGGTTTGGCGAAAAATAAAGCTTAATTTCTTCTTCTTTTCCGCCAAAAACATTGATTATTTCTTTAGCTGTTTTTTGAGGGAAAATAAAGGAAATTTCGTCAGTTAAAGATTTTGAAAAAACAGATTTTTTATCAAAGAAAAGCGTTTTTTCTCCTAATCTAAAAGAATCGGTAGCTGCTAATTTAATTATTTCTTTTTGGAGAGAAAAATAGATTCCTGATATTTCTGGACGAGTTTGTGATGGTGAAACGATATCAACCAGTTGTTCTAACCCTTGGCAAAAAGGCAAAGCTTCTAATTCAATAAAATTTTCCCTAGATACCTGCGGAAGAATTGGAAAATCTTCAGGGGAAAAACATTTTATTTGAGTTTTAATGTTATCATATTCAAGAACTAAAAAATTATCTTTTTTTTCTAAAATGACTTGTTTGTTTGCAAGCAAACTAAAAAAATTAGTTAACAGTCGCACCGGAACTACTAATTCTCCTTCTGTTTCAACTTTAGCCAAAGACTGCCAATTAATTCCAATTTCAAGATTGGTAGCTGATAAACTAATAAAGTTTTTCTGGGCTTTTATTAAGGTGTTATTTAAAATAGGCAAAGATAAAGATTTTCCGACAATTCTTTCAATAATATTTAACCCCTCTTTTAGTTTATTTTGTAAAATTAACAATTTCATAATTATTATTACTATTTGTTTATTTATTTAAGCGAAGGCATTAAAATAAATTAGAAAAAAGTTTAAGAATATAAGAATTTTTTGTGGAAAGAAGTATAATAATATAAGGATTATTTTTTAAAAGTAAATTCTCCTTTTTTTATACCTTGCGAAATTAACAGAAAATTCAGTTTTTAAAAACAAAAATTTAAGAACTATAAATGCGCTGCTTGATTAAATAAATTTCCTCTTTTAATTTTTCGTTTGTTTCTAATTCTTTAGTAATTTTTTCACAAGCATATATTGCGGTTGTATGGTCTTTTCCATTAAATTTTGCACCAATAAAAGGGTAAGAACTCTTTAATTCGTTTCTTAATAAATACATAGCTATTTGGCGAGGATAAACAACTTCTTTTTTTCTGGTGGCCATTATCAACTCTTTTTCTTTAAGGTCATAAAATTCAGCTACCGTCTGAATTATCTTTTTAAAAGAGGTTGTTTTAACCGGAGAAAGAATTAAGTTTTTAAGAAGAGATTTTGCAGTTTCTAAATCCGGCGGTTGGTTGTTTAATTCTTGGTGAATTATTAAGCGGCTTAAAGCGCCTTCTAACTCCCTAATATTTTTATCAATATGGTTGGCAATATAATGAAAAATTTCATCCTCAAAATCTACTCTTTTTTCTTGGGCTTTAGCTTTTAAAATAGCAACCCTTGTTTCAAAATCAGGAGTATTAATATCAGCAATCATTCCGCCTTCAAATCTAGACCTTAATCTTTCGGTTAAAGACGGAATGGTTTTAGGCGGTCTATCAGAAGAAAGAATAATTTGTTTGTTTTTTTCATATAAAGCATTAAAGATATGGAAAAATTCTTCCTGTGTTTTTTCTTTACCTGCTAAAAATTGAATATCATCAATTATTAAAACGTCAAATTGGCGATATTGAGATTTAAAGCTTTCCATTTTATGTTCCCGGATTGATGCGATAACTCCGGAGGTAAATTTTTCAGACGAGATATACCTCACTTTTTTTTCAGGGAAATTTTTACTAATTTCATTTCCAATTGCTTGTAAGAGATGGGTTTTACCCAATCCAACACCTCCATAAACAAATAATGGATTATAAACAAAGCCTGGGTTTTTTGAAACGGCAAGAGCGGCGGCATGGGGTAATTCATTAAATGGGCCGACTACAAAATTTTCAAAAGTATACTTGGGGTTAAGATTAGTTTCTCTGTTTATTTTAAATTCAAGAAACTCAAGCTGGCCAGCGCCGCTGAAAATTGCTTTTTCTCGTTTTAAATCCTTTATATTTTGTTTTCCAATTACATATTTAATTTCTTTAATTTCTTTATCAAGACCGTGCAGAATTTTAAAAATAATTTTATTATATTTTTGTTCCAGCCATTCCTTAACAAAAGAATTGGGAACAGAAACCGTAACCTCGCTGTCGTTTTTATTGATAATATGAGTACCTTTAAACCAAGTAGCGAAATTAGCCGGTGATATATTTAATTGAACTTGAGCAAGGACTGCTTGCCAGAGTTCTTCTTTGGTCATAAAGAAGATTTTCGCCCTTTATTTAAAATTTATTAATATATTTAGCGTTGGGGCGATATTTTATTATATCTTAAACCAAAAAAAGGTGTAAAATCAAGACAAAAGGCCATTTTTTGTTAATAAGTTGGGGATAAAATGTGGAGTTGACTTAAATACTAAAAAGAGTAAAATAAAAACCAGAATGTCTATTACTTATCAACCAAAAAAGAAAAAACGAAAAAGAACTCATGGGTTTTTAATTAGAAAAAGAAAAAAAGGAGGACAAAGGATATTAATCAGGCGGAGAAGGAAGAAAAGAAAAAGATTGACTGTTTAAAAGTATGTTGCCAAGAGAGGGTCGCCTCAAGAAAAAAAAGGATTTTGGATTGGTTATTAAAAAAGGAAAAGGATTTAAAGAAGACCTTTTAATTCTGAAATTTATTTGTAATGAGCTGGGGAAAAATCGGTTTGGTATTTCAGTTTCTCAAAGGGTGTCAAAAAAAGCAGTCGTGCGAAACAAGATAAAAAGAAGGATTGCTTCTGCAATCGGCTTAAAACCAGAAATTAAAAAAGGATTAGATATTGTTTTAATTGCCTTACCCGGGATAGAAACTAAAAATTTTTTGGAGATTAGAAAAACAATTAATAAGCTTTTTGAAAAAGCTAAGATAATTAATTTAACCAACGAGGCCGGAAAAGAAAATTAAAAAAATTCTTTTTCGCGCCGCAATATTATTTAATTAACAAATGAATTTTTTAGTTGACTTTTTTAATTTAGTTTTATACCAACCGTTATTTAACGCTCTAATTTTGTTATACCAGTATTTTCCAGGCAGAGATTTTGGAGTAGCGGTAATTATTTTGACGATTTTAATAAAGCTTCTCCTTTATCCATTAGGACTTCAAGCAATAAGAACCCAGAAAAAACTTACAGATCTTCAACCGAAAGTTGAAGAAATCCGCAGAAAATACAAAAACGACAAAGAGAAATTAGTCAAAGAAACTTTGGAGATCTATCGGAAGCAACAAATTAATCCCTTTTCAGGGTTTTTACCTCTTTTAATCCAACTGCCTATTCTAATTGCTCTTTTTCAGGTTTTTTGGAAAGGATTTGGTCAAGAGCAGATGGTTTATCTTTATAGTTTTATTCCTTACCCCGGCCACATTAACCCAGTTTTTTTGGGAATATTAAACCTTTCTGCGCCAAGTATTGTTTTAGCTTTTCTTGCTGGTATTACTCAGTTTATACAGACAAAAATGATGACGTCAGCTACTCATCAACTCGGACATAAAGGGCATAAAGAGAGGATTAATAAACTTTCTGAAATAATGCAAAAACAGATGCTTTATTTTTTACCACTTTTTACCGTGTTTGTTCTTTGGAAAATGCCTTCCGCTATCGGTCTTTACTGGACGGTAACTTCTTTGTTTACCATTGGGCAGCAACATTTATTTATAAAATCACAGGCAAAATTATGATTTCCAACGAGTATGTAAAAAAAATAAAAGAGATTACAGAAGAATTTTTTAAAAAGACGACCTTTGAGATAGAAATTCAGAAGCTGTCTTTAAAAGAAGGAACTTTTTTCATTAACTTGGAGACCCAAGAGCCTCGTATTTTAATTGGTGAGAGAGGGGAAACATTGTTTGAAATTCAGCATCTTCTTAAAACGATATTAAAAAGAAAAATCGGTATTAAAGAGCCTTTTTATCTTGATTTAGACATTAATGATTATAAAAGAAAGAAAATCACCTATTTAAAGGAAACAGCTCGCACTTTGGCTCAGGAAGTTGTTTTAACAAAAAAAGAAAAAGTTCTTCCGGTAATGCCGGCCTACGAAAGAAGAATTATTCATTTAGAATTAGCCAGCGACCCCAATGTGACAACCGAAAGTATTGGTCAGGGGCCCGAAAGGAGGGTGGTGATTAGACCGTATCCTTAAACCTTTTATACAACACCAACATTACCAGTTATTTTTTATTTAAGATAAGAATTACTTATTAACTTTCAGATATTAATTTCTCAATAGCCGTTAGAATTTTATCAATTCTTTCATAATTTTTAGAGTGAGCACGCAAAATAAAAAACGACCATGAGAGTAGAAACGGGCCCAAAATAGGAATACTTTTAATGCCTAGGCGCAAAAGAGCTTTTTTCCACATCCACCTTTTAATAAAGTTATATTTTCCGATGAGATACATTCTGACCATTACGATGGCGATAATGCCGGTAATTATTCCTAAAAAACCCAAACCAAACAAGTTAACAACATCTAACAAAACAGCAAAAACAAAGGTTAAAAAAGGAAAAGAAGGCCTCTTTGGCACGCCCCTTATTTCTATTTCATCCCAATCTTCTTGCGTAAACTCTTCTCCTGGCTCAAGTTCATCTTCCAATTCTTTATTTAAATCTTCAAACCCAAAAGGATATTCTTGGGGCATAATTTATTTTCTGATTAACTGAGTAGTTAAAATTGTCCACAACATCGTTATAATTTTTCATCTAAAAATAAACAAACTTAATTTTTCTATTACTTACTGCGTTAATTCTTTTTTAGCCTTTTTTATTTTCGCAATCTCTTCTGGAGAAGTGGTGATAACTTGATCTTCGCTGTAAGAGGCCATTATCCGAATCATCACATGTTTTAAGCCGGCGAAAAATAAACCTTGACCAACCGAACTTTCTAACAAGAGCAGTTTTTCCTCCTCGGTCAGATTAAAAGTTCTTTGTAGAACATCAATAGTGGCCGGACTTTGCTTCATTAAAATTTTCAGGGCAGAGTTGGTGATAATTGGCTGGCCGTAATCTGATTTCATAAAATCATTGGCATCCTGGGTGATGGTGGTTACCCCCAACCAATATTTTCTTGACCTTTTAACCGTGCCAAAGAGAAAAGAAGCGCCGTCTTCAGTTTTCATTAGCCACCAGGCTTCGTCAACTATTAAAATTCTCTTTTTAAGCTGAGAAGTAATTGTTTTCCAAATGTATCTTAAAATTATAAACATAGCCATGGGCCGTAATTCTTCTTCTATATCCCTGATACCAAAGACAACTAATCTGTTATTTATACTGATATTGGAGGACTGGTTAAAAAATTGAGCATAAGAGCCTCGGGTAAACCTTTGAAGTCTTCTAACTAAAGATTCAGTGCCCTCCATAGTTGATAGTACATCTTCTAGGTCTGACATTATTGGTATGTTTTCAGGCCAGGTTTGTGGATCGCTTTCTGGGGTAATGTCTTTTGCGGCATAGGTTTCTGCCAGAGCTCGATCAATTATGCCGTCTTCTTCAGGGGTAAGGCCGCCCAACATAATTCTCAATAGCCCCACTAGGTTAATAATATTTGAGCGCAGCACGTCTTCCGGTCGTTCATCTTCTTTAATCGCTGGAAGATCAAAAGGATTAATATGATTTGGTGAAACTAGAGAAATATTAAAAAAAGAACCGCCGACTGCATCTGATAGGGCTTTATATTCGTTGTCTGGGTCAATAATAATACAGTCAACCCCCAACATCAGGTACCTTAAAATCTCTAATTTTATCGCATAACTTTTTCCACTGCCCGATGTGCCAAAAACGCAGCAATTCGCGTTTTCTAAAGAAAACCGGTCAAACAAAACCAGAGATTCATTGTGCATGTTAATGCCGTATAAAATCCCCTGATTGGAACTTAGGTCAAAAGAAATAAAAGGGAAAATGCTTGATAGGGTGCCTGTATTCATCATCGTATTAATAAAAAGAGGATCAAGATTGTAGGGAGAACAAGAAAGAAAACCTTCTTTTTGTTGATAAAGAGCCGGTTTAATATAAATTAGCCTTGCTTCTAAAATAGAGCGTAGAGAAGTTTCAATTTCCCTTAATTCCTTTTCGTTATCACCGTAAATTGTAATGTAAAGACCGAAACGGATCATCCTTTCTTGGGCCGTTTGGAGTCGGTTTCTTAGTTCTTCTAGGTCGTGATAAGCAACTTCTAAAGCTGGGTCGCGAATTAATCCTTTTTCTTCCCTTTCGCTTATTTCGGCCTGCACCTCAGTAAGTCTTTTTCTGAGTTGTTTTAAAATTTTCTCACTTTCTGTAGGATGTAGATAAAAAGAAATGTCCATAGGGAAATTTAAGTTTATTATCGGCGACAACCAGGCAGCGCTTAAGTATCTGGGATAAGAAAAAACAAAATAACTTTTGGCTAATTTCTCCCCTACTTTTAAAAAGTTTTGACCAACTTCAATTGAAGAAGGGGCTATAATGTCAAGCGCTGTAACAATACTTTCTTCAAATGATTTTTCTGGTAACTTTCTTTTCTTTTTTAAAAAAGGTAGCTGAAAATTCATAAAGTTCTATTGGATTAATTCGGGGGGAATTTCCGGATAGTAACCCCTCTCTGCTTCTAATGGATGGTAAAAGCTCCACAAAAATTCAATTAATTCTATTGTAGTAAGGGGAGCAACTTGAAGTCCGCACCTTCTCAGTCCTAAAATAATAAACTCTACTCTTTGCCATAATTGAACCTTACACCTTTGAAATTCTTCTTCGGTTAAAAGGGGAATTTTTAACGGTAGCTTGTATTTTTTTTCTGTTTTTTCTCTCTGAGCTTCCAAAAGATTAAAAGGTACCACAATATAAAAAGTTTTTTCCATAATTTGCCCGCCCGCCATTAGACTTTCAATGAACTTTCGGTATTCTTCAATCTGGATTTTAAGCAATTCATTTTCTTCTTTTTTGCCAATTTCCTTGAGTTTATCCAAGTAGCCGACAATATTTATTTTCCGGGAGCGGACGAGAATTTGGCAGGAAAAATCCAAAGAATTTAAAAAATTTTGAAACTGGTAAAGAATAGCATTTTGTTCCTCTTGTGATTTTAAAGCAAAATTTAAAGAAGAAGCTATTAAAACCGCCCTCATAGCTTTGTTTTTTAAAATAATTACACCTTCCCTAATTTGTTCAAAATCTAAAAAATCTTGAGTAGATGCGCCGCGCATAAAACTATTTTGTTTTGGTTTCTAATTTAGTGGCTAACTCTCTTAAACGGTCGCTTCCCTCAGCTTTAAAGGTTAGCTTTTCTGTAGATTCTTCTTTTGTTTCCTTTGGTTTTTGGTAAATCTTTGGCATAACGATTTTTTTATTCCAAAGATAAATTTTCGGTTGACCAAGAAAGATGAGAAAATTTTTTATTACTACAGGCAAAGAAATACCGTTAATTTTTAAAAAAACCAAGACAAAAGCTCCACCAAACAAAACAATAGCAACAATAAAAAAAAGAGAAAAAGGCAGGACAAAATAAAGAAAAACCGAAAAACCGCAGGCTATACCGATAATAATAAATTGCTTAAAAGTGAAAGGACCAACAACCTTTGGTTCCCTTTCAATAAATTTTGGAACGATAAACTCCATATTTATTCAAGGGGCTCTCTGTAAAGATCTTTTTTTGGCTTTTCCGTTTCTGGTATTATTTCTTGAACTAATTGGGTTTCAACTAATGGTGATGGTTTTTTTATTTCTATTTTATAAAGCGCTTCCAAGCTTTCTTTTAGAGGAAAAAAAATAAAGCGGGTTATTTCCAGAACAATTTTTTTAGCTAAATCATTTTTCAATTTTAGTTCACTTTGCAAGATTTTTTGGAATTCATCAAGCGGTAAAAGACCAAGGAGAACGTATCCTATATATTTTGCCACTTCCGAAACTTTTTCTTCAAGATTGTTTCTGGAACAGATATCATAAATTAAATCTGCGGTTTTTTCTGAAAAAATCGCTTCCTTTAAATCTTCAGGCAATCTTTCGTAGAGCGGCCAAAGTTGTTCTGGAGGATAATCTGGCATAGTTTTTATTTGTTTTATTAACAACCTTTATTTTAGGATAGCACAATTAAAAAACAACAACAAGCAATCATGTATTGTAGAAATTAGGTATGCTGTTTATAGTTCTTTGGGACAAAAATGATTGATTAATTAATTATATTACCCCAGCAAGAAGCCAACTCTTTAATCTAAATCTTTAAAAGCGTTCAGTATATTATAACTAAAAACTTAATAAAACAAAAAAACATCCCAAGATTTAATAATATATCTTCCTCAGATTTTTGCCATGGCAAAAATCTGAGGAAGATAGGGGGAGCGGGTTTTTTTGAAATTTTGTTTGTTGAAATTTTTTGGTAAGATTAAATATGCCCCCGTGGCGTAATGGATAGCGTAAAGGCCTTCGGAGCCTTGGGTGAGGGTTCAAATCCTTCCGGGGGCGTCATTTTGGAAATTGCGGGTGGTTTCCATTTTTTCTCATTTTGTTCCAAGAGCGTTGCGCCGTTTCTTGTCTTAATATTTAAATTTAACGAAATGTTTTTTAAAATAAAAACCCAAGGAAAATACTTGGGCTTTTCTAATAAATTACTGCCATTTTTGATAATATCCTTCAATACTTTTTACAGCCAAATAAATGGCCGCCACCAACATAACATCAATTAAATAAATAGAGAAAAAAAGAATTTTAGTGTTTAAATAACGTTCAAACAACAAGGAAAGGACCCAAAGAAAAACAACCGACGATTCAAAAACCATCTTGGCTTTCCCCCAATTGTTAGAAGCAATATCTAATCTTTTAATTAAACCAAAAATTCCGCTAATAATTAGTAAAATCTCTAATAAAACTAATACAGTTACCAATGCCACAGTAAAAATTTTAATCTCGGCCACAATACCCTCTGAGAACCAATAATTCCAAGATAAAATCGCAAGCAGTGGGCAGATGAATATTTTGTCAACCATACGGTCCAAAAAACTGCCAAAGCGGCTTTCAATACAACACCAGCGCGCCACCCTACCGTCAAAAATATCTGTTATCATGCAAAGAATAACCAAAGTAAAAATCAAAAACAATTGATTGTTAGAAGCCACCAAAAGAATTAACCAAACCGAGGAAATCAATCTAAGTGTTGTCAATATATTTGCTAAATTTGTAAAGAACAAACTTTTCAGTCCTTTTATTATCATTTTCACCTTTTGCTTTAAAAACTAATTTTAGTAATAACACGATATACCCACCCTGCCAATAGTCTTTTCTTTTTTGTGTAGTTTGTTATAATTTAATAAGAATGAGAAGGATATTATTAGTTTTTTTTCTATCTCTATTAGTTTTTTCTTTTGTAGTACCCTTTCAATGTCAAGCGGGCTTAGTTCCCTGTGGTACCGAGAGAGATCCTAAAACCGGTAAAATATCAAACCCTTGTCAACTCTGTCATTTTTTTGTTTTGTTTGAAAACATTATTGACTTTATTTTAACCAGAATTGTTCCTCCGATAGCGGTTTTAATGATAGCTGTTGGCGGTTTTATGTATGTTTTTGCTTTCGCGAATCCCGAAGGAACGGTTGCCGGATCGGGAGGCCCAGCATTAGTTTCAAAAGCAAATAGTTTATTCAGGGCGGTAGTTTTCGGTTTAATAATTATTTTTGCTGCCTGGTTGATTGTTAATGTTTTCTTTGTGGTAATTGGGGTTGCCGACTGGACAGGCTTAAAAGAGGGTTGGTGGAAAATTAAATGCCCCTAAATAAAAATTGCCCCCATAGCTTAATTGGTAAAGCAACCGCCTCTTAAGCGGAAGACTGTCCAGGTTCAAATCCTGGTGGGGGCATAAATTAAATGCAAAACAGGGGAGACAAAATGCGAATTGAAATAATTAATAAGTAGCAGTTTTTTTATTTTCAGAAAACTGTATAATTAAAAAAAACAATGTTAGACCAAAAAGAAAAACAAAAAATAATAGAAAAATATAAACTTCACGAGGCCGATACTGGTTCTCCAGAAGTTCAAATTGCTCTATTAACAGAAGAGATAAAACGGTTACTTTTGCATTTGAAAAAACACGCTAAAGATTTTCATTCAAAAAGAGGATTATTAAAAATGGTGGCCAAAAGAAGGAAGTTTTTAAAATACTTAAAAGAAGAGGACGAAAAGAGGTATAATAGCATTATCAAGAAAATAGGACTAAAGAAATAAATTATACTGCAAGATACGAGAAAAGATGAATATACAGAAAAAATTAATAACGCTTTCGTATATAATTATAATAGAAATTCGTATTTTGTAGCCAAGTATGATTATTAAACATTCCGGTCAACGAGTAGGGGTGTTAATTGATGTACAAAATTTATATCATTCTGCTAAAAATTTATATAATGCGCGAGTTAATTTTCGCGAAGTTCTAAAATTAGCAGTAAGCGGAAGAAATTTAATCCGGGCTTTTGCCTATGTAGTAAGAACAAAAACTGGAGAAGAAAAACCATTTTTTGAAGCCTTAGAAAAATTGGGAATTGAAACCAGAATTAGAGATCTACAGGAATTTTACGGGGGGCTTAAAAAGGCCGATTGGGATGTTGGAATTACTATTGATGCGGTAAGGATCGCTCAAAGTTGCGACATTATTGTTTTGGCTTCCGGCGATGGCGATTTTTTACAACTGATTGAGTATTTGAAAAACCAAGGAAAAAGAGTAGAAATAATTGCTTTTGGTAGATCTACTTCAACTTATCTAAAAGGGGCGGCTGATGAATTTATTGATTTAGAGAAAAACCCCCAAAAGTATTTATTAAAAAAATAAACAAAACAATCTAAAATAATTTTATTTTAATATGAAATTTCAATTAGAGCTTGCCGGCCGAGAATTAAGCGTAGAAATTAAAAATTTAGCCGAAATGGCTAATGGTAATGTTTTAATTCAATACGGGGATACAGTGGTTTTAGCTACCTGCTGTATGTCAACACAAGAAAAAGATGTTGGATTTTTCCCTTTAACTGTGGATTATGAGGAAAGATATTATGCGGCCGGTAAAATTTTAGGTTCAAGATACATTAGAAGAGAAAGTCGGCCCTCCGATGAAGCGATTTTAACTGCCAGATTAATTGATAGAGCAATTAGACCAAGATTTCCCGATAATTTTTCTCGCGAAGTTCAAGTGATTGTTACTTGTCTCTCTTGGGACAGAGAAAATGACCCCGACATCATTGGATTAATTGCTTCATCACTTGCCCTTACTCTTTCTGATATCCCTTGGTTAGGCCCCATTGCTGTTTTAAGAGTTGGCAGTATAAACGGCGAGTTCATTTTAAATCCCACCTATGAACAAAGAGAAAAAAGTGAATTAGACCTAGTAATATCAACGATTGAAAAAGACGGCCATCTTTTAATTAATATGATTGAAGGAGAAATGGAAGAGGTACCGGAAGAAATAATTCTAAAAGTTTATCAATTCGCCAAACCCTATCTTAAAAAAATTATTGACTTCCAAAATCAAATTTTTAAAAAAGAAGGAAGACAAAAAATTATTTTAAAATCTCTTCCCTCTTACCCGGAGTTAGAAAAAGAAATTAGAGAGTTTTTGGGTGACAGATTGGAAAAATCGCTTTACCAGAAAGAGAAAAACGAACGAATGAGAGATGTTAACGATTTGAAAGAAAAGTTGTTTTTCTTTATTGAAGAAAAATATCCGGGTCAAGAAAAAATAAAATATGTCAAAGACTTTTTTGAAAAAGAGATTGAGAAGGTAATTCACGAAAATATTCTTAAAAAAGAAAAAAGGCCGGACGGCCGGCAATTGGATGAAATTAGAGAAATTAGTTGCCAGGCAGGAGTTTTACCAAGAACCCACGGTTCCGGTCTCTTTTGCCGGGGGCAAACCAAGGCTCTTTCTATTTTAACATTGGGGGCGCCGGGAGATGTGAAACTTTTGGAAGGAATGGAAGTTATCGGTAAAAAAAGATTTATGCACCATTATAATTTTCCTCCTTATTCGGTTGGCGAAGTAAAACCACTGCGTGGCCCTGGACGAAGAGATATTGGCCATGGAATGCTGGTAGAAAAAGCCTTGTCGCCAGTAATTCCATCTTTTGATGATTTTCCTTACACTATAAGGGTGGTTTCTGAAATTCTTTCTTCTAATGGTTCAACCTCAATGGCTTCTTGTTCATCAACTTCTTTAGCGTTAATGGATGCGGGTGTTCCCATTCGTTCTCCTGTAGCCGGAATTTCCATTGGTTTAATGATGGAAAAAGGAATTTCTTCAGTTAAGGCATTACAAACAAAGAATTACAAAATTTTAGCCGATATTCAAGGTCCTGAAGATCATCACGGCGATATGGATTTTAAAATAGCCGGCACCAAAAAGGGGATAACTTGTTTGCAAATGGATATTAAGGTTGACGGAATAAATGAAGAAGTTTTAAAGGAATCTTTAGATTTAGCAAGAAAAATCAGGCATCAGATTTTGGATGCAATAAATAAGGTTTTAGGAAAACCCCGAGATCAGCTTTCTCCTTTTGCACCCAGAATTTTAACTCTGCAAATTAACCCAGAAAAAATTAGAGAAGTAATAGGTCCAGGTGGAAGAGTTATCAATGAAATAATTGAAGAGTGTGACGTATCAATAGATATTGAGGATACGGGTAAAGTTTTTGTTACAGCAGAGAAAGAAGAAGCTGCTAAAAAAGCAATTGCTTGGATAAAAAATATCACCCGGGAGATAAAAGTGGGGGAGGTTTTTGAAGGACGAGTGAAAAGAATTCTGGATTTCGGCGCACTTGTCGAAATTCTTCCCAGCCAAGAAGGGCTTATCCATATTTCTCGTTTAAGCCCTTATCGCATAAAGAAAGTTGAAGATGTGGTAAAAGTTGGAGATGTGGTTTCAGTTAAAGTAATAAGCATTGACGAACAAGGGAGAATAAATCTATCTTTAATGAAAAATCATTCCCATATTTAACCTTACACTAATTTCACTAATGACTATTATTTATTGGTGGTAAATTAGCAAAAATTAAAATTTATGACAAAAGGAATTAAAAAAAATATAGAATTTTTAGAGGGGACAGAAATAAGGACTATGCGAAAAGATATTGCCTGGCTACAATCAGGGGGCGCACTAAAGCAAAAAGAAAAATTAGAATTAGAAAGATTAAAAAAAGAGGCACAAGAGCAAAAAAGAATCCAACAAGAACAAGAAAGAAAAAGAATGGAAGCCGAAAGAATGGCTGAAGAAAAGGCTTTAAGAGAAGCTGAAGAAAAAAAGAAAAAAATGATGGAGGAAGCAGAAAAAGAACGAATTAGAAAAGAATTGGAGCAAAAAAGAATCCAACAAGAACAAGAAAGAAAAAGAATGGAAGCCGAAAGAATGGCTGAACAAGAAAGAAAGAAACGAGAAGAAATAGAAAGAAAATCAAAAGAAGAACTATTTAAAGAAGAAAAGGTTAAATTGGAAAAAGAAAAAATTAAAATAGAAGAAGATATTAAAAAAATTTCTGAACTAAAACATTCTTTGGAATTAAAGAAAGCCGAGCTTTTTAAAAAAATTGACCCGATTGAAAAAACAATAAACATCATTAGGCAAAGAGAAGAACTGGTTGAAAAAGAACTGGCAAAAATGGAAGAAAAAGAAAAACTAACCGAATCATTAAAAGAAAAGAGGGAAATAGAAAAAAAGAGGTGGGAAACAGAAGAAAAAAGAAGACAAATAGAAAAAGAAAGGTGGCCCTGGGATGAAGAAAAGAGAAAAATAGAAAAACAAATAGAAGAAATTGACTTAGAATATCAAGAAACTTTAAAAAAAGAGGAGGCATTAAAAAAAGAATTAGAAGAAATTTTAAACAGACAAGAGCAAATTGAATTGAGAAAGGAAAAAAACAGATTAAAAAAAATTCTTCAAAAAATTGAACAAGAGAAAAAATTGTTAGAATCAAAGAAAAATGATTTTCTCCAACAGTTAAAAGAAGTTGAGCATAAATTAAAAGAAATTCTTGAAGAAGAAATGAGAATTGAAGAAAGCAAGATATTAATTGACGAAGAAGAAAAACTTATAATAGATATTGAAGAGAAAAAAAGATTAGAAAAAGAAAGGTGGAAAATAGAAGAAAAAAGAAGAGAAATTGAGCAACAAAGGTGGAATCAAGAAGAAGAGAAAAGAAAAATAGAAATTCAACTAAAGGAAGTAGAGCGAAATTATCAAAAAATTATAGAAAGGGGGGCTAATTTAATTGAAAGAATAAAAGAAATAAGCGCAAAATTAATACCTACCCAAGAAGACAAAGAAGAAAAAACCAGAGAAGAAAAAACAGAAATGAAAGTTCCTCAAGAAAAGGTTCCCGAGGTTCCCGAGAAACAAGAACAAGAGGAAATCGAAGAAGAAAAAAGAAGAGCAGAAGAAATAAGAAAAAGGGTTGAAGAGGCCAAAAAAAGAATTGAGGAGCTTCGCAAAGAAGAAGAACGTAAAAAAGAAGAAGAAAAATTAAAAAGAGAAAGGATGGAAAAAGCAAGAGAATGGGTTGAAAAATTAAGAAAAGAAGAGAAAGAAGAGAAAGAAGAGAAAGAAGAGAAAAAAGAAGAAAAAAAAGTCCAAGGCCCCCTTTCTCAAATATCTGTTAAGCCTGCAGAAATCATCAGACCTTTACCGAAAAAACCTTCTCTTGTAGAAAAACTGGCTATTCGCGTTGCCGTTTTGGCGACCGTTGTCATAATTTTTGGTGGTCTTATTGTATTTTGGTATTGGTTTTTAAAGATAAAAACGCCCTCATTGTCACCGCCGCCGCCTCCCCCTCTTAGTTGTCAAAGTAATGCTGATTGTCCTTCTGGTCAGATTTGTCAGAATAATCAATGCGTTGTTGGGACCCCGAAAGAAGAAATTTCAATCCCTCCTCCTTTATTTAACGCTGAAGAAAGCAAAATTTTATCAGTTTCTCGACCAGATGAACTTAAAAATCTTCTTTTACAAACAAACCGAGAATGGCTTGAATTTGAACGCTTTAAAAGAGTGGTTATTAAAAACACAACTGAACAGAAAGTCTTTGGATTAAAAGATTTTTTTGAGGCATTATTAATCAGGGCGCCGACAGAACTTTATTCTAAAGTGGAAAACAATTTCACTTTATTTATTTATTCCCAACCCGAAGGAAATCGGCTTGGATTGGTCGCTGAAGTTAAAAAAGACGAAGGATTATCTGAACTATTCAGTTCTTGGGAAAAAACTATGGAAAACGATCTCCAGCCATTTTTTGAATTACAGGGCAAGGAAGAATCAGCCATTATTTCTTATTTCAAAAATGCCAGCGCTGTCAGGGGATATGTTGGACCGAATTTCAGATATCAAACTTTTACTCGTCAAGATTTTGGCCTTTTGTATTTAATTAATGAAAATTATTTTATTCTCACCAGCTCTTGGAAAAGTATGGAAAAAATTATCGACCGCTTAAATATTTCGGCTAAACCTTTAGCCTTAATTAGCGACCTAAAATTAGGCGATAGCGGTCTAGAAGTAGAATTGCTTCAAACTTGGTTAAGAGAGGATGCTTTAGTTTATCCGGAAGGAAAAATAACTGGTTATTTTGACAAAACAACCGAGGCGGCAGTAATTCGTTTTCAAGAAAAATACGCTTCAGAAATCCTGGCTCCTCAGGGATTAACCAAAGGAAGCGGTATTGTTGATTCTTACACAAGGCTAAAATTAAATGAAATTTACGGAAAATCAGGGGTGATACCGCCAACGCCGGAAATTACTAATGAACTAAGGTATGGCGATCGCGGCGACCAAGTAAGACTTCTTCAATCTTGGTTGGCTAAAGACCGCGATATCTATCCCGAAGGATTAATAAGCGGCTGGTTTGGACCGGCGACGCAACGGGCGGTAATTCGTTTTCAAGAAAAATACGCTTCAGAAATCCTGACTCCTCAGGGATTAACCAAAGGAAGCGGTATTGTTGATATTTTAACGAGGAAAAAATTAAATGAGCTCTACAGCAAATAAGATAACCAAATTTTCTCTTAAAAAAATTAAAGAAAGTTTAGAAACAGAAAGGAAAATAATTGAACAAGAACTGGAAAAATTCGCTAAAAAAGACGAAAAAATTAAAGATAACTGGAAAACAAAATTCCCCAGTTTTAACGGCAGTTCCGGCGGTCACTCATTAGAAGACGAAGCCGAAGAAGTACAAGAGTATGTTGACAAATTGCCGATTGAATATAGCTTGGAAATCCGACTCAGAGATATCAACTTGGCTTTGGAAAAAATAAAAACCGGCAAATACGGCAGGTGTGAAAAGTGTAAAAAACCCATAGCTAAAGAGAGATTAAAAGTCTATCCCGAGGCCAGAACATGTACTAAGTGTAAATAATAAATAATTGTGTCGTCAAAAGTTTTTTCAACCGTCCTTTTGGGTTTGGATGCTCAAATTATTGAAATAGAAGTAGAGGTTTCCTATGGCCTTCGTCGTTTTGAAATTGTTGGTTTGCCCGATAAAGCTGTTCAAGAAGCAAGAGAAAGGGTGGCGGCGGCAATTAAATGTTCGGGATTCCAATCTCCATATCATCAACCGTTTCGGGTTTTAGTTGCTTTGGCGCCGGCCGATTTAAAAAAAGAGGGTTCTTTATACGACCTGCCCATTGCTTTGGGCTTTTTATTGGCAACAAAACAAATAAAGTTTGACTGGCAGGATAAAATTCTTTTGGGAGAGTTATCTTTGGATGGAAAGTTAAGACCAATTAAGGGAGCGCTTTTGGCTGTTTTAGCCGCCAGAGAAAATAATTTTAAAGAAGTTGTCTTGCCAAAACTTAATGCTCCGGAAGCTGCTTTGGTTTCTGCCCTTGATAAATCTTTGACAAAAAAAGAAAAAATAAAAATAATCGGGACAGAAAGCCTGAAAGAAACCATTAAATATCTAATGGCTGAAAAAGAAATTCCTCCTCTTGAAATAAAAGTTGAAGATTTTTTAGCTAAAGCCGATTATCCTTTTGATTTGGGTTGGATTCGCGGTCAAGAGTATGCTAAAAGAGCTCTGGAAATTGTGGCTGCCGGGGGTCATAATTTATTGATGCAGGGCCCGCCGGGCACGGGAAAAACTTTATTGGCTAAAGCCATTCCTTCTATTTTGCCCCGGCTCTCTTTTGAAGAGATTTTAGAGGTCAGTAAAATTTATAGTGCCGCCGGTCTTTTAAAAGAAAAACCTTTAATTAATTTAAGACCATTTCGTTCTCCTCATCATACCTCTTCTGAAGCGGCTCTTATTGGCGGCGGAAATCCGCCTCGGCCGGGCGAAATAACGTTGGCTAACCGGGGAGTTTTGTTTTTGGACGAGTTTCCCGAATTTCACCGAGATGTTCTGGAATCGCTTCGTCAACCCCTTGAAGAAGGAAAAATTACGGTTTTAAGAGCAAAACATTCTTTGACCTTGCCGGCTCGCTTTACTTTGGTGGCAGCTTCCAACCCTTGTCCTTGCGGTTATTATCAAGACCCAGATAAAAAATGCGGCTGTACTCCTTCTCAAATTCAAAAATATAAAAGAAAGCTTTCTGGACCTTTAATGGATAGAATTGATCTTTTTATTGAGGTTCCTCAAATAAAATACGAAAAATTAATAGCCCCAGATGAAGAAAACTCTAGTCAAATAATAAGAGAAAAAGTTGAAAAAGCTAGAGAAATACAGCGGAAACGGTTTTCTGGAGAATTAACCAATTCGGAAATGGAGCTTCCTAAAATTAAAAAATATTGCCAACCTGATTTAAGGTCTCAAGCTCTTTTAAAAGCTTATGTTGATTCGGGTAAACTTTCTGCTCGCGGTTATCACCGAGTTTTAAAGGTGGCTCGGACTATTGCCGACTTGGAGGAATCAGAAAATATCTTATACGACCATCTGGCTGAAGCTTTAATGTACCGCGTCAGAGAAAATTAAAAAAGGAGGCTTAACTCCTTTCTTTTCTGGTTTAGCACTTAAAGTTAGAATATCAATGCTAAAACGAATATTACAAAATAAATTATTATACACAAAATCCTTTGACCCTGGGAAAGTTCTTTAAAAGCCCCTGTTGCGCTTTTTCCAATTTGTTTTTCCCATATATTTTTTCTTAAATATTCGTACACCAGAAACCCTAATATCATAATTATAAGTGGTAAGGCGCCCCGTAGAAATAACCCCGTCATAAAAAAGATTATTAATACGCTAACCCATACAGCCGGCGAGATCGTAGCTCCCTCTCTTTTCATTTTTCTTACTTCCAGGTACGTACGAATAATTAAATAAGGAAGCAATAAGGCATATAAAATATCTAATATCATAATGGGTAAAAATGTAATTTATTTAGCAAAGGGATTTCTTGTTCCTCTAACCTCAAAATGAAGATGACACCCTGTCCGTCCTAAAGTATAACCGGTATTTCCTATATATCCTATTATTTCCCCCACATTAACTTGACTATTGTTTTTTGCGGTTATAAAAGAAAGATGACCATAAAAAGTTACTATACCATTGGGATGTAAAATTCTTACATAATTACCAGATATTCTATGATACCCGGTTTTTTGGACCTTGCCGCCAGCAACCGCGAAAACCAGTTTGCCGCAAGAATTTCCTGAATGAGAAAAATCAATAGCATTATACCAATGAAGTCCCTGAGTAATTATATAAGGAGATGATACGGGAGGTATAAACTGACTATCAACCAGAGGGATATTGGCAGGAACCGGTTGCGCTTTGGCAGGCATTGTGCCACCAGGAACAATAAGAATGTCTCCGATATAGATATCGTTTTCATTAAGAAGTTCATTGAAAGTCACAATTTCTTCTATTTTTCCTTTATAGGTTCTGGCAATTTCCGAAATAGTATCGCCCGATTGAACGTAATGAATCACCCCTGAAATGGGCGGAATAATTAATTTTTGACCAGTTTTGATATTTGAATTTTTACTCAAATCATTAGCCCAGAGGAGAGTTTCAAGAGAAATATTGTGATTTTGGGCAATTAAAGAAAGAGTATCTCCGGGCTGAATAATATATTCAATAATTTCTTTTCGGATTTCGGGTTCCGGATTATCGCCCAAGATTACCCCTAAAACCTGAGATGTAACCATTGTCGGGGGTACAGAAGCCAACAGACTATTCCCCTGGATTATATTTAATTCAGGAGATTCTAATGTCGCTGGCCTTTTGCCATCTATGGGCGCGAATAAAAATTGGTCAAATGATGTGTTAGAAATTTCAGAAGCAAAAGCTGAAAAATAAAAACCTTTTTCCAATAAAAAAGAATTTATAATAGAACCAGCACCCAAAGAAATAATCCCAAACAAAACGACCGAAAATAGACCACAATAAAGGAAGGGGTCTTTAAAAGATCCCTTGTCGGCTCTCAGTTTTTTCTTTAAGTTTTTAGCGTAAATCCTTAACTTGCTTTGAAGTAGCGGCCAGACCAAAAAAATGACCTAAAAAATGAAAAAATTAGAAATATCTTTAGTCTCCTTTCCCCCGTATTATTAAGAATAAACCTAACAGGGGTTGTTTCTGGATATTATTTTAGATTACCCCAAGCCAAGCTATCAGTCAAGTGTCCGTATAAGATACTAACATTTTGGAAAGTCCAAGGTTGTTAATTAGGTATTATGCCAGACCTTGCTTGTTTAAAAAAGAGTGGAGCCCCCTGTTGAAGGTTCTACCTTCAACATAGATAATGAACTGCCCGCCGCCGCAGGCGGCGGGCAGTTTGGCAGGTTGGATTTTGTTTTTTTGTTGGGTGGTCCAGAGTTTTACTTTAAATAACTAACTAATTATCTTTACGCTGTATATAAAATTTTATATTTTATATAATGTAAATAAATTATACCGAAATATTTGATAAATAGAGCATCAATCACAATTAATCTCAGAATAATCTATTTCAGTGTGTTAATTCATCCGTATTTTAACAGCGAAACTGCTTTATTACTTAAAGGTTTTATATTTTAATGATTTTTACCCCAACCTTGTTAAAACTTGTTAAAAATCAGTTTAAAAAACACAATTTTTTTCCGCAAAAAAGATTGGGCCAAAATTTTTTAATTGATAAAAGGGTTTTTAAAAAAATTATTGAAGCCGCTAATTTAAAAACAAAAGATATAGTTTTGGAAATTGGTCCGGGGCCAGGTAATTTAACTAAAGAGTTGGCAAAAAAAGTCAAAAAGGTTATCGTTATTGAAAAGGACCCGAACTTAATAAGAATTTTAAGCAAAGAATTAAAAATAAATAACATTAAAAATGTAAAAATTATTCAAGGAGATATTTTAAATGTTCTTAATTCAAAATTATTAACTCCTAATTTCTGTAAAGTTGTTGCCAACCTACCTTTTTATCTAACAGCTCCTATTATTAGAAAATTCCTGGAATCCCCACCAAACAATTCATTTCAGATGATACTATTGATACAGAAAGAAGTGGCTCAAAGAATTTGTGCCAAGCCTCCCCGAATGAACCTTCTGGCCGTTTCCGTTCAATATTATGCCGAGCCGAAAATTATAAGCTATGTTTTTAAAAAATCTTTCTGGCCCAGACCAAATGTTGATTCAGCTATTATTAAAATTATCCCTCACAACCAGTTCCAAAATTTATTAATTACTGATTCTTGCGGCAAAAAGAAATTTACAAATTTACTTTTCCAGATTGTTAGGGCGGGATTCTCCCAGCCAAGAAAATATCTTTTAAACAATTTATCAAATATGTTAAAATTAGACAAAGAAAAAACAAAGAACTGGCTCTTGAAAAATAATATTAAACCGAACCAGCGCGCAGAAACTTTAAGTATTGAAAACTGGATAAAACTCGCCAAAAGTTTTAGGGTTTTTTCTTCTTTTGTCTTGATTAGTATTTTATTTGGAAGTATTATTAAATAATAAAGCGGGTTATCCTAAAATGATTAAAAAAATAAAGCTTATTATTCTCTTTTCCTTTGTTCTTATTTTTCTTTTTTATTTTGTTTTTGCCTTCGCCCAAGAAAGAGAATTGGAAGTTAAGTATCCGGAAATTGGCGGTCTCAAACCAAAAACGGTTAAAGAGGGCTTGCCCGACTATGTAAGATATATTTTTACCTTTGGGGTTGTGCTTATTGGTTTAGTAGTTTTTACCGCCCTTATCTGGGGGGGTATTATTTATTTAACTTCGGCAGGCAACCCGGTTAAATTAAAAGAGGGAAAAGATAGGGTTATTTCTGCTTTTTTGGGCGCGATTATTCTTTTATCCTCTTATATTATTTTAACCACCATCAATCCTCAATTAGTGTTTTTTGATTTACCTCCTTTGACAAAGATAGAAAAAAAAGAGATTCCTCCGCCCTCGGAAATAAAAGGAGAAGAGGTAAGCTTAATTCTTGCTGAACTGCCTGTGGGACAGTCAGTTGAAGAAGGCCTTTGGGGCAAAACAAAAAGAAATGAATTAACCGCTCTTTTAAACGAAAACGAAACAACGATTGAAGCACCGATAGAAATAAAAGAAAAAAAGTTTGATATAAACCCTATCTCAAATTCAAATAAATACTTAGAAAGCCTGAGCAAAGAATGCCACTGCGAACTGTTGACTGCTATTTGCACCGAAGAAAAAGCTTGTGGGAAATCTTTAAGCGAAAAAGCCGAGGGTTGTACCGGCGACCCTTGTCCTGAAGATATAAGAGAAAGAATAAATCTGGTTTTGGGAAGCAACCGGTTAAAAATAAGACAAATTTTAGATTTTGAGAAAAAAATTATTGAAAAAAAAGAGTTGTTTGAAAAAGAATTAGCCAAATACAACGAGATAGAGCAAGAGCTTCTTTCCTGCCAAGCCACAGGGAGAACAGTTTACACCCTTAATGAATATCTTTCGCAGCTTAATTTTTTCCGAGAACAGGGTTGGACCTTAAAAAGAATAACTCTACCAGGCGCTCCTTCCCCGGAAGCAGATTTTTTAACTTTTTATTGCTCGGTAGGCGGAACTCTTTTTGACTATCCTTATATCTCAGAACTTGAAATACCTCCAGAATTATTAGGAGCTGGACTATTACAAATAACCGAAACACCAACAGAATTCGCCGCCCTAAGAAAAATGCACTGCTCAGCTGAGATTCCGGTCGGCGAAATTGTTGACACTCTGAGCGAGTTGATGGTTGTTCTTGTCAGTGAAATAGAAAGATTAATCAATTTAGAGGGAGGTTCGACAGAAAAGCTGATTTACTTAAATGATGATGATTTAAAATTTGAAGGCGGATTGGCCTATCAATTGAATAAAATGGAAGAGTATATCTCCCAGTGTACCGACAAGAACTGTAAAACCAATTGTGGTTGCGTTCCCAACACACCTTGCGGATTGGTTGAATGTTCTGTGCCTGCTGGTCAAGTATTGTGCCAAATACCTTGTTTTCCTTCTCCTTGGGGATGCACGCCTAACCCTTGTTATGGTCAATGCACCCCTTGCCTTCAGGTGGTCGGAGGATGCGAGGCTCGAGACCCAAATTACGCTCCTTGCCCCAGAATAGAAATTGAAACAACGGTTAAAAAAATTAAAAAATTGGAAAAAGAAGCCTTAAAGACAATAAGAGAGATAAGAGGAATTATTGATCAGGTTGCATCTCTTTTGGGAGAAACTCCGGGAGAAACTTTAACTTTAAAAAATGTTAGAGACGCAGTAAAATATTGTTATAGTTCAAACATTGAAGAGCCCTCTTTGGGGTTACTAGATTGCCAAAATGCTATCGGAAACTACGGTTCTGACGGTCTTATAATCGGCAGCTGCAATCCCCGCAATTTCTTTTGTTGTTCTCCCAGCACTGAGGGTTTAACCATACCCTTTAGACCTCTTCCGCCGAGAGAAGCGGTATTTATTGTTCCATCGGAGGAGTACCAGCCCCTTTCTTCAATAGAAGGTTGTCCTGAGGGTTGGCTTTGCGACCCCGATGTTAAAAAGTACAATCAATATCAAGACGCTTCCGAATCGTTAAAAAGCCTTCTTTCTTGTATGCGCCAGAGATTAGATAATATCCAAAAAGAAAAAGAATTGAAAACTATCATTGGCAGAATTTCATCAATTTCAGACAGTAAACTTTATTTAGGAACTTGCGACTGGGTGAGGGGGCCAGTTAGTCCGGGCGGCTGCAGTCACACTTACGAAATAAAGTACAGCAAAGAAAGAGTTTCGGCTCATTATGGCGGTCCTATCTGTCGCTACCAACAAGAATCTTTGGCACTTGATTTAGGTGATGAACAAAACGCCGACTATATTATTGAAGCGGCGAAAACCTGCCGGCCCGATGCTTTTATTTATAACGAGCACACCCATCTTCATATAAGTATTGGTCAGGCTGAGGAATGCGGCAGTAATTAAAAAATGTATAATTTTTCAGAAAAACAAAAAATAATTTTATCCCTTTTTGTGGCAAGCGGTCTAATCGGCCTTTCTTTAAGTTTTCCTTTTTTAAAAACTAACTTTGAAATAGTTCTTGTAAAAACGGAAAAAGTTATTGAAAAGTTTAAAAATAGTCTTCCGGTTTTTGCTCAATATTTTTTCCCGCGTTATCCTCAAAGATTAACTTATCTCGCTTTAGAGCTATCTCAGGCCGGTGATGAATTAATTTCCCTTACTGAAAGACTGGATAGAAATATTGCTCAATGTAGCTGCCAACTGGCTCAATCTCAATGTTTAAGCGGCCCGTCCACTCAGCAAGTTGAGGACCAAATTAACAAAGAATTCTCCTCTGGGCTATCGCCAGAAATAGCAAGAAAAATTGATGAAGCGGTTTTATCCATTAACGAAAAAATTACAGAGTCCATATCTGAAGCAGAAAACGAAATGACAGAGGCTTTTAATGAAATTCAAGAAGAGTTAAATAAGACCAAAGAGCAGGGGACTTCAACTTCAAAAAAAACCGAGGATAAATTGAGATTTATCCCGGTGGTTCAGTCGGAAACCGATATCGTTAGCGAGCTGGAACAAACATTAAACACTATGAAAAATCAAACTATAGATGAATTAAAAAACGAAGGAGCAGAGGTTAAAGAAAATATTGAGGAGTATAAAACAACCTTTAAAAACGAGCTAAATAAATTGCAAACCTATCCCCAAACAGAAATAGTAAGTAGGTTTCAAGTTTTATACCAAAAGTTTCTCTCGGATACAGAGAATGAGTTAATGAAATTGGACCCCAACAAAATCATCAGAAAACTGGAAAATGAGCTTGAAAACATTTATGCGCAAATAAGGGACTTGCCCACTAAACTACTTTCTGATATTGAAAGAAGTTTACAGACAGCCTTAACCGATTTAAAAAGAGATTTGGTAAGCGCTTTGGACCTGCAAGATATTTTTGCTTTTCTCAAAAATCCTCTTGGTTTTCTTTTTCAAGGCGGCTGTATGCCCGGTCCGATTGGTGCTTTTGGCGAACCCTGTCCCAACAGAGACGCAATTGAAAAAAACCAGATTGAAGTTAAGGAAAAGACCGAGCAAATTTCTTTTTTAAGAAATTTGTTGATAAAAGAAATGGAAACCGGCCTGGAAAGAGAATTAGAAACATTAGATAAAGAAATAGCCGAGGAATTAAGAACTAACTTTAATGAAATTCTTCAGCAATCCCAAGATATTTCATCTTTGTCAATTGAAAATAGCAAGCTTCCTTCAGATTGTGTGGCAGAAAATTGTTCTGTTGCCTGCGGGTCTGGAACCGCATTTAAAGCTAAAGCTTGCGTGGAAAGTATTCGTGGCGAACAAAAACCAATAACTTTAAAATTTAATGTACAAGTTGGCCTTGAGGATTTAGAGCTTGGCAAAGTTAGCATAAGCGCTGTCAATCTTAAACTGCCCGAAGAGATAAATATAAGCCCTTTAGGAGATTTGACGATAGCCGTACCTCCTCAGGAAATTGTTGTTTCTTTTCCGCCCCAAGAAACTTTGCCTGATTTGTCCCAACAAACTTATACTGTTCACCAAGCTGAAACTCTTTTACCTAAAGCGCCCAAACTTACCCTTCCCTGCCCGAAATTTACCGAATCTTCTTATCAATGCGAGGCGGAATTTCAACAAGAAGAAATAACACATTCGGGTATGAGTCAATACTCTGAGGAGCTCGCAAGACGGTCGGAAGCGTGCCAGAACCTTGCTCCCGATCCAAATTCTGATTGTTACCAAAGTATAAAAAGACAAATAGAAAATGATCCGCGTTGGATAAAAGCAATAGAGGAATGCAAAAATGCGGTCAAATGCGCCCTTACCGATACAAAATGTATCGCAGATTGTATGTCAAGAATCAAAGAGTGCGAAAAAGAATGCGAAGGAATACCTGATTGTTCTTGTAACCAGGAAGATTGGTTAAGGGGGTGCAAAGAAGGTTGCAACGTTGAAGACCTAATTAAAAAAAGAAACGAACAGATAGAAAACGAAGCTAAAAGGATTTGTAAAAGACCGGAGTGCTTTAATCCTCAGGCTCTCGGCGTGAATTTGCCTTCAGCGTTTAATTATAGCGTGCCCCAAAAAAATTGTCCCAGCCAAATAATTCACAGTTTTCCTTCTAGTATGCTGGGTTGTGAGGCTTCGCCGCCAACTATTCCTTCCATTAAACTGCCTTCAATAAAAATTCCCGATATTAAACTCGGAGAATTAAAGCTTCTTCCTTTTCTTTATATAAAATTTCCGAGCTTTGTTTTTGAGGATTTAATTTTTCCGCAAATTAATCTTTGCAATATTGATGATTGTAAAAATTTCTTTCCCCATTTAGACTTCCAGCTGCCCATTTTAAGCATTCCAGAAATAGACGCAATTGAAGCTCAAGCACCAGAGTTGGGAGCGCCGAAAGTAAGAATTGAAACTTTTCCCATCCCGCCCATTCCTTTTACCCTCCCCCAACTACCCAATCTTTTATTGTCTTCGTTAATGCTTCCCGAATTAGATATAGAAGTAATTTCTCTGCCCGACCCGCGAATTTCTGTTGGTTTGGAAGGTATTGACGCCGATATTGCCTGGGCCCTTGCTTCTTTTTTACTTAACCGTCTTGGCCTTCCTGTGCCGGAATTTTATGCTTGCGTTGAGGGATTTTTTCAAACAGGTCTTCCCGTATCAATCGTTTTTCCCAATTATTATTTTGCTTGGCCGGCATTTCCAGATATTCCGCAAATTCCTTTTTGCAAAGATATTAATGATTTCTGTGGAAAGATTAAAACAAAATTAAAAGTGGTGACCGATAAAGTTCCCTTAATACAAAATAAAGTTAATCAGGCCTTTCAAAAAGAAATTCAGCAAAAGCTTGATAAAGCCGCTGCCGAAATTAATAAAGAGATATCCGAAGAAATCAAAAAATATTTAGAAAAAGTTAGCCAACAAATAAAAAGGGAGGTGGAAGAAAAAATAAAATCGGCTCAAGTAAAAGATGGAAAAATATACATTCCCCCGGCCTTTATAAAGGTAGAAGGCCTTAAAAAAACCTATAACCTAAACAACAAAATTAAGATTCCCCAAAAAATTGTTATTCCTTGGCCCGAGGAATTAAAAAAAGTGCCTTTACAGCGTGACCCCATACAGTATAATCTTCCCACCATACCTCTTTCAGATTTTTCTTTTTCAAAAACCTTCTCCCTCAAGGGCCCGGGCTTTCAGTCGCTTTCAATTAATGTAGACTTTCAATACGGCGCCGAATGTGTTTCTTTGCCGCCAAGCGGAGATCCTTGCCCCGGTATTGATGTGCAGAAAATTAAAGACATCCAGCAGGAAATAAACGAGACTTCAAAGACAATCTCAAATATATTAGAATAAATTAAAACAAAATAAAACCAACAATTTAATAATAACTCCCCGCACAACACACAATAACCCAATACATACCACACAACAATGGATAATTATTAGGATTAGGACTTGTGCTAGCCAAGCTAAGCATAAGTCCTAAATAAAAAACTATGAGGAAAAGAATTATTTTTCTTATTTTTCTTTCAATTATTTTAATTTTTGTCTTTCTGTTAAATAATTTTGCCTTGGCGAACGATAATTCCGACGATAGACCCTTGGAAATTGTTTATCCTAAAATTCCTGGCGTTGATAAGATTCCCCAAACCGTTAAAACCGGTCTCCCCGACTATGTTAAATACATTTTTACTTTTGCGCTTTTTTTCTTTGGTCTTTTGATTTTCGGGGTTTTAATTTTCAGCGGCATCAACTATATTCTTTCTGCCGGTAACCCCGCCAAACTTTCTGAGGCAAGGCAGGGAATAATGGCCGCTCTTTTGGGCGGAGTGATTTTATTTGCTTCTTACCTTGTTTTTAATACCATTAATCCTCAATTGGTTATTCTTGAGGCGCCGCCTCTGCCAAAAATTCCCCTTTATATTCAGCCTGGCGTTTATCTTTGCAATTATAAAGTAGACAATATCGGCCAAGTTCTTAATGATTATATGGTTTCTCTTCCCGAAATTACCGCGCCTGATTATGAAGAAAAACTTAAAAAACGAAGCGAGGCGGTAAAAAAGTTTATGGAGATATTGGGAACGCTGGAGGATCCTGATAAAACCTGTTTTTTAGCCACTAACTCTGGTCCCTTGGAAAATTTTAGCATCGAAGGCCAAACTATTTTTATTGTCCCCCAAGAAAGGTATAATCAAGAAACAAAAAGAGTTGATTGGGTTTTTAATTTCGGTTTAGTTTTACATGATGACGATAATTTTACCGGGAAATGCAAAATATTGCCATCACCCGATGCTGCTAAACGCACTATCTATGGCCAGATAGACGGCTTTCAGGCAGGAATAGATTTTAAAGCTGAAGCCATCACTGTCTTTAAAAAGCCACCTCAAGATCCGCCAGATGATTTACAGGATGTAGTTTTGTATGAACAGATTAGTTTTAATGAACTCGGCGGAAAAACAGAAACAACAACAACAACACAAAAAAAGCTACAAATTGGAGACATATGCGAAAAAGATGAAGAGTGTGAAAGCAATTCCTGTATTCCTGTAATGTCAGGGTTTGGAACAATGATTAAACAGTGCCACCCTAAACCAGGCACTTGGTTGCCTCAATCCTTTTTTGTGTTTGCGGCCAAAGACCCTAATTTAAAAGAAAAACATTTTAAAGTAGGAGGAAGCGGCGTGGATATTAAAATCGTTGATAAAAACGAATTAGAAGAATTATATCAGAATACCCGTTCAATACAAGTTAAACCGAGAGACCAGCTTTTGGTGGTTTTATTCGGGGACGAGGATGAAGAAACTGCTGGTCAAGCTAATGAAAAATGCGAAGTAAGAAGCCGGGACGATGATAGTTTAATTGATGATCCGATTGGCAGATGTGGAAGATGCAACATAGTTACGCGCGCTGTTTCTCGTGTTATTTCTAAGATTGGCTCATGGGAGTGGGCTAAAGAGTGTCACCCCTGCCTTGAATACCTTATTATTATTAAAGGTCAAAAGATTTAAAATGGGGATTTTTTCAGAAACCAAAAAAACTAAAAAATTTATCTCTTTTGGCTTATCTTTGGTTATTGTTAGTTTTTTGTTTTTTCCTTTTTTAGCCAAAGCGTTCCTTGAAGAAAAAATCCTCAATGCCCTTCTTTTTCTTCCCACTCTTTTTTTTGGGGTTTTTATAGGAATAGCTATTTTGCTTTCCGGATTCGCTGCTCGGATTGCCGGAGCGCTTTTAGATTGGGTAACCGGACCTAATTTTATTTCCTATAGCTACACCAATCCAGAAAACAATCCGGTGATTGAAAACGGCTTAAGAGTCACCCAAAGTTTTGTCAATATGCTTTTGGTGGTTGTCCTGGTTTATGTTGCTGTCTCCATTGCTTTAAGGTTAGGCCGTGAAGGCGAGGCAAAAAAATTGCTGGTTCGTTTAATTTTGGTTGCTCTTTTGGTAAACTTTACACCGGTTTTTTGCGGTCTGATTGTTGATGCTTCTAATATAGTAATGAATTATTTTTTGGTCGGGATTGAAGATGGAATTTCCGGCATTTTAACTCAAGCTCTGCAATACGGTGAAACTGTTATCTCGGAAGCGTTTTCATTCACTGATTCTTTTGCGAAAAAACCTGCAATTTTGGTTCAAGGGTTAATCCAAACCGTTTTAAATCTTGCTATCGCTATCAGCTTTCTTCTTTATACCTCCATTTTCTTTTTCCGTTATTTTGCTATCTGGATTTTGGTTATTCTTTCTCCTTTGGCTTTTGTTTCCTATATTTCGCCTATTACCAGAAATTATTGGAATATGTGGCTAACAAATTTCGTTCAGTGGGCAACTATTGGCATAATTAAGGCCTTTTTTCTTTATTTGGGTATGAGCACCTTTGGCGCATTAAGAAAAGAACTAATCGCGAAAACAGAACTACCAGGGGTGGAATCAAGAGTTGCCGCTCATCTTGATAATATACTTCCTTTTGGCGCCGTAGTTGTCTTTTTACTTATGGGGTTTGCAATGACTTTTGCCACCACTGCCTGGGGCTCTGACCGCGTAATAAAGTTAACAAGAAAAGGCGGTAAATGGCTTGGGGGAAAAACCTGGGGGGGAACAAGAAGATTTGCTGGTAGAGTGCTGGGAAGAAGAAAAGAATGGGTGGAAAGACAAGCTTCTGCCAGATTTATGCCAGAAAGAATTAGCCAGATGGGAGGAGTAGGGGGAGCTTTATCAAAGTTTGGTTATGGCGCTTTTGTTGCTCCCACTATTTGGGCTTTACGGCGAGGAATCGGTGAAGCCGGTCTAAGATTGAGCAAAGCAAGCATAGAAGATATTAGAAAGACAGAAAAAAGATATGAGGGGGAATCTGTTGAAAGAAAAGCAGCCGACCTAGTCAGCCCTAGTCGCAGCCTTACTTATGAAAAGAAAATTGGAATTTTAAGAAAAGCGATTGACGAAGGGCAAGTTGCTGATATGAGGGACCAACTTAGAAGAGCTGGCCGAAGCGACCAAGAAATAGACGAATTAATTATAAAGTTGGGCAAACAAGCAATAAGAATTGATCCTGAAGAATTTAAAAAAATCAGAGACGCCTTTCCTCATTTGGCTGAAGAAATGGGCAGAGAATTTTCAGATGAAATTCGGCGCAGACTCGGGGTTAGTGTTAATCAAGCTTTAGGTGAAGGTTATTCTGGGGTTGCCGAAAGAGTTACTGCTCTAATAAAAGTACCCGATATCTCTAAAATGGACCGAACGCAATTGGTTGGACCAAATATAGACAATGCAGTAAAGCTTGCAATTTTAAGGCATTGGGGCCCAGCCCAGTTTGCAGGGGCAGTGAGAAGCTTTGGCCGAACATTTATTTCTGATTTCCAACAAATGATAGATATGCAAGGCAGGGCGTGGTTTCAAACAAATAATCCCTCACTTTTGCGTTACCTTACCAGGAGCGCTGCCCGCGGTCTTGGTTTGCGTCCGCCACCTTAAAGTAAAGTTTAATAAAAGTTAAATAAAAATGGAGTTAGTCGGCGCTAACTCCTAAATCCTAAATCCTATTTTTTTAATTTTTCCTCACTCTCTCTTTTCAATTTTTTATAAAGCTTATCCGCCGGCGTTTCCTCTGCCGGAGAAATGTTAACTTTTTCTTCAACCTTTTTAATTCCTCTACCCAATGGCATTCTTTGCCAAGCAGCTAAAGCGTTAAGAATCATTTTCTCAATTCCTTCTGCTCCTTGAACCCTAATGTCCAGATAACTTCCTCCTTCAATGGCAAGCTGCCTGACAATTAAATCTTTCGCAAGCTTTAAAAACTCCTGTCTTAATTCGGGAGAGATATCAATTTCTGCTCTAATTTCATTTGCAAGTTTTCCCCTCGCTTGAGCAATCATTTCAATAACTGCGCCAACAGCTTGAGCCGCTCTTCCGGCAGCTTTTAACTCTTCCTCCTTTTTTGCACCAGCTGCTCGCTGGTATTGGGGAGGAAGATCAATTTCGCGAATTTCAATACCTTTTTCTGCAAGTTTAATACCCCACTTTTGTAAAGTTTCCTCAATTACTTTTGCCCCCCTTAAAAGAGTCCAAAGAGATTCTCCTTTTAATTGGAGAAGTTCATCAATAAAGCATCCGGTTACAAGTGCCCTTGTTTCAGCTGAAACTCTTGCCAAAGCATCTTCAAGTGGTGTTGGCGGAGCAACGAACAAAAACAAGTAGGGGTTTCTAATCCGAAGAGTTACTAAAACCAATACATCCACCGGTATTCTTTCCGGTGGTTTAGTTTCAACGGCAGTAAGCTTAAAGGCATAAACCGCTGGTTTTAATAAGACATGGTCAAAATTTTTCTCTTCGTGAAATTCAACTTTCATCTCAGAATCTTTTAATCTAATATCTGTCCACCGGTGCTTATACCGGTGGATTTTTTGAAAAGGCCAAAAATATATCCACAGCCCCCCAAAAAGGCGACCCTTAACCTTTTTTTCACTTTTTTTATCCGGAGAATCCTCTTCTAATTCTCTCCAAATGTTCCAATTGTAATCCATCCAGTGGTTTTCCCACTGGAAAATAATTTTGGAAAACTTTCCAAACACCATCACCGCTTTCGCGGTGCCTTCTTCAACAATGGTAATTCTAATAAACAAGGCTGCTATTGCCAACGCGAAAATAAGTAGTAGTAGTATATCCATTTTTATTTTTTAAGGTTCTTTTATGCCATATCATATTTTCAAAATCCTGTCAATTTTTTGTCTCTTTTGAGAAATTTAATTTTTAAAAGGATAAAAAAAGCATCAAATTTTATCTTTTTTAATGGCAGGGCTAAACGAATGTTAAGCAAGCATACATTAGACAGAATCTGTTTTTAAATATAAAATAAAATTAATGATAAGAGAAATTTTAGTTAATTTGCTGAAAGAATCAGTTATTAAACTTCAAAATGAGAAAATTTTTCCGGAATTTAAAATTTCGGGAATTCAACTTGAGCCGCCCCCCCAAAAAAATCACGGCGATTACAGCACTAATTTTGCCATAGCGATTGCAAAAATTATAAAAAAGTCGCCCCTAGAAATTGCCCAAAAAATAAGCGAAAAATTAAAAAAAGAAAGCAAGTTTTTTGAAAAAATTGAAGTTGCCAGACCGGGTTTTATTAATTTTTTTATTTCCAAAGAATGCTTAAAAGATGGATTGAAAGAAATTTTAAAGCATAGATTTAAATTCGGCAATTTGAAAATCGGCAAAGGCAAAAAGGTTCAGGTGGAATTTATTTCTGCCAATCCAACAGGTCCTTTAACTGTTGGGAATGCACGGGGCGGGCCCTTTGGCGATGTTTTGGCTAATATTCTTGAAAAAGCCGCATTTAAAACAGAAAGAGCTTATTATATTAATGATTACGGAAAACAAATTTTGAGTCTTGGTCATTCGGTTTTGAAAGATAATAATGCCCAGTATAAGGGCGATTATATTGATTATTTAAACAAAAAAATCAATCGTTTATATCCAAAAAACAAAACAAAAGACCCTTTTAAGATTGGTCAAAAAGCTGCAAAAATTATTATTAAAGAAATGATAAAAAAAACTACCGACAGAATGGGGATTCAGTATAATGAATGGTTTTTTGAAAGCGACCTGCACAAAAAAGGTAAAGTAGATAGGGTAATAGATTTTTTAAAGAAAAAAAACTTAACCTACAAGAAAGATGGTGCTCTTTGGTTTAAATCAACGGTTTTTGGCGATAAAAGAGATAGGGTTTTGGTAAAGAAAAATAAAGAAAAAACATATTTAGTTGGCGATATTGCTTATCACCAATATAAATTTGAAGAAAAAAAGTTTGATAAAGTAATAAATATCTGGGGAGCAGACCACTATGGAGATGCGCCCGGTCTGCAAGCTGGAATTGCCGCTTTGGGTCACAGAGGCAAATTAGATATTGTTATTCTACAATTTGTTACTCTTTTGGAAAAAGGAAAAAAGTTAAAAATGTCAAAAAGAAAAGGGGTTTATATTACGATGGATGAATTATTAAAAGAGACAGGGTTAGATATTGTTAGATTCTTTTTTTTACAAAAATCACCCGATACCCATTTAAATTTTGACCTTTCTTTAGTTAAAGAAAGGTCAAAAAATAATCCTCTTTATTATATTCAGTACGCTTTAGTTAGAATAAACAGCGTTATCAGAAAATCGGGAATTAAGAGTTTGGAAAGTAAAACCAAAAATTTAAAACTTGATTTATTAAAAGAACCGTTTGAAATGGATTTACTTAAAAAAATAATTAGATTGCCAGAAGTTATAGAAGATACTGCCAAAGACTATCAAGTTCAGAGATTGCCTCACTATGCCCTTAATATTGCAGATGCTTTTCATAGATTTTATGAAAACTGCCGCGTTATTTCGGCAGACAATAAAGAATTAACCAAAGTTCGCTTAGCGCTACTGTTGGCAACAAAAATTGTTTTAAAAAATCTCCTTGACCTTATGGGCATTTCTGAGCCAAAAAGAATGTAAAGTTTTTAGAAAGAATAATAAAGAAAATTTTCTTTTTATTACAGTTTTTTATTTTATAATTATTTTATAAAATGAAAGACACATAAAAAATATAAAAATATCTTTAATTTTTAATCCCCCCCCTCTCTCTCAAAAAATTGCCATATCATAGATAGAGAGTAAAAAGAATATTGATAGTTTTTAATTGATTTTAAGCTCCAATAATGTTATTTTTGAAATATGAAGCTCCGAAATTGTTATTTTATTTTGCGGCATGGCGAGACAATTTATCAGACAAAAAAGAAAGACCTTTCCTATCCGTCTTTTCCCGAAAAGCCGCCGATAAAGTTAACAAAAAATGGTGAAAACCAAATAAAAGCCGCAGTTAAAAAATTAAAAAAAGAGAATGTTGATTTAATTTTTTCTTCGGATTTTTTCCGAACCAAACAAACGGCTAAAATTGCAGCAAAAGAACTCGCTTTAAAAATAAATTTTGATAAAAGATTAAGAGATATTAATTTGGGCATTTATCACGGTAGAGCAAAGAAAGAATTTTACCAAAATCTTCCAGAAAACCCAACAGAAATATTTTACAAGAAAATTCCAGGCGGTGAAAGCTGGTTGGATTGTCAAAAAAGAATGTTAAGTTTTCTAAAAGAGATTGATAAAAAATATAAAGGAAAAACAATTTTAATTGTTAGCCATGGCGATCCTTTATGGTTGTTGTGGGGCGCGGTTAGAAATTACTCTCAAAAAAAATTACTTGAGATAAAATTAGAAAAGAGAAATTACCCAAAAGTGGGCGAATTAAGAAAGTTAAACTAAAAACCCTTCAATTTAAAAATTAAATAAGGTTTAAAAATTTATGTATTTAAGTTTTCCGAAATTAGAGGAGAAAATTCTAAAGTTTTGGCAAAAAAATAAAATTTTTGAAAAATCAATTTATCAAAAGAAAAAAAAGCCTTTTTTTAGTTTTTATGATGGGCCCCCTTTTGCCACTGGAAAGCCTCACTACGGCCATATTTTAGCCACCACCATTAAAGACACTATCTTAAGGTATTGGACGATGAAAGGATATCAAGTGCCCAGAAGGGTTGGCTGGGACTGCCATGGTCTTCCGGTGGAAAATTTGATTGAAAAAGAGTTGGGAATTAACAATAAAAGAGAAATTGAAGTCTACGGTATAGAAAAGTTTAATTATGCCTGTCGGGCTTCGGTCTTTCGCTGCGTTAAGGATTTTGAAGAAACTTTAAAAAGAGTTGGCCGCTGGGCAGATTATCAAAAAGCCTATGCCACCCTGGACAATGAATATATTGAATCTGTCTGGTGGGTTTTAAAGCAACTTTGGCAAAAAGGTTTGGTTTACAAAAATTACCGGGTAGTTCCTTATTGTCCTCGTTGCGGCACTTCTCTTTCTAATTTTGAAGTTAATCAAGGATACAAACAAGTAAAAGACCCGTCTGTCTTTGTTAAATTTCAAATTACTACACCATCCTTAAACAAAATTTTTGGCGGGAGACAAAATTCCAAAACTTATTTTTTGGTTTTTACAACAACTCCTTGGACTCTGCCGGCAAATGTCGCTTTGGCAATTTGTCCCCAAGCCAACTATGTTTTAGTGAGACAGGGCAGGGAAAACTATCTTTTGGCTGAAAAAAGAAAAGAAGTTTTAAGGGGCAAATACCAGATAGTTAAAAGTTTTAAAGGCAAAGAACTTATTGGCATAACCTATGAACCGCTTTTTGATTCCTTAATAAATCAAAAAGTTAAGAATATTGAAAACGCCTTTCGGGTTTTGCCGGCTGATTTTGTCTCTTTACAAGAAGGAACAGGTATAGTCCACACAGCCGTAATGTATGGGGAAGAGGATTTTCAGTTAGGTAAAAAATTTAATTTGCCTCAATATCACCTAGTTGATGAAGCCGGCTTTTTCAAAAAGGAGATAAAGGAATTTGCCGGCCTTTTTATTAAAGAAGCTGACCAAAAAATTATTCAGAACTTAACAAACAAAGGTTTTCTCTACAAGAAAGAAGAGATTTTACACTCTTATCCTTTTTGCTGGAGATGCGACTCGCCTCTGCTCTATTATGCTTTTGAAAGTTGGTATATTAAGGTAACCGAATTCAAAAGAGAACTCGTTGCCAACAACAAAAAAATTCATTGGGTGCCAGAACATATAAAAATGGGGCGGTTTGGGAACTGGTTAAAAGAAGCCAGGGATTGGAATTTTTCAAGAAATCGTTTTTGGGGAGCGCCGATACCAATTTGGCTTTGTCAGGGCGATAAAATTAAAAATTGCGACAATATTAAAGTTATTGGTTCACTTAAAGAATTACAGAGATTTAGCGGTAAAAAGCCCAAAGATTTACATCGTCCTTTTATTGATGAAATTACTTTTCAATGCGAAAAATGTTTAGGCACTATGAAACGCATTCTTGAGGTTTTTGATTGTTGGTTTGAGTCTGGCTCTATGCCCTATGCTCAATGGCATTATCCCTTTGAAAATAAAAAATTATTTGAAAAAACTTTCCCGGCTGATTTTATTGCCGAAGGCCTCGACCAAACACGGGGCTGGTTTTACACGCTTCATGTGCTGGCAACAGCCTTATTTAACAAACCCGCTTTCAAAAATGTTATTGTTAATGGATTAATTTTAGATACAGAAGGAAGAAAACTTTCAAAACGATTGAAAAATTATCCCGAACCAAAAGAGATATTTAACAATTATGGCGCCGACTCTTTACGTTATTTTTTATTAGTTTCTACACCCATTGGCGAAGATTACCGTTTTTCTTGCAAGGGAGTGGAAGAAGTTTGTAAAAAAATTCTTACCACCATATGGAACAGCTATAACTTTTTTGAGACCTATAAACCTAAAAATTTTAAACCAACAAAGAGATTCCCGATAAAAAATGTTTTGGATAAATGGATAATTTCTCGCCTAAACACATTAAACGAGCAAGTTATTTATTATATGGATAGGTATGAGATAACCAAAGCGGCAAGATTATTTTCTGATTTTATTGAAGACCTTTCCAACTGGTACATCAGGAGGTCGCGAAAAAGGGAGTTTTCTCAGCAACTTCATTATCTTTTGTTTTCTTTAAGTAAACTGATAGCCCCTTTTTTGCCTTTTATTTCAGAAGAATTGTATCAAAAGCTACGCATGAGATATTATCTTGAATCCGTACATCTTTGCGATTATCCAAAAGCCAACAAGAAATTAATTAATAAAAAACTGGAAGAGAAAATGAAAGAAGCCAGAGAGATTGTTGCCCAAGCTTTATCTCAAAGAGCGAAAGCAGCGATAAAGGTACGTCAACCCTTATTTAAATTAAAAATTAAAAATAAAAAATTAAAAATTGGCAAAGAATTATTATCTTTGATAAAAGAAGAAGTGAACGTAAAGAGAATAGTTTTTGACAACAAAATCAAAAACCAGATAGAGTTGGACACAAAAATTACTCCCCAACTAAAACAAGAAGGCATCTTGAGGGAAGTTATTCGCAATATCCAGGAGATGCGAAAGAAAGCAGGTTTAACTCCCAAAGATAAAATTTCAATCGTATATTTAGGAGAATCTTCTCTTAATAGAATCTTAGATAAAAATAAAAAAATTATTTTAAAGGAAACTTTAGCTAAAAATTTTTCTCTTGGTAAAAAACCTGACAAAAAATTAAAAATTGAAAAAGAGATAAAAATTGATACAATGGACTTGTGGCTGGGAATTAAAAAAACTTGATATGCTTTTTGTGGCTTCAATTATAATTTCAATAACTCTCGCAATTGCTATAATTGTTTTTGCCTTTTTTTATTTTTATCGGGTGGTAAAGCCTGTTAGAGAAATAATCCAAGCCTGTCAGCAGGTTAAAAAAGGAATCCTTGATGTTACAATTAAAGTTAAAAATAAAAAAACAGAAATTGGAAAACTAGCTACTGCCTTTAATGAAATGATTAAAGATTTAAAAGAATCTCGTGCCGCCTTACAAGAAGCCAAAGCTGTTTTGGAGATAAAAGTTGCTAGCCGAACCAAAGAACTTGAAGAATTAACCGCTACCCTTGAAGAGAGGGTCCAAGAAAGAACAAAAGAAATTCAAGAGAGGATAAAAGAATTAGAAAGATTCCATCAAATAACTATTGGTCGAGAATTAAAAATGATAGAGTTAAAAAAAGAAATAAAAAAACTCCAGGCGGAACTAAAAAAACAAAAACAAAAAGAATAATAAAATTTAACTTATTTAAAAAAATAAATTGCGTCCCCAGGGAATTTGTCTTAAATTGATAATAAGCTGGGAAATAGATTATATTTACGAAGAATGCAGTATAATTTATTAGCATTAGCTTTATTGTTTTATGCTTTCAGAAAAGACAAAAGAGATTATTCAACAATTAAAAAAAACAGAAGGAACCTGTCGAGGTGTTTCTCTTCAAACTCCTTTGGAATATATTAGAATTACTCAAGGGCAAGAGACGGTAAATAAAATAGAGGACGAGTTAAAGAAAATAGGTTTGCCGGTTCTAAAAGAGATAAAATCGCTGGAGTATTATCCCTTAAGCTATATGACAATCTTGCACTTGGTGATTAAAGAAACCTTAAATTGGGGAGACGAACAAATAAAGATGATGGGTTACGCTCTTCCTCAAATTTCAATTATTGTCAAAATGATTATGAAGTATTTTCTTTCAATTAAAAGAACCTTTGAAACTTGCCCCGTTTATTGGGCTAAACACTTTTCGGTCGGCGAATTGGTACCGGCGGAGATAAATGAAGAGAAAAAGTACCTTATTCTTCATCTTAAGAATTACAAAACTCATCCAATTGACTGCAAACTCTTTGAGGGTTATTTTAGCAGGATTGGAGAATATGTTATTAAATCAAAAAAAGTAACCACCGAGGAAACAAAGTGTTTGCATCGCGGCGACACTTATCATGAATTTATAATAAAATGGGAGTGATAAAAAGCGGAGTAATTTATTTAAAGAGAAAAAATATGTTGCCGAAAAGGTAAGGGGGGTTGTAAATCTTTAAGTTCCAGTATGGTTATTATAGCGGATGTTTTTTAAGAATTCCACAGTTTTGTATTGGGAGCTAAATTTCATTGTTAAAAAAAATAAAATATGTCTGATTGATAGCCCATATTGTGAATGTTTGGTAAGTTGGGAATGAAAAATTTAATTTTTTTAATTATTATGATTAAAGAAAACTCCCACAACAGAGAGCTGGCAATGGTTAAAGAAGACTTGAAGGATTTAGAGTCGTATATTGAAGAATTTTCTAACTTTTTGCCTTTAGCCGTTGCCATTGTAAATCCTGTTGGGATAATTATTAATATTAATCGGGCATTTGAAAATTTAACCGGTTTTAATCAAATTGAAATCATTGGGGAATCTTTAATCAGTATATTCTTGGAGAAAAATAAGATACAAGAGGCGCAAGAAAAAATTATTAAAACTGTTAGGGTGGATATTGGGGAATTAACATTAATTTCAAAAAGACAAAAAAGAATTCCGGTTAATATTTGTCTTTCTCAAAGGCAGGACGAAAAAGGAGATTTCATCGGTTACTTTATAGGAATAATCGATATCAGCGAGGTTAAAAAATTAAAAGAAGATTTAGAAATAAAAGTTAAAGAGAGAACGGAAGAGTTAGAAGAAAAAACCAAAGAATTAGAGGCATCAAGAAAGGCTTTAATGAACATATTAGAAGATATTGAAAAAGAGAGAAAGATAGCCGAAGCAGAGAAAAATAAAACCTTAGCTATCATCACCAATTTTACTGACGGACTTTTGGTTTTTGACGATAAAGACAAGGTTGTTTTAGTAAACCCTCGGACCGAAGATTTTTTTGGAATCAGTGCCAGAGATATTATCGGCAAAATAATTCCAGATTTATTTTCCTTTACGCTATTGAAACCATTAGCCCAACTTCTCAGCAAAGAAATTAAGGGAATTTTTCGGAAGGAATTGGTAATTAAAGAAGACCTTACTTTAGAAGTTTCTACCGTGCCCCTGGTCAGGTTTACGGTTAATGGAGAAGAAATTTTAGGTAATTTAGTTATTTTACATGACATTACCCGAGAAAAAGTGGTAGAAAGAATGAAAACTGAATTTGTTTCTCTGGCCGCTCATCAATTAAGGACGCCTCTGTCGGTAATTAAGTGGACTTTAAGAACATTATTGGATGGAGATTTAGGAAAGATAAGCCAAGAGCAGCGGGATTTTATTGAAAAAACTTATAAATCTAACGAAAGAATGATTAATTTAATTAATGACCTTTTAAATGTAACCAGAATTGAGGAAGGAAGATACCTTTTTAGGTTAAGTGCCGCCGATATTGGAACAATAATTCAATTTGTGGTAAACTCTTATAAAGAAGAAGCCCAAAGAAGGCAAATTGAAATTGAAATTATAAAACCGGAAAAAAAACTGCCAGAAGTTTTTATAGATATTGAAAAGATAAGATTAGCTGTTCAAAATCTTCTTGATAATGCCCTACGATATAATCGGCCCGGCGGCAAGGTAATAATTTCTTTTAAAAACCGCAAGGGAGAAATAGAAGTTTCAATAGAAGATACAGGAGTGGGTATTCCAAAAGAGCAACATGAAAGAGTTTTTAATAAATTCTTCCGGGCAGCCAATGTTATGAAGATAGATACAGAAGGCACCGGCTTGGGGCTTTTTATCGCCAAAAATATTATTGAAGCTCACAAAGGAAGAATTTGGTTTAAATCAGAAGAAGGTAAAGGTTCAACTTTCTATTTTTCTTTACCCACAAAAAATGAACTTGCAGAGTTTTCTGAAGAGTTGTAAAATGAATATAATGATGTTAAGAAAATTTTAATTTAAGAGTGATTACTGTTCCCATCTTTCTATTAACAATTTTAATTTTATAAAAAATACCGTTGCCAAAGACAACTTGTTTAGCCTAGTTTTTTCCCACAAGCATTTTATCATTCTATGAAAAAAATACTTATAATTGAAGATGAGGAGATTATTCTTAGTCTTTTGCAGAGAAAATTAGGCCAAGAAGGTTATGAAATTTCAACAGCCACAAACGGACAAGAAGGATTAGAAACAATGAGGGTGGTTAACCCCGACCTTATTTTGCTTGACATTGTGATGCCAAGAATGGGAGGATTTGAAGTGATGGAAGAAATGGCAAAAGACCCCGAATTAAGAAAAATTCCGGTGATTATTATTTCCAACTCCGGCCAACCAGTAGAAATTGATAAAGCTCAAGAATTAGGCGCTAAAGATTGGTTGATTAAAACTCAATTTGACCCCCAAGAAGTAGTTGATAAAGTAGCAAAACAAATAGGTAAATAATTAACGATGCAAAGGCGAATTGCCTGCTAAATACTGCTTAAAGCGAATATATTGTTTATTTCCAATTTGCACTTTAGCATTAAATTCGCAAATTAGCATCATATTTTTAATTATATGGCTCAAAAAATTCTTACTATTGAAGACGATAAATTTCTCAGAGAGTTAATTACCAAAAAAATTATAAAAGAAGGTTATGAAGCATTAGAAGCGGTTGACGGAGAAGAGGGAATTAAAAAAATTAAAGAAGAGAAGCCGGATTTAGTTTTACTTGACCTTATTTTGCCCGGAATTGATGGTTTTGAAGTTTTAACAAAAATGAAAGATGACCCCATTTTGTCTCAAATTCCGGTGATTATTCTTTCTAATCTTGGCCAAAAAGAAGATGTTGAAAGAGGATTAAAATTAGGAGCGGTTGATTACTTAATTAAGGCCCATTTTACCCCCGGCGAAATCATTGACAAAATTAAAACGGCTTTAAAATAGAACTAACAAAAATGCGGTTTATTGAATCATAATTTTGAAATTTTTAATCCATCTTGTTAGCTAGGAGTTTTCAAAAGAAAATTTCAGGTATGTTTGAAGAAAAAAATTCTTCTTCTCGTCCCCTCATTAATGCCGAAGATTTTGATTATTTGAAAATAGGAAATGCTTTTGATATTAAAAATCAAAAAGAAAGAATAGTTTATCGCATTTTTGAGATGCTGCCTGGTGTTTTGTCCTGGGGAACTCTTTTTTTAGCCGTTTTTTTTTCTTGGAAAAAGCCTCTTTGGATAGCTGTTTTTATTATCTTTTTTGTTCTTTACTGGCTGTTTAAAGCAGTCTATTTATCTTTTCATCTTCGGGCGGGTTATCGGAAAATGCGAGAGCAAGAAAAGAAAAACTGGATTAACCAATTGATTCATTTAACTAAATCTGGTTTGCCAACAGCGTCGGATGAATTAATGAGCGTTCGTGATTGGCGGGACATTTATCATTTAATAATTTTTCCAATGTATCAAGAGCCCTTAGAAATTGTTCGCGAGGCTTTTTTATCTTTAGAGAACTCCGATTATCCCAAAGATAGAATGATTGTTGTTTTGGGATGCGAAGAAAAAGCTAGAGAAAAAGCGAAAATCGTGGCTAAAGAGATAGAGAAAGAATTTAGCAGAAAATTTTTTAAATTTTTAGTTACCTGGCATCCTGCTAACCTGCCCGGTGAAATCGCCGGTCATGGTTCAAATGATGCTTGGGCAGCCAAGCAGGCAAAAAAAATAATTATTGACCCCCTAAAAATTCCTTATGGAAATATTATTGTTTCTTCTTTTGATGTGGATACCTGCGTTTTTCCAAAATATTTTAGTTGTTTAACTTGGCATTATCTAACCACAGAAAAACCAACGCGGACAAGTTTTCAGCCAATCCCTCTTTATATCAATAACATCTGGCAGGCGCCTCTTTTATCTCGGATTTTTGCTTTTTCTTCAACTTTTTGGCATACGATGAACCAGGAAAGGCCGGAAAAGTTAATTACTTTTTCTTCTCATTCTCTTTCTTTTAAAGCTTTGGCTGGGGTTGGTTTCAAACAAACCAATGTTGTTTCTGATGATTCTCACATCTTTTGGCAGTGTTTTTTAAAATACGATGGCGATTACCGAACAAAACCTCTTTATTATCCGGTTTCAATGGATGCTAACACATCAAAAAGCCTTATTAGAACAATAATTAATATTTACAAACAACAGAGAAGGTGGGCTTACGGCGTGGGAGAAATACCTTATTTTCTTTTTGGTTGCTTAAAAAACAAAAAAATTCCGTTTGTCAAGAAAATTTCTTTGGGGTTTGAGTTAATAGGGGGCCATTTATCGTGGGCGACGGCGGCAATTTTAATTTTTCTTTTGGGTTGGCTTCCCATATTGTTGGGCGGAAAAGAATTTTCTCAAACCCTTCTTTCTTATAATCTTCCCAAAGTCACCAGCCGCATTTTAACCTTAAGTATGTTGGGCTTGGTTGTTTCATCTTATTTAAGTTTAATTTTACTGCCGCCGCGGCCGCCCGATTATGGCCGTTTTAAATATTTAGTTTTTGCCTTGAGCTGGATTTTGGTCCCTCTTACTATGATTTTTTTTACTGCTTTGCCGGCTCTTGATGCTCAGACAAGACTGATGCTTGGTAGATATATGGGTTTTTGGCCCACCGAAAAAATAAGAAAAAATAAAAGTTAAAGGTTAAAATTTCTATTTTAAATCAAAAACTTGTAAATCTTTAATTTTAACTTAATTTTTTACTCAAGATGGATTTTTTTTCCAAGCTCATCTAATTTTTTTCTTAATAAAGGATATTTTTTTAATTCAGGATCTTCTTCTAAAATTTCTTTAGCTTCCTTTCTAACTTTTTCAACCAAAGAAATGTTAGATAATGATGCCATGGCTAAATCGGGAATTCCCCATTGTCTTTGTCCCCAAAGGTCGCCGGGTCCCCGAATTTGCAAATCTTTTTCAGCTAACTCAAAACCGTTTTGACAGGAAATAAGCGCTTTTAATCTTTTATTAGTTAATGTTCCCGGGGTGTTGGTAAATAAAAAACAATAAGATTGTTTGTTTGACCTGCCCACCCTTCCGCGAAATTGATGAAGTTGCGCCAGGCCGAATTTTTCCGAACCCTCAATAATCATTATCGCGGCATTGGGAATGTCAACACCAACTTCAACAACCGAAGTGGAAACCAATATATCAATTTCTCCATCCTTAAAACTTTTCATTATTTTTTCTTTCTCTTGAGTTTTCATTTTACCATGCAGCATACCTATTTTTAAATCCGGGAAAACTTCTTTTGATAGTTTTTCGTATTCTTCTTTTACCGCCTTAACCTCCAACCAGGATAATTTTTTTTCGTTCAAAAGAGAATTATATTCTACTCCTTTTTTACTTGCGGGGCTGGGTTCAATTCTTGGGCAAATTACAAAAACTTGGCAACCACTTTTAACTTTCTCTCTGACAAAATCGTAAGTTTGTTTTTTATCTTTGGGCTGGACGATTTTAGTGATTATTTTTTTTCGACCTTGAGGCATTTCATCAAGAAGGGACAAATCAAGGTCTCCATAAATAGTTAAAGATAAGGTACGGGGGATGGGGGTAGCGGTCATGCTTAAAAAATGAGGCACCGTTTTGTAAATGGTTTTTGCTTGGCGGTCATTAGTTATCAATTTTGCTCGTTGCTCTACTCCGAAGCGGTGTTGTTCGTCAATAATAACAAGAGCCAGCTTATTAAATTGGACGGCGGTTCTTTGTTTTGTTTTAGAAGTGGTGTCTTGGATAATAGCGTGTGTTCCCACAAGGAGATCAATCTCGCCGTTTCTTAGTTTTTCTAATAGTTCTTTCCGGGGAACTTTTTTGTTTTCTAAAAAATTTTCTTTGCCGGTAATTAAACCGATTTTTACACCAAAGCCCTTAAAAAGTTTATTTAATGTTGTCAGATGTTGTTTAGCTAAAATTTCAGTTGGCGCCATAAAAGCTGTTTGAAAACCGGCTTTTGATGTGTTCAAAATAGCTATAGCCGCCACGACCGTTTTGCCTGATCCTACATCTCCTTCTAAAAGTCGGTTCATTGGTCTTGATTTACTTAAATCTTTTAGAATCTGCCAAGCCGATTTTTTTTGGGCATCAGTTAATTCGAAAGGCAGGCTTTTAACAAAGTCTTTAATTAATTGCAAATTAAGAGGAAGGGCGATTGCTTTTTCTTTAGCTAATTTCATTCTTTCTCTTAAAACAAAAAGAGAAAGGATAAACAATTCTTCAAAAGCAAATCTTTTCCGTGCTTCATCGGCTAACTTTAGAGAATCGGGAAAATGAATTTGCCAAAGTGCTTTTTGAAGGGGTAAGAAATTAAATTTTTGCCTTATCTTTTCTGGCAAGGGGTCGGGAATTTGGTTTTCCAATTTAATAAGAATTGGCTTTATAATAAATCTTAACCATTTTGAAGACAACCCTTCGGTTTCAGGGTATACAGGAATTAATCTTCCGGTATGAGTTAATTGGAGATTAAAACGAAAATCTTTTGGAATTTTTTCGTAAGCCGGATTAGATAAATACTCTACACTGCCTTTCTTGACGATTTTTCCAGCCAGACAGAGATGTTCCCCTTTTTTAAAAGTATTGATTAAGTAAGGTTGGTTAAACCAGACAACCTTTAACCTGCCTGTTTCGTCACCCAAAATCAATTGCGTTAAAATCATTTTCTTTTTGAAGGTGCGGAGGTTTTTTACTTCTAAAACTTTTCCCTGAAAACAAAAAGGTTTTCCCGCCAAAGATTCAGCAAAAGCAGGTCCCCCTTTCTTGATATGTGAAATCGGGATTAAATTTGAAAAGTCCTCATAACGATGAGGGAAATGAAAAAGGAGGTCGCCAACGGTGTTAATTCCCAATCTTTTTAATTTTTTTTGATATTGAGGCCCAATGCGAGGAATTTCTTCAATAACCGAATTTTCATTCATAATTTTGCATTATATGAATATGAAATGAAATTTAAAAAAGAGTATAAACATTCACAAGATATGTGCCCTCACGAGGATTCGAACCTCGATCACAAGCTCCGCAAGCTCGTATTCTATCCATTGAACTATGAGGGCTAAAAGGTATGGCGCTCTATCTATTGAATTATGGGAACAGAAAAGAAGGGAATAATTTTTTCTATTAAACAAAGTAAACAAAGACAACAGGAAACAATAACAGTTATATTTTCTCAAAGATTCTTTAAAAAATCAAATTTCTTCTTTAAATTGTAAAAAATCTGCTATATATTTGTAAGAATTAGATGCATTATTTATACTTCATTTGTGATAATTGTTAAGACAAAAAATAATTGATTAATTTCCTCAAAAAAGTAGCGTTGCTTTAAAGGTGCTGGAGTGTTTAGCCAATCCGTAAACCCCTAATACCTTGATTAAAATACTTATCAAAAATTTCAATGTTGAAGGTAGAACCTTCAACATAGAACGGTTTATATAAGCGACTTGTTTTTCGGAAAATATGCCTAGGGCCCCAGAACCTCTCTTAAAGTACTTTTAAACGGACAATTGATATTGGATTAGCTATATGTCGGGCAGAGGAGCAATTTTTGCTTTAAATACTAAATAATAGTTTTATCCCAAAGTACAAGGCGGTTATGCCAAAAGGGTCTTTATCTTTTTTGTTTTTTATTGTAAATATAAATTAGTTAAAAGTAAAAGATTATGGAAAAAAATTATCTTATCCAACTAACTAATAATCTTTATCGTTTAACCCTGTTTTTCCCCAAAAAAGAACCCCTCCGATATAAAATGCGTGAATTGGCTGATAATATCTTGGCAAAATTGGCCCGAGACCCAATCTCTGGTAAATTGCCAGAAACCCCACCTCCGGCGGCTTTAGACGATTTGGAGGCTTTGGATTGTTTTTTTGAAGTGGCGAAAGCTCAAAATTGGGTTTCTTTGGTTGATGCTTTAAAGATTCAAGAAGAATATAGAAGAATAAAAACTGAAATTAAAAAAAATAACGAAAAACAATTACGAATACCCCACACGACGCAAGTTGTTGAAAAATTACAAATTGAAATGGTTAAGAGTAACTCTTCGGCTGAACAACTCCTTCAACCCCTTAAACCCTCGCAAAGAAATCATTTTTCAGAAAGACAGGAAAAGATTTTAGCTTTTTTACGGGAAAACGGTCGGGCCCAAGTTAGACAAATAAAACAGATTTTACCCGAAGTAACTAAAAGAACTTTGAGAAGGGACTTTAAGAGTTTATTAAAACAGGGTATAATTGAAAGAATGGGTGAGAGGAACGATACTTTCTATCAGCTAAAGAAATAAAGCCAAGATGGGGTAGGTAAACATTTTTAACAAGTAGGACAACAAGTAGGACAAAAAAGTAGGACAAATTTTATGGCTAATATAAAAAAGACATTCAGTAAAATTTACGACCAGTATATTGATAAAATATATAGATTTATTTATTTAAAAGTTAATTCTCAAGAGATTGCCCAGGATTTGACTTCAGAAACCTTCTTGCGGGGTTGGGAAGCGTTTAAAAAAGCTAATAACCCGACTAACAATGACCGAAAAATTGAAAATCCGGCAGCTTTTCTTTATCAGATTGCCCGTAATTTGGTTATTGATTATTATCGAGAAAAAGACAAAAACAAGACCGTACCGCTTGAATTTCAACCTATTATTGATTCCCGCCAAAACCCAAAAGAAGATGCTATACAAAGATCCGAAATTAACATGATTAAAATAGCTTTAACCGGACTTAAAGAGGAATACCAGAATGTTATTATCTGGCACTATTTAGATGATTTATCAATTAAAGAGGTGGCGAAAATGATGGGTAGGACAGAACAAGCAACCCGTGTCCTACTTCATCGTGCCTTAACAGTTCTAAAAAAACGATTTAATAATATCTATTCTTCATAATTATGTATTCAGGGTTTGTATTCAGGGTTTAACCCTGTTCATCCTTGTTTATAAGAAGATATTCAGGGAAGATATTCAGGGTTTAACCTTGTTTATCACCCTGTTTATCAAAACCTTGTTTATTAGAATTTAAAATCAGAATTTTTAAAAGTGTTAGGTCTTAGAAAATTTATGGCTATTTATGGCTATTAGAAAAAAGTGAAAATTTTAGAAAAAAAAGAAAAGAAAAAAATAATAAAATATTTTAAGGTAAGTGTAACAAGGGCTCAAATTCTGCGTCTTAATATAAGAAGATAACTAAGGGTATTTTTAGAATGAGCGAAAAAGAACTTATTGCTAAAGTTAAAGAGCTTCGTCGGATTAAACCCAACAAGGAGTGGGTTGTTTTAACTAAAAGCCAGATTTTAGGTGAGGAGAAAAAAATTAAGTTGGGTTCATTTCTGCTTAATCAACCTCGGATGTTGATTAAGTTACCCTTGATGCCAAATGAGATATTGATTAAGTCGGGGCGAGTTTTACGGATTTTCTTTTTAAAACCTTTTTTAAAACCGGTTTATACGAGTTTGCTTGTTTTGTTTATTCTTTTTGGACTTTTCGGCATCAGCCAAAATTCTCTGCCCGGCGATTTATTGTATCCAATAAAAAAATTAACCGAAAAGAGCCAGGCAGTTTTTATTCCAGAAGAAGAAAAACCCCAGGTTAGTTTAGAATTAGCGGATAGAAGGTTAGATGAATTAGCTAAAATTGCTCAAACCGATCAGGTTAAGAAACTGGCTCCGGCTATTGATGAATTTCAGGAAAGCTTGTCTGAAGTAACCAGGAATTTATCAAGAATTGATGCTACCAGTACGGATGTGGCGACAATAAAAAAAGTAGTGGATAAAGTAAAAAAACTTGAAGAAAAAGCAAAAGAGGTTAAAGCAATGGGCGTAGTAATTGGAAGAGAGGAGTTGGAAGAACTAGAGGGTGCTCGCCACATTAAAGAACTTGAAATTTTAGTCAATGTTTTGAAAAATTTAATTACCGATTTAGAAAATAGGACTTTAACTCAAGAAAAAGAACAATTGTTAATTCAAATGAAAGAATTAGTTGAGCAGGGCAATTATTCTAAAGCTCTTGAGTTGTATTTTATAAGCCAGTAGAATTTATTATTTAACAAATTGGAGTCGTTACCTCACATTTTCTGGACGTTTGGGTTTAACCCTAACAAAGAATTCTTTGTGTCCAAAAGATGTGAAGGGAGGTCGATAACGACAGGGATAAATTATTAATTTAATAAAAAAAGCATAAAATAAAAATGAGTTTAAGGAAAAAAATTATCGCAACGATAGTCGGTCTTACAATGGCGTTAGCAGTAGTACCGCTAGTTCAGGGGCAGACGGTTGAAGAGTTACAAGCTCAAATTCAACAATTGTTGGCTCAAATTCAGCAATTGCAAGCTCAAATAGCCATTTTGCAGGGTGCGCCGACATCCGGTACTGCCTGCACCTTTACCAGAGACCTCTTTTTGGGAGTAACAGGTGAAGATGTTAAGTGTTTGCAGCAGTATCTCAATTCTGCCGGCCATCAGCTTGCGGCAACAGGAGCCGGTTCTCCGGGAAATGAAACAACTTACTACGGTCCAAGAACTAAAGCCGCGGTTGCGGCTTGGCAGGCGGCCAATGGAGTATCACCGGCAGCCGGTTATTTTGGTCCGATTTCCCGGGCTAAATACAACAGTTTAGCTCTTGTTACGCCTCCTCCTTCAGAAGAAGAGCCAGCAGAAGAGCCAGCACCAGAGCCGTCAGAAGAGATTACCACACCCGGAGCCGAGGGTTCAATCACGGCAAAGTATGCTGCTAGTCCGGTTAGCGGGCAGGAAGTTTACGCCAACTCCACCGGCGTGGCGATTGTGGGAGTTGAGGTAAAAGCCACCGGTTCTGATGTTAAGGTTGACAGGCTTGACCTTAATTTTACTTCCAGGCCATGGCTTAATGTTGCCAAAATCCATGTTCTTGACGGTTCAACCGTTTTAAAGACAGTGGAGGTGACATCTTCAAATACCCTGGAAGTTAGCGTTGGTAGTTCTTATACTGTCAGAGTTGATGGACTTAACGTTGTTGTTCCAAAAGACACAACCAAAACCATTACCGTTCAAATTGATCCGTTGTTGGTTGCCGGCGAAACCTCCACCACGGTTACTTATAAGGTTCTTGCTAACGGAGTTCGCGGTACCGACGGAAAGGGCATCCAACAATACGCTCCATCATCCGATTTAGACGCCAGGACCTTTACTGTAAAGACGAGCGAGAAAGCAGAACTTGAGCTTTCGGCGCATCCAGATAACAATGAGTACGACCATAATGTTATTGTAAGCACTTCGGTTACGACTAATGATGTTCCTCTGTTGGTAATGAATGTTAAATCCAAGACCAACGCTTCTGTTGTCAGATATGTTACGGTTGATGCCACCGGTAGTGCCACGAGCAGCGACTGGGTCTATAAATTGTACGATGGTTCAACATTGGTAAAGAGCGCGGCTTCAACGGCTGCGGGCAAGGTTATCTTTGACGATTTGAGTCTTTCAATTCCCAAAGATTCAACCAAGACGCTTCATGTTAAAGTTGACATTCCAAAACAATCTAATGTCGCAGGGAGCGCTTCGGGCACTGTATCAGTGGCTTTAGCCAGCACCACCAGCAGCGGTATTTATGCTGAAGACGCGACAACTTTCAGCGCTGTAAATATCACCGGTTCTGCTGTGTCTGCCGGCAAGGCTGTCTTGTTTGACAAGGCGCCATCTTTAGCTTTAGCTTCTGCTTCTATCACACCTGTTAAACCGCCAAACACAGGTTCAAACTCGCAATGGGCTGACTTTAAAATTAGGGTTAACGTGACAGCGATGGGCGGTGATATCTATGTTGCTTCTAACACTTCAAGCGGCGTGCTGGCTTCAACTAGCGTGCCCGCAAGCTCATCAATTCCCGCAGGATTGTCTTTGATTTCTGACGCAACCCAGCAGTCAAACGGCAATTGGCTGGTAAAGAGCGGCGAAACCAAATACTTTGAGGTTTCAGGCAGGATTGAGAATAATACAGCCTTACAATACTATGTGAGAGCGTATATTGAGAACATCAAATGGGGTGTTGCAGCAACAGATGCCACGAGGACAACTCAGACTTGGGGTTTAGACCAACTAGAGACCTCGGAAGTGTTACTGGAAGCAAAGAACTAACGCTGATTGCTTGACCTAAATTAATTGTCTTCCTTGTGGACAACTCAAAAGCCCCGCCGTGCGGCGGGGTTTTGAGTTGTCCTGAATATAATTGTAGCGACAAAGACACCGATAAAATAAAAATGTTGATTACTTGCGTTATTTGCAAGGAGCAGAGAGAATGTTTATAATAATTAAAGATAATGTGCAGCAATTTAAAATTAATGTAAATAATTCACGATCGTGAACTATTTTAACAAATTTTAATTTAAATTTTTATTTTATTTATATTATTTTTTGTGACTATAAAAATAATAGAAGATGAATTTAAGAGCCCTGAAAATAATTACTCAAACCATTCTTTTTTCCGTAATTGCCGTCTTGCCCTTTGTTAAGACAATAACTTTATATTTTCCTTTTATTTCAGGTAAAGTTTATTTATTCCGCGGCTTGGTTGCTTTGGCATTTTTCTTTTGGAGTTGGTTTATATTAAAGCGGATGAACGTTGATAGATGGAGAGTTGCCGCTGAGTTCAAAAATATTTTGGTTGTTGCGCTAATTCTCTTTTTTTTGGCTCAGGTTTTTGTTTCTTTTTTTGGAGTTGACCCCTTTTTTTCTTTTTTCTCTTCCATTGACAGACAGGATGGCGTTTTTCAATACGGCTTTTGGCTTTTGTATTTCCTAATGCTAATTTCGGTTTTAAAAGATGAGTATGATTGGAAAATGTTTTTTTTCATTTTCGCAGCAGTCGCTCTTGTGTTTTCTTTGTATTCTTTTTTTAATATTGAAGGCAGAGTGGGCAACCAATTTTCGGCTCTTTTTGGTAATCCCGCATATTTTGGCGCTTTTTTACTTTTTGCGATAGGGTTTTCTGTTATTGCCGCTTTACTGAAATTACCGTTGTTTTTAGTTGCTGCAGTTTTTTTTGCGGTCACTTTAGTTTTCACCCAGATAAGAGGAGTTTATGCAGGTTTGGCGGGCGGAGTTTTTCTTTTTTGTTTGCTCGCCTTTTTGTTTTTGCGCCGCGAAAATAAAAAAATGGCTAATTGGTGCGGCGTTTTTTTGCTTGTGGGCACACTTTTTGCTATCGGTCTTTTTATTTTCAGAGAAACGGATTTTATTCAAAACAGCCGTATTTTGTCCCGCATCACACAAGTAGCTGATTTTTGGCAAGTATCTGCCGTTAGAGAGAGAGTTCTGAACTGGAATATTGCTTTGAAGGCGTTTAAAGAAAAACCGCTTTTTGGCTGGGGGCCTGAAAACTACGGCGCCGCGGCAAATAAATATTATGATTTTCGTATTGGCGAAAACGAGCCTTGGTTTGATAGAGCCCATTCGCAGCCATTAGATATTTTGGCAACCGGAGGAATTATTTTGTTTGTTTTTTATCTTTTTTGGATTTTTGCCGTGTTTTTTTTGATTTGGAAGATAGGCAAGCAGCGTAAAATTTTATCCTTTATTTTAGCGTCTATATTTTTGGCGTATTTGATTCAAGGATTTTTCTTGTTTGATACATTAGCCGTGTACCTGGGGCTTTTTCCATTTTTGGCTTACCTTGTTGTTGTTTCGCAAAAACCACTGATTACCGCAGATAAATTACCCATTAACACTGACAAAAAAATCAGCGGCAATCAGCAGCCCTCATTAAGTAAAATCAGGAAGTTTATTATTTTTGCCTCGGCTGTTTTTTCACTTTTTTTAATTTATACAACTGTTATTGTTCCTTGGCAAGCAAATCATTCGGCTTGGAATTTTTTTAATTTGACAAAACAAGGATTTTACAAAGAAGCCAAGCCGTATTTGGAGCGGGCCTTTAATGTTAAGTCGCCTTATACTTATTGGGAGTTAAGGAAAATGACCGGTTGGAGTTTTGTGGAGATTTTACAATCAGAGACATTGGATAGCGAGGAGCCTTCTAAAATTAAAGAAATACAGAATTTATACGATTTCATTGTGCCTGAGCTGGAAAGGTTTATCACTTCCCGACCAACCCAGCCTTCAAATTATCATGTGCTGGCTGAAATATATCGGCTTGGTTTTGAAAGGCTTGGAAAAAATGATTTACAAAAAGCCGAAGAATTTTTAAAAAAAGCTTTTTTGCAATCGGACTTAAGAATTGAGTATTTTAATGATTTTGTGAAAATTGCTCTTTTGCGGGGCAATTTTGAAGAAGCCGAAAGAGTGATTCTTGCTTATGCGGCAAGAATGCCGCAAGAATGGGGCGCTTGGCTGCCTTTTATGACTCTAGGTAATTTTTATTTTGAAGCGGCAAGGTACGAGCGAGCATTAAAAGAATACGATAAAGCACTAATGGCTGGATTTCAGATACACCGAAACGAAACTGCCTACCCGCGCTATATGCTTGCGGCAGAAGCCATTAAAAATTATGAGAGAATTGTGGAAATGGCTAAAAAAAGATTGGAGTATAAAGGTCCCGATGCCGACACCTATTTTAATATTGCCGTAGGATACTGGCATATCGGCGACAAGAAAAAAGCCCGAGAATTTTTTTTGAAATCAGTAGAGTTAAAACCGGAAAACTACGAAGAATATAGGAATTTCTTTATTGAATAGTTTAAATTTTGGTAGAATATAAAAAACAAAAGACACAATCCCACATATTAGGCTTTATCAGCCCAAGTTTATAGATTTTTAAATTATATTCATTGCAACTATACTAACATTGATGATTTTTTGACCGTCTACAATAATGGATTAAGATGCCAATATAAAGAGCCAAGCTCAAAACCAAAGTATTAATCTTCTAGAAGTATCATGACATTGTGCCATCTTAAATACTTTTTCCATAAAAGAGCCGATAATCTTTTTTTTGAAAGAAAAAGTGAAGCCTTAGAAATTATGGTATTCTA